>Ga0210386_10000829_pt1 | contig 28507 bp, 24 predicted proteins | sample IncBWH32OmetaG_FD_160091 | JGI IMG/M metagenome (GOLD analysis project Ga0210386, IMG submission 160091) | Forest soil microbial communities from Barre Woods Harvard Forest LTER site, Petersham, Massachusetts, United States - Inc-BW-H-32-O ...
ACACCTACAAGCGAGCCCTCTTAAGATTGTTGCTTATGCGGCGCTACTCTTGCATGTACTGCAACAGCCTCTATTACGGTTACCTGTTTACCAGAAGAAAAGACAAATATGCGGAAAGGGCCAGTTGAGAATGCCAAGTCCCGACAAATCGTCTGACCGGATTCTGTGCATTCTTAAAAAGCGCAACGATCGGCCGCAGACATTGAAATTATCAAGCCCGTTTTAAATCGAGTATTGAATTTCCAATAAAAGTCGAGGCCATGGCAATTATTGTGAATCCATAACCGCGACCAGGCGCAGTCAAATCACAAAATTGATCTATGTTTTTGGAGTGGTTGCACCGTTTGAATCTTTAATCAAACGTGCTAGAAAAATATTCATCAAAGAGTTTGACCCGCCGCCATCGCCGCTGGCAACAATGTCAGGCACGAGTTTAAATCCGCTCGCCGCCAGGGCTTTTGCCGTTTCAATGACGGCGTAATTATCCGAAGTCATCGACGCGATCTTCAACTTGATGACGTCGGCTTCGGCCGTTCCAACAGCCAATGTTTTTCCGGCGTCGGCGTCTCCCGTTACTTTAGTCACCGTAGCGTTCGCTTCGCCTGTAACTTTTGCAACCGTGGCATCGGCTTCCGCATTCACTGTTTTGGCCCGCGCCTGGCCCTCTGCCTGCTTAATCGTAGCGTCGGCCGCAAATCCAGCGATCGTAACGCTTCGTTCCGCGGTCACCACGCTGGCCTGCGTATCGGCCATTGCTTTTGATTTCTCCAGTTCTCTGCGGTTGTCTTCGGCGAGCCGTTGCGAATCGAAAGTGACCTTGCGCTGGTCCGCAATCTTTCGATCTGTCAAGGTCTTCATCAATTCATCCGGCGGCGTAATATCTCCTATCAGCGTATCGACCGCACCAACATTGTATTCCTGCAGAGCGTCCGAAATCGATTTTCTTGCCTCCGCTTGCCGAACCTGACGGTTTTTGAGGAAGTCGATCACATCGGAATTTTGGGCGGCGTTTCGGAAATAGTTGCCGATGGTCGGTTCGAGCACTTGAGTAACCAGGTTCACCATACTTCCAAATCGAGCAATCACCTTGGGGGCATCCGCGCGCGGGATGTGGATAATCTGGCTAACGTCCAGATTGAATTTGAATCCGTCGGAGGAGCGAACTGTAATCGTAGAGAGATCTTTGTCCAGGTTGTGCGCCTCGGATTTTCCATCGGCCCAGTTCAAAACGACGTTGGCGGTGGGCACTAGCTCCACTCGAATCGTGTAAGGATTGATGGGATACATTCCCGGGTCCAGCGGGTCGTTCCAAACTCCTTTTTCTCCTCGTCCCACTATGTTGCCGTGCTTGAACGCGTCTCCCGTCACATCTTTTCCCGGTTCTCCCACGTAGGCAATCACTACGCCGACGTTGGCAATCGGGATCGCTGTCATGGGCTTGATTTCGACAGTTGCAAACATCGGGTTGATAAAATAGCGGCCTGCCAGCATGACTTGTTCCTGCAATCCTTTGTAGCCGCCCGCATCGATAAAAGCCTGCGCATCTTGAAAGGAATTGTGGTCTTTCACTTCCGGCCCGGCAATTTCGCCGGTAGTGAGAGGCTTGCCGTCCTTGATCGTGACAACGCCCACCGCGTTTACCGGTATCTCCAGAACTTTGGCTGTGTTCACAGAGAACACAGAAGTATTGATTCGGTAGGTTCCCGGCGGAATGATGGTGATTTGCGGACCTCGTTGCCCGCCGCCCACGAGAAACGCCCTGGCATCTTGAAACGCTTTGCACTCGACTCTCTTGCCGAGCACTCTTCCTTCCGTCAGTGGGATACCGCCGCGCGCTTCGACCACTCCAATGCAGTCTTGCGGAACCACAAGAAAATCTTGCAGCTTAATGCTGTACTGCCAGGGCCAAAGGAAAAAATGCAATCCGGGAGCCAGCGTGTCTGCCTGAATTCCCGCCTCGCCATCGAGAGCCACGATTTGGCCCTCCGCAAGCGTGCGATTCCTGCCCACGAGTGCATACCGCTTATCCACAATGCCAACACTGCTTTGCGGGATAAGGACAACGCCAAATAACCTTAGAATCTGCCGCTGAAGAATAACGACCATCAACAGAACGAGGATCCACCAATACGATGACAGGAAATGTAAATAAGCCTCGGGGGTCATACCTTCTCCTCAACTAGCCCATGACAGGCCAATCCAAATAAATTAAAGCTGATAGGGACGGCTCACTTATACACCCAAGACCCCTATTCCGTGGAGTGATTTTTACTTAACGGTGACGTTACTTCAGTTTTGTGCAGAGAAATGTAGGAGTCCGTATGCGGATCTAAATGATAACGAAGCGGTACGGAGCAAACCGGTGTGGCGCGGCAGAAAGGCTCGCTTATACCTTGTTTACTCATCCTTTTGTACGATAAGCCCCGTCCGATAAAGAAAGAGCTTCAATCAATATGAATTCCGTGTGATCAGCGAGATGAGGTCCGGACATGAACCAGATGAGAGAGGAAGGATCAGGCCAGATAACTAACTCAGCTTGGCAGGCTGTGGTTATGAAAGATCGGCATTATGACGGGAAGTTTGTGTACGCGGCAGTTACGACTCGAATCTATTGCCGTCCCTCCTGCCCTGCGCGCAATCCACATCGCCGCAATACCTTGATTTTCTCAACGACAGCGGACGCCGAGCGCCAGGGATACATTGCTTGCCTTCGTTGCCATCCCAATTCACTCATGCCTGCTGAAAGAAGCGTTAAGGCTGCGCTCGATTATATCGAGGCGCATTTGGACCAAACAATCACGCTCAAAACTCTTTCGCACGTATCGGGTCTCAGCCCGCATCACCTGCAAGAAACTTTCAAACGCCTGATCGGGTTGTCACCTAAATCGTTTTGTGATGCCCGGCGCATCGCGTGTTTCAAACTGCACTTGCGAGAAGGGCATTCCATTAGCAATGCCTGCTACGAAGTTGGCTTCGGTTCGAGCCGGGCGCTGTACGAGAAGGCGACGAAAAGTCTGGGAATGACCCCATCTGTCTATCGACGCGGTGGAAAGGGAATTTCTATTTATTTTGCAATTACCCAGTCAGCATTGGGTAACGTACTTGTAGCCCGAACGGGTCACGGCGTGTGTTCCGTTTTGCTGGGTGACGACGTGGCTGCTCTTGTTCGGGAGTTACGTAAAGAATTTCCGGCCGCCACTCTAAAACGAGCCTCATCTTCAGTGGGGAAGGCAGTCCTTTCCTGTCAGGTACAAGACCCGTGGCTGTCGCACCTACCCGCGACGCTGCAAGGCAGAGTACTTCTGGCCAGAATCTGGAACGGACTTCAGTAATTTCAGTCGTTGGTCATCGCCCCTCTGCTTCAGAAAATTCCCAAGTTTGAGCGGTATAAACGGATAGATCGCAAACCCACATGGAGGCAAACTGCGGTCCTGCGCGCCTGCAATCTTGAGACAAATCGAAAGAGATGCAGGCAAGCGCCAAGGGGAATTAGCTAGGGGAGTTGAATCAGCGATGATGCCTGTCAGCACTTTTTCTGCAAAGCTTGCAAGAGCCGTCCTGGCGGCGATCCTTGTATTCGTTTTAATTCCGGCCTGCAAAGCTCAAGACCAATCTAAGACCTCGACGGCCAATACCTCGGAAGATTCTGGAACGAGCACAGATCTGTTCATCATGCTGGGGTCAGATTTTGTCAGGCCCGGCCTCGCTGCAAAGGCGAACTACAACATTGGGATCGGGCATACATTTGGTTTCTTGAAAAAAGATCCAATTGGAGATGAACTTACATTCGCGTATACCTATGAAGATGGTGGCCCGGGTTTTTGGCACTCCCAGTTTGGTTCTCACACGGAGAGCTTTGGAGTGATGAAGAATTTCGGCCTCCCAAAAATGAAACGGGTTAGCGGTTATACATGGATTCAAGGCGGGATTAGCAGTTTCACGGGAAACGCCCACGTTGAGAATCATTTCTACGACGGCGAATCTCTGGGTGCTGTGATTCACTTCAACGATCACAATTCCATTTGGATTCAAGAGACCTTCAACAAAATCATATCGGTCCCTTGGTATACGACCACCAGCATTGGCTTTACCAGAAGTTGGTAGAGACGCCGTAAGAGAAAGGTAAATGTTGGAGCGAATTCAACTCGATTTCAAGGCTCGATTTCGCCCTAGAAAAGGAGCGATTTCAAATTCCTATTGGGCCAATTCTATTCGAAACGGGACGCCTGGATTAATGCAGAGCGATGCTCCCCGATGGGGCTAATCAAGAATTCAATCCGCCAACGCGATTTCATTTCCGCTCCTCAGGCGTCGTCGTAGGCTGTTTACTGAGCCAGAGTTGCATGACCTGGATCTCTGACTGCTGGTCCACGACGATCTCCTCCGCGAGTCTCCTCATCACAGGATCTTTTCCATAGAGCAACTCGGCCTTGGCCATATCGATCGCGCCCTGATGGTGAGGAATCATCATTGTGCAAAAATCGTGGTCAACGTCACCATTCATCGGAGCCGACTTCATACCATTGTCCATCTTCTCCATACTCTCTTTCATGGATTGCATAAAACTTGTCGCTCGAGGTTTCGTCTGGGCGAGGGTCGCGATCGAAAATGTTGCAATCAGCCCGGCGGTCCAAAGATACTTCCCGCACAAAATAGTTGGGATGCTCATTTGACTCTTCTCCCTTCGCAAAGAATTTTTGTGGTGAATGACGGAAGGGCACTCGTTCGCTCTAGCGGTGTTCATGAACAGAGTGGAGAAGCGAGTTGTAGAGCCTCGCTTCTCCCCTTGCTGTGCATTGTGTGGGACAGTAGTTATTGCGACAGCAGTTGCACCTGTACGGGCTGCGTTTCACCGGCAGGCACAATCAGGAGGAAACGTTGATCATCGTGATCCGTGGGCTGTGGTGTTCCGGCCACCACCTGCCTGAGTGGGCCAATCGACTCCACGATTTGTGCCCCAGCCGCATTCGTCATGAACGTGCTTAACGCCTGAAAGTCATTGGCTGGATCCGCAAGGCTCGCCGTATACCCCAAGGTATAGCTCGCATTCGGATGAAGCCCGGTAACCGCAGCTTCGAGCAGATCAAGCGGACCCTGATAATTCAGCGTCACTGTGGTCGGGGCCGAGGCGGCGGGACTTCCTGGAGGGCCCATGAACAGATGGGCCGCCTGCCCGAATGAATCCAGAGACACCAGGTTGGAAAGTCCGTTTCCCGTTGGCACTGCCTGGGGTACATAGACCAAAGCCTGCGCAGCCTGTCCGCCGGGAAGGGTTGCGACGACCTTGTTGCTTAGGGTATCGATTGCCTGCAGTCCCGTGCCATTCTCCAGGGCGATATAGATGCGAGTTCCATCGCCGGACGGCCATAAACCGTGCGGCAACTCACCCGTTGGTATGGTCGCGACCAGTTGCGGTGTATCCGTCGTGGTGTACACCTTTACGAGATTTTCTCCGCCAATGGTGATGTAGGCGAACTGGCCGTTCTTGTTTCGCACAATATTGACGTGGTTCGTAATTGGGCCGGTGTCTAGGATTGCCAATACGTTGAACGGAGGTTGTGCATTAAATACTTCCGTTTTGCCAGTATCTTTTAACGTCATCCAAACCTGCCGAAGGTCAGGCGTCGCGGCAATATTGGGACAGAAGGGGGAAGCTTGGGGAACAGTAGCGACGATCTCGTGAGTTTGGACGTCAACGACCGTTGTTTCAGCAATGAAGCTGGAGCAGATATAGCCATATTTTCCGTCTGGCCGGAAAATTGTCATTCCCGGCCCGTCTCCGACATATATCCGATCTTTTTTCTCATACGTCGTTCCGTCGATCACTTGAATGTAATTCTCTCCTCTCACGGCAACCCATACTTCGCTGTCGTCCGGGGTAAAAAAGGCTTCGTGCGGAGATCTGCCCACGTATGTAATGTGTTTGATCGCATTCGTAGCGGTGTCAATGAACGTCACTGAGTTGGAGGCGATAGAAATTACATCGAGAGTTTTGTGATCGAACGAGAAGCCTAGACCGTGTACCAGCAGCTGGCCATAGTAAAGGGGGCTTAGATTGGCCGGAGTCATTTGCCCGTTGACCCAGGGCGGGTGCCCAGAGGTCTCGGGCTGGTCACCGAGCGGGATCACGCCGAGTAAAGTATTGTTTGACGGGTCATAGACTGAAATTGTGTTGGATACCTGATCCGCGTGATAGACGCGATCATGCGAAGTGATAGGAATTGGCGGCGCGTTTGCGTCAGCGGGCACCTCCTGTGCTTTGCTATTCCTCACACATGTGGCGCACGCGACGGCACATGCGATTGCGATATAGAGACGATACTTCATATATTTCTCCTCCTCACTTATGTTCAAACTGGCTCTTACTGTGTCGTGAAATTTTGCACTGGGCTGATGACTCCGTCGTTCTTGCCGTTGGACTCGACCGCGTCCACCTTGTAGTAGTAAGTGGTTCGCGGTTTGAGGTTGTACAGGTGCACACGGAAAACTGTCTCTGAATGAGAAGGGTTCAACCTGATCGGATTTTGGGCGGTTTGGTTCAAATGTTTTGGGTCCGTTCCGTAGTGCACAATCCCATAATGTACGGGCGAACCACCGGGATTGTTTGTCGTCCACCTGATAACCGTAAACCATGTTGCGAGCGCGATCTCTGGTCCTTGGATGATCTTTACGCTAGTGGTTTTTGGAGTCGTGGGACTTTCTTGAGCGAGCAAGCTACCGCTCAAAATGAAAATCGACAATGTCATAAGCACTTTACTCATATTCACACCTCAAAAAGAATTAACTCAGTATGATTTAGGGCGAAGAATCTTATGCCAACAGCCATCGACAGTCTTTAATTTTCTGGTAGCGGTTAGCAGGCCTTGCTGTACCGCATCTTCAGCTTCTCCAAGAGGGTTCAGCACTCTGAACGCAACGTAATAGAGCCGGTCTTTGAGACATGATAAGAGCCACCCGAGCGCTTCTGGATCATTAGTGACGGCGGACCTAACTAGTGTCCTCCCACCACCGTGATTCCCTGGGCTTGCACCGGTACGATTCCGCCGATAGGAAGGACGGTGGGCGGAAAAGGTTCGGTCAGCATCCCATCCGCCCCTACTTTCAGAGTGTGGAAGGCGTTCGCAGCGGTAGTGGCGGTTGCGGTGGACTGTTCGCTTGATACATAAAGCCAATGGTCAAATTCGTTGATGACCGTCGAAAATGGGGCACCCGTTGTGCCCTCCATGGCGAAATGCTGGATGTCCACAGGATTGAACGGATCCGTCAAGTCGTAAACTTCGATGGAATTGTCGCCGGTGTTGGTGACGTAAAGCCGCGTTCCCTCGTGGTTAACGACGGCCCAGCAAGGCGCGGCTCCCGCGTCCGCCACGGCTCGGACAAACGAGAGGTTTCCTCGCATGTCGTAGGTATACACTGCTACTTCGCTGATCAGCGTGATGTCTACATAGAGGATAGGCAGATTCGGATGGGTTCGCATTCCCAGCGGCCCATGGGGGGCGGTCAGTCCAGTAAAGACAGAATCCGGCAGCGCTTGGGGCGGATTCTGGTGCAAACGGCCATCTTCATCGAGCCGGAACGATTGCAGCAGCCCACCTAAAAAATCCGCTCCGAACACGACGGACCCACGAGAGGCTATGAGCGCCTGAGAGGGCGAACTGCCGTAAGCCACATTCACCGTGGATCGCGGGATCGGAGTTAGCGCGCCATCCCTGGGCGACACGCTGAACGTTGTATAGTTCGGCAGAACCAAGTTGTCATTCTGAGCGGGATCCTGGTCCTTATTGACCACTGTAAGGATAGAGCCGTTCAGGCCCAAGCTCACAGGGTCGCTCCCGCCTGAGGGGAAGGGCGAACCGTCGACTGGGGTGAGGCTCCCGTCGGAATTGATGAGGAACACCGCTATGGAATTCGAGCCCGAGTCTACGGCAAAGAGCAGCGTACCCTCAGGATTTACAATAAGATTTTGGTCTGAATCGAACGGGCCGAGGGCAAACGTTTTATTGAACACGCCGATGCCACCGGTAGGTGTGATGCTAATCAGGGTTGGGGCCTTTGTGAAATCGAACTTGAAAGCTAGAACGGAATTGGCGGTGGTGCTGTTACTCTCCAGGTAGATCACGTCGGCACACCACGCTGGAGTGCGGGCTGCGATGACCATGGCTAACGCTATCAAGAAGCGGAACGAATGCCGCCAAGCCGCTCGCGCGGCGTTACCTAGAGACGGTGTTTGTGACTTCATAGCTTTTCTCCTTTTTGCTGGATCCAGGGTATGGGTCAATACACGCCGGATATGCAGGGCGGCCCGAGTGCTCCCACCGTATTCAGTGCCGACCGCATTGACATTCTGAACGTCGATAAGCTCCTCTTTTCCTTTTAGATCAGGTCTCGCGAGACGGACGAGACTGAGAAGTGATGCCATAGGTTTCTTGTGTTTGCCGTTTAGCTTCCAGCATTAGGGAATCGGAGTAGGACCCGGGAGTGGCGCAACGCCGCAAATGGCCGTTGCGCATGGCGGCAGAGTCGGGGTCGGAATAAGTGAGCCATTTCCTTGCCTCGACGGCGAACAATTTGGATCTGCGGCGGGGTTGCAGGTCATGCAAACGCCAGTAAAAGTATCGCTGTTGGGGTAAGGCGACGTGAAACCGTCGGAAAGTGTTTCGAGAAAGGCAACAATCTGATTCTCCTCCGTATCCGTCAAGCCGAGCATCCCGGTCGTCGTGTCGAGATTGTCTGGGACCTCTTTCATCGGCCAGCAGGTCACTCTCTCAATCGTCCCTGGAGGGCAGTGTCCTGACGTGACGGGGTAGGCAAAGCTGGTGTCGCGTGTGTTGTAGAAATGTACGAGTTGTTTCAGGCTCTTGATGTAGCCGTTGTGAAAGAACCCCTTCTGAAAATAAGGTTTTCCGATCCCGGCTTCGGTAGTCGGACACTGTGGAGGTGTTGCCGCAGCATTTCGAGCTGTAGCCACCTGAAATTGACCGTCAACAGTCAAAAAACCGGCTGAAGAGGTTGCATCTTGTATCCACTTGCTGTTTGGGTTGGCGCTGGAGCCGAAGCCACTTCGGAGGAAAGTACCCATCCCCAAATCTCTGTAGCCGAAGCCGTACGGATTCGCCACGAACCCAAAGGAATCCGGTGTGGTTTGATAATAGAAAGCGTCCCTGGGATTCAGAGGCAGACCCTCATTTGCCGAGCCGAAACAGGTGAACAGAGGGGGATTCGCCGTCGCGCTTGTGCTGGTATCCGTTTGACCTGGTTGCAGAGTTGTACCTCTTCCGTCGACGTGGCATGAGTTGCAGTTGCCCTTGCCGTTGAAGAGCGCGTAACCGGCCATCTCGTCTGCGCTCATCGTATAGTTTCCCTTCAGAAACGCGTCGAACTTCGACGTGAAGTTGCTGACCTGCACGGATTGTTCGTACGCATCAATGGATAGCCCCCAACGGTCATAAGCTGTCTTTGCTTTGGTGCGGTCTTCCGAGCTCAGCCTGATTGGCTCCACGTTCCCGCCGAACACGGCGGCCCCTCCTGGGGTTTCGCAGATCTCCTCTGTCTCATGTGGGAAGTTGATATCGAGCGAGGTTTTGCCCCATAGCTCTTCGAAGAGAGGCCTGTACACCGATTGGGTAAGCCGAAATGCTACGCAAGCAGTGTCGGGGAAGCCCATTTCTTGAGTATCGACGGGCGGACCCTGCGCCTGCTCCGCGTCGGGATTCCTTAGCAAGTATCCTGTTGCGCGTGAATCCCAGAAGTTTCCACCAAAGAACAGACCCTGCTCATTGTTGTATTGCAGTACAGGGAAGAACGGTGAATAGGTGTGTCGCTGTGGCGTCCGCTTGCCGGCCCGAAAGTGAGCCGTTCCCGGATAGGCAATCATCGTCAGGTTCACTGACGGAATCGGCCCGCCCCAACCGGCATAAGGCATGTGGCAAGACGTACACGCTTCATTTCTGCCGGGAGACATGTTCTTGTCGAAAAGCATAAGCTCGCCCAGGGTTTCTATTGCTTCAGTCCCTGTATCCTTAAAGACAGGCGGGTTCGGTCCCGGTCGTACGCCGAATAGTGTCGGAGCCGGTAAGGCATGCCATCTTTGAATCGCCCTGTTTTCGATGACGTCGATCTCCCGCAGAACTCTGGCTATCTCTGAATTCAAATCGGCAGGGAGAATCCCAGGTGGGTATGGGTTATAAATCGGGAATGGTGGCTCGTTGACATCAGCTTTTCCGTTCTGCTGATTTTGTGCCGATGTGGGCCGAATGGAAATCAGCAAGGCCACCGCAACCGAGACGCAGACTATCAACAGCACTATCAATCGTTTTTCTCTCATGAAGGAACCCCTTTCGTAAGCTGGTCATTCGGAATGATTGGGACATGTCTTACCAGGTTTTCCGAACACAACTGGATTGCGTAGGTTAAATGATTGGAATTTGCCAAATGACCAGAGGCGGCGAATCCCTCTCCCTCAAACCCTGACACTTTCGGAGATGATCGTCATGCCGTCAAATAATTACAATGTCCGCAGACTAACTGAGTGGTGCAGGTCTTCCTGCCCCCTGCCGGTCGGTTCAAGGACAGGAATCAAAGGGAAGGCAGAAGTAGAGATAACATCAGAAAAGTAGGGTGTTTTGGGCATGGAAAGGAACCCTTCCTACTGGCTTATCCTAATTGCATATGTCTGCGAAAAAAGTATTCTAGAGTTCAGTTCTTTAGGCCCTGATGCAAAGTCCGCCCCTCGTGCTTTGCATAAAGGTGAGGCTAGGTCGGATCCGCAATTATAGGAAACTTAGGAAAGCATATTTTGTAACGAGGGGGCGGAGGCCCAGATGGCTCTCGCCCTTCAGGTGGTTAGTTCCCATCTCCTTGGCGCACTCGACATAGAAAAGGCGCTCTCAGTTCACGAAGGTCTCGCCAACGTTCTCGTCCCACACGCAGCAAGTGAGGCCGAGACACTGAAATTGAAGAACTGCCCACGCCTTTTTGTGCTGGACGGCTGTTCCTCGAACATGGGTCTGGGACCCTTGGGTGGCCGGTTGCGTGCCAATTCGCCGGGCAGCAAATTTCTGGCTGTCCTTCCTCCCGACAGAAGCGGCGAAAGCGAAATGATGCACTTATTTTATTGGGGCATCGACGGTTTCGTGACTTTGCACAAGAAGTGGAAAACGGAACTTCCAAAAGCGGCCTTCACTCTGCTCCAGGGCAGCCTTTGGGTGCCATCGGCTGTGCTCCTGGCATTCGTCAAGCAGATGAAGACATTGCTTGATAGGCAGCTTCTATCGGGTCAATCGCTGACAGCACGGGAAAGCCAGGTACTCCACATGCTCTTTCGGCACCTCACAAATAAGGATATCTCGCATCAGTTAAGCATTAGCGAGCGCACTGCAAAATTCCATGTCTCTAACGTCCTCGGCAAACTCGGTTTTGAAAACCGCAGGAACCTCCTCGTCAGCGCTCCCTCAATTGATTCCGCAAAGATGCCTCGGGAAAAATCCAAAAAAATAAATGTTCCCAAAATAATTTCAAGATTCAGTAATTGGAGTTGCCCGAAGAATGGGCATCATAATCTCGGTCAAAGTCCCGAAGATCATTACGAATGAAATGGCGCTCGTATCTGATCAGGTTCAATCCGGTCTTTCAAGGTGAAACAGGAAAGCGAGAGCTCAAGGAACTGGCGCGTAACTACGAAGTTAAAATACATACTAGAGGATCGGAATATAAATACCCTCTGAGTTGCACTCGCAGTCATGGTTTTGGTTTTTTTTCGAGATCTTGCGACGCTGGCTCATGCGCAGGTCTTATTCTCTCTGCTTCGAACCCAAACCAAAATAAGTCAGATTGCTTGGGGCCGTAAGGGAAAGTCTTTGAGGATTCGAATTATCTAAGGCACCTACTCGCTATGTTTTCGCCAGAGAATCAAACCTACGATGGAACCGAGCGCAATGGTCCCGAGTATAAATGGTCGTGCGATGGGAATTGTAAGCCACGCAATGACGATCAACCCGCCCGAAACTATTGCGCCTGCGCGAGTCCCGGGCACGGACAAGTTGCCAAACGTACTGTGCGAGACGGGTTGTTGTTTTTTCCTCCATCGCAGCATAAAAATACCTCTCCGAAACCTCGCTTAGCTCTTTCACGTTCGCAAATCGCATTTCATTTCAGGGCTCCGGATAACCAGTGCAAAATGTTCAACACGTACTGGCGATCATCGTTCCCCGGAACACCCATCCCCATTTTCCCAACGAACTCTACCGTTCCGTTTTTGTCGCGTTTCCTGAAGACCTGGGCGGTTAGCATGCCAGCCTCACCACTTATTATCACGCGCCCGTTTCCCAGCGGAAAAGCAATCGCCATTGCGCGGCCCCCCGCCGGCCATTTCGTCGCTGCGGATTCACGATTCGCCTGCCCCTTCGCCATGTCATTGACGAAAAGGAGTTGGGAATCGCCGCGGGTCGGAACCTCTCCTGTCGTCGGCGAGAGGGATAGGATCGCGGTAGCACCCCGCAGAATCGTGACGGACTCTCCCGTAAAGGCTACCAGCCTGTGCAATCTTTCTGAGTTGTCGCGACCTCGGGTGATCGGGTGTTCCCCAAGCAAATGATTTTGTTCCGAGAAGACCAACTCAGTGGGATCGTTATCGGTGAAGTTCTCGGCATTGGTGTCGAATACGAAGCCATTTCCCAGTATCACGCCGAAGCGCTCCGCCAGCGGTGCAGCGGCGTCGCCCATGGGGCCGTGATCGGCAATCAGAAGAAGAGATCCGCCTTGGCCCACCCATTCATAGACGGCATCGCACTCCAGTTTCGTGAAAGCAGGGGTTGAGTTGTTGTTGTCATTCTTCAATTCACCCACTGCATTCGAGATAACCAGTACATCTTTGCCCTGCAAACTATCACTCGTGAATCTCTCAGTGTTTGAAACGACGTCGTAACCATCGTTCCTCGCCAAATCGGCAAATGGTTTGAAAAGTCCGTTGCTAGTATGGATGTTCTTGTGGGCTTCATCGATGGCGATACGAGGGTGGCTTGAACTGTAAGCAGGATGCGCAACAGCGGCATCAAAGTAGGGATCCGGTATTTGTTGGGCTGCAAGCGGATGTACATGGCCGCTTGTCAACGAAGTCGTGAGTAGTACAGCAACGATGAGCCAATGATGTTCATTCATCGTGGGGGTTCACCTCCGTGTTAAAATCACGTTTGGGAGCCACCTTACTTTTGAACCGAGGACTCTAAATATAATAGAGCTTGTGCCACGTTTGCTAACGGAAGATAACTGCGCGGCAGGATTCCGTCTGACAAACGAAGACATCGTCATGTGGAAATCAATGCTAGGCCACACTCCGACAACCTCTGCTAGCTCACCCGACCATTTGGAACCTCCCACTAAGATACCTTTTTCGCTTAGCACCTTCGTGCTAGCCACATTTGCCCGATATTGCGATATAAATGGAACAGAACATTTTTAATGCCGCGGGAGGTACGAGTCGCGATGGCTACAAAAATTAGTGCACAGAGCAGCATTGCCGCCGATCGAACTGAAAAAGTTGCTGGGGGCGCTGAAACAGTTTTTGTAAACGAATTTACGGATGGGCTGCTGGACCCGGCGTTGCCCATGCTCGGTCCTGTAAGAGATGGCGGCCACATCGTGGCGAACACTGCGCCGGGATGCTGGGGGCCGATGATCACTCCCGCGATTCGTGGCGGGCATGAAGTTACGAAGCCAGTGGCCGTGGCTGGCGCCGAGATCGGCGATGCGATTGCCATTCGCATCAAGGAAATTGTGGTGACTTCGCTCGCAACTGCGTCCGGGAATGATCGGATGATGTCCGGGCGATTTCTGGGAGACCCGTACGTTGCGGGGCGCTGCCCGGGTTGTGGAACGCTGAATCCCGAAACGCGTGTGGAGGGAATTGGCCAAACTGCGGTTCGCTGCGCAAATTGCGGATCGGATTGCACGCCCTTCACAATTTCTAACGGCTACACAATTGCCTTCGACAAAAATCGCTCGATCGGCCTGACTTTGCACCAAAATGCGGCGGAACAGATTGCGCGCGACGCGAAATCTTATGCGGCACTCCCCGAAAAATCCATTCAAAATCCGATCCTGACATTTGCTCCGCACGATCTTGTGGGACTCGTGGCTCGCTTGCGGCCGTTCATGGGGCAGTTCGGGACCACGCCCGCGATTCGCATCCCCGACTCTCACAATGCCGGCGACTTCGGCCAATTTTTAATCGGCGCGCCACACCAGTACGCAATCACCGCCGAGCAGCTGGAAGATCGCACCGACGGACACATGGACATCGACATCGTCCGCGCGGGAGCAATTGTAATTTGTCCCGTGAAAGTAAAAGGCGGCGGTATTTACATGGGTGATATGCACGCGCTGCAAGGCGATGGCGAGATCGCCGGACACACGGCTGATGTCTCGGGAATCATCACGTTGCAAGTTCGCGTGATCAAAGGCTTAAAAATTGACGGCCCAATTTTATTGCCCCTCACCGAGGATTTGCCTTACCTTGCGCGCCCATTATCCGGCGATGAACGAGCACGCGCCGAAGCCCTGGCCAAAAATTGGGGCGTCGGACGTTTGGAAGAATCCGCGCCCGTCTCCTTTGTGGGCTCTGGGCCAGACTTGAACGCCGCAACGGAAAACGGTTTGGCGCGCGCTGCTCGCAGTTTGGAAATGTCGACCGAAGAAGTGAAAAATCGCGCGACGATCACTGGCGGAATTGAAATTGGCAGGCACCCGGGAGTTGTTCAAATTACGTTTCGCGCCCCTGTTGACCGCCTTGAGCGCCTGGGCTTAAAACCATTTATGCAGGAGCAGTACGGTACCGGAGAATAATCGTCCACTACGTTTCGCGCACACAACGCTTTTGAATTGATTCTGAAGCGTGTGGCAACCCTGATATTTCAGTAATTGAAATGTCGGGATTGCCACCGAGCTATTTGAGCATCGATCAATCCAACGATCGTTTAACGGCGCCCGCCACCACTCCCGCCGCCACGAGATCCACTGCCACCGGATGCTTCCTGTTTCTGTTGCATCTGTTGAGTCTGTTGCGTGTGTCGCTGTTGTAATTGTTGCGTCTGCTGCTGGTGTTGCTGCTCCACCTGCTGCATTCTCTGCGGCGGTGCATTCTGTTTTGTCAGCTGCTGATGTTGGTGGTCCTGCTTCTGTTGAAGGCTCTGGCGTTCCTGATTTTGCTTCGTGGCTACGCTTTGCTGCTGCTTTTGATATTGCTGATCCAGCTTTGCATTGCCCGTGTTGGGAGCTGCGAACTTCTCAACCGGCGGCAATTCCTTAGGATGCGAAGCAAGATTGGGACGAGGAGTAGCCGTAACTGCCGGTTTCCCATGGTTGGCGGACACCCGCTGTTGAGGGTTATTGTGTGCGACATATGCATGTTGTTTCTGGGAAGCCACAGGCGCGATGTGTTTTTCATGCGCGGCGGCCTCTTCTAGAGAGTTGGGGCGCTCGTTGGTTCCTCCGTTGCCTCCGTTGTAGCTGACGTGGTTGCTGGAACTCTCATTCACTCTTGAGTTGTAAACATTGTGTATGGAATGCTCATCCACGCGATTGATCGATGTGTTGTAGAAGAAATGTCCGTCTTGCCAGCGTCCGCCCTCATAACCGTGGCCGTAGTATCCGAAGCCGTAGTTGATCCCGCCATAGAAACCTACTGTCGGTCCCCAGTAACCATCATAGAAAAGAAAACCGCTGCCGCCCCATCCCCAATAGCCCGGGGTCCAAAGGTAGCCGACTTCCGGAGCAAGCACCCATGTTCCTGGAACCCAATAATATTCGCCGTCCCAAGCCCAATATCCTGGCGTCCAGATATAGCCGTCGCCGGGACAGATTGGCTGATCGTAAACGGGCAACTCAGGGGGCGCGATCGAAACTGATACGCCGATTTGCGCGGAGGCCGCCGAGGATAGGAAAAGCATCGATACAGCCAAAAACAGTAATCGAACAACGCGGAGGTGCAACACGTCTCTCATCAATTCACCTTTCGCCTGCAATCTATGGACTGCAAGCGTTTCATGTTTCGTCTTGAAAATTCAATCTACAAACCGCAATGCAATGCCCGTTCACCGATTCGAGATTTTCTTTACGTTTAACCAGGCACGGATCTTTTAAATCACGGGCGGACAAGTTGGAAATTCCTTCCAACTTTGCGCGATCAATGACGATTAAACATTTTTCCAATCAGGAAGTTTTGCCCTTGCAGCCAGCATGGCTGCATGCACAATCAATGTCTGGTGTCTTTTCCATTGCCGCACACTCCGTGCTGCAATACTTGCCCGAGGTCGCTTCGCAAGTGTAAACAGAGTGAGCACACTTATTAACTTGTTCATTTGTCATTTGTTCCTCCAGCTAGAAACCAATCGAAGATCATTGGTAACTATCTAATCTTAGACGGGGGCAAGAAGGGCGTCTGTATCATATGGAACAGATTGCAAAGCGCCTGATTCGCCGCAGAAGTGGCGAAAGCTAAGAAAATCTTCGAATCAATGCTTCCTGATCATTACGCGGTAATCATAGGTTGGGCAGTTTGAGGGGCAGCGTTTCGGGAGGCAGGTGCCCGCCATGCGCATTGCTCGGCAGGCGGCGAGCTATTTACTAATCGATATTAGGACCAAAATCCTTGGAAGCGTCGAACGCCTCGCCTTCCTTCACAATCACCTTGAGCAGGTCAACTCTCCCGTTGCTGTCCCTGGGGTTGTGGCCGTTGCCTCTTCCGAAGAAATCTCTTTTATCGTTCAAACTCCATTTCGTGTGCGCCGACTGCAGAACCAGTGTGTACTCGCCGGGGGGAATATCGAGTAGTTCAAAATTGCCATTCTCGTCCGCGACCGAATACTTGATGGCGCTGTATTGTTCCGGATTTGAACTGCTCCCCAAAGTGTTGCTCGACGCAACGAAATTTTGGCTGGCTGGAATTTCGATATGTCCTTTCACGAGCCACACTTTGCTTCCGGCATCCGCCTTGCTTCCCGTATGGAAATCAAAGAAATAAGTGAGAGTACCTTTCACGAGACCATTTTCCATTGGCCTTGCGGTGACTGGCGGAAGCGGAGCGGGCGGTGCAACTGCGGCTGCTGCAGCAGAGTGCTGTGCCTGCGCCAGCTTCGCGCCTATTGAAGAAATTGTCGGCAACGTGAGCGCTATTTGTCCCTCACCGTATGCGATCGCTCCGTGCAGGCTTTGCGCCAGATCCTCCACGGCGACGAAATGTTTCCCGTCCATTTCCAGTACTTTTCCCTTAACTAGTTGGCCGTTGATTACGACCGTTGTGGATGACGGAGAAGGCATATCCTTTTTATCCTGCGCGGCGGCCGGAATACTTAACAATGCCAGGGCAAAAGCAAAACTGAGAAATCTCATTTCAGGTGACCCTCCCACTTCCAATTTTGCAATTCGCAGGCCGCGTAGGTTTCGAACGAACTTCAGTTCAGTAACTCCGCTCTTGATACGCACCAAGATTGGAACTCCCAAACACCACTAGCATAACTCCAAGCGGGATGGAGGGAATGGTCATATTTCATGACTTTCGTCGCGCTGAGTAAATGAAACGGGAAACCATTCGCCCAGATCGAAGCGACGCAAACGAAGCAATTAGCGAGGCGCCCCTGCGACCGCGGATTCCTCTTTGAGCCTTTCCTTCGCGGACAGTTCGCTCGCCGTGTACGTTTCGCCGAATAGAGCGCTATATACAATTCCTCCGATAACCGCGCCAAGGATCGGGGCCACCCAGAATAGCCAGAGTTGGCTTACCGCCCATCCACCCACAAAGATGGCTGGTCCCGTGCTCCTCGCGGGATTGACGGACAGGTTGGTCACAGGAATTCCGATAAGGTGAATCAGCGTTAATCCCAAACCGATTGCGATGGGCGCAAAACCTTGCGGCGCGCGCTTATCGGTCGAGCCCATGATGATGAGCAGGAAAAACATCGTCAGCACCGTCTCCGCCACGAAACACGCGAGCAGGGAATAGCCCCCTGGAGAGTGCGCGCCATATCCATTCGAAGCGAAGCCGCCGCTCAGATCAAATCCAGTTTTGCCGCTGGCAATGACGTAAAGGACGGCCGCGCCGCATATCCCGCCCACGACTTGCGCGATCACATACGGTACAAGCTCTGCAGCAGGGAATCGCTTGCCCGCGACAAGCCCGACGGACACCGCCGGATTGAGATGGCACCCGGAAATGTGCCCGATGGCAAACGCCATGGTCATTACCGTGAGCCCAAATGCGAGAGCTACGCCTACAAAGCCGATCCCCAGACCTGGGAAAGCCGCCGCCAGAACTGCACTACCGCAACCGCCAAATACCAGCCAGAATGTTCCGAAGAACTCCGCTGTTGCACGCTTTCCGATAGACATTTCTCACCTCGCAAGAACGTATATGAAGATCCTGAATTGGACCTGGACACCTAAGTTTCAGTTTGGGAACGATTGCTGGTGCATGGTACGCCTCTCCTTCGTTCGAAACAATAAATTTGAAGAAAAAGCGATGCCCTCAACTCCTCTTGCTCGAATGCCGAGATGAAACCCTTTTTCTTCGCATCTCTTTTGCTAAACTGACCCCGTCCATTGTTTGTAGACAGAAAAACTTCCGCGGCTTCTGATGCGCATTCAGAAATTTCCCTGTAAAGTGGGAGCTCGCAAGGACGAAAATTAAGCTAAAAGTGTCGAGACGCCCGGACTTGGGGTGCTCGCAACGAATTTCACTGAAAATTAATAAATTTATAGGAAGTAAGGAGACCCTGGTGCCAAAGCGTCCACATTTTCCCGAGAAAATGGAATCGAAGTTGCCAGGCGTGAACCGGCGAAATTTATTGCAATCCGCTGGCATGGCGTTGGCTGGCGCAGCGTTTGCTCCTCGTTTGCTGCGCGCAAGCGAGCAAGTGAGTCCCGTGATGGAGCGGCTCAGCACTTATATGAGCGAGGCGCGCGGGCGCGAATTGCCCGGGGAAGTGGTGGAGAAGGCCAAGCGGCACACGCTCGATACTTTCGGTGCGATGATTTCCGGCTCTGAACTTCCTCCGGGCCGCGCGGCCCTCAAATTTGCTCGCGCCTATGGCGGAGAAAAAGTTGCCACCGTCGCCTCATCAAATATTGTTTGCGGCGCCATTGAAGCGGCGCTCACAAACGGGCTACTCGCGCATTCGGACGAGACCGACGATTCGCACGGGCCATCCCAAAGCCATCCCGGCTGCTCAATCGTTCCCGCGACGCTCGCCGCCGGCGAGCAATTCGCGATTGGCGGCGCGCATTTTCTGCGCGCTATGGCGCTCGGCTACGACATTGGCACACGCGTCACGATGACCATGGGCGGCAGGGACATCGAACTCAAAACTCACAAAAGCAGCCACAACATCGCGGGAACATTTGGCTCCGCGGCAGCCGCTGGTTGCGCCGCAGGCCTGAGCGCGCAACAAATGCGCTGGCTCCTCAGCTATTCCGCGCAGGAAGCCGCGGGCACGGCTGCGTGGCAGCGCGACACGGACCACATCGAAAAAGGTTTCGACTTCGCCGGAGGCCCCGCGCGCAACGGAGTGACCGCAGCCATCCTCGTCCAGTCAGGAATGACGGGCGTCGATGACATTTTTTCCTGCCCCGACAATTATTTTCAGGCGTACGCTCCGCAAGCAGATCCCGCGGGACTCGTCGACAAGCTCGGCGAGCAGTACGAAGTGGCCCGTACGAACATCAAGAAGTGGACCGTAGGCTCGCCCATTCAGGCCCCGCTCGACGCCCTGTTTAATGTTCAGAAGAAGCGCGCCTTCACGCCCGACCAGGTGCAAGAAGTTGTCGTGCGGCTCGCCAGCAGCCAGGCCTCCATCGTAAACGGCCGCGAAATCGTGGATATCAATCTGCAACACCTCATGGCCGTCATGCTGATCGACAAAACAGTTTCGTTTCGCTCGACGCATGACACCGCGCGAATGCAAGACCCCGCCATACTCCGCGAACGCGCGAAAATACAGCTAGTCGGCGACGAAGATTTACAGAAGCTCATGCCCACGCGCGTAGCAATTGTCGAAGTCACGCTAACAGACGGAACTCAGCTGAGCGATCGCGTGGAGGCTGTGCGCGGCACAGTAGAAAATCCAATGTCCCGAGAAGAAGTCGTCGACAAAGTACGCGATTTAATTGCCCCTGTTTTGGGCGCGCCCACCTGTAACAAGCTGATCGAAACCGTCCTGTCCTTGGAAAAAGTAAAAGACATCCGAGAGCTGCGCCCGCTGCTGCAGCGGAGTTAAGAATCTGTCTGAGAATCCAAAATCGACGCGTTTTTGTAGCGCCCGCCTTCAGGCGGGCACTTCGGAATCAAGCAGATGCCCGCCTGAAGGCGGGCGCTACATAATCCAAAACCGAGTTCTCACACAGACTCTTAGGTCCAAAGCGGAGCTCAAAATGCAAGCGGCCAAATCACGCGCCCGGCGAGTGGCCCAGCCATAGAGTTAGTTTTGATTTTCTCCTTAGATAAATCCGTGGGTGGTGGACCTGAAGAGGTAACAAGGCACCGCCCCTTTAAAAACGAAAGGGGCGGCTACCCAGAAAAACAAATTAGTTCCTCATAAGTAACGTACCGTTACAGTATTATACTGCTGCGCTTTGTCGTTAAGAAAAATTTGAGAAACGGTTAGCCACCCGCCGGATTGAGGAGCCGACTCCGCCATCTAATCAGGCGTTATTAGGCCTCGCCGCGAGCATTCTCAACAGCGGACTTGATGGCAAGCCCTTTACCAAGCATGTCCGCCTCCATCTTTCGCGCGAAAGAAGCGGGCACGAGGGCGTTCATGATGCGGTTCAGGCGACCTGGAACGATTCTGGAGCGATTTTTGAGTAGACCGCTGAGGCCCTCAGATACGCACTGCTCGACGCTCATCGGTTTCATCGGCAGTGTCTTCAGATCGAAGCCCAACTTTTCGAGGACAGGTGTGTCCGTAAACCCGGTCGCCAAGACAGTTACGTTGACACCTAGAGGTTTGAATTCATAGTGAAGAGCCTCGCCGAGACTGTGTACATACGCCTTCGCGCCTCCGTCATTCGCTATACGGGGGATGCCGTTTTCCGCTCCCATTGCCCCGACAAGGATTAAGCCGCCCCGCGTACGCTTAGCGAGCTTCTGGCCAAAGTAATGGGCAATGTCTAAATGCGACATAGTGTTGAGTCGCAAGGTCTCCTCGAGGAGCTGTCGCTCGAGCTTCAGGAACTCGCCCGCATTTGCCGTGCCCGCATTCGAGATGACAAGGCCGATATCCAGATCCTTCGTATGCTCGGCGAGTTTCGCGATGAAGCCCTCTTGCGAGAGGTCCATCGTCAGGGCTCGGAACTGAACACCAAAGTCCCTCGTAATACGGCGTCCGACCTCATTAAGCAATACATCTCTCCTCGCCACCAGCACCAGATTGATCCCAGCTGCCGCGATTTGTCGTGCGAATTCGACGCCTATTCCGGACGAGGCACCCGTGACGAGCGCCCACGGCCCGAACTGCTGTTTATCAAGCAACACTTTCATGATTCCTCCTTTTTTGTCCGCTTAAATTCGTCAACTGCTCCACAACCTGTTGCTACAACGGTTCGTCTCACAACGTGTTGATCCAATTCTTAAGGCGCTTTACTTCCATCACCACAAAGTCGGGGTCATTAGCGGCGTGGGCCACCACGGCCATACCCTGATAAGCACCGAAGAGATGGGCGGAATGTTCTTTTGCATCCTGTTCATGGCCGGCCACCCGGAATTGCTCCTCGATCCAGCCCAATGGCTCGGTGAGGAGTGCTGCGGATTTCTTCGCGAGAGCGCCGCCCCCCTTCCGCAACTCGGAACACAATCCCCCCAGCGGACATCCTCCACGCGCAAGCCGCTTCCGGTTCACATGAATGCTTTCCACGAAAGCAAGCAGCCGCTTCTTCGGAGAGCTCAATCGGTCGATCTCCCGCCGTAATTCTCGAAATTGCGCCAAGCGCCGCTCCACAACTGCCTCTCCAAGTTCTTCCTTGGTTTTGAAGTAGTAGTAGACATTGCCTACTGGTACGCGAGCCGCCTCAGCGATGTCCGCCAGACTCGTCTCTCGGAAACTGCGTTCATACGCCAGCCTCATCGCAGTCTCAATCAGCCGCGTTCGCTTGTCAGGTTGTGGTTTCCTTATGCCCATGTGAGTTAGTTAACTAACAAAATCTCCTACCACGTATATGATGTTTAGCAGCACGAGGTGGATGCAAGTTTCTTTCGATCAAACAGGAGTGGTCGCTGGTTCGAGTCCCGTCGCGCATCTCTTCGGGTCGCTCAGCTCACGCCCAGCTCGGATAAATTATGATTTGGGTGCGCTATTTTCGGCCGTGCCAATTACAACTGAACTAGAACGGTGGCCCCGCCTTTTCTATCCCACCGTATGGTCTTCGACTCATTGTAAGATACAACTCCGGCGCGTCTATGTGCGGATAACGGTCTGACCTTGACGCCCTTCAACAGCGGGACCCTTGTTTCAGTTCTCCACGCGACCAGGGACAGACGAAAAGACCCATCCTACAAATCGGTTAGGAAGGAGCAGCCCAAGTTCTGATTCAATAGTCTGGCCATCCGGCCAGATCCCAAATTTCACTGATGTGGGCCTTTCGAGACTTGAGTCATTTCCGGGTGTAATATACAAGCGCACGGGCCTTGTGAGCATGCGGTCCCAGTTACAGCGGTTCGGGGCACATCGGGTTTCAGATGGTAAGCACTTCTCAAATTGTAATTGAAGTCCTGGCAGGATTATTTTTCCTCGTAACGGCAATCACCTGCCTCATCTGGCCTGGGAAATTCTATGAGCATGCGCTAAAACCCGCGTATCTAAAATCAGATACACGGCAGGAACGTTTGCAGAACTTACACCGGAAAAGTTATATCTGGAGTGTGCGCCTCATCGGCGCAGTTGCCGCGCTCATCTTCACATTCGTTGTGATTCATTTATTTTCTGCCAAGAGGGGATCGGCTCCATTAATGGATTCACCGCCGGAATTGATGGAGCGATAAAAGTGACGTTTCAGTTTTGTAGATTTTGTGAAGGGCGATGGCCAGGCCTTTGAACTAGAGCTTCGGCCACCCATCCCAATAATATTGTCAGTCGGCGTACGGTTTCCTTCAAAACATGTGCCGTAACATTTCTCATTAATCTTTTTAGATACGTATGAACAATCTCGATGAGGTCATCGGCAGCCTCTTCCGCAGACTTCGTTTTGCGAGGCATGTGATTGCGAATGTGTTCTTCCATAAGCTCTGCCATGAGGCTGTTGATTGCTCCCCGTGACGCCGCAAGTCGCTGAAGCACATCGGCGCACGGTGCATCTTCGTTGAAGCCGCGGAGCGCCGATTCGAGCTGACCAATAATCTTTTTAGTTCGATTGACGAGATCCAACTTTTCTCGAGACAGATGCGACAGTATTGTTTGACTACCCTCCTGGGGTATGGTATCAAGTCGTTGGGTTACAAATCAAGATTTGTTTAAGGATCGAGGATGCAAATAGCAGTTCCAATTCAAGTGTCAGAGGCTCCAGGTCCCAGAAATATATCGAAATTTTGCCGCGAGCAACTCTAGGACGAGGTTGCATTCACCCCTGCCCCTCCCTCGCGCAAGTTGCAGGGAACCGGAGCCAGTGGGGACATGTAACGATTCTGTAATCTCTCCACCCCATAGTGGTTCCTTTTGGCCTGGCATTGCTTGGCAAGTCGCATGGGATTGGAATGGGACTCTGCGATTTCTGGGGACTGACGAAAGTAGGAGGTTTAATGTACGGGTTACTAAAGCGATTTTGCGTTGGGTTGCTTCTAACCACAGCTTTAGCGGCAAGCGCGTCAGCTCAGAAGGCATTCACTTGGCAGGAGGTTCGAGATAAATTTGAGACTGCGAATCCCTCTCTGCAAGCGGGACAGATTGGCGTCGATGAGTCCCGCGCCAATGAGACCACAGCGTATTTGCGCCCGAATCCGAACCTCACGCTGACAGCCGATCAGATCAACCCGTTTCCCGGAGGTCCATCGCACGGCACATTAGCGTACCTTTTGCCGCTGGCGTCGGTAAACTACCTGCACGAGCGGGAGCACAAACGAGAGTTGAGGCTTGAAAGCGCCCAGAAGGCGACTGGAATCGCCGTCTCAAGCCAGGCGGACCTTCAAAGGACGCTCATCTTTGACCTGCGGATGGCGTTCGTGCAGGCGCTCCAGGAGAAAGCCGTTCTCGATCTGGCGAAAGAAAACCTCACCTATTACGACCACCTTCTTGATGTCAATCGTGAACGCTTCAAACAAGGTGCGATTGCGCAAGTGGATCTGGACCGCCTGGAATTGCAGCGCGTACAGTACGAGTCGGATTTGCAAACCGCCGAAGTCAATCTGCGCACGGCGAAGATTCAACTGCTTGCCCTTTTGAATGATCGAACGCCAGTCGAGCAATTCGACGTGATGGGTCCATTCGATTTTTCGAATCAAATCGCGCCACTTGATGAGGTGCGGCAAACGGCCCTCGATACGAGACCTGACTTGAAGGCCGCATTAGAGTCCGTCGATAAGGCCAAGACCGATCACAGGCTGGCCGTCTCGATGGGGTCGACCGATCCGACGGTTGGTTTCGATGTTGGACGCAATCCGCCCATCGACCAATACTTCGGATTCAGTGTGACCATTCCTTTGCGCATCTTCGACCGGAACCAGGGCGAGAAGCTCCGCACGCAATTGGACATTGACCGCAATGAGAAATTGATGGAGGCCACGCAAGCGCAAGTGTTCGGCGATGTGGACTCTGCTTATGCCTCGGTCACAAGCGCAGTAATTCTTCTCCAGCCGTATAAGGACCGCTATCTAAAGCAGGCGACACAAGTTCGAGACACGATTGAGTTTTCATATGTAAGCGGCGCGGCTTCGCTTCTGGATTTTCTGAATGCGCAAGCAGAGTACCGAAGCGTGCAGGTCAACTATTTGGGTTTGGTGGCTTCCTATCTGGATGCGGCGAATCAACTGAATCTTGCGGTTGGACGTGAGGTCATACCATGAAACGCATGGGGTTAGAGCTGCTCGCACTTTGTTTAATGTCTGGCGTTTGGCTGGCAGGTTGTAGTGGCGGCAAGAACGATCCGAATGCGGGAGCGCCGCCTCCGCTTAAAGTCGAGCGCGTGGAAGATCCGAGCGTCTTTCAAGTCGACCATCCCGATCAGTTCCCACTAACCGCCGCAGTCAAGCATGACTCGACTTCACTGTTGACGGCTACGGCGACCGTTAACCCGGATGTCTCCAGAACAGTGCCGGTTGTTTCGCTGGCGACGGGTCGCGTGGTCGAGATCAAAGCGCGCTTGGGCGACACAGTTAAGAAGGGGCAAGTGTTGTTGCGGGTGCAAAGTGCGGATATTTCGGGAGCTTTTTCCGATTACCAGAAAGCGATGGCCGATGAGCAACTCGCGCACACTCAACTCGAACGAGCGCAGCGTCTGTATGACAGAGGTGCAATCTCACTGAATGATTTGCAAGTTTCGCAAGATACGGAGGTTAAGGCTCAGGTCGATGTAAAGACCAGCTCTGAGAAGCTACGGTTGCTTGGTAACACCAATCTCGATCAGCCATCGGGTGTTGTCGATATCCTCGCTCCCGTATCAGGAGTCATTACCGACCAACAAGTCACGAATGCAGGAGGCGTGGCAGGCCTCAGTTCTCCCAATCCCTTTACGATCTCCGACCTTTCCTCTGTGTGGGTGCTTTGCGATGTTTATGAAGACGACCTTGCAAACGTGCGTGTCGGCGACAGGGCTGACATTCATTTGAACGCTTATCCAGGCAGGGTACTCACGGGACGAATTAACAACGTTGGTCCGGTGCTCGATCCTGCTATACGTACGGCAAAAGTGCGCATTGAGGTGCCGAATCCAGGTGGACGGATGCGCGTCGGCATGTTCGCGACCGCTACTTTCCATGGCCAAACGAAAGAGATGCATGCCGCCGTGCCCACGACTGCGATCTTGCATCTTCACGACCAGGATTGGATTTATGTGCCGACGAACGATAAGAAATTCCGGCGCATACAAGTTTCTGCGGGCCAAATGCTGCCAAGCAACATGCAGGAGATCATCTCAGGGATCACTCCGGGTCAACAAGTCGTAACGAATGCGCTGGAATTTCAGAATACGGTGGAACAGTAATGATTCGTTCTATTGTCGATTTCGCTCTCAACAACCGCTTTATCGTGCTCAGTGTGGCTCTGGTTCTCTTCGTGTGGGGCGTCATCTCGTTTAAAAGATTGCCAGTCGAAGCATACCCGGATGTTGCGAATACCTGGGTTCAGGTGATTACGCAGTGGCCTGGCCGCGCGGCGGAAGAGGTTGAGCAACAAATCACGATTCCGATTGAAATTCAGATGAACGGAATTCCCCATCTTGCACATGTGAGGTCCGCGTCGTTAGCCGGACTATCCGTCGTCAATCTAATTTTCGATGACGAGTCCGATAACGATTGGGATCGCCAGAAAGTCCTCGAACGTCTTGCGCAGGTAACTCTGCCCACCAATGTGTCGGCACAAATCGGGCCTGATTTCAGTCCCATCGGCTCCGTCTACTGGTACACAGTGAAAAGCACGAATCCGAATTACGACCTCATGGAGCTTAAGTCCCTCCAGGACTGGACAATCACGAAGTACATCAAGTCCGCGCCAGACGTCGTGGACGACTCATCTTTTGGCGGTCTGACTCGTGAGTATCAAGTCCGTGTAGATCCTAACAAGCTGGTTTCCTACGGCTTGAGTCTCGCTCAGGTCGAGCAGCAGTTAGCCAACAGCAACGGCAACGGCGGCGGCAGCTTTGTCGAACAAGGCGCACAGCAAATCAATGTTCGCGCGGTTGGGTTGGTCAGGGACGTACAGGATATCGAAAAGGTTGTGCTGAAAACACAGAAGGGCACCGCGATCAGCGTGAAGGATATTGCGGTCGTCACGCAAGGGCCAAAGATTCGCCTCGGTCAAATCGGCAGAGCCATTCATCGCGACGACGGTGTAGTCGTTGACGAAAATGATGTGGTTGAGGGCATCGTCTTCATGCGCAAAGGCGCGGACACGGCGACAACCATGGATGGCATTCACGCAGCCGTCGAAAAGTTGAACAACCATATACTGCCGCCGGGTGTGAAAATCATCCCTTATCTGGACCGCGACGACCTGGTGCACTACACGACCCACACGGTCCTGCACAATCTCACTGAAGGAATGATCCTCGTGGTGATCATTCTCTTCATCTTTCTGGGAAACGTCCGCGGCGCGCTCATCGTTTCATTCACGATTCCGTTTGCACTGCTGTTTGCTTCCATTTGTCTTGATTTGCGGCACATCTCCGCCAACTTACTTTCGTTGGGTGCGCTGGATTTTGGCATGGTCGTCGATGGTGCGGTTGTCATGATCGAAAATATTTCCCGTCATCTGAATCGCCCCGAAAGAGATCACCGCACACCGATGGACCGAATCCGGGAAGCCGTTCATGAAGTCCAGCGGCCGGTCTTTTACGCGATCGCAATCATCATTACGGCGTATATGCCAATCTTCACTTTGCAACAGGTCGAAGGAAAACTGTTCAAGCCGATGGCATGGACAGTGGCTTTTGCTCTGCTGGGCGCCTTGGTCTTCTCTATGCTGGTTGCGCCGGCATTGGCGAGTCTCCTGTTTCATTCTGGAGTCAAGGAATGGAAGAACCCTGTAATGACCTATCTAACGGCTCGTTACAGGGAGGCCGTCACTTGGAGCGTCCGCAACCGCTATGTCACCGTTGGAACAGCTCTCGTATTGTTTGCCTTCGCAATGTACCTGGGCTTTGGCGGAGCTATCGGTTCAGAATTCCTGCCTCATTTGGATGAGGGCGCTATCTGGGTTCGCGGTACCTTAGCCCCTAGCGCGGGGCCCACAGAGAGTTCGCGTGTCGCTGAAAGAGCCCGTGAGGTGCTATGCTCCTTCCCCGAAGTTCCTCGTGTTGTCAATCAAATTGGCCGTCCAGACGATGGGACAGATACAACAGGATTTTTCGACATGGAATTTTTCGTCGATCTTCTGCCAAAGGACAAATGGCGGCCTGTCTTCCATCAAAATAAGGACTTACTAATTGCCGCGATGAATCATCAGCTGGAAGGGATACCGGGAGTTTTTTGGGGTTTCTCCCAGCCGATTTCAGATAACCTGGAAGAGGCTGTGAGCGGCGTCAAAGGCGCGCTCGCAGTGAAAATCTACGGAGATGATCTCAAAACTCTCGAAGCAACCGGGGACCAGATTGTCAGCGTAATGCGAGATGTTCGCGGCGTGGAGGATCTTGGACTGTTTCGAGTGCTCGGGCAGCCAAACCTCAATTTCGAAGTGGATCGCGATTAAGCCAAGCGTTTCGGGATCAATGTCTCAGACGTTCAAGATGCGATCCAAACCGCGGTTGGGGGCAATGCGCTCAGTCAAGTGTTGATCGGAGAACAGAGGTATGACCTCGTGCTGCGTTATTTGCCGCAATATCGGGA
>Ga0210386_10000831_pt1 | contig 28485 bp, 23 predicted proteins | sample IncBWH32OmetaG_FD_160091 | JGI IMG/M metagenome (GOLD analysis project Ga0210386, IMG submission 160091) | Forest soil microbial communities from Barre Woods Harvard Forest LTER site, Petersham, Massachusetts, United States - Inc-BW-H-32-O ...
CCTCCGCCACCTCATCCGCCGACACACTCCCCACCCACCGCAGCACGCGCCCCATCGCCCGCACCATCCCCGCCAGCTCCCCCCGCCGAGCCGCCAACACCCGCCGCCGCGCCACCAGCGCCGTATACGCCGTCAGCCCCCGCTCCGCCGCCGCGTACCAGATATGCCCCACACCATCCGCCACCAGCGCCTCGACATACGGCTGGAACACCTGGATCGCATCCAACCGCCCCTCCCGCAGCGCCGCCGTATTCGCCGCCATCGACGCCGCCGGCCCACGCGTCAGCACACTCGGATCGATCCCGGCACGACGCACATCATCCTGCAGACACAACCACGGCGTCGGCACCTCGCTCACAATCCCCAGTCGAGGCCCCACCAGATCCGCCATCCGAAACCCTGGCCTAGCCTCCCGCCCCATGATAAAGAACGGATCCCGCGCCACCCCATCACAGAAACAAACCACATCCGAACCAGGATCCGCCGCATGCGTCAGCATCACCCGCAGCGGCCCGCCCCACATCACATCGACCTCGCCCGCCTGCAGCGCCGTCGCCGTCGCCACCGGATCGGGGCTGCTGCGCAGCTCCACCGCCACGCCCTCAGCCGCATAGGCGCCGATCGCCTGCGCCGCATAGAACGGTGCGTAGAACAGCGCCCGAAAGTTCTCACACAGCACAATCGCCATCGCGCCCTCCCCATCGCCGCGATGATGCGGCAGAGCGCCGCGCCCGGCCATGGCGGCCCGTCGATACCCTTCCGTCAACCAGATCAGCTATACTTCGCCCTCCACGGAACGGACGACCCAAGATGGCGGCTGCGGCCACCACCCCCCAGGCGCCAGACCGCCGCTCGATGGCATGTGCCGCCGGCCCACGGGCTGGTGATCGGCGCCGTCATCGCCCTGCTCTGGGCCGGAATCAGCTTCAACCTGTGGCGCGACCACGCCCAGGCCGAGCGCCAGGCCGTGGCCGACACCGCCAACCTGTCCCGCGCCTTCGAGGAGAATATCGATCGGACCATCGAGGCCGTGGATCAGACCGTGCTGTTCGTACGCGACGCCTATGCGCGCGATCCCACCGGCTTCGATCTCAGCACCTGGGCACGCGCACGCCCTTCCTGAACCAGCTGGCGATCCAGATCGGCCGGGTCGGCAAAAATGGCATCGTGCTGCAATCGAACCTGAGTCCGGTCACCGGCCGGGTCGATCTGTCCGACCGGCCGCATTTCCGCGTCCATCTCAATACGACAGCGGATCGGCTGTATATCAGTGTGCCGGTGCTGGGCCCCGTCTTGCACCAATGGTCGATCCAGTTCACCCGCAAGATCGTCATGCCGGATGGCAGCTTCGGCGGCGTGCTCGTGGTCGCGCTCGATCAGTACTACCTCTCCCGCTTCTACCAATCCCTACATTTGGGGAACGGCGCCGTCGTGCTGGCTAACGGCGACGGCATCATCCTCGCGCGCGCGCCCGATCCAGAAGCCGCGATCGGCGAGACGCTGTCCACCGCCACATTCGGCTTGATGCTGTCCAGCCAGAGCAGCGGCAGCTATCATGCGGTCAGCCAGATCGACGCGATCGCGCGCACCTACAGCTTTCGTCAGGTCGATCGCTATCCGCTGGTCGTGGCAGTCGGTTTCGCCGACTGCGATATCTTCGTCCAGTATCATCGCAATCTAATCATCTACCTGACCGTCGGCGTTGTACTCACCGGTGGCATTCTCGCGGTGGGCGTCGCGCTCACACGGCAACGGCGCCGCCTGCTTGCCTCGCGACAGGCGTTGGGCGCGACGCTGGAGAACATCTCACAAGGCATCATGATGATCGATCCCGATGGCAGCGTGCAGGTGATCAATCAGCGCGCGGTCAGCCTGCTTGGTCTGCCGAAGGAACTGATGGCACGGCACCCGAGCTTTCAGGACATCCTCGACTGGCAATTCGGCACCCACGAATTCGGCGTGCCGGAGAACTGGAATGAATCACTGGCGCAGGTGCTGAACGCCGGTCGCCTGGCAGTCCAGGATGGGTCTACGAACGCACGCGCGCGAACGGCACGGTGCTGGACGTGCGCGCGCAGAACCTGCCCAATGGCGGCGCGGTGCGCACCTTCACCGACATCACCGAGCGCAGGCGCGCCGAGGCCGCCCTGGCCGCCGCGCGCGACGACGCCGAAGCCGCCGGCCGCGCGCGATCGGACTTCCTTGCGGTGATGAGCCCCGAAATCCGCGCGCCGATGAACGACACCATCGGCGTCTCCGGCCTGCTGCTGGACATGAGGCTGGACGACACCGCGTTGCACTATGTGCGCGGCATCCGTGAGTCAGGCGACCACCTGCTACAACTGATCAACGACATCCTCGACTTCTCGAAGCTGGAAGCCGGACGCGTGCAGTTGGAGGAACTGACCTTCGACCCGCCCGGCATGCTCGGCAACACCATCGAAATGATCCAACAGCAGGCCACCACGAAAAGCCTGCGCCTGACGCTGACGCAAACCGACAACCTGCCTCGCATCGTCATCGGCGATCCCGGCCGGCTGCGGCAGATCCTGCTGAACCTGCTGGGCAACGCCATCAAGTTCACCGAACGCGGCAGCATCGCGGTGCGTGCGGCGACGCTGCCCGCGCCGCCTGGTGAGGTGCGCCTGTCCCTCACCATCACCGATACCGGCATCGGCATCCCCACCGACAAGATCGGCCAGTTGTTCAGCAAGTTCACCCAGATCGACAGCTCCATCTCGCGCCAGTTCGGCGGCACCGACCTCGGCCTCGCGATTTCCCGGCGGATCGTCGAACAGATAGGCGGAACGATGAGCGTCGAAAGCCAGTTCGGCCGCGGCAGCAGATTCCGCTTCGACGTCCGCCTGCGTCCGGCCGACGAGGATGCCGAGCCGACGCCCGCTCCGACCATCACCACAGGCAGCCCCGTCAGCCACGCCCGCATCCTGTTGGCGGAAGACAACGGGACCAATCGCCTGGTGGTGACGCGCATGCTGGAACGTATGGGCCATCGCGTCGACAGCGTCAGCGACAGGCGCGAGGCGGTGGAGGCGGTGCGCACCTTCCCCTATAGTATCGTCCCGATGGACATGATGATGCCAGAGATGGATGGGCTCTCCGCGACACAGGCGATCCGCACGCTGCCCGGCGACACCGCGCACGTGCCCGTGGTGGGCCTGACCGCCAACGTGCTCACCACCGACGAGCAGGCCTGCCGTGCCGCGGGCATGAACGCGTTCCGCACCAAGCCGGTCACCAGCGACCGGCTGCGTGAGATGCTGGCCAACACAATCCTCCTCTCACAAGCGGCGCCCGAGGCCAAAGTGGCCAACGCCTGACCGGCCCTCAAACCGTAACCGAAAGAACCATGTCAGCCACACGTTCCGCCGCCATCACCCCGGGCGACTCCCGGCTTGCCACGTCGCTCGGCAAGGCCATCGCCGGCCAGATCCTGTTCGACCGAGCCGACCGTGGACGTTACGCCACCGATGCGTCGATCTATCAGGTCGAGCCGATCGGCGTGGTGATCCCGCGGACGATCGATGATGTCGCCGCGACCTTTGCTATCGCGCGGGAGAACGGTGTGCCGATACTGCCGCGCGGCGCCGGCACCAGCCAGTGCGGACAGACCGTCAACCGCGCGCTGGTGATCGATTGCGCGCGACACCTGAACAAAGTACTGCACGTCGATCCCGAGGCGCGCACGGCGCTGGTGGAACCCGGCCTGGTGCTGGCGCACCTGAACGCAGCGCTGCGGCCGCACGGGCTGTTCTTCCCGGTTGATCCATCCACCCACGCGCGCTGCACGATCGGCGGCATGGCCGGCAACAACTCCTGCGGGTCGAAATCGATCCGCTACGGGCTGATGGCCGACAATGTGCTCGCGATCGACGCGATCCTGGCCGACGGCACGCGCCATCGCTTTGATACGCTGCCGGACAACCTCACTGCCGACATACCGGCCCCTATCGCCGATCTCATCCAGCGCCTGCGCACCCTGGCTGCCGTGGAAGCCGAGGAGATCGCGGCGAAATTCCCGCGCCAGTTGCGCCGTGTCGGCGGCTATAACATTGATGTGCTGACGCCCGCCGCGCGTGCGGCCGGGCGGGGAAACCTCGCAAGGTTGCTGGTGGGATCGGAAGGCACATTGGCCTTCTCCGCCGCGCTGGAGCTGAAACTGCACCCGATCAAGCCGCGCAAGGTCCTGGGTATCTGTCAGTTCCCGACCTTCCGCCGCGCGATGGAAACCGCGCAGCACATCGTGGCGTTGGATCCCGAGGCGGTGGAGTTGGTCGATCGCACCATGATCGATCTGGGTCGTGGCATCCCGATTTTCCGTTCCACGATCGATGCGATGCTGATCGGCGAGCCTGACAGCCTGCTGATCGTCGAATTCCACGGCTATGACGACGCGCCGCTGCATGCCAAGCTGGCGGAGCTGGAAACGCTGATGGGCGAGCTTGGCCATCCCAACGCGGTGGTGCGCGCGCTCGACGCCAGCTTCCAGGCCGACATTGCCTCGGTGCGCGAGGCCGGGTTGAACATCATGATGTCGATGAAGGGCGACGGAAAGCCGGTGTCGTTCATCGAGGATTGTGCCGTCGATCTGCCCGACCTGGCAGACTACACCGAGCGCCTGAACGACGTCTTCGCCCGCCATGGCACCAAGGGCACGTGGTACGCGCACGCCTCGGTCGGCTGCCTGCATGTGCGCCCGGTGCTGAGCATGAAGGACCCGGCCAACGTACGCACCATGCGCGCGGTCGCCGAGGAGTGCTTCGCGCTGGTGCGCGAATACAAGGGCTCGCACTCCGGCGAGCACGGCGATGGCATCGCGCGCAGCGAATTCAACGCCGTCATGTTCGGCGCCCGCATCGCCAAGGCATTTGAAACCGTCAAGGACAGCTTCGATCCCAGCAACATGCTGAACCCCGGCCGCGTCGTGCGCCCGCCAAAGATGGACGACCGCAATCTGTTCCGTTATGGACCCGGTTACGCCGCCGTCGGCGACTTCAAGCCAAAGCTCGACTGGTCCGACCATCCCGGCCCGCTCGGCGGCATGCTCGGCGCGGTCGAGATGTGCAACAATAACGGCACCTGCCGCGCCTTCGATGCCTCGGTGATGTGTCCGTCGTTCCGCGTCACGCGCGACGAACAGCACCTCACCCGCGGCCGCGCCAACACCTTGCGCCTCGCCCTCACCGGTCAGCTCGGCGCCGACGCGATGGCCTCGGATGGGCTCGCCGACACGATGGCACTGTGCGTGTCCTGCAAGGCCTGCCGTCGCGAATGCCCGACCGGCGTCGACATGGCGAAGATGAAGATCGAGGTGCTGGCCGCGCGCGCGGACCGGCACGGCATCAGCGTGCGCGAAGGCCTGGTGGCCGAGTTGCCGCGCTACGCCCCGATCGCCGCGCGTCTGGCGCCGTTGGCCAATCTGCGCAACGCTGTGCCGGTGCTGCGCCGGATGAGCGAACGCTGGCTCGGCCTCGCCGCATCGCGCACGCTGCCAGTCTGGCGCCGCGATTTCTTCCGCGACAGCGAAGCGGAAGCGTTGGCCCCGAAACAACCGCGCGGCGAGGTGTTCCTGCTCGCCGACACCTTCAACCGCTACTTCGAACCGGAAAACCTGCGCGCCGCGCTGCGCGTGCTGGCTGCCGCCGGCTATCGCGCGAAACTGCCCGCCACGCGTGGTCGCCCGTTGTGCTGCGGCCGCAGCTTCCTGTCCGCCGGCTTGGTCGACAAGGCCCGCGCCGAGGCTGGCCGCACCCTGCGTCGCTTCGCCGGTACGCTGCCGGTGATCGGCTTGGAACCCTCCTGTCTGTTCACCATGCGCGACGAATTCCGTGCGCTATACCCCGGCAAGGAAACAGACGCGCTGGCCGACCGCGCGATGCTGCTATCCGAATTCCTCGCGCGCGAGAATATTTCTTTCCAGTTCAAACCGATCGCCGGCACCGCGCATGTGCACGGCCATTGCCACCAGAAATCCTTCGGCGCATTCCCAACCTCACTCGCGGCACTAAAGCAGGTGCCAGACCTCGTGGTGAAGCCCATTGTCTCCTCCTGCTGCGGCATGGCGGGCAGCTTCGGCTATCAGGCCGAAACGCAGGATAGCTCGCGCGCAATGGCCGAGGCGTCGCTGTTGCCGGCCGTCCGCGCCGCTGGCACGGACGACATCATTGTTGCCGACGGCACCTCCTGCCGCCATCAGATCCGCGATCTGGGCGGCCGCGAGGCGATCCACTCCGTCCGCGTGCTCGACCGCGCGCTGGCATGATCACGCCACTGGATGTGCTGGCGTTCTGGTTCAATAACGATCCAGCGACGTCACGCGCCGTGTGGTTCGAGAAGGATGCGGATTTCGACACCGCGTGCGCCACCCTGACCGCGGCGCGCGATGCTGCCAGAGCCGGCGCCCTCGAGCACTGGCACGAGACACCACAGGGAAGTCTGGCATTGATCATCCTGCTCGATCAGCTCTCGCGCAATCTGCATCGCGGCAGCGCCGAAGCCTTCGCCGCCGACGCCAGAGCGCGCGTCGTCGCACGGGATATGGTCGCGCGTGGCTTCGACCAGGCGTTGACGCCAGTGCAGCGCACATTCGTCTACCTGCCATTGCAACATTCCGAGGACCTCGCCGACCAGGACGAATCCGTGCGCCTGTTCACCGCCCTACAGGACATCACGCACGACGACGTGTTGGAATACGCGCTGCGCCATCGCGACGTGATCCGCCGCTTCGGTCGATTCCCGCACCGCAACGCCGCGCTGGGCCGCACCAACACACCGGACGAGGATGCCTACCTCGCGGAACCGGACGCAGGGTTCTAACGAAGCTCAGAACCCACTGTCATTGCGAGGAGCGAAGCAACGAGCAATCTCCATCCAAGGGCGCACGAACGGTGAAGCCACACTGGCGCGATTGTTTCATCGCTTCGCTCCTCGCAATGACAATGTGCAAGTCACCACACCATCTGTCGGACCGGCAGATTCTTCCGTTCCGTAACCGTCGCGGAAATCCGACCCGCTAACGACATGAATCGCGGCGCCAGAAACCGGCACGTCCGCAACAGCAGCGCGCGCGTTACCTCGGTGAACGCCATCCCCGCCCCATCCCATTCCTCCAGCACCCCCTGCCACGCAAGCTGACTGGGGTACAGCCCATCCCGATGCGCCCAGATGAACGCTCGCTGACTGTTGGTATTACGTAACTTCTCCATCACCTCCCCGGTCTGCGCATCCAGCGCCTCGAACCGCTGCATGATCTGCTTCGGCGCCGCACCGGTCAGCCGGCGCTCCTGGGTCAGCGTCGCCATCTGCCCCGCTCGCCTCGCCCCGCCCGCACCATCCGCTCCACCCTCAGCGCCATCGCCTGCACCCGCCGCAGCAGCCGCGCGCGCAGCGCCTCCACGAACGCCAGCTGCCGCGCCAGGTCCTCCAGCAGAGCCGCCCCCGCCTCCTGGTTCGCCAGCTCGAGAGCGCCGAGGCCGCGTGGTCCAGCACGTCCTGCACCTGCCGGCGCACCATCGGATTGTCCGTCGCGCTGCCGGCATGCAGCCAGGCGAGCGGTCACAGCCGTAGCCGGATGCTCGCCACCGCCAGATGCGCCACATCCGGCTCCCAGCTCGCCTCCCCAGTGGAGACCTCCAGCGGCAGGCAATCGCCCAGCCGTAGCGCCGCCACGTACTCCAGCGCCGCCGCGACCGGGCCCAGCATCCGCCCGCCCGGCGCGTCATCGGCAATGCCGAACGCACGTTGCAGCGAGCGCAATCGCGGCGCCCCCTGCCGCTCCCCCAGCGTTACCACCATCACCGGTGCGCCATTCGCCTCAGCCCGCCGGAGCAGCGGCTCTCCCAGCATCGCGAAGCCGCGATCGGCCAGCACGCAGCAGATCGGGGAGGTTTCAGGCGTCATGGGCCAGATCCGCTGTCCGCCGTCATGCCCGCACGTGGCGGGTAAACACGGCGCTAACATCCATGAAGCCGGACTGTCACCTTGGTAACTTGCCGCATGCCGCAATCCAGGCCATGTCGGTCGGATGATGAATCCACTCGCCTGGTTGCTGGGGCTGTGGCTGCCGGCCTGCGCCTCCGCGGGTGCCGCTGGCCTGCCGATCCCCCCTCTGATAAATGTCGCGCACATCGAGCGCCCAGCCACGCCGAACACCGCCCTGGCCGCCCCCCCGGAATTCAGCCCGGTACCCGACGCCTTCGTGCCGCAATACCACCTGCCGCCGGCCAATCTGTATGCCGCCATCCGCAAGGTCGCCGCTTCCCAGCCCCGCACCTACCCGGCCGCGCAATACCCCGAACGGCTGCAAGCCGATTGGGTGGCCCGCAGCACCGTGTTCAACTTCCCCGATCTGGTGATGGTGCAGGTGCTGCCGGCCGGCCCCGGCGCCAGCACCCTGGTGATCTATTCCCGCAGCGTCTACGGCCACTCCGATCTGGGCGTGAACCTCACGCGCATCAGGGTCTGGCTCGCAGCCCTGGACGCCTCGCTCACCCACACAGCAGAGAGATAGACCCCGAATGCGCAATCTCGGATCGTTCCTGCGGGATGCCTGGCGGCTGGCCCGCCCGTATTTCCGATCGGAGCAGAAATGGACGGCCTGGGGCCTGCTGGCGGTGGTCATCGGGCTAAACCTGCTCATCGTCGGTATGGGCGTGGTGTTCAGCTTCTGGAACCGCGTGATGTTCAACACGCTGCAAACGAAGGACTGGGAAGCCTTCGTCCAGTTGCTGTTCCTGTATCGCCGCACCGAGTTCGGCATCATGCCGGGGTTCTGCGAGTTCGCGGCCCTGTATGTCGTGGTGGGGGTGTATCGCGTCTATCTGACCCAGTGGCTGGAAATCCGCTGGCGCAATTGGATGACCACGCGCTTCCTGGACGAATGGCTGGCGGACCGCGCCTATTACCGCATCAGCCTCACCATCGATCGCGCGGCCATCGGCACCGACAACCCAGACCAGCGCATTGCCGAGGACCTACGCGATTTCGTCGGCAACACGCTATCGATCGGGTTGGACCTGCTGTCCAACGTGGTGTCCCTGTTCAGCTACCTGGGCATCCTATGGAGCCTGTCGGGCGCGTTGACCGTGTTCGGCATCGAGATCCCCGGCTACATGGTCTGGGTCGCGCTAATATATTCCGTCGTCGGAACGTGGCTGACGCACCTGGTCGGTCGCGCGCTGGTGCCGCTGCGCTTCCGCCAGCAGCGCGTCGAGGCAGATTTCCGTTATGCGCTGGTGCGCTTCCGCGAAAACATGGAGGGCGTTGCGCTGTACAACGGTGAAACCGAGGAAAAAGCCAACCTGGGACTCCGCTTCGCCAGCGTGGTCGGCAATTGGTGGGCGATCATGCGGCGCACCAAACTGCTCAATGCGCTGGTCGTGGGCTACAGCCAGGTGGCGATCATCTTTCCTTTGGTCGTCGCCGCGCCGCGTTATTTCGCCGGCAAGCTGGAACTGGGCGGGTTGATGCAGACGGCGGACGCCTTCGGCCAGGTGCAAGGCGCGATGTCATGGTTCATCAATTCCTATGCGACGCTCGCCGAATGGCGCGCCATCGTGGAACGGCTCACCACCTTCCACCATGCGATTATGATGGCGCGCGCCGCATCGGGCCAGGGGCTGACCACGACCACAGGCCCGGCCGATACCATTGCGCTGCGCGACGTGACGATCGCACTGCCGAACGGCGTGACGCTGTTGCAGAACGCCGATCTCACGTTCGACCGCAATTCGTCGGTGGTAATCTCGGGCCCATCGGGCTCCGGCAAATCCACCTTGTTCCGCGTCATCGCCGGCATCTGGCCATTCGGCTCTGGGCAGGTGCAGCGGACCGCCGCGCGCACGATGTTCCTGCCGCAGCGCGCCTATATCCCGCTGGGGTCGCTGCGACACGTCGTCTGCTACCCGGATCCACCAGAGACCCATACGAAGGAACAGATCGCGCGCGCCCTCATCGATGCCGGTCTGCCGCAGTTGATCGATCATCTGGATCAGGACGAATACTGGGCGCAGCGCCTGTCGGGTGGCGAACAGCAGCGCGTGGCGCTGGCCCGCGTGCTGCTGGCCAAGCCGGATTGGGTGTTCCTCGACGAGGCGACCGCCAGTCTGGACCCGGAGGCGGAGGACCATCTCTACCGCATTTTGAAGGAGCGCGTGCCGCACACGACAATCGTCTCGATCGCACACCGGCCCAGCGTGGCGGCATTCCACGATCGGCATCTGGTACTGGAGCGCAAGGACGATCACCCCGGTCACTTGGTGCCACTGCCGGTCGGCACCGCGCGAGCCGCAGGGTAGCCATGCCGCTCTACACCGAACCTTCCCTGCTGGTTGGATTGATCGGTGCCGGCATCCCGGCGTCCCGCACCCCGGCGATGCATGAAGCCGAGGCAGCGGCACAAGGTTTGCGCTGCGTCTACACGTTGATTGACCTCGAGGTACTCGGCCTGGGCGCCGACGCATTGCCGAACCTGATCACGGCCGCGGAACGGATGGGCTTTGCCGGATTGAACGTCACCCATCCTTGCAAGCAGTCGGTACTGCCACTGCTGCATGAGCTGTCCGGGGACGCATGCGCGTTGGGCGCTGTGAACACTGTGGTGCTGCGCGAGGGCAAACGTATCGGCCACAACACCGATTGGTTCGGGTTCGCCGAAAGCTTCCGCCACGGTCTGCCCGACGCCGCGCGCGACCGCGTGGTACAGTTCGGTGCCGGCGGTGCCGGGTCGGCCGTTGCGCACGCGGCGCTGACCTTGGGTGTCCAGCAGTTGACGCTGATCGACACCGACCCCGCACGCGCCGCCACCGTTGCCGAGGGCCTGTGCGCCCGTTTTGGCGCCGGACGCGCGGCGGCCGGTACGGACATGGCCGCCGCTGTCGCTGCCGCCGATGGGATCATCAATGCCACGCCGATGGGCATGGTGAAATATCCCGGCCTGCCACTGCCGGCCGCACTGTTGCATGCCGAACTGTGGGTCGCCGAGATCGTCTATTTCCCATTCGAAACAGAGCTGCTGCGCACCGCGCGCGCGATCGGCTGCCGCACGCTGGATGGCGGCGGCATGGCGGTGTTCCAGGCGGTCGAAGCCTTCCGCCTGTTCAGCGGCCTGACCCCCGATGCGGACCGCATGCGTCAGCATTTCGCCGCAATGGACCGCCGCAAAGGGACCGGCACCGTCTCGCCGTAGGTCGCGGCACGCCTGCAGCCGCGGTCAGAGCGCGCGGGTTCAAGCAGCCATGCGCATCGCCGGCTCGGTGCGGGTCGCAACCGACGCCTGTTCAACGGCGTAGGCCATCGTGTGGCTAACCGGATCGAAATCTTGCTAAATTTTGCTAAGCGGCGGCGCCATCCTTGCCGGAACGGTTCGTGGTCGGCTCGGTAATCGGCGAGACCTGGGCCCACAGGCAGACCTGCTTGAGATATCAGGTCGCGCCAACCTCACACCACGTGGTGCCTTTCCCTGTCGGTCGCGCCCACCGGTCTGCGCAGGCTGGCCAAGCTCCTGCTGCTGCCAAAATACACACGCGATCTGAACCCGATCGAGCAGGCCTTCGCCAAGCTCGAGTATCTGCTGCGTACCTAGCTTCTCGCGACCGCGAGGTGGGGCGTCACCATGGGGTCGTTTCCCGACCACACGCCTGGCCGACCCAAGCACCGCGCTCGTCGCCACGTCATGTCGGGCCTTCGCCCGACATGACGTGACTGGTTTCAGACAGCATCCCCCAGCTTGCAGCCGAACGCATCGGGCGCCTGCATCAGCGGCAGACCCGGCGCGATCTCCACAATCTCGTAGTAGTCATCCGGGTTCTTCATATCCGCCTTCTTCTTGCCGCGCTGGATGATCACCGGCCGCACCAACTGGTGGTCCTCGGCGCGGAAATACACCTCGCCAACCGTCGACTGTGTCTTCTTCCCCGCCTCGTACGCCTTGATCACATCCGGCGGATAGAAGCTGCCGGCCCGCGTCACCGCATCGGCCCACAGCGCGATCTGCATGTAGCCCGAATTGGCGCTCCATTCCGGCTTGTACTTGTGTTTCGCCTCGAACGCCGCGACGAACTCCTTGGCCAGCGGATACTTGTCTTCCAGCGTCCACCAGAAGTCGGTGGCGGCATACACGCCCTGCATCAGATCCGGCGTGACGTCACGCGCCAGGAACGGCGTGTTGTACGCCATCACCAGCGTCATCTTGTCCAGCACGCCGAACTGCTTGGCCTGCTTCAGCGATTGCACCGCGTCGTTGCCGAAATTGATGTTGATGAACACATCGGCGCCGCTGTTGGCGATGTTCAGCAGATAGGAGCTGTAGTCCCCGGCCCCCAGCGGACAGACCTGATTGGTCGCCACCGTCCAACCGCCGTCCTTCGCGGTCGATTCCTGGAACGACTGCCGCACCGTATGCCCATAGGTGTAGTCCGGCGTCAGGAAGGCGATCTTCTTGCCCTTGCCCAACTGCTTGATGATCACCGGCGTCAGCGCCGCCGCCGCCGTCTGGGCATAGAAGCACTGCCGGAACGAATAGCGCACACAATCCTTGCCGGTGGTGTCGTTCGAGCCGCTGACGATCGGCAGGTAGATCACGTGCTCGCGCTGCGCCAGCTTGTTCAGCGCCACCGCCTCGGCACTGGACACGCAGCCGGCGATCATCACCGCCTTGTTCTCGCTGATGAACTTTGTGCCGTTCTGCACCGCAACATTGGGCTTGGCTTCGGAATCGGCGACGGCATGCACCACCTGCTTGCCCAGCAACCCCTTTGTCACGCCCGTCGCGATTTTACGGATCAGCGGATCGCCGCTGTTGAGATGCTCCAGCGCCAGCTCGGCCCCCTTCAGCTCATCCTCGCCGGGCACCGCATAGGTGCCGGTGCGTGGAATCGAGAAGCCAACAAACACTGTCGATCCGGACGACCCCGCGGGCCAGGTGCCCAAGGGGGGCTTTCCCTGGGCCTGGGCGCTGTAGGGCAGGCTGCCCGCCAGTGTTGCGCCCCCCAGCAGACCACCACCGGCACGCAATAGGGTCCGGCGCGAAATCCCGGCTGGGACAGATAAATCTTTGGTCATTTTTCCTCCCCCTTATATTGATGTCGGAATTATTTGGCCCGACATCACCGAGTGCAGGTAAGCCAAGCCGGCACGAATACGCAAGGGCCGGTGCGAGCGAGACCACCGTCATGGCGCCGGGCGTATCCGGCCCCGCGGGCGCATCGCGCCCCGCCTCCGGGATCGTTTCTGGTGGTTGTCCTGGCTGCTTGGGCCGACTATTGAGGCGCGCAGGGGATGCCGCCAACACCGCGCGTGCCACGCGCCGGACAGCAAGGGGCACACACGTGCCGCCAGGGAAGGAGACCACCTGATGACCCGACCACTCGCCACGTTGGCCCGCCGCGACCTGCTGCTGGCCAGCGCAGGCCTTGCAGGGGGGCTGGTTCTGCCGGGCTTGCAAAATGCCTCCGCGCAAGCCTTGCCAGCGAAAATCGGCACATTCCCCGACGGCGCCGACGGGCCATCGGTCTTCGTCGGCATCAGCACGCCGCTGACCGGCCCTTATTCGGCCGACGGCACGGACGCCAAGCTGGGCTATGAGCTGGCGATTGCCGAGATCAATGCCGGCAGCCCGATCGCGCAGAAATGGGGCCTGAACGGCAAAGGCGTCCTGGGCAAGGAGATCAAGTACGGTGTCGCCGATTCCGAGACCAAGCCCAATGTGGCGGTGCAGGCGCAAACGCAGTTCATCCAGCGCAACAAGGCGATCATGATCACCGGCTGCGTATCCAGCGCCGAGGCGATCGCACTGGAGGAGCTGGCGCAACGGGAGAAGGTGCTGAACATGGTGGGCCTGTCGGGGTCAAACGACACCACGGGCAAGAACTGCCAGCGCTACGGGTTCCGCTCGCAACCCTCGGCCTATATGGCGTGCAAGGCGCTCGGCCCGATGGTCGGCAAGGGGCTCGGGTCGAACAAGAAAGCGGCCTACCTGGTACCGGACTACACTTATGGCCACTCGGTCTACGACAGTTTCGCCGCCGCGATGAAGCCGTTCGGCTGGACCACGGTGACGCAGCAGGTGGTGCCGCTCGGCACCAGCGATTTCAGCTCTGCCCTGCTCAACATTGCCAATAGCGGCGCCGATGTCTTCGTCAATGTCGCCTTTGGCGCCGATGCCGTCGCTTCCAGCAAGCAGGCTGATCAGTTCGGCGTGCTGCAGAAGATGAAGATGGTGGTGCCGAACATCTCTTCGTTCCAGGCGCGCGACGTTGGCGCGAAGCTGATGGCAGGCGTCTATGGCACCTTCGATTTCTGGTGGACCATGGCAGACAAGTATCCGCTGGCCAACGATTTCGTGCAGACATTCCTGGCGAAGAACAAGTATCACCCAAGCTGGGGTGCCCATATCGGCTACATGCAGACGCTGCTATGGGCGGTGTCAGTCGAGCGCGCCAAGGGCTTCAATCCTGTCGCGGTGATCAAGGCGCTGGAAGCTTCGAAATCCGATCCGTATGAAACCTCACTGGGTAAGGTCTGGTACCGCGCCGAGGACCATCAGCTCGTCCGCCCGGTGCCGGTGGTGATCGGCAAGGCGCCCAGTGCGATGCAGAACCCGGACGATTATTTCGACGTGCTGGACGTTGTACCAGGCGAACCGCTGCTACCGTCGATAAGCGAAACTGGCTGCACGATGGGCAGTTATACCTAGAACGGATCGAACCCTCGATGCCCAGCCTGCCGCTGCTGCTGTCCCAGGCCTTTAACGGCCTGGCTTTGGGAACGCTCCTGGCACTCGTCAGCAGCGGCCTCACCATCATCCTCGGCACGCTGGGAGTGCTAAACTTTGCGCATGGCGCGCTGTTCATGGTGGGCGCCTACGCCGCCTACGTCACGCTGCAATACACCAACTCCTTCGTGCTCGCACTGGTGGTGGGCGGTGTGTTCATGCTGGTCGTCGGTGTGGTGATCGAACGTGTGCTGGTGCGGCTGTTCTACCGCCGCCCGCCGGAGGACCAGATCCTCGTCACCTTCGGCGTGGGCATCGTCCTTGTGGAAGCGATCCGCGCGATCTTCGGTGGCAACAACCAGCGCGTGCCAGTGCCAAGCTGGGGCGAAGGTGTCACGCAGCTGGGCTTCCTGATCTATCCGACCTATCGGCTGGAGCTGATCGGCATCATCGCGCTGATCCTCGGGCTGTTGTGGGTGGTGCTGTACCGCACCTCGATCGGCCTGGTGGTGCGCGCGGGTATCGAAGACGCCGGCATGGTCGGCATCCTGGGCATCAACGTCCGCCGCACCTTCCTGCTGGTGTTCGCGTTGGGCGTGGTCGCCGCCGGCACCGCCGGCATGCTGTACGGGCCGATCGTGTCGGTGAACCCCGATATGGGTGACACCTTCCTGGTGGAATCCTTCGTCGTCATCGTGATCGGTGGGCTGGGATCGTTTCCCGGCGCAGTGGTGGGCGGTCTGGTCGCGGGCGAGATCATCAGCATCACCAGCGCCTTCGACTCCGCGTATTCCGACGTGATGCTCTACGCCCTGATGGCGCTGCTGCTGGTGGTGCGGCCGCAAGGCCTGTTCGGCACCGAGGGCCGCGTATGAAGCGCCTGCCGTTTCTGCCCGAGCTCGCACTAATTGTGGTGCTCGCGGTGATGCCGCTCGTCGCCCCGCTGGTCGGCGCCTCCTACGACCTGATGGAGCGCGTGCTGGACTGGGGCCTGCTGGGCCTGGGCTTCGACCTGCTGTTCGGCTGGACTGGCCTGCTATCGTTCGGCCAGGCCGCGTTCTATGGCGCCGGCGGCTTCGTCGCGGCCTGGCTGCTGGTGAACCACATCATCGGCAGCGTATGGATTGCGCTGGCCGCCGGCACCATCGCGGCAGGCGTATTCGGCCTGCTGGTCGGCTACCTGGCGGTACGGCGCATCGGCATTTATTTCGCCATGATTACGTTGGCGTTCGGGCAGATGGCGTATTTCCTGGAGAACTCGCCGCTGTCCGCCTACACCGGCGGCGAGAACGGGTTACCCGGCGTGCCGGTACCGAAGCTGGGTTTCGGCGACAGTGCGATCGCAATCGGCACCGGCCTGCCGATGTACTGCCTGCTGGCGGTGTTCTTCCTGGCGGGCTTCATCCTGGCACGGCGCATCGCCCATTCGCCATTCGGTGTGGTGCTGCGCGCGATCAAGGAGAACACGGCGCGCGCCGGCATGATCGGCCACTCGGTGCCGCAGTACAAGCTGGCCGCCTTCGTCATCGCCGCACTGTACGCGGGCATCGCCGGCGGCTTGCTGGGTGTGTTCCAGAGCTACATGCCACCTGATGCCTTCTCACTCGATACATCGGGCGAGCTGGTGGTACAGACCGTCATCGGCGGCGTCGGCACGTTGATCGGCCCCACGGTGGGTGCGGCGATCTGGCTGTGGCTGCGCGACAATCTGCAAGCCCTACCCGGCGTCGGCGCGCAGTGGAAGCTGATCCTGGGCATCGTCTTCATCCTGTTGGTGACGCTACTGCGCCGCGGCATCTGCGGCGAGATCCGTTTCCGTGCCACACGCGGCGCGCGCGCCGCCGCCGAGGCCGCCGCGGCCGCCCTGCCCACCACCGAGCTGCGCGAGGCGCGTGCCCAGGTCCTGCCGCTGGCTGCCCCGCTGGTACGGCATCTGGCGGGCGTGCCGGCCCTGCGCGCGATCGATGTCACCAAACGTTACGGCGGTATCCGCGCCGTGGACGGCGTGTCGTTCGAGGTGCGAGAGAATTCCATTCATGCCGTGATCGGACCAAACGGCGCGGGCAAGTCGACCTTGTTCAAGATGCTGTTGGACGAGGTGCCGCCGACCGTCGGGGAGGTGCATCTGTTCGGCCAGAAGATCACCGGCCTTGGCGCCACCCGCACCTCGCAGCTCGGCATCGGCAAGAGCAATCAGCTCAATCAACTGTTCCTGGAGCTGACGGTACGGGAAAATCTGCGCATCGCGGCGCTGGCACGCCAACGCGGGTCATTCAAGGTGGACCTGCTACGCAGGGCCGACAGCATTGCGGAGGTGGAACGGCAGATCGACGCCGTGCTGGCAACGGTCGAGCTGGGGGCGCGCGCCGAGACGCCGGTGCATGTGCTGGCCTATGGCGAGAAGCGGCGCCTGGAGATCGGCATCGCGCTGGCCACCGGTCCCAACGTGGTGCTGCTGGACGAACCGCTGGCCGGCATGAGCCCGACCGAGCGCATCAGCACGCGCGCCCTGATCCGCGAGATCGGTCGCAGCCGCACGCTGGTGATCGTCGAGCACGACATGGACGCGATCTTCGAACTCGCCGAGCGCATCACCGTGCTGTACGACGGCACGCTGCTGGCCGATGGCACACCGGGGGAGATCCAGCGCAACCAGGCGGTGCAGGACGCCTATCTGGGGGGGCTGCACGAGCATGAGCCTGCTTGAGATCGACGCCATCAACAGCTTCTACGGCGACAGCCATATCCTGTTCGACGTCTCGTTGCGCGTGGAGCAAAACGAGGTGGTGGCGTTGCTGGGCCGGAATGGTGCTGGCAAGACCACGACCTTGCGCACGATCATGGGCGTGATCGCGCCGGGCAGTGGTACGATCAAGCTGGAGGGCAAGCCGATCCAGGGCCTGCCGCCCTACGCGATCGCGCGCATGGGCATGCAGTTGGTGCCGGAGGAACGCGCAATCTTCGGCGCGTTGACGGTGGAAGAAAACCTGCGCCTGGCCGCGCTGACGGCGGCGAAGCCGTGGCCACTGCAGCGGGTGTACGAATACTTCCCCCGCCTGGCCGAACGCCGCAAGTCCGGTGGCCGCAGTCTGTCCGGCGGCGAGCAGCAGATGCTGGCCATCGCCCGCGCATTGATCCGCGATGCGCGCATCATCCTGCTGGACGAACCATTCGAAGGCCTGGCCCCGCTGATCGTGCGCGACCTGGTCCGCGTCAGCCGCGAACTGGCCGCACAAGGCCGCACCATTGTCGTGGTGGAACAGAACGTCGTCGCCGCGCTGAGCTTCGCCGACCGCGTCTACGTGCTGAACAATGGCCACGTCGTCTTCGAGGGTACCCCCGACGACCTGCACCGCGATCCCGCGCTGATGAAAGCCCACCTGGGCGTATGACGTTCCTGGATTGACCGATTCAATACCGGAACGGTCGCGAAGGTTGATGACCGGCTGGCGGATCGGTTGCACCGCCCGCAATGCCGTCTAGCCCGCTGCGTCACGAACTTCCTCCGCCACGCCGGCAACCCCCGCTGCCGCGTGAGCAACCTCCTCTGTAGGGTCACCAACCTCCACCTCGGGGCTGGCTACCGGCGCCCGCAGCATGTCCTGGTACACAGCGACCTGGGCCCCGAATGCGCCAATCATGCGCTGGATCTGATCAAGCCGCTCCGCCAGAACCGCGGGCGATCGTGCGGCACCCAGGTCGAATGGCGCCCCACGATCGTTCGCGCACCAGTCCGCCCACGACACAACACTCGCCAGCGTGTGCTCGAGAAGATAGAGGTCATCCTGACAGAGCCGGCGCTGATCGAGGTGCCCGAGCAGCCAGAACAGGCGCTGCCGTTCCGCTACCGATACATGCGCCAAATCCAGCCGATGCAGGTTCACGCGCACCTGCGGCGCCAGCGACCCATCCTGACCACCTGCCAATCGTGCGATCATCTGGCGCGTGTCCGGATCATCCAGGCTTTCGGTTGAGATCTCAATCCAGGTGTCAAACAAGTTCTCGCATTCGTTGGCGATCCGATGGGTCTTGTCGTAATACCAGGCCATTTTGTCGATGAGCGTCAGGCGATCCCATTCCGCTCGCGTCATTTCTCCGAAATGGAAGGCGGCCATGCGCTTGCACACGGCGTCCGAGGACGGGCTGTAGCATTTGTAGGCGTTCGGGAAGAGCTCGCAGTTCTCGACCAAGCTGCGAATACAAGCATCGCGGTCCGCGCGACGCAGATGCACGACCGTCAGCTTGCGCCCGAATTGCTGCGCGAATACCGGCAGCACGGCGGCGTAGCCATTGCCCACGATGCAGTCCACCGAACAATCACGGACCGTCCTCCGCAGCCGCCGGTGCGCCAGCTCATCCCCAGTCTCACGCCACCCACAAAATGCGTCATAGAGCGCCCGGGCCTGATACTCGTGCTCGGCACGCCGACCGGCGCCGGCAGCATCAAACACAGTTTGGATCATGCGCGACAGCGACAGCGTCCCGTCACGACCAGTACCAACGCAGACGATGCCAAGGGGGCTTGGTACTTCATCAGATACGACTTGCATGACGTTTAAGCCGATTGACCCTATCCCGAGACGCCGAAACACCAAACGCCGCTCTCTATTTGAACATAGCGGTGCCAACCTATGTCTGACGACAGGTGGGTGCCGACCCACCCGTTACAGTACGGAATTACATAGAATTAAGGTCGATCAAATAATCTCGACACCAGCGCCTGGTAGCTGGCAAATGTTTCTCAGAAACTTACTCTTACTCCACCAAACCCGCCGATCGGCTCCGCAACGCTGTAACTGCGCGGATTGGTCGCCCCTGGCGCCTGCGACAGAAACACCGAACTGGTCGGCGAAAACGTGCCGTAGGTGTAATAACGTGCATCTGTTACATTCTCGACCCACGCGAACAGTTGAACATGTTTCGTCACCTGATACGTGGTACTCAGGTTCAATGTGAAATACCCCGGCAGCGGCGGCGTCAGATTCGCCTCATCCCCGAACAGATACGCGCCACTGGCATAGATTGCCGTCGCTCCGACCGTCCACGCATCCGTCACGTTATAGTTGCCGCCGAACTTCACCTGATGCATGGGAATGCCCGGCAGCCGGTCCCCCGACTGGATGGTGATATTCCCATTAGCATCCGCCGCGGGATTGTTGCCCGACGCCTCCACGAACCCGTTCTGATAGCTCGCGTCGATGTAGCTGTACGCGATATAGGCATTCCATCGCTCGGTCTTGAGCTGCACGCCGAGATCGATGCCCTGGCGCCGCGTCTCCCCAATATTGGTGAAATATGCCCGGCCTTGCGTCACGCTGTTGACGAAGGCGATGTCATCATCAAGCGTGCTGCGAAACAGCCCCAGATTGTAGCTCAGCTTCGCCCCAGCGAACGGCGACACCGTTCCCCGCACACCCGCCTCGATCGTGTGCGCGACCACCTGCTTCAGATTCGGATCGCCAACAAAGAAGTTCGCCAGGCTGCAGGAATTCTGCGGCCCAGCGCACGACAGCTCCGCCGGGGTCGGCGCGCGATTGGCCACCGCGTAGCCGGCATACGTACTCAACCACGGCGTGACCTGATACGTCACACCCGCCGCGGGATTGAAGTGCAGATAACTGTGGGTCCCAGTCAGATCGTCTCCGTTCTGATCCGACAGATCGACCATTACCGCATTGAACCGGGTGGCTAACGTCACCGACAGCCGTGGCGTCAAGTTCAGCGTATCGGATGCATACACACCATAATTGGCATTGGAAATCGCCACCCGCACCGGCGAGTTGATCCCCGGCTCATCAATCTCGGTCCCCGGCCCGATGAACACACGATCCACCGGCGTCAGCCCGCCGATATACGAGGCCGCGCTGAACAGTGTCTGTGCCCCGTCAAAGCTGACCCCGGCCAGCGCGTGGTTCTTCAACCCGAACAGCGTGTCCGTGTTGGTGATCTGCGCTGACGCGCCATAGGCATTCGTATTGGTGGTCTGCAGATCAAGTTCGGAATACGGCCCGCCATTCAGGAAATTCGGGATCGTCGCACCGCCCAATGTGGTGCTGGACACACCTGGCGACGAACACAGCAATCCCGACCCGTCATTGCACGGCGTATCATTCGGCGCGTTGCCGTTGCTGACGCGCTGCAGGAAATAGCGATAGTACGCGACCCCTTGCACCGACGTGGTATCGGTCAGATCCGCGTTGCCATTCAAACTGATCGCCACATATTGGTTGCTGATCTGGTTCGGCGCCGTGAACTGCGCCGCGGGATCGGCGGCCAGCAACTGCACCGGCGATGTGCCAGGCCCATTCAGTACATCATGCGCCAGCGTCACATTGAGATGCAGCTCCGCCCGCGGCCCACGCCAACCAATGTCGCCATAGAAATTCTGCAGGTCGGATGATTGCAGATCGCGCCAGCCATTCTGGTGCAGCACATTCCCCGCGACATAGGCTGCGGTGTCGCCCACGCGCTGGCCATACTGGAACTCGCCCTGGATCTGCCCGAACGAGCCGCCGGACAGATCGGTCTCGAACCCCTGATAACTGAAACCATCCTTCAGTTGCACGTTGACCGATCCACCCAACGCGTTCAGCCCGAACACCGGGTTGGATCCTTCCAAGTTGAGCTTGTCGATCGCGATATCCGGCAGCAGGTCCCAGTCCACCGTGTCGCCGAACGGCTGATTGAACCGCACGCCATTCACATACACCGCCAGTCCCTGCGGCGTGCCTTGCAGCGGTGACGCCGCATAGCCGTGATAGAAGAACGTTGGCTGGTACGGATTGCCCGACGCGGAATCCAGCGACACGCCGCTGACCTGTTGGTTCAGCGCGCCGGTCAGATTGGGCGTTCCCTGGTTGCTCAGGTCCTTGCTGTCCAGCACCTGGGATTGCGCCGGTATGGTGTTACGATCCACGCCCGAGCCGATCAGCGGCGAGGACCCGATCACATCAACCGGCGGCAGCTCGGTGGGCGGCGGCACTGTCTGCGCTGCCGCCACGCCGTTCAGCAGGACCGCGATCGCCGCGACGATCGGCCAGCCGCGCACACCCATTCCTCCCCTGGCCCCGGGATGTGATTTTGCCAACGTCTGCAGTGCGATATCTATGGCCAAACTTCCCGACTTTCGCGAGGATGCTTCCCGAATTCGTCGCCCGGCGTGCAATGGGCGCGACAGACAGGGAATGGGAAACGGCACATGCCGCTGCGCATGCGGTTGATCGTGCTGGTAGGTGCCATGTTGCTGGCCAGCCTGGCCGGCGGCAGCGCCCTGGTCGCGTGGCACGCCGCCGGTCGCGTGCGGACAGAACTGCAAGCCGCGCTGAGCGTGGGCACGAAGACGGTGCGCAATGGCTACGACGATCTGGCGCGATCCACTGATCGCGCGGCGGACCTACGGCGCCTGGTCTCCACGTTCAACGGCAACCGTCACGTCCGCGCGACCTGGCTGGACGAGCGGGACCAACCAGTTGCCGCCTCACAATTGTTTGTACCAACCGAACCAACGCCGCGATGGTTCCACAGTCTGATTGGCAGCAACCCAGGCGTGGTGCGGCTTCTGGTGCCGCGCGACAGCACCATCGGCGGGACCGTCGTGCTGCAAGCGGATCCGACCAACGAAGTCGGTGAAGTGTGGGGGGAGTCGCGTGACTTTGTCCTGGTGCTGGGCGGCTTCGCGCTGCTCAGCGCCGTGCTCATCTGCCTCGCCGTCGGTCGCGCACTACGGCCACTCGATGCGGTCTCGCTGGCGTTCGATCGGATCGCGCAAGGCGATTACCAGGGCGCCGTGCCGGAACACGGCCCACCTGAACTGGCGCGCCTGTCGCGCGGGTTCAATGTGATGACGCGCCATCTCGCGGCCGCCGCAGCACAGAACCGCCGGCTGAATGAGCGGTTGCTAACATTGCAGGCCGAGGAACGCGCCGACCTCGCGCGCGATCTGCACGACGAGATCGGGCCCATGCTGTTCGCGGTCAACATGACAGCAGCCACCATCGAACGTCTGGCCGAGAGTGGTCACGGCACCGACATCCCCGAACAGGTCCGATCGATCCACGACGCGATCAGCCGCATGCAGCGTCACGTACGCGCGATCCTGGAACGGCTGCGACCGATGCAGTCGATCGGTCTGGAAGTGGCGATCGATCGTCTGGTGGCATTCTGGAAAAATCGCCGGCCGAACGTCACATTCGGTGTGGTGATTTCGGTCGAAACGGATTGCTTCGGTGATGATGTGAAGGAGACGATCTATCGCGTGATCCAGGAAGGGGTGAGCAATGCGATCCGTCACGGTGAGCCGGCCCGGGTGATGATCGCCGTCGCGAGCGATGCCGACGACGGCATTCGTGTCGAGGTCACAGATGACGGCATCGGTCTGCCCTCGAACGGCGTCGTGGAACCCGCCTCCCGTCAGTTCGGTCTTCTCGGCATGCGTGAGCGGCTTGTGGCCATGGCCGGCTCGCTTTCGATCCAACCCGGCGCCGACAACCATGGCCTGACGCTTGTCGCGCGCCTGCCCTACGCGGCGACCCCAGGCATCTCAACCGAGGTCACCGCGACATGAAAGTCCTGCTGGTTGACGATCATGTCGTGGTTCGGTCCGGCCTGCGAAGCCTGCTGTCGGCGACCGCGGCAACACAGATCGTCGAAGCCGCCAACGGGCGGGAGGCATTGTTGCGACTCCGGCAAGATCGGCCGGATCTTGTGCTGCTGGATCTGAACCTACCAGGTATTGGCGGTCTGGAGCTGCTGCGCCGTATGCTGCTGGAGGATCGCACGGCCCGCATCCTGGTGCTGAGCATGCACGCCGAGCCGCTGTATGTCGCGCGCGCGATGGAACTGGGCGCGCGCGGCTATCTCAGCAAGAACGCATCGGCCGAAGAACTGCTGACGGCAGTGCGGCGCGTGTCGGAAGGCGGTCGTTACATCGAAAACGAGATCGCGCAGGAGCTGGCGCTGCGGGCCACTGAAACAGGCCACGGCCTGCAAGACCTGACTGAGCGCGATCTGGAAATCCTGCGGCTGTTGGCCGAGGGCATGAGCCTTGCCGAGATCGCCGATACGCTGGCAATCGGCTACAAGACCGTCGCCAATGCGTGCAGTCACATCAAGGCGAAACTGGGTGTGACTCGGACCAACGATCTGGTGCGTTTGGCACTCACGCTGGGAGTGGCCTGAGCAACCAGGGACAGGTCGGAGTCAGTTGTCCAACCGAAACCGCACCGGCACATCGGCAACCGCCTCGATCGGCGCACCGGCCTGCATGGCCGGAACGAATCGCCAGTGGCGAACAGCGGACTGCGCCGCTTCGTCGAGCGTCGGATAGCCACTGGTTTGCGCCACATCGACTTCAATGGGTCGCCCGTCAGCGGATACGTTGACCCGCAACAACACCCGCCCCTGCTCGCCACGGCGCCGTGCGATCTCGGGGTAAACCGGGGGGCGGTCCGATGCCATTCCGGTCACCGGCCGAGCCGGCACAGACGGCCCGGCGGCAGCAACTGCTGGCTGCGCTTGCGGGGCCGGCTGTGCCGCTTCGGTCGTGGGCGGTGGTGGCACGGGCTGTGGCGTCGCGGCGGCAACTGCGCGGCGCGGCGCGGGCGGGTGCGGCGGTGGTACTGGCGGCAGCGGCATGCGCTCTGGCACGATGGTGGGTTGCTCCATCGCGACCGATGGAATCGCGGGCACTTGTGCGATGGCCGGCGACGGCTCGGGCTGTGGCGGGATCACGTGTGCGACGGTCGGCGGCGTTGGCACCTCGGGCGGTGCCAGTTGTTGTGGCACCGGCACCGGCGGAGCTGCGGGAATCGGCGGCAGCGATACGGCTGTTGCCGATTCGGCGGGTGCGTACACCAATGCGAAGGTGCTGACGGCGGACAACGGTTCCGGCGGGACCGTCTCGCTCACCAGGATTACGGCCGCCGTCAGCACCGCCGCGTGCGCGGCAAAGGACAGCAAAATGCGCTGCCAGCGCACCGAACCACTGCGTGTGATGACGATCGGTCGCGACGCTCGCAACCCCGTGCCCACGGCGCGCACACGCGGCAATTCCCACGTCGGTGAGACGTCCCGCATGCCGCCCCATGCGCTGGCACCGACGCGCATCTAACCCTTCACGCCACCGAAGGTGAGGCCCGCCACCATGAAACGGCGCAGTCCGAAATAGATCGCGATCGGTGGGATGGAGTAGATGATCGCGATCGCCATCATGTAGTTCCATGGCGCCTCGTCGCTGTCGAAGAACTGATCGATCATCACCGCCACGGTTGTGTTGCGGGTCGAGGACAGCAGCAGGAACTGATAGATGTATTCGTTCCAGGCCAGCAACAGGGCATAGACCCCCACCGCCACCAGCGCGGGCGCCATCAGCGGCAGATAGATGCGCAGATAGATCTGCCACGGCGACGCCCCGTCAATCTTCGCTGACTCATCCAGTTCCATCGGAATCAGTTTGCCATACTGGTGCAAGATCAGGATCGCGTAGGGCGTGGCAAATGCGACCATTGCGGCGATCACCGACCACAGACTATCGACCATCCCGTACTGATGCATGATGTGCACAAACGGAATGACCAGGAACGTCGTCGGCAAAACGTACGTGAGCAGCGCGAAGTCGGTGACCATCCACCCCTTGCGCAGCCGCATCCGCCCCAGCGAGAAGCTGGCCAGCGAGCCGATCAGCACCGTCAGCAGCATCGTCGCCACACCCAGGTAGATGCTGTTGCCGAACCGTTGCCAGAAATGCTCCAGCAGCCAGTAGTCTTCCGTCCACACCGATTTGAAACTGGAAAAATCCGGATCGGGCGGAATGATGCTGCCGGTGAATTCATCGGCGTCGGCATCGAGCGCGATCAGAATCATGTTGTAGACAGGCAGCAACGTCCAGATCAGCAGCCCGACACCCAGGCTGATCCCCGCCGCCTTGGTCCAACGCCGCCGCCGCCGAGCGCGCGTCCGCGGCATTCCCCGGCCGGCTGGGGCGGTCAACGCCAGGCTCATAGCTGCACCCCCACCATGCGCACGCGGCGCATCAGCAGGATCACCAATGGGATCAGCAATGGCAGCGCGGTCATCATCGCGGCCACACCCAGGTTGGGATAGCCGAACATGAAGGCTTCGTTGAAGCCATACGTGGCCAACACATCCGTCAGCCGTCCGGGCGCGCCACTGGTCACGAAATAGACCGTATTGAAGTCGCCCAGCGTCCAGACCGTCGCCAGCAGCGTGGAGATCAGGTAGACATTGCCCAGCAGCGGAAATGTCACGTACGCGAGACGACGCCAGCCGCTCGCACCGTCGATATCGGCCGCATCATAGATGTCCTGCGGAATCGCCATGCGTGCGGCAACAAAGATCAGCGTCCAGAACGGCATCCACTTCCAGACATACGACAGGATATTCGCGCCCATCGCGATCCATTCGTTGACCAGGAACAGTGGCCCGTCGTTGCCGGTGACCGCGCGCCACAGACTGTCGAGCAGGCCCCATTGGGTGACCAACATCAAATGAATCGACGTGAACACGCACATCGCGGGCAATGCCCAGGGAATCAGGAAGATCGCCAGCAGCGTGCGGATCCACCAGCTGCGCTGTATGAAAAAGCCGGACAACAGGAAGGCCATGAACATCGCCAGGTTCACGCCGATCGCCACCAGCAGCAGCGTGTTGATCGCCGTCCGCACGTACAGCGCATCGCCGAACAGCATACTGTAGAGCTGCGGATCGCTTCCCATCCACAGCCCGTAGATGACGGGATAGATCACAAACAGCGCGAACACCGCCGCGTAGGGCACGACGAACGCGATCGCCCAAGCGTTATCCGATCCTTGCAGATTGAACCGCCACGGCGGCCGCTGCGGTCGGCTCACTGCCAACGGCCCCGCATAGCCGAGAATCTGCTGCGAACCACTCATCGAGATACCCCCCGCGTTGGCCGCGGTGAGAACGCTACCCCTTCACGCCCCCCATGGTCAGACCAGCCGCCATGTACCGGCGGAACCCGTAATACAGAATGATCGGTGGCAGCGCATAGATTATCGCTGTCGCCATCATGTAGTTCCACGGCGATTCATCGCTGTTCAGGAACTGCGCGAGCGCCACCGCGACGGTCATGCTCTCCGGCGTCGACAGCAGCAGGAAGTTGTAGAGATATTCATTCCACGCCAGCAATAGAGCGTAGGTCCCCACCGCCACCAGGGCCGGGGCCATCAGCGGCAGGTAGATCCGCACATAGATTTGCAGCGGGTTCGCCCCATCGATCCGCGCGGACTCGTCCAGCTCCATCGGGATCGACTTGCCATACTGCGAGAAGATGAAGATTGCATACGGCGTGGCAAATGTCGTCAGCGCCAGGATCACCGACCATAGGTTGTTCGATAATCCGTAGATCTGCATAATCCGATAGATCGGGATCGCCAGGAACGAGGCCGGGATGACGTAGGTCATCAGCGCCGCGTTGCTCAGCAGCCAACCATTCCGCAGCCGCATCCGCCCCACGGTGAAGCTGGCCAGCGAACCGATCAGCAGGGTCAGGAACATCACCATGAACCCGACATAGAAGCTGTTACCGAACTGATGCCAGAAATGCTCCAGGTACCAGAACCCCTGGGTCACCACGATGCGGAAACTCTCCAGTGACGGATGATCCGGCCACAGCGCGCCAGCGAAGATGTCGTCATGGCTGTCGAGCGCGATCTCCCACATGTTGTAGATCGGCGCGATCGACCACACAGCGATGAAGATGCCCAACAGGATGCAGACGGCTTCCACCAGATAGCGCGATAGCTTGTAGTACAGGACCGAATGCAGCCCGGACCCAGCCCGTCGGCCAGCGGCGGTGACACTCATAGCTGTGCCTCCGACATGCGCAGCTTGCGCATGAGAATGTAGACCAGCGGGATCAGCACGGGCAGCGCCGTCATCACCTCCGCCACGCCCAGCCGCGGCAGCGCGACCGTGTATGCATACCGGATACCCAGCGTCGCCAGCACTTCAGTCGACATCGCCGGACCACCGCCCGAGACGAAATACGTCGCATTGAAGTCACCCAGCGCGAACACGGTGTCCAGCAGGATGCAGACGAAATACAGGTTCGCCATCAGCGGGAAAGTGACGTGCTTGAACCGCTTGAACCCGGTCGCGCCGTCCACATCGGCCGCCTCATAAAGCTCCATCGGCACCGCCATGCGCCCCGCCAGCAGGATGATCGTCCAGAACGGCAGGTTCTTCCAGATATAGGCGCCGATATTCGCCGACAGCCCCATCCAATGGTCGTTCAAATAGACCGGGCCATCGATGCCGAACAACATGTACAAGACGTTGTTCAGCATCCCCCATTGGCCGTTCATGAACCAGTGAATCGACATGTAGGCCGGCAGTGCCGGCGTTGCCCAAGGCAGGATGTAGATCACCAGCAGCGCCTTGATCCACCAGCGCTTGCGCATGAAGAAGCCCGACAGCAGAAACGCCAGCGCCATCTTCAGATTCACACCGACGCCCACGTAGATGATCGTGTTGATCACCGCCGTAAAGTAGCGCGGGTCGGCGAACAACTGGCTGTACAGCTGTGGCTCGCTGCCGAGCCACAGTCCGTAACAGATCGGATAGAGAACGAATAGCAGGAATATCGCGATGTAGGGCAACGCAAACGCAAGCGCCCAGACATAGTCGGCGCCGTGCAATCCGCCGAACCAGGCTCGTCGGGCCGGACGCGCTGTGGAAGCAGCAGCCCGTCCGACCGGCAATGCCTGTTGTGTGAC
>Ga0210386_10000832_pt1 | contig 28460 bp, 26 predicted proteins | sample IncBWH32OmetaG_FD_160091 | JGI IMG/M metagenome (GOLD analysis project Ga0210386, IMG submission 160091) | Forest soil microbial communities from Barre Woods Harvard Forest LTER site, Petersham, Massachusetts, United States - Inc-BW-H-32-O ...
AAGTCAGGAAGGCATCTCTGAGCATTACGACGGAAAGTGGAAGGGGCTTTGTCTAACTTACGAACCAAATTGGACGGCGTCATCTGAAGCTGCTCACAATTCCTACTTCTCAGCAACAGCATCTGCCTCGATCTCGACAAGCTAATCCGGATCGACAAAGGGCACGACCTGCATGAGGGCACCGGGTCACCGGGTGAGAACTCACATTTTAGATGATCCAGTTTTCGGGGGCTGGGCAAGAGAGAGACACCATCACTAAGCCTTCGGCTTAGGTCCGACGGCGACATCCGAGCTGATTCGGATGTTTTTCGAACTGAGTCGACCAGGGTTCGATCCCGTTCGGTCTTTGTCACGTTGCTGTTCGAATTTACAGGCTGACAAGGCTCGCTGCTACTGCTTAAGAGGTTCTGTTCCTTCGCTCAGAATCCTCAGATAAGGTGAGTATCCGAAGACACGGGCCCGGCGCTTTCCCGCGACCTCCTTGGCGATGCCGAGGCGAACCAAGTGATCCAGCGCAAGCGCCTACCGATGGTCCCAGCATTGGCCCGCTCGGTCTCTTTCCTCGCAGGGAACGGCCCAGGCCCGGCATTTTTAGCAACAAGATTACCGGAAATTGACAAATTAACGACAACCCGCCTGAGCATCGCGCCCTATAGTTGACGTCGTTACCCAGGACTCGAGCACGCTGTTGGGGCGTCGCTCGATGAGTAGTGGCTCCCAAAATATCCTTCGCCGACCCCAAGATCTCTGGCGATTTTCTGTAAGCAGGAGGAAGACATGTATCAAATGCCGCTTTCCAGATGGTGTGCGGTGTGCACTCTTACCATTGCGGTTGTGCTGTCTTGCAGCACGCTCGGAGTGGGGCAAGCCTATCAACAGACCAACTTTGTTTCGGATATCTCCGGACTCGCTCCTACTCCGGATGGGCATCTTCTAAATCCGTGGGGGCTCGTTGCCAGTTCCACAAGTCCATGGTGGGTCTCCGACAACAACGGCGGTGTATCGACTTTGTATAACGGCAACACGGGCGCGATTGTGCCACTGGTGGTGAACATTCCACCTCTCGATGCGAAGGGGAATGGCACAGGAACTCCCACCGGAATCGCCTTCACCGGAGCCGCAGGTTTTACGTTCAAGGCGAACGGCAAGATGGCGACGTCAGCGTTCACTTTCGTCACCGAAGACGGCACCATTGTGGCTTGGGGGCCGGCAATCAACCCCAATGACCTTCCTCATGACGCCTTCGTGGTTGTAGATAATTCCAAGAATCCTTCGGCAGCGGCGGGAGCCGTATACAAAGCTGCGACGATTGCGCAGATGACGACGGGTGGACCGTTTTTCCTCTACGTCACCAATATCCGCGCGGCGCGCGTCGAGGTTTACAACGCGAACTTCCAACCGGTGAATCTGGCTGGCGACGAGGAAGACCGACCCTTCCATGATGATGAGATTCCCCCGGGCTTTGCTCCATTCAATGTACAGGAGGTTAACGGGAACCTGTACGTGACCTATGCCAAGCAGAACGCCAGCAAGCACGATGACTTCGATTTTCCGGGCTTCGGATACGTGGACAAATTCTCTCCGAAGGGCAAGCTCCTGCAACGACTGAAGCACGGACCGTGGTTGAATGCGCCGTGGGGCGTGGCGCTGGCGCCCGCAAACTTCGGCTTCTTCAGCAATCACCTGCTGATCGGCAATGCAGGCAGCGGACAGATCGCGGTCTATGACCCCGACAGCGGCCGTTTCGATGGCCTACTGCGCGACGCCAACGGACATGCAATTCAGAACGATCGCTTATGGGCGTTGCGTTTCGGAAACGACCAGGGCGCGGGCCCGAGCAATTGGCTGTTCTTCACGGCGGGCATCAGCGACGAGGCGCATGGTCTTTTCGGCTTCTTTACGCCAGCAGACAACAGCGCCCCAGAGGCCAACGGCGACGATCAATAAACGCTCTGAGCCTGAGGAGTTCATTGGGGAAGGGGCTCCTCAGGCATTTTTGCGGTTGCACGCAAATTGACCGAATGATAGGGAACGCTGACGCGGTACAGTGTCTGCGCAAAGATTCATCAGCAACTCCGCAGAACGCAGAAAACGCACATTGCTGGCTCGCGGAGCGGGGGCGGCCCACAGCTAAAGACACCACGTGCGACACTCGTGGTCGACACTCGTGAGCAAAATCCCTTCGACTTTTCGCAGTTTGAGGACTGGTTTGCCGGCATCGAGAACAAAGCCCTGAGAGTCGGGGACTATTCGCTTTTCGGGCTAGAGGATCTCTGCGTCTATGGAACGGAAAGATCTGCCCGACCTCGTTCATTCATTCACGGTCGAACGGGCCAGTGTTTGTTGAGCGCCTAAGACTGATGGCAGTTACCCGCATCGGCTGCTCGTGATCACCACAGCGCTGGGCCAGATCAAATCCCCGTACCCTCACTCGGCGGCAAGACCCAACCGGATCTTTCAGTCGCTGATTGCCTTGCTGGCTGGAATAGAAGTGCCTTTCTTCTCTACGGACACTCACGAGTTGGGCGAAGAAGCCGTCGCCTCCTAACCTTTACCAGATTCACCTTTATCACTGGCTGGAAAAGAACGACCACGGCCGATATCTAGTCGACGGCGATCTCTAGCCATAGGGGACGCGGGTGTCAATCATTCATGCCCGTATTCGGCCCTCAACGCTAAATTGCGCAGCACAACTGTCATGTTGGGTCGCGGGCACTTCAGATGAGCGAGATGGGCGACCTGATCGGCCCCGAAGGAGCTGCCGCGGCCCGAGCCGGTTCGAGTACTCATCGCGGGTTGTGAATAGGGCACGCCTCTGAAGACCTGAACGCCATCTTCCCATGCTCCGAGAAGCACCCCGGATTTCGTAGTTACTTCTGTTTGGACGTTGCCGCCGCCGATGGCAGTCTCGCTTGCGGTAACGAGTCCATTGGCTTGTCCATATCGTGTTTTCTTTAAACTACAGGCCGAGGTCGCTTAACCCTGGGTGGTCATCGGGACGCCGCCAGCGCCCAGTGGTATTTGCGATCGGCCTCCAAAATGGGGACGTCGTTTATTGATGCATACCTTGACGCCATGAGCCCGTCGTCATCGAACTCCCAGTTCTCATTGCCATAGGAGCGATACCAGTGACCCGAGTCATCGTGCCACTCGTAAGCGAACCGTACCGCGATCCGGTTCCCGGTAAACGCCCACATTTCCTTGATAAGCCTGTAGTCGAGTTCCATGGCCCACTTACGAGAGAGGAAAGCGATAATTTCGTTTCGTCCGTTGATGAATTCCGATCGATTCCTCCATCGTGAATCGATCGCGTAGGCAAGAGCCACTTTCGCCGGATCGCGAGAATTCCAGCCATCTTCGGCGAGGCGCACTTTTTGGATCGCAGTCTCGCGTGTGAACGGAGGCAAGGGTGGGCGGGCTGTCGTTTGAGTTGCCATAATTTCTTTCCTTGCACTGCTCAAAACTGGATGTTCCAAATCATTTCTGCGCCTTCATGAACTGACTTACCAGAGCCGCAATTTCATGCCCTGCTGTATCCAGCGCGAAATGACCACCATCGACAATGTGGACTTCAGCATTGGGCACATCTCGCCGGTAGGATTCCGGCTCCGAGGAGTCAAGCGATGACTCATACTTGCCCCAAATCACCAGCTAGCGCGGCTGCTTCTCACGCATCCAAGCCTGCCACCTGGGATAGTTTTCGACGTTGGTGCGGTAGTCGTAGAAGAGGTCGGTTTGAATGTCCACTTGGCCGGGTTGACTGAGAAAGTAAAATTCGTCCGTCCAGAGATCAGGGTCGTGGCGTGCTACGTCTGGGTCGTTAGCAGCGTGGCGGCTTCGCGCCGTCTCAAGTGACAAGAGATTTACGCGCAGCGCGCTTTCGTTGGCGGCGCGATCGGCCCAGAAAGGGCGACTGTCCTTTAACTGTCCAATAACGGTTCCTTAGGGTCACTTACAAGGTTTTTCGAGGGCCACCCGCGTCTTGTAAGTTGTTGAAATTACTAATAGTGTTGAGCTCATAACCTAATGCTCCTAAGGATTCCCTGGAGTTTCCTGGGCATCCCTAATTAATGGAGCTTCTGCAATTGGGCACCCGGCGCAGCAATGCATCGGAAGATTACTCGTCAAAGTCGGTGGAACCTAAGTCGCCTGAGCGAGAAGGCAATACCGAACCAAGCCCCCGGAATGTTGGGGGTAGGCGTAGAGACTGGATGGCGAGCATCCACGTGGATGAAGGTACAGTCCGACTCTCATCGAAAGGTGAGTCAGATCATAACCCAAAGGTCGGCGCTTCAAATCCGCCCCCCGCAACCAATGAACGCCACTGCAGAAATGCAGTGACCTTCGCTTTTATACGTGGCGAACTTGGAAGTGCTGGGCCGTAGCGTGCGTTTATCCGCGCTTGGTTTGCGCCGTGATCCGCACGGATCTGTGAAGCAGATACAGCACGAAGAATTGGAGGACGGCGATCAAAAGCGGCCCAGCGCATTTCCCAAGATCATGCTCAAACAGACCGATTCCGGCATCCAGCAATTGCACGGCGCCGGCGAGCGCACCCAGGACCAGCAACGCGGGCGTCGCCTGCTTGTAGATCGCCCCCAAAGCGAACAAAGCCAGAGGAATTGTGCGCGCCGCCGCGTACATCGCCAGTGGCAACGACGCCTCCGTTGGAACGGATTCGGCAGGGACCAGGTATTGCGGACGGATGATCGCGGCGATGGAAAAGCCGCTCGCGACCATGACGTTGATTGCCGTGACCAGCGAAGTCAGCCGAATCGCCTTTATTGTTGTCATTGATTCCTCTCTCTGAGTGAGCTCGTCCGGGCGTAGTTGGGGATTTGACAACTTGTGTTCGCTAGTTACCGAGCGGGATACCTGATGTTTTCCCCTATCAATTCTCGTCAGACTGTGAGCACTACCCTCCCGAAGGGGCGGCCTTCAACGAGATAACGTAGAGCCTCAGCCGCTTCGGCCAGAGGGAACGTCTGCGCCACGATCGGTTTGATCGCACCGGATTGAAGGAGAGGGACAATTGCGTTCCAAGCATTCGTAACGGTCGCCTGCGGCTGACGGAACATATTGAGACCCCGCATGCTGGCTTGTGGCACGATGAGATCTGTCACTTCGATGGTTGTTTTACGGCTTGCGGAATACCCCAGTGTTACGAGGCTTCCCCCCAACGCGAACGCTTTGACCGCCTCGCTCAAGACCTCGCCACCGATGCCGTCAACGATGATATCTGCGCCGTAACCGTCGGTGATACGACGCACGCCGTCCCCTAACTTCTCCAGGGAAGTATCGATGACTTCATCGAATCCGAGCACCTTCGACCGCTCGGATTTCGCATGGTTGGTCGTGCTCGATATGGCGTGTTTTGCTCCCAGAGCGCGCGCCAATTGGGTGACCGCGTTGCCGATCGATCCGCCGATCGCTGGCGCCAGAACAGTTTTGCCTGGACGAAACCCAGCGAGCGTAAGAGCCACTTGCGCGGTGAGATACGCGACCGGAATGCCGGCGGCGCTTACATCATCGACATTGTCAGGGATCAGGCAGAGATCTTCTTTCTGCACGGCAATCCACTCGCTGTAGGTTCCGTCTTCAAAAGCGCCATAGGGGCCCCAGAACATCACACGCGAGCCGACGGGAAAATCCGATCCGCCTCCCTCCTCCACCACGCCCGCTCCCTCGTTGCCCAGGACTAGCGGCACCTCCGGGATGTGAAACTTTCCAAAGAGAATCGTATGGTCGAGCGGCGTGACGCCGGCTGCCGTGATTCGCACCAATACCTTCCCATCTGTGACCGTTGGTTTGGGAAGCTCTACGAGCTTCAACGCTTCATAACCGCTAAATCGCTCCGCTCTCATTGCACGCATATCGCTTCTCCCTTTCCATGTCACTCCTGACCTGCGCCGCTAGGCCGCAACCCCGGAGATTATTAATGTCGATCGAGACCACCAGCAGATCCCGAATTGGTTGAGCCGGGCCTTCGTTGAGCCCTGTGGATTATTGTTATAATCCTCATTACGGGATTAGATTCGTAATCCTGAATTGGTCGCAGATTATTTTGGAGAGGTTCATATGGGCCATTCCAAGGCCCAAAAGGAGAAAACTCATGGGCGCATCGTTGCCATTGCCTCAAAGAGATTTCGCGAACAGGGCCTCGCGGGATTCGGAATTGCGGAGTTGATGAAGGAAGCCGGCCTGACGGTCGGTGGCTTCTACAAGCACTTCGAATCTCGTGACGAACTCGTCGCGGAGGCACTCAGCGCCGCATTCGGCACCTGGCAGCGCCAAAAGGAAGCTGCTGCATCCAGCGGGCAGCCGCTATCCTTCGAGAAGCTTATCGACGATTATGTGAGCGATGCGCACCGCAAGAATCCAGGTGCGGGCTGTGCCTTCAGCGCATTGTCCTCGGAAATCGCTCGCAGCGATAAGCGGACTCGCGCGCTTACCTCTGAACAAGTCCAGAATGACCTTGAGTTGCTTGCCGGGTTGCTGCCAGGCAACGACAAGCGCGCGGTAAGGTCGAGAGCGATCTTGACTTTCAGCGCTCTCGTCGGAGCGATGTCGCTGGCCCGCGCCGTATCGGATGAGTCTCTATCGCGAGAAATACAGAACACTGTGGCCGAGCTTCTGAAAGAATTTGTCTCCGAGCATCATGAGAGCAAAACGGGAAGGCGGTAAGATTTCCCGCATCGCGTTGTTTCGGCTGTCACCTGGGGAATGTGTCGCCAAACATGGGAAGGCCGCTGACAGATTCGGCCTTGGTCGCCTCGTCCTGCAGAACGTCCCAATGCTCTTTAAAAACACCGTTTTCGAACCGGATAACGTCGACCGCGATCCAGGCGGCGGGCCTTCCAATTCCACTGAAGCGGCCATGCGCTATGACGTAATCGCCTTCTGCAACGATAAGCTGGTTCTCATACCGCATCGTTTCCGGCACTGAACGAACTAGGTTGAACAGCCCGTCGCGACCTGGTGGTATGTGTGCGCTATGCTGAATGTAGTTCGGTGACCAGAAGCGCTCTGCCGCCACGTAGTCGCGCTTGTTGAACAGTGTGTCGAAGGCTTCTAGAACGAACGCCTTATTCTTGGATTCGATCGTCTCACTGGCCATTTTTGTTTTTGCCATCTGCCGACCCTCCTCGTTCCGAACGATTGCAGCTGACGCCATCAAGGCGTCACGCCCTCAAAGCTTCGATCCGCCATCGACGGGGATGCTGGCTCCCGTGATCCAGCGGGCTGCGTCCGACGCTAGGAAAGCGACGACGTCCGCGACATCTTCCGGCTTGCCGATGCGTTTCAATGCCTGCATCCCGAGCGCTACGTCCCGGCCTGCATCAGTCTTTGTGAAGTTCGACATGTCAGTGTCGATCACACCTGGCGCGACTGCATTGACGCGAATACCTTGCGGCCCAAGAATGGCAGCCCAGTTCTTGACCAAAGTCTCTAATGCTCCTTTGGTCGAGGAGTAGGCAAGCAGCGAGGGGTTTTCCAGGCCGGGCTTGCCGACTACGGCGTGGGCCCCGAGCGAAGAGATCACGATGATGTTCGACCCGTCACCTAGAATGGGGAGCAGTTGCTGCATCAGGAAGAACGGACTTCGGACGTTTGTCGCAAAGAGGTTGTCAAAATCCTCTACCGTATAATCCCCGAGGCGTGCCGCCTTGCTGATTCCGGCGTTGAGCACGAGCACATCCAATCGCTCCCCAACGATTGCACGAACTTCCTTCGCTAGCAGCGTTGCCCCTTCCGGAGTTCCCAAGTCGGCCCTGATTGCGTTCGAGCGTCCGCCTTTTGAAAGGATGCCTGCCACGAGAGATTTCGCATCCTGCTCGGAACGGCTGTAGTGCACGAGGACGTGCGCGCCAGAATTAGCGAGCGCGGATGCTGTGGCCCGCCCAATTCCGCGTGATGCGCCTGTCACTAGGGCAGTTTTGCCTTGAAGTGTGGTCATTCCATATACCCCGAAAATCCAAAACCCAACACGATTGCTGGCGTCGTCCCCGCCTTTTACGACTCGCGATGCAGAAAACGACTGGTCTGAGCAACGAGCTGCGGTACTCAAGGAAGATTCAGTCCGCGATCATCCCTCCATCCACCGGGATGGAGGCACCAGTCATGTACGACGCATTTGCCGATGCGACAAAGGCGATCACATGAGCAATCTCCTCTGGTGCAGCGAGACGTTTGACTGGCACGGTTGAAACGAGGGCTGCTTTATTTTCATCTGTGCTGGTGAAGCGCGTGAGCATACCGGTGTCCGTAGTGCCCGGAGCGACTACGTTTACCCGAACTCCGGTCCCGGCCACTTCCAGTGCAGCGGATTTAGTCAGACCCTCTATCGCATGTTTGCTGGCCACATAAACGGACGCTCCGGCAGCCCCCACGCTTCCATAGGCCGACGAGACATTGACGATGCTCCCGCTCCCCTGTGCCAGCATCACCGTCAATTCGTGCTTCATGCTGAGCAGGGTTCCGAGGACGTTTGTGTCGAAGGTCGCGGCGTAGGTTTCTGCAGTCTGCTCCGTCACCGGGCCGGGTGTGCCTTCGGTTCCAGCATTGTTGACCGCAACATCCAGACGTCCGAAACGCTTGACCGTTTGATCCACGAGGTTGCGCACGTCCTCATCCTTGCGGACGTCAGTACGGACAAAAATGGCCTCTGCTCCGAGTCCTTGTAGCTCGGCAACCAACGCTTGTCCTTCTTTGTCTCGACGGCCAGACACAACAATTCGTGCCCCTTCTTGCGCAAAGATGATTGCGGCGGCGCGACCGATCCCCGTTAGCGCTCCCGTAATCAAAACTACTTGGTCTGACATAAACGCTCCTTTTAGTTGAGGTGGCGGTCATCGACGCAGATCCTGACCTCTTGCTCTAATCGCGTTCTTTGCCGATCCACTCGCGTATATAGGGCGAGCAGTTTACAAGCGTGACACCCGCTACTTCACAGCTCCCGAGAAATCGAACCGCGTCAACATCGACCAGGTTCAATTCCTCCAAGTCCAGCACGATCTTCGATCCGCTCATCCGAATCTGCTTCTCCAACTCGGGCAAGTGCTCCGCGCGCATCCGACCTATCAGTCGAATCGTCGTGCTGTACCCGTCAGAGTACTTCTCAATTTTCAGCGTCATGCGCGACTGCCGAACGATTCACGCCTAAGAGATGGCAATCCCGGCGCCACTCGTAATTAACTGAGTCGTTGGTGTTTAGCGCTCGAACTCAGGCTGGAATTTCAGCTTTCGCCGAAAATTCAGCACGCAGCCATCCGGCTGAGCTTGGCTTTGGATCTTGATTTAGAATCGTTGATATTGTTCTGACACTCCGGCAGCCTGAGTGAACATGAGTGAGTTGGCCCAAGATTCGGAAAGCCACGAACTAAGCGATGCTCTCGGAAAGCTCGGCCAGGAGGCTGCCCGGCTCCAGACCCTTATCGATACGGTTCCATCTTTCTTGTGGACGAGCTTCCCTGATGGATCCAAGGAATTTCTGAACAAGCGCTGGTACGAGTACACCGGTCTGACCCAGGAGCAGGGGAAAGGTTGGGGTTGGAAGGTGGTCGTTCACCCCGATGACTTGGATCGACTCGTTCGTGAATGGCTTGCCTTACTGAATGACCCCAAACCGGGCGAACTGGAAACGCGCATCCGGCGATATGACGGAGAATACCGATGGTTTCTAATTCGTGTCCTTCCGGAATTCGACGCTGAAGGCAACGTCGTCAGGTGGTTAGGAAGCGATACCGATATCGAAGATCGAAAAAGAGCGGAGACGAAACTCCTTGAGGACGAGCGGGAGCTTCGCCGGATTACCGATGCTATACCCCACACGATTGTCGTCCTGGACCCGAAGGGCCACCCGCTCTACGCGAACCAGGAAATGCTCGACTATACCGGTCTCACCATGCAAGATGCACTCGCATCGGACTTTCGCGCCAGAACTTTCCATCCGGAAGATGTCGATAGGGTGAGCGAAGAGCGCGAAGGAGGCTTGGCTCGCGGCCTGCCGTTTGAAATCGAGCAACGAGCGCTCCGCAAGGATGGTCAGTATCGCTGGCTCCTCCTCCGTTACAACCCGTTCCGCGACGAACACGGACGTCTGGTGCGCTGGTATGTGACGGGAACCGACATAGACGAGCGCAAGCGTGCCGAAGACAGGACACGCAACGAAAACGTTGCGTTGCGCGAAGACATCGTTCGCTCATCCATGTTCGAAGAAATCGTCGGTTCCTCCGAGCCATTACGTCGTGTCCTGGTTCAAGTTTCCAAGGTAGCTCCGACGGATTCCACAGTCTTGGTCTTAGGGGAGACAGGAACAGGAAAGGAATTGATTGCTCGCGCAATTCATGACCAGTCCAAGCGTTCAAACCGAGCCTTCATTCGAGTGAATTGCGCGGCGATTCCCCAATCGCTGATTGCTTCCGAACTGTTCGGCCACGAAAAAGGTTCCTTTACAGGAGCCACTCAGCGTCGGCTGGGCCGTTTCGAATCGGCCGACGGTGGAACGATATTCCTCGATGAAGTAGGCGATCTTCCGCCAGAGACGCAGGTCGCATTGCTGCGAGTTCTTCAGGAGCGTGAATTCGAGCGAGTGGGCGGCACTCAACCGGTTTCGGTTGACGTACGGGTGATAGCGGCCACGAATCGAGACTTGAGTTCAGCGGTAGCCGAGGGCGAGTTTCGTCAGGATTTGTTTTACCGCCTCAACGTTTTTCCGATTCGATTGCCGGCATTGCGCGAGCGCATTAGTGATGTTTCCTTGTTGGTCGGATACTTGATCGACCGCTACGCCAAAAAATTGGGCAAGAAGATTCGAAACATAGACAAGAAGACGATCGAACTCTTCCACGCATACGATTGGCCGGGCAACATCCGCGAGTTGCAAAATGTAGTCGAGCGGGCGGTGATTCTGTCTGAAGGAGAGACTTTCTTTGTAGATGAGACCTGGCTCGCGCACGTGACCCCCAAAATGGCTGCGACGACTGCTCCGCTTATCGCTGACCTTGTCGAGCACGAAAGAGAGATCCTCGAAGCCGCTCTCCGGCAGTCCGAAGGAGTGGTTGGGGGTCCAACCGGCGCCGCCGTTAAGCTGGGCATTCCCCGACAGACACTCGAATCAAAAATAAGGAAGTTGGGCATAAACCGACAGCGCTTCAAGGCTTCCTAATCTTGCCACCAGTAAACCAGGACCGTTCGGCACCGAGAGATTGAGCAAGGGCACCCCGATGTGGCGTTAAGGTCGGTACCGAGAAACGCGCGCTTGTGTCCCCGACTGCAGGAGTTCCCAGTTGGTCGGCGAACTGGAGATAATCAAGCCCGGCGGCGGATTAGTAACGGCAAGTCCGCGCTTCTCGTCATCAATTTGAACCAATTGACTTTTCAGCAATAAAGAAGAAAGAATCGCGAGCGAGGCTCGGCTTCATCTTGGGTTTGTTTCGGCCGGTTTGGCTGTCCCGGCCGAAAATTCCAACTCCCGGGGCACATCACTGTCAGGATCGTGCGCGCATGCGGAAATCACTCTTGGGATATTAAAAAATACGCACCATCAAAAGCAGCCAGTTCGAAATTGCGGACAGGGTTACCAGACTCTCCCGCTGTGTCACTGCGACGGACCACCACGTACTCGCCCTCCTTCCATCGGAATCCCGCCATTTGCCCGGCCGCTGTTGGGTTATAGACGTGAACCAGCCAACTGTTCGCAGTTGCCACTGGCTTAATGGAAAGGACAAGAATTTTCGTTGAAGAAAGCTCCATCAACGGAAGATGCAATGGCAATGGCGATGGCGAACCCGACACGCCAACGATTAGCGGCTGTCTTATCTCGGTGCCGAATTTCGCAGCTTCCGTTGCATCGAACGCTGCGTGCGGCCGAATAGAATAGGCAAACGTGACAGTCCCTTCCTGATCAGCTTTGTAGTTCGTATGCCAGTAGTTGTTCATAACATAGGAGTAGATCGAGGATGACGTTTTGATCGACTTTATCCAGGGCTGCTCGGCCGTGATCTCGCCGATTTCTACGAGCGGCGCGTTCGCTGTGGCCCACGTTACACCATACTCCCGGTTCGAAATGTCCACCCAACTCTGTACCGAGAAGAAGTTCTTGCAAGCACCGGCTAACTGATCGCTTTCCGGACGAACCACTCCATCGGCCACGCCATAGCGCAACTGCCCTTCAGCTACAGAGAACGGAAAAGCGATATGCACCCCCTCTTTTTTGCGTACGGCCAGTTTGTCGATATTCGCGATCACGTCCACGCGATCGATTCCTTCGACCAGTCGGATCTCGCTGGAATAGTGCGTCGTGCCGGGCGCATCGCCCTCCACGAGAAGAGAGACCACCAGGTCTCCCTGTTCCTTTGCTCTGATATGCACGTTCGAGATCCCCTGTGCTCTTCGTGAATCAGTGCCAGGCACATAGAGATACTCATCTAACCCGCCGCGTGCTGCGTCCACTAACTCAACCCCATTCCTCTTCCACTTCAGACTTGCGATCGCCCCCGTTTGCGGGTTGATCGACAGTGAAAGGAAGTCATTGTCCAGCGCATTCCCTGTAACCTTTGCCGAATCATGCGTGTCGGCGCTCCCAGGGGTTACTACAAGTTCCTCGGACGAAAATGGCGGAATGTTATCGACCAACACTGCCAGTTCTCCCGTGGACAGGCGTTGCGACCGAAGCGGCTTTCCGCTGGATTCAATCACCCGATCTCCCGCCGAACTCTCCTCCGGCGAGAGGAACACTACGTCAGTCCGCGGCCAGGAGTTTGTGTTATAGACCTGGATTGCCTTATGCGACAGTTCCTTTTTCGACGAAGCGTGCAACACTTTTTCCAATTGCTCGCGCGATTGCCTGTCTGCATTCAACGCAAACGCACGCTTCGTCTCCCACTGTTGTTTCACAAAAGGTAAGTCCGGCTCTTCCGTGCTGTTGTGTGCTCCCCACGTGTGCTCGTCGAAGAAGACCACATTGCGCCATGCGGCCTCGTATTCCGACGCTGGATACGCGATTGGTGCCAACATCGACCACAAAGTCTCTCCCTGAATCAGGCGATCGGCGGTCGCACGGTTGAGCGCAGTCTCGTACGCTGTAGAGACCGCCCCGTCCTCCCAATAAGGAGTGAAGTCACCTTGCACGACGGGGAGAGTCGCGCCGTAGCGCTTCTCGAATTCCCGGAACATCTGCTCGTGCGTCGCAATGATCAGCCGCGGTGTCACGTATCGCTCATTCCAATGCTGGACAAAATCGGCCAGGGTTGGATCCGGCCCGCCATTGTCGCCAAGCGTGTAGGGAAGCTGCACCATATCGTACGGATACGATGATTCATCCAACGTTCGAATCAGCTTCATGATCTTTTCGTCCCCGAGTTGGCTGAGTAAACCTTCATGAAAACTGGAATAACTTGCACCGGCCATCCAGGTCAGAACCCTTTCCTTGCCCGATTGCGACGCCCAGTAGAACGGTTTGTCGCCCCACGCCTGTAAGGTATATCCGATGCGATCGCCAGAGTTCGGCGCCGTGGCGAAATATTTCACGCCGCTCTGTGCCATGGCAGAAACGAGCCCCCAACTGAAACCGGGAACATCCGAAGTCGCGGCCGTCGTCATCGGGAGCTGATACTCGCTTCGCAGGTGTCGCGCGAAGTCGAAGAAATGCGGCATCTCATCCGCATTGGCGAGGCCGGTCAGCATGTTGGCGTAAAGTGCACTGAGCCCGATGCTTCCTTCTCGTATATCGGCGAACACTTCTTGCCGTTGTGCGGGAGAAGCCTGCTGGAGGTAACTCTCCAGTGCCCAGATCGTTTCCATATTCCACTTGTACCTGGCGTCCTGCGGGTAATCCGCCGTCTTACGGATGAACTGCATCGCCTGCTCCAGATTCTTCCACTGTTTACGTTCGACGTCGGCCTGCAAATCCGTGTATCCGATGTCGTTGTGCGAATAGCATAGGAGATAGATATTTCTTGTCTTGACGGGCACGACCTGAACGCTGTCAGTTTGCACAAGCTGCCCGTTCAGCTTGAATCGGATCGTGACAGTTTCCGGAGACTTTGCCTTGGGAACGGTGATCTGCCAGACATTCGCTCCAATCTTCAACGGCGTATCGGCAATATCTTGTGTAGGCGTGCGAACGCTCAGAGTTCTGCCTGCAATCAGATTGTCCAGCCTCAGCCGCAGCGATTGCATCTCGCGACCAGTATCTCTGATCAGAGCGGGCTCAGTTCGTACTTTCGGTGCGACGTTGAAGGCATGTTGAAAAGTCATGTACCAATCACGGCTTCCCGAATTGTCTCCTCTCACTTCGAGCAGGAGCGCCTTCCCGGGTGAGAAGTCCCTCGCAGGAGCTTTGAGGACCATGTATCCGAACAGATCACCCGCCTTGTCTGTCATCGTGGCGTTGAACGTCAGTACAGAGCCGTCCTTACCTGTTATCTTCCAGTGCTTCGCCGCGTCACCCCTCTCATTCCTGAAGGTAAACCACCGCTGGCTGTTGATCAGGAAGTCGAAATTGTGCATCTCCACTTCCCCTGGAAAGCCACCACATTCAATCCCTGCCAGCCAGATGAACTGGGTAAAGTCGCCATGCGTGTCCGGCATGGGATCGGTTTCCCAGGAGATTGAGGGGGCGACGTCCTGCCCTCTTACCAGCAACGCCGAGTCCGCGTCCGGGTCCGGTGAATGGTAGTGAATCGTTTCTCCATCGACAGATGAACGGTATCCGCTGACGTAAAGGTCAGCTGCGGCGAAAGGCTGCGACAAAGCGTCTTTCACTTCAATGACAATCTCTTTCCCAGTTTGGCGGCCAACCATGCAGCGGAAGGCGATTGGGGCGAAACAGGCCAATACAACAACTCCGGAGAGCTTCATTGGAATCCCTTATCACAGCGATTTACTGCGAAGCAAGAGCAGGAACGTACAGCTCAGACCTCTCGATGAGTAGAACACTGTTCACAAACGGGCTTCGGGAACTGCCCCAGTTATCGACGACTAAACGACACGGCTGCCCCCGACACGACGAATCAGAACTCCTTCTGCTTTTCGCAAGTCTGATTCCGGTTCATTTCGGTTGGGTTTGTGTGCGAGAAGTGTAAATCTGAAAGACCGCATTCAAGGATGTCCGTTCGCTGCAGGCGACTGTTGGTCCGCCGTCAGCCAGCCTTCTGAGATGGGTTCCCACAGGCCGACTTGAACGAAGCCGCTTTGCGACGGACGCATTCGCGTGTTGTTGAGCCGACGGTGGAGGTGATCTGAGCTAGTTTGTGTCGCAGAGGAGGAACTCTCTGTGACCCATCTACGTCAGATCATGCTGGAGGAACTGAGGCGCCGCAACTACGCCGAGTCAACCATCTACGCTTACATCCATACCGTCGAACACTTCAGTAGATATTTTCATCGTCGACCCGATCAGCTTGGCCCGGAGCACATTCGCCAATATCAGGCCGCGTTGTTCACGCGGTGGAAGCTGGCTCCGAACACTGTGACGCAGCGGTTGGCAGCTTTACGATTCTTCTATGTTCAGGTGTTGAAGCGAAGCTGGAGCGTTGCCGAGACGCCGTATCCGAAGAAGGTTCTGCACTTACCGCAGGTGCTGAGCCAGGAAGAAGTTGTGCGGCTGATCGACGCGGCAGAGACTCCCTTTCATCGCATTCTGCTGATGACGCTCTATGCCACGGGCGCGCGTCGCGCAGAAGTGGCGCACCTCAAGATCAGCGATATCGACAGCCAGCGGATGGTCATCCACATCCGGGGAGGCAAGGGAGGCAAGGACCGCGATGTCATGCTCAGCCCGAAACTGCTGGATGCATTGCGCGTCTACTGGCGCGGGCTTCGGCGTAAGCCCACCGACTGGTTGTTTCCCGGCAACCGATGGCATACCGCAAATTATCCTGTCACCACCAAGGTCCTCTGGACTGCCTGTCAGCAGGCCGCCCAACGCGCCGGTCTTGAGCACAAGCACATCCACCCCCATACTCTGCGCCACTGCTTTGCCACTCATCTACTTGAAGCCGGTGCCGACCTTCGTACCATCCAGATGCTGTTGGGGCATCGCGACCTTGAAGAAACAACGATCTATCTGCATCTCTCCCGGCGGCATCTCAGCGCCACCGGCAGTCCGCTGGATGCACTCCCGATCCGAGGAGAAGGAGAGCAGACGCAGAGCGCATGAACCGGCCTCCGCTGGAGGTGGCCGACATCGTTCGTTGTGCAGGACAGTCCTTCATTGAGCGCAGTCGTAAGTGGATCAACGGACAACACGAGAAGGTGTTGCTAGCCATCACACGCTGCCGAACCCCCGCGCTGGGTGGACATCGCGATCAGTGCTCGGACTGCGGACATACTGCCATCTCGTATAACTCGTGCCGCAACCGGCATTGCCCACGGTGCCAGGGCAACGCCCGCCTGCGCTGGCTCCAGGCGCGGGAACGTGAGTTACTGCCCGCCAGCTACCTGCACGTCGTCTTCACCCTGCCGCGGGAACTGGCTCCGCTCGCATTGCAGAATAAACGGCTGATCTACAACCTGCTCCTTCGCACCAGTGCTGCAACTCTGCTGGAAATCGCCCGCGATCCACGGCACCTTGGAGCCGAGATCGGCTTCTTCAGCGTGCTCCACACTTGGGACCAGCGACTGCAGCATCATCCCCATGTCCACTGCGTGCTTGCCGCCGGCGGTCTCGCTCCGGATCACTCCCGCTGGATCTCCTCACGCCCATCCTTCTTCCTTCCTGTCAAGGTACTCAGCCGTGTCTTCCGCGGCAAGTTTGTCGCCGGACTCAAGACCGCCTTTCATGCAGGCGCACTCCAGTTCCACGGACATCTCTTACCGCTTGCGAAACCGCGCGCCTTCGCCTCCTGGCTGCGACTACTGTTCCGTCACGACTGGGTCGTCTACTCCAAACCGCCCTTCGGCGGGCCAAAACATGTGCTGCGCTATCTCGGCGCTTACACCCATCGTGTCGCCATTTCCAACCACAGATTGGTCGCTCTTGCCGAGGGCAACGTAACTTTTCGCTGGAGAGACTCCGCTCACGGCAACAGGAAACGGCTCATGACCCTGCCGGTCGAAGAGTTCTTGCGCCGCTTCCTGCTCCACCTGCTGCCGCGCGGCTTCATGCGCATCCGCAACTTCGGATTTCTTGCTAACCGGAGACGAGCCGATCTCCTTCCACTCTGTTTCCGGTTGCTCCAGCAATTCGATCAGCCAGCTGCTGCAACCGCCTCCCTAATCGCCGTCCCCTCTCCCTCGCGGTGGAACTGTCCGCTTTGCGGCGGCACCATGCATGTCGTCGAGCGGCTCTCCGCCGCGCAACTCCTCCTTCGATCTCCGCCTAATCCCAGCCAGTGCGCAGCATGAATCCACATCCCCAGCCTCGAATCTCTCTCGTGCTTCGGCACGCACACTGCTTCTGTGTCTCCTATTCCTCAGAAGGCAGCATTGTTGTGCCATTCACACTCTCCGATGCGCCGCCCCACAACCATTCTCCCTGCGATCACCAACTGAAACCGAAAGCCACCCACAGCAACCGCAACCTCGCAAACGATCAGGGCCGGCTCATCCACATACAAACCCCATAGGCTCGCGCGAAGAGCGGCTTCCTTCAAGTCGCTGTATCTGGAGCGCCCGCCCGAAATTATGCGACCGCGACCCGTTGTGCAGCGGGCGCTCCAGATACAGCCCTAAGACTTATCAATACCTGTCCGGCGGGCGAGTTACCTTTCGGATTGCCGAAGCACCTCGCCTTTCGCGGAATGTAACGAGCGCCGGATCGGATTGCGACCGATTGTCGGCCACCAGAGCAATATTGCACAGCACCAACACGCAAGGAGGCAGATACTCGTCGAGTGGGTAATTGAGGATAGAGTCTCAATCCAAGTTTAACCGTAAGCGGAGCAATCCTGATCTTCAGCAATGTGCGCCAAGGTGAAGGGGCCCCAAGTGCGGAACCGATGGATGTTCGCGTGTGTATTCGTACTAGTGGCACAAATGGCGACTTGCGCTATCGCGCAGCAAGTCGTGACGGAGTCCGGCATAGTATCCGGCATTCACTCAAATGGGTTGAGTGTCTACAAGGGAGTCCCATTCGCTGCGCCGCCGGTGGGCGACTTGCGCTGGCGCCCCCCGGTGCATGCCACATCCTGGACTGGCACGCGTAAGGCAGAAGCGTTTGCTCCGGCGTGCATGCAAGTCGGAGTGTCTATGCCGGGCGAGACGCCTCCGGCAGTTAGCGAAGATTGCCTCTACCTCAACATTTGGACGCCTGCCAAGCCCGCGCACGAGCACTTGCCGGTGATCGTTTGGATATACGGCGGCGGATACATCAACGGATCCGCCGCGATGCCATTGTACTGGGGCGACCGGCTCGCGCAAAAAGGTGTCATCGTTGTCACCATTGCCTACCGCCTTGGTCCGCTTGGTTTTCTTGCACTTCCTGAGCTAACGCGCGAGTCCCAGCACCATTCGTCCGGGAACTACGGCCTGATGGATCAGATCGCTGCACTGGAGTGGATTCAGAGGAACATTGCAGCGTTTGGCGGTGACCCGAACTGTGTAACCATCGCCGGACAATCTTCCGGTTCCATATCAGTCAGCATCCTCATGGCCTCGCCCCTTGCCAAGGGCTTGTTTCAGCGCGCAATCGGAGAGAGCGGCGGCCTGTTTGAACCCCTCCAGCTTGCACCAAAGTTCCTACTGGCCAACGCAGAACATGAGGGGGAGAAGTACGCTGCTTCGCTGGGTGCGGCCTCGCTCAAGGACCTACGCCGGCTGCCAGCGACGCAGCTTACCGGCAATGCCGGCGGCATTGTGCATCCGGTGATCGAGCCCATTGTGCTTCCGCTCTCACCCTACGAGGCATTCGCTTCAGGGCAGCAGAACGATGTGCCGCTGCTGATCGGTTCGAACGCCGACGAAGCGCGGGCGATGATTGATGTCACTCACGAGACGGCCGCCACGTTCGATAGTGACCTGGAACACAGCGTTGGCCCACTTCCCCCGGCGCTGGTCGCGGCATATCCCCACGCGACCGACGAAGAAGCGCGGGAGGCGCGGCTCGGACTCGAACGCGATCTCCGCTTCGGCTGGGACATGTGGGCATGGGCGAGGCTGCAAGCCGGAACCGCCAAGAATCCTGTCTTTTACTACTCGTTTCGACAGCAGCCGCCGTTTCCCGCCGGCTCCGTGTATGCCGGTTGGGGCGCGAGCCACTTCGCCGAGCTCTGGTATGTCTTCGACCACCTGGACCAGTCGCCATGGAACTGGACTGCGGGAGATCGGAAGCTGGCTGAAGAAATGTCCAGCTACTGGGTGAACTTCGCAAGGTCCGGCGATCCGAACGGCCCGGGTATTCCCTCGTGGGCTGCATTCACCAACGCCAAGAGCAAGGTTCAATACCTCGCCGCTCCGATCACTGTCGGTGGAGTGGCGAATATCCAAGGACTGAGAGTCTTCGATGCTGTTTACACGAGCGTGCGGGGTTCGCCATTTGCTGCTCAGGCGATGGCCGTTAGCAAGGGGACACCATGAACGGTTTTGACAGTCAAGGTGACGGCACCTTGGATTCAGAGGATGTCGAGAGAAGGCCAGCGCCTGGGGTCGGCTTCTCGTAAGTGGACTTTGCGCTCGTCTTTCGTTGGGCCGCAGGGAATTCGGTCCGGCTGGAGCATGCTGATTTTCACAATGATTCTTGTGGTCGAAGTCCTCGTAACTCGCGTTCCTGTCAACCTGCTGTTGCATTCCATAAAGCTGAATCCAAATCTCGAAGCCTGGAGTCCCGTGGTCGCAGCGGGCATTTTGGCGCTTCTGGTTTTATTCGCCACCGCGATCATGGCAAAAATCGAAGAGCGTCCGGTGCTTTCCTACGGATTCATCGACAAACGCAGACTGTCGCGGTTCGTGCTGGGGATTGCAGGAGGCGTTGCGGCGGTGTCCGCCTTGGTTTTCGCGTTGAAAATGAGTGGGTGGTTGATCTTTGATGGGCGAGTATTACATGGCGAGAGCGCCTGGAGCTATGGACTGCAGTGGGGTATCGCTTTTCTGCTGACAGCCTTGTTCGAGGAGTCGCTGTTGCGCGGCTATCTGCAATCTACGCTGGCTCGAGGCGTGGGTTTCTGGTGGGCCGCCGTCCTGCTATCACTGGCCTTCGGCGCTACGCATCTGCCCAACCATGGAGAATCGCCGATCGGAATTTTTTCTGTCGTGGGCGCCGGTCTGCTGTTTTGCTTGAGCCTGTGGCTGACCAAGTCGCTTTACTGGGCGGTGGGACTGCATGCTGGTTGGGATTGGTCTCAGTCCTATCTCTATGGAGTACCCGACAGCGCCCAGGTCGCGAGCGGACACCTGTTTGCGACTCACCCTTCGGGCGCGCTGATATGGAGTGGTGGCCCGACCGGACCGGAAGGCAGCATTTGTATGATTCCTACCATGGCGATCATCGCGCTAGGTGTCTGGATCGCCTGGAGCCAACGCGAGCCGCGTAAGGATCCGGCCGCCTTATTGGCGACACGTCCTTAAAGAGCATTCAGGAGCCTTGTAACGCCATCGATCGTTTGACTATTCCCGATTGATCCCGACAAACGCGCTTGTCGCCATCAACTCCCGAATTGTCGGCAAACCGAACACTGAGCGTCCAGCTTTGTGTGGACAGTTGCGAATGTGCCGACCGCCCGCGCGAAAGCACATCAAAGTTTGGTCCAATTGTGGTCCAGTAATTGTTTCTGAATACGCCAAAATCGCTTTTTGAGCCATCCGTATCGCGTCTTTTCTGTTAGTTACGACCAAATGCTTAGCTGTCACGACGGGGGCGCACCTGCTCTGACCTTTGAACTGGAGTCACCCTCGCCGGCTGGTTAATTGACGGTGATGGTTACGGGGGCGGAATGGCTCAATGAGCCGGACGTGCCCGTCACCATCAAGCTGAGCTGAGATGCAGGTGTTTGCCCTTTCGTATTGCTACTGCATCCAATCGAAAACAGCGAGATGAGCAGCAACAACCCCAGTACGCTTATCGATAAGATGCTCTTGCGCCTTAGCCACTTCTGTTTGCGCGTTGTGAGAATAGTTCCGAATATACCTATGCCAGGTAGCAGAGTCACCATGCCCGGTATGGAGTAACCGCTGGGTGGGGGGGTGGTGGCGGCGGAGATCGTCAAGGTCGAGGAGGACGCGCTGGATCCGGGAGAGATGGTCGTTGGACTAAGACCACACGTCAGACCAGCGGGCGCGGTGCAGGAGAGCGAGATTTGACTGTTAAAACCTCCGACAGCACTGGCGCCGATCGTCAGGTTAGCCGAAGCGCCCGGCGCGACGGTGACGCTTTGAGTCGAGAGAGTCAGGGAAAAATCTGGGCCCGCGACCGCCGCCGCGGGTACAACACTGGCGAACACACTAGTTGTGCTGCCGCCGGCCGGAAAATTCGGCTGGTTGCCGCCTCCGGCCGTGAGATAAAGAGTGTTCGGATCGCCGGAGTGACCACCTCCGCCGAACACCAAATCCCACAAGCCAGGATTCACCAATGCACTCTTCGAAGAATCGGTGAGCTGCCCGAGAAACTTCCCGGTAGCGTCGAAGGCGTTTATGGTGCCATCCCCGAAATTTCCCACCAGGATCGCGTTCGGAAACGCGCCGAAGGTTGATGGAGCCGTCACCACGCCCCAAGGCGCATTGAGTTTGCCGCCGGCGGCGACAAAGGTGCTGATGAAATTCCCATTGATGTCGAAGATGTCGACCTGCCCCAGACCGGCGCCGGGCTGAGCGTCGTGCTTGGCGGCGTCCTGCATGGCATACGCCACGTAGATCTGGTTTCCGATGACATGGATGCCATGGGGAGCGAAACCCGGAGCAAGTTTTGGATCGACGAACGAACCGCCCAACGAAGTGAGGTTGAAGTTGCGATCAAGAACGTCGATTTTCCCGCTGTTGAAATTCGCCGCCAAAAGGAATGTACTGTTGAGAAGCGCCAGACCTTTGTAGACTGCGCCGCTGGCAGAGTTATCGAACACAACCGTTGCGGCATTGCTGGTGCCAGTCCAGCTGGCGACCAGGCCATCTTCGGTGTCAAAGATAAACTGCCCACCGCTGAAGTAGATGCCGTTTCCGTTTGAGACGTTACCCGTAGGGCAGCCAGGGGTGCAATTACCGTTCGGATTGCGCGAGGCCCCGGGTATGGTTACCACAAGGCCAGCATTCTTGTTACCCTGGCCGTCATAGAGGGTAGAGGTGCCACCGTTGTTGTTGGCTATCCAAAAGTCCTGCCCCGGAAGAATGGAAATCCCCCACGGATTTAGCAGTTGAGGGTCTGTGGTCTTGGCTACCCCGGCAGTGTTTGACACCAAGTTGTTCTGGAAATAGCCGCTCTGTTGCGCGAGCAGTCCCGAGGGAGTTGCTAAGGTCATCAGCAGTCCGAATAAGATGATTGCTTTTCTCAAGTTGTCTCTCCGTAAGCCGTCTTTTTGATTTGTGCGAGTCTGCCTTCAAGTACTCGTTTTTGTCGTGAAACTGCCAGTGACCGGTTGGGCAGGGAATTCAGGCACATGATGCCGCAGTTCCATGCTCCTGAACTCCCTGCTACACCCATGTAACGACCTGCGCTTGGTCTCTTAGTTCGTGCCAGAAGAGGACGAGGTACTTTGACTCTTCGCCTGCGCGAGTGCGATCCTCTCCGGCGGTGTCTTCATGCTGTAGATGCCCGCCGGTGTCTTGATTTTGCTGAGAAAGTACCGGTTCCCGATATGCTCAAAGGTGAGCGCTGGCTGGTCGGCAGGAACCCCTTCGAATACTAGAGGAAGCAGAAACGCTCCGCTGTTAGTGTAACTATGAATGACCAACTCACGGTTCACACTAGTGCTGACACGATCTATCCTGTATTCTCCCGCCGGCAGGTTCGCACCTCCGGCGACAAAGTCGAACGGAACATTCACGACTACTCCGTCGACGTCTTGAGCATGGGCACCTACACCCAATCCAAGTAGGCACATAATGTTAAGTAAGGCAACAACATAGAACTTCCGCATCATATCTCCCTTAGTCAATGGTTTGACGTATTCACTATTGATAACTTCACTCAAGAGCATTTATTCCACATGCCGCTCGTGAATATCAATTATCAGTCACTAGAGGATTTGACGCGGAATCCAATGAATCGATGCGGCTCGAATGTCATTTGATTGTCACTCCGCTGTCATTAGTTAGTGACTGTGCGCAGGGACAGTGTCGATCGGGGGAGTGTCGTGTTGAGATATCAGGTTGCGCAGTCGCTCGGCAAGAGGGTCTGAAACCCCTTCCGTATGTCGCTAGGCGGGTTGCTCCGGCCAGGCTCGCTTTGCCCACTGGAGTATTGGATCAGCCGTTCGTGAACCTCCAACCGACTCCATCATGGCCACGCCTTCAATGCTGCGCGACGTTTCTTGAAGGCCGCCCTGAGAGGCTCTGTGTCACCACATATGCGGTGCGCGACTCGAACAAGCTTGCCATCACATCGTTGTGCCAGTTGCTCGAACACGCCAACGTTTTTATTCTGATTCGCACCGACAAGACTTGTGTCGCCGCTTTGCCGCTGCCCGTGCGTTCTAATTGTGCCGAGTCCACACTCATGTTCTCTCAGATTGCTTCAGACCACCGCATAGTCGAGGGAGCAATCTGTCGCCAAGGAAAGAAACCGATCCGAGGCCGAACGATCCAGAAATCCGTGTGTCACTGCACAATGATCTGGCCTATCATCTTCGGATGCACCGAGCAGTAGTACGGATATTTTCCCGCCTTGGTAAATGTGTAGGAAAACTTTTCGTCCGTATCCCGCACCTTGGACTTGAACACGCCCTCCGTGCTGACAATCGTATGAGGAGTGTCATCACGGTTGGTCCAGGTAACCGTTGCTCCGACGGGTACGGTGACCGCCTGCGGTCCAAAACGGAAATTGTCGATTGTGACCTCCGCGTTTGCCGCGGAGGGTTGGTCGTTCGCGGTCGCATTCGGTGATCCGGCTAATAGCAGTACAATCGCAATAATTGTCACTGCCGCGAAACTTGCAACCCACACATGTTTACCCGTCATTGTTGTCTTCCTTTCCAATGTTGATCCGCTTGGTTAGACTGGATTGTCGTTGCTTCAGGATGTTGCCCGCCAGCAATCCTCACTCTCCAGTAATCGGGGACGCTTTTTGTTCTAATTGGCGATCGGCCGGCTTCGAAACCACCCATAGTCCGTCGCCGTTCAAGACATAGATGAAATTTCGCTCGTCCTGAAGCCACTTGACCACTCCCGAGAACTTTTGCACCACTCGAGGAGCTGCCGGATTCGACAAATCCCAGAGCACAAGGTCGTCGTTGGAGGTGCTGCCGCGCATCGGGCGGTCTGCGGTTTCGGCAATGATCGCCAAATCACCCGACACGTTCATCCTGCCCGTCGCAGCTGGATCCGGCCACGGAATTACTCCAACCGTTTTCGGTTGAGCGGGCTTGCTGATATCGATAATCGAAATACCTTGATCTTTTGAGTGCTGCACGTAGAGGTAGTACTTGTCATTCACTTTCTTCTGCATCGCCATGTCGACAGCCGATAGTCCAGGGAACGAAATGTGTGCGACCACATCGGCCTGGTTGTCGGACGTTTTGACTCTGTGATTCTTGGCCGATGCTCCACCAGAGACAAGGAACACGGTGGTAAGAACTGCCACGGCCGCCGAGTTGAATTTATGGAGTCTGCTTCTGACATTCCTCATAATCCGTCTCCTGCAAATTGAATCTCACCATGGATAACGGATTTTCTGGTCTCTTATTCCACTTCGATCACATAAATCGTGGAGTGGTACTACCAAGTGATTCATTTCAATGGACCTGAGAAGCTGGCCTGGGAAGTCGGGATTACGCAACGCTCTTCGCGGATTCCCGAGAAGCGCTCGCCAGACGTGTCGTATTTCCGCTCGCCAGCAGGCACTTGGTTTCTCCAAACAACTTGTCTTCTGAAAGAAATAGATCAACGATTCTGATTCTTTACGATGTGCCTGAGCTTTTGATCGAAATTGCAGACTTGCAGATCGCGATGCGGCATGTTCATCATCGGCAGAGGTCTTCTTGACCGATGGATTCGATCTCCAAATCCAAGAATTGACGAGCAACCGTCTCGTCTTTCTTTCCAATAAAGTCCGGATCGACAGACGCCTCTCTCGTCGCCCCCGACTCTTTGCGCTGCGCGCGCGAATGTAGGTCCACAGGGAGCGCAACGAGTGACTCGCGAATTGCCTTCCGGGCTCTGGCCAAGCGTGATACGACGGTCTCTGTCGGGATCGACAATATGCCCGCGATCTCCTGGTAAGACATTTCCTCCACTTCACAAAGTAGGAGGGTTTCCCGATAATGCACGGGCAGATTGTAGATGGCGCGCTGCACTAGCTCGGAGTTAGAGCGATTCGTCAGAATCGTTTCGGGAGTCTCCGTATCCACCGGCAGTTCATAGCCGTCCACCTCCGAGTCCATCGCAACGGTCATACGCCGCTCCAGTTTCGAGCATGAACTGAGAAAAGTGTTTTTCAGGATCCTAAAAATCCATGCCCGGAAGCTGGTGCCACGCTGGAACGATGCGAAACTGTGTAAAGCCTTTTGATAGGTCTCTTGTACAAGATCCTCGGCATCATCCTGGTTGTGCACAAGCCAGCGCGCGAAGTTGTAAAGCGAATCGAACAAGGGCATGGCCAACTCTTCGAAATCTGCCGTCGACTTGTCGTCCGGTGAGGATGAAGTCCCCAATCCGACTATCCAGTGTGGCCCCAATCCAATGCGCCTCATTTGCATTCTCCCGAATCAGTTCGAAACCCCGTCTCAGCTAGGCTGATTTCTTTGTTTGCGAACAAAACTGAATGACTTTTCCGCCGTGCTGAGGAGGTCTCCACTTCAATGGTTTCCGGAAATTCTTCGGTACCCAAAACTCAATCACCTTTGCCATGACGATCTCCTTGATCTCGTGATCTCCGAACAATCTGACGTGCCTGTCCTCAGGCGTCAATTCACTGAGGCCTTTCTCGTCATAACCCGTGTGCTGCTGGTCAAGTAATTGATGCCTAAGGGATTAGCTCTGCAGATTATCCTGGCTGGGTCTGACACTTGGGTCTGCGAGAGGTGCTAGACTTCCATGCCGAGCCCAAGTGCGCTATGGAACCGGTGCGCCGCATATCGATCGTGCGATTCGGAACCTATGAGGTTTCTCTTCACTCGGGCGAAGTGCGCAAGGCGGGTTTGAGAATCAAAGTCCAGCAGCAGCCGATGAAACTGCTCGAGATTTTGCTGGAGCGTCCGGGCGAAGTGGTCACGAGGGAGGAATTGCGCAGCCGAGTCTGGGCCGACGAAAGTTTTGGTGATTTCGACCAAGCTGTCAACATCGCCATCGCGAAACTCCGAAGTGCCTTAGGCGACTCGGCTGAGAATCCTCGGTTTATCGAGACGCTTCCCAAGCGTGGCTATCGCTTCATTGCGGACGTGTCGGTGGTCGATGCAGATCCCCGCCTGAAAGAGCCGGAATCTTCCCCCGGATCTTTGCCGGCGACAGAGCATGGGGATAAGGTCCAAAGCGCTGGGCTGACCGTTGCGCCCGAACGCCGGATGTGGCCGACCCCTCGCGTCATCGTCGCCTTGGCGCTCCTGATCGTTTTGCTGATTCTCTCCGTCTGGCTATTTCGTTCGCGTGGCCGTACCCCCACGGGCATCCGATCCTTGGCGGTGCTTCCGCTGGACAACCTCTCGGCCGATGCGTCGCAGAATTACTTCGCGGATGGCATGACGGACGAGTTGATCACCGACCTGGCGCAGATCAGCGCTTTGCGGGTGATCTCCCGCACCTCCGTAATGGTATACAAGGGAGCGCGCAAGCCTCTGCCGCAGATCGCTCGCGAACTGAACGTGGACGCCGTCGTAGAAGGAACCGTTCTCCGTTCCGGCGACCAGGTTCGCATCACGGCGCAGCTAATAGATGCGTCTACGGACAAGCATTTATGGTCCCAGAGCTATGAGGGTGACTTGCGGGACACTTTGGCGCTCCAGAACAGCGTGGCTAGAGCCATTGCAGATCAAATTCGGGTCAATTTGACTCCGCAGGAACAAGCCGCACTGAAAAGCGCAAAGGTTGTTAATCCGGAAGCTTACGAGTCTTATCTTAAGGGGCGCTACTTCTGGAATAAGCGAACGGCGGATGGTTTAAAGGTCGCCCTGGCTTATTTCAACCAGGCAATCGAAGAGGACCCGAAATACGCGCGAGCTTATTCTGGATTGGCCGACACGTATGCTTTATTGGGAGACTGGCAGTATGCGGTGATGCTCCCTGCAGAGGCATTCCCCAAGGCGAAGACTGCGGCACTCAAAGCTCTGGAATTAGACAGCACACTCGGCGAAGCCTACAACTCGCTTGCGTTCATTCTGGATGGATTCGACTGGGATTTTGACTCTGCCGGGAAGGAATTCCAGCGGGCCATCGAACTAAACCCAGGCTACGCAACCGCTCACCATTGGTATGCTTGGCATCTCAGTCTATTGGGTCGGTATGACGAAGCGATCGCGGAAATGAGAAGAGCGGAAAACCTGGATCCACTATCTCTTATCATTAACGCCGATTTGGCAGAGCTCCTTGTCATCGCCCACTCTTATGACGAATCCATACGACAGAGCCGCAAGACGATCGAAATGGATCCCAATTTTGCCCTGGCGCATAATCAACTCGCTCAGGCCTACCTTCAAAAACACATGTCCGATGAAGCGGTCGCAGAACTGCAACAAGCGGTCCACCTTTCTGGAGGTAGCCCGACATGCATAGCCAATCTTGCTCGCGCCTATGCCGCATCCGGCAAGAGGAGCGAAGCGGTAGAACTGCTGGACGAGCTGAAGAAGCGCTCCAATCCGGGCCATTCGAATGCTTCGGAGATTGCCATGATCTATGCATCTCTCGGAGATATGAATCAAGCCATGAATTGGCTTGAAAAAGGCTACGCAGAGCGATTTAATCCGGGTGTTCTGCTGCGACCGGGCTTCGATCCTCTCCGCTCCGACTCCCGATTTCAAAGCCTTGTGCACCGCGTTGGCCTACTCCAGTAAATCTGCCTTCCTTGTGATGTTGGCGCTGAACCGTTATCGCCGATTGTCCATCGATCACGGCTGCAATTCCCGAACTATCTTCAATGTTGCTTCACGGTCAAGCTCGTCGCTAAGTACGGTCGTTCGCGGTTCTCGATGATTCCGCCTCGTGCAGAAAACGTTGCACGAGCGCTCCACGGAATGTTCGGTTCCTCAACGTCCGGGTGGCGGCTTGGTGAGCTCTTTCTCCCAGTTCGATCTTTTCGTGGCACTCGCGAAGGAGCCTAATCGAGAGGAACTTGCTTAAGGATTGAGATTCCATCCTCAACGGAAATTTCCTGGTTGCCAATTTCCCAAAAGATCTTTTAAAGGGTGCGATCGGAGCAAAGACGCGAGGTTTGTCTCAGACCATGCGGG
>Ga0210386_10000833_pt1 | contig 28453 bp, 27 predicted proteins | sample IncBWH32OmetaG_FD_160091 | JGI IMG/M metagenome (GOLD analysis project Ga0210386, IMG submission 160091) | Forest soil microbial communities from Barre Woods Harvard Forest LTER site, Petersham, Massachusetts, United States - Inc-BW-H-32-O ...
GCCGAGGGCAAGTGGCAAAAAGCGTTCAACTGGACAGCAGCACTACGAGGACTCAAGATCCACTTCGGAGACCGACTCCCCAACTAACCATCCTCGGCCTCACACACAGAAACCCGGACAGCCTCCACGCGACCGCTCGACCCTGAAGTGCAGCTCGTCCCCTTCGCGCAGGTCCAGTGCGTCCCGAACGTCCTTCGGGATCGTGACTTGTCCCTTAGAGGTGATCTTCGCGCTCGAATCCATCCTTCATTCTCCTTGCTATTGACGCATAGTAAGGATAGCCAGAGCCGTCCTAACGCGACCCTTCCGGACCACTTCACACGCGAGCGGTCGCAGGTTCGAAACCCGCCGCGCCCATGCTCAGCCGATCTCGATTGCGCGGCTGTGCGCATGTCTGCGTAGGTCGGCTGCGCACGATTGAGCAGGATTGCTTAGCCTTACAAGGGAGTGCTCTACATCGTCGTGATCGCAGCCTGGTGCTTGCTCGCCTCCGTCGGGCTGGCGATCTGTCGGCTGTCTGCATTGAGCGACGAAGCGCACGCGCTCGAGCTCGCCGAGTGCTTCGCGCTCGCCGCGCGTCGGCGTCGCGAGCAAACGTTGGCGGACGAGGCCGTCGAGCGCTCGCCCGAAGGCCAAGTAGAGGCTCGCCGTGCGATCGGCTGACGACGGCGCCGTGCTCGCCGCGCGTCCGGAAGGCCTCGTTCACAGGGCGCTGGCCGGCCTCTGCGCGGGCGTGCTCGCGCTGCTCTGCGGGCTGATCCTCGCCGCGGGCGCGCAGGCGGCCGAACCGGTCGCCGAACACGAACCGGCCGCCGAACAGTCTGCCGCGTCCGGCTCGCAGGGCGCCTCGAGCGAAGCCGTGAGCTCGGGAAGCGGCGCTCCAGGAGCGACCGAACAGGAAACGGCAAGCGCGCCGTCGGGCGGCGAAGGCGTGAAGGAATCGTCGACGACGGGAACGACGACGGGGACGGGGACAGGCGTCGCGGGCGAACAGACGGAAACGCCGGTGACGACGCAGGAACAGCACGTCGAATCGCCCACGCCGCCGCCCGCCCCCGAACAAGTCGTCCCACCGCCGGTCAAAGAACCGCCGCCGGCCCAACAGCCGCCTCCGCAGACGCTCGAAGCGCACACGCCGGAAACGCCGACGACGCACGAAACGCCGGTTCTCGAACACGGCGAACACGGCGCGGAACCGACGACGACGCCGACCGAGCAGGGTGGCGGAGCGACGCAGAGCGTCGCCGAACAGAGCGCGAAAGGCTCGCAGTCGTCGACCGCGGTCGGTGTGCCGCTCGGCGGCGGACCGACCGGCGGAGCGCCGTCCGCCGGCGCACAGGCAACGGCGATCGCCCCGATCGCGATGTTGACGAGCGCGCAGAGCGAGGGAGTGAGCGAACCGCCGCTGCTGCTCGGCGCCGGCGCAGACGGCTCGTCCGCCAGGGCAGCGGCGAAGAGCGCGGCGTTCGGATCCAGCGAGCTCGGGTGCGCGCTGCTCGGCACGTACATGTCAGGCGTGTGCCCCGAATCGCTCTACGCACGGCCGCTGCTCACAGCCCCGCCGCTTGACACGGTCGCCTCCGCGGCGTCGCTCGCCGCCGCGACGACGGGCGCGCGCAGCGCTGAAGCTCACGGGCACACCGCGGTGATGACGCCGCCTGCGAGCCCGATCCCGGGCCCGCAGCCAAGCGGCGCCTCGGGAGCGGGGTCGGCGGGCGGTGGCGGTGGCCTTGCGCTGTCCGGCTTCCTGTCGCTCGCCGGACTGCTCCTCCTTGCGGCTCCTCGCGCGATACGCCGGCTGCGGCTGCTCTGCCGGCCATGGCGCGCGGCGTGCTTCGCGCTGATTCCAGAGCGACCGGGCTAGCCACACCCGCTCAGCCCACCCGACGCCGGGCCACGCCCGGACGTCCGCTGGAATCACTTCGAAGCTTCTAGGAAGGAGCTGTGTCTGATGAAACGCCAATCGACGGCGTCGACAGCCAGGGTTGGGTCCCGCAAGGACCGCCCCGGAGAAACCGAAGGAACCGGAACCACCGGCGCGAGCGGCGCGAAGCGCCAGCGCACGCCGTTCAGCGTGACGACGTCGGTGCGTCCTGCGTCGATCGAACGCAACGTCGCGCTCAGCAGCGTCGGCGCGCGGACGCACACGATCGTGCTGATCGGCGAGTTGACGCACCGCTCGGCGCACAAGCTCGAAGTCGAGATCGAGCGCCTTTGCGCGGAGGGCGTGACGGGGATCACGCTCGACCTGCGCGAGCTCTCCTACATCGACGCGATCGGCGTCGCCGTGATCGCGTTTCGCAGTGGCCTGTGCCGGCGACGCGGCTACGACTTCGCGCTGATTCCCGGATCGCCGTTGATGCGTCGTGCGTTCGAGCAGGCGGGCGTCGAGAGCGTGCTGAGGGATGACCGCGAAGAGGCGTCGGCGGTGAGCAGGCGCCCGCTCGTGCTCGCGCGCGCCGTCGGCGAGGAGCTCGAAGCGTGAGCGGGGTCGCGCGCGTTGGCACTCGGCGCCGTCGCCGTCCCGCGGCCGCAGGCGGCCGCGGTCAGCCGGGCGCGACGCCGACGAGCGCCGCGGTGCTCGGCGCGAGCTCGACAGTGGCCGTGCCCGCACGGACGGCGACCGCCGGCAGCCGGCCCGGGCTCCATTCGCCGTTCGCCGCGACTTCGCGCCCGCCAAGCGTCACACCGGACAGCGCGAGCGGCGATTCGCCGGCCAGCTTGAGCACGCTGCCGCCCGAGTAGCGGGCGCCGACTCGCAGGCGCACCGTCGCCGAGCGTGCGCCGGGCGGGTCGTCGTCGACGAGCACGAAGTCGAGGCGACCGTCGGGGGCGAGGAACGTGGCGGCCTGCACGTTGGTCGAGCGCGGCGAGCGGATGACCGTCGTGGGCAGCGGTTGCTCGCCGACGAGCCCGCGAAGCATCAGCAGCGCGTACCACTCGGGCTGCGCCACGAGCGCTCCTTCGGAGAGGGCGCCGGCGCCCGCGGCGCAGACCGGCGTGTAGCCGTCACAGCGCGAAGGGTTGCCGTGCAGGTTGAAGCCGACCGCGCCGGCGTTGATCACCTGCGGCAGGAAGCCGGCCGCCCATAGGGCCGACGCGAACGTGTCGCTGATCCCGGCGACGCCGCCGCAGGAGACGGTGTTCGTCTCGTCGAGGCGGAACGGCGTGCCGCCAGCCTGCGCGATCGAGACGTAGCGGCGCAGCGAGCTGATCTCCTTCGCGCGGATCTGCGCGCTGAGCAGGCGTTCGACCGACGGCGGCGGCTGTTGTTCACAGCCGAGCGGGTAGTGATGGCCGGTCAGCAGCGCCGGCCGCTCGGCGACCGCCTCGCCGGGGCCCCACGCTTCGAACGCGGCCGAGCCCGACACGTCCGGGCCGAGCAGCGGAACGCCCGGCGCCGCGACTTCGATCGCGCCGCGGTAAACGGCGACTTCTTCGGCGTATTGCGCGAACGTCCACGGTTCGGCGCGCGCCGCGTGCGACCCGTACGCGTTCGGCTCGTTGCCGATCTCGATCCCGGCGAGCCATTCGCCGAGCGCCGCCTTCGCGGCCGCCACCTCGCGCGCGGCCGCCTGCGGTTCGAAGTGGACGATGCCGACCGTCAGCACGACGTGCCAGCCACTCGCGGCCGCGAGCGCGCCGAGCTCGCGCAGGTCGTCGACGTCGACGACGCCCGACGCCCACGCGGGACGCGGCGTGCGGTTGTCGGTCCACGCGATTCGCGTATCGGCCGAGGCGCCGCCGAAACGCAGCACGCCCGGGCCGAGCGAGCGCAACAGCGTCACGAAGTCGCCGCGATCGGAGTAGCGCGCGATCTGCGCCAGCGCCGACATCTCGAACGACAGGCCGATGAACGCCGGCGGCACCGCCGGTCCCGGATGCGTCGAATCGCCGGCGATCGTCACGAGCGGACCGGCCGGCGCGGCCGGCTTCGTCACCGGGCGCGGCTTCGACGCCGAGCGCGGCTTTGTCGCCGCGCTTGCGGCGGCGGCGCGGTCGATGTCGCCCGAGGATCCGTCGTCGGACGCGAATGCGTGCAGCGCGGCGAGCGCGAGCGACGCGACGAGCGCGAGCAGGAGCAGCGTCGAGAGCACGCCGCGCAGAGAAGCGCCGGCACCGGCTGCCGCCGCGTCGCGGCCGGCTGGACCTGGGCGCATCATCGACCCGCAGTTAACTGATCGTCGCGCCGCTATGCGCCGGGGCGCGCGCGCAAGGCGGCTAACGTTGGCGTCGAGCAGCGGCCAAGCGAGTGTCAGGAGGGAGTCCGATGGAGTACGTCAATCTCGGCGCGACCGGGCTGCGCGTCTCGCGCGTGTGCCTCGGGATGATGAGCTACGGCAACGACTCGGACCGCGCTTGGGCGCTCGACGAGCGGGCCGCGGAGCCGATCGTGCGCGCGGCGGTCGATGGCGGGATCACGTTCTTCGACACGGCCGACACGTACTCGAACGGCGCGAGCGAGGTCGCGACGGGGCGGCTGCTCTCGAAGCTGTCGACGCGCGAGGAGGTCGTCGTCGCGACGAAGGTGTTCATGCCGATGACGCCCGGTGAGAACGGCGGCGGGCTCTCGCGCAAGCACGTGCTGAGCGCGATCGACGCGTCGCTTGAGCGCCTGCAGATGGAGTACGTCGACCTGTACCAGATTCATCGCTGGGACCCGCGCACGCCGATCGAGGAGACGATGCAGGCGCTGCACGACGTCGTGCGCGCGGGCAAGGCGCGGTACATCGGCGCGAGCAGCATGTTCGCATGGCAGTTCGCCAAGGCGCAGCACGTCGCCGAGCGCCACGGCTGGACGAAGTTCGTCTCGATGCAGCCGCACTACAACCTGATCTACCGCGAGGAGGAGCGCGAGATGATCCCGCTGTGCCTCGATCAAGGCGTCGGCGTGATCCCGTGGAGCCCGCTCGCGCGCGGCATGCTCGCCGGCAATCGCACGCGTGCGGGCGAGCGGCGCACGACGCGTGCGGACGCCGACCCGTTCACGGACTACCTGTACGGCCAACCGACCGACTTCGACGTCGTCGAGCGCGTCGCCGAGGTCGCGAGCGAGCGCGGCGCGCCGCCGGCGCAGGTCGCGCTGGCGTGGCTGTTGCACAAGCCGGGCGTCACGGCGCCGATCGTCGGCGCGACGCAGCCGGGGCACCTGCAGGACGCGCTCGCCGCCGAGCAGCTGGCGCTCTCGGTCGAGGAGATCGCGCGCTTGGAGGAGCCGTACGCGCCGCACCCGGTGCTCGGGCACGGCTAGCGACGCGCCGGTCGACGGGCGACTGGCGCGCTATCCGTTCAGCCGGACCGGCAGCGTCTTGAGCTGGTTGAGAAACAGCGATTCGACGTGCGTCGGACGCTCGTCGAGCGCGATCTTCGGGTATCGCTCGAGCGTCTCCTCGATCAGGATCCGCAGCTCCAGACGCGCGAGCGCGGTGCCGAGGCAGAAGTGCCGCCCGCCGGCGCCAAATGCTTGGTGCTCGGCTTTGCGGCGCAGGTCGAAGCGATCGGGGTCCTCGAAGCGCGTCTCGTCGCGGTTCGAGGAGGCGTACCACATGACGACCTTCTCGCCGGCCTTGATCTGCTGCCCGTGCAGCTCGGTGTCGCGCGTCGCCGTGCGGCGGAAGTGCGCGAACGCGGGGAACATCCGCAGCGACTCCTCGACGGCGTCCGGAATCAGCGAGGGGTCGTCGAGCACGAGCCGACGCTGCTCGTCGTCTTCGATCAGCGCGCGCATGCCGCTGCAGTACGTCGCCTTCGTCGAGTCGTTGCCGGCGGCCATCAGCAGGAAGAAGCCCATCACGATCTCGTGTTCCTCGAGCCTCTGTCCGTCGACTTCGGCGTGGACGAGCACGGACGTCAGATCGTCGGTCGGGTTCGCTTGGCGCTCGGCGATCAGCTTGCGGCAGAGCTCGAAGATCACGGGGATGTCCTTGTTGACGGCGCCGTCGAAGCCGTCGGGATTGAGGTCGGGGTCGCCGGCGCCGAGCGTCGAGTTCATCAGCCGCGCCCAGATCAGGTCTTCCTCTTCGGAGATGCCCATGAAGCTGCCGATCACGCGCGAGACGACCGGCTGCGCGACGTCTGCGACGAGGTCGCACGTCTCGCGCCCGTCGAGGCGGTCGAGCACGCGCACGGTGATCTCACGAATCGCGTCCTCGTGGTCGGCGATCCGCTTCGGCGTGAAGCCGCGCTGGAACAGCGCCTTCAGCCGGTCGTGCTTGGGCGGGTCCATGCCGATGAACATCGCGCGCGCGAGCTCGATCGGAAAGCCGGCCGCCGCGACGATCACGCCGCCGAGCTCGGAGGAGTAGGTCTCCCAGTCGCGGCTGACCGTGTGGACGTCGTCGGCGGTCGTCACCGACCAGAAGCCGGCCTCGTCCGGCAGCTCTTCAAACCGCTCGGTCCAGTGCACGGGGCACTTGCCGCGCATCTGCTTGAACGCCTGGAGCGGCGGCCCGTGCAGCCACAGCTCGCGGTCGGTCACTTCCAAGCTCTCGATGTCGCGTCCAACCGTTGCCATCAGGACCTCCGAGTTCGCCGATGCCGGATGCCGACGATCATACTGGCTGCGCAGCCAGTTCTTGTCGTGAATGATTTCGCTCGACGCCGGATCGGTCGCAGCGGCGCTCGACGCACGAGCGCCGGGCGCTACGAGAGAGCGCGCTCGCGCAGACGTCGTCGGGCCGCGCGCCAGCCGAGCACGAGCAGCGTTGCAAGGATCGTCAGCGGCGCGAGCGCCGCGAGCGCGATCAGCAGCGCCTTCAGCGCGACCGCGAGGACTTCGCCGGCGTCGTTCAGCCCGCTTTCGAGCACCGATTCGCCACCGCCGGCGTGCGCGTCGCCCGAGACGGTCACTTCGATCGCCGCCGAGCTCCCGCGCTTGGAGATCGCGTCGAATTCGCCGTGCGCGCGCGCGATGGCGCCGCCGGCGAGCGACAGCCGCTCGCGCAGGCTTTCGATCTGCCCCTGCGTCGTCGCGTGCGCGAGCGCGCGCAGCAGCGCCTGCCGCGCGGCCACCGCGTCGGCGAGCTTCGTCCGCGCGGCGTCGTATCCGCCGGTGATGTCCTGCAGCGACTGGCTCTCGACGCGCACCGGCGCGAGCTGCGCGAGCGATGCGAGCGCAGCCGAGAGCTGTTCGCTCGGGAGCTGCAGCTGAAGCGTCGCGCTGCTCTGACCCTTCGGTTCGACGTCGACTTGCGAGCGCAGTACGAAGCCGCCGTCGCGCGTCGCCAGGCGCGTCACCTGATCGGCGACCGATTGAACCGCCTGCGGGCGCGGCGCGAGCGTGATCGAGACGGCGTGCTGCTGGATGCGACGTTCGCTCGGCCCGAGATCTTCGGCGCCGGCCTGGGGCGAGAACTGCGATTTGCCCGGCGCGACGGCCGCGCCGGCGGCTCCGGCTGCGGCGCGCGGCGCGGCCGCCGCTCCATGCTCGACGCTCGAGTTCGACGATGCTCCGCTCGCGCTTTCCAAGGTGTTCTGGGCACTCGGCGGTTCGGCCGCGGGGTGACCGGCGGAGCGCCACGGCGCGGCGATCGCGAGCACCGCGACGACCGCGAGCAGGCTCGCGACCGCACCGAGCGCGATCGCGCGGTTGCGCACGCCGCCGGCGAGCCACGCGTCGAGCGCCGATCGCAGCGACCGGCGCGAGCCGCGCGCGGGCTGCGACCGGCGCTCGGCCACGCGCTCGTCGATCCTTGCGCGCAGCCGCCGCTCGAGCTCCGGCTCGAGCTCCGGCGCGAGCGCGCGCACGTCGGCGCGCAGCTCGCGCCAGTACTCGGCGCTCGGGCCGACCGCATCGCCGTGCAGCGCCGCCTCGACCTCCATCGCGGTCGGCTCGTCGGGCGATGGCCCGGGCGGCGGGAATGGCACGAGCCTCATGCGACCTCCAGACGACCGAGTTCCGAGCAGGCGTCGCGCAGCTTCAGCAGCGCGCGGTGCAGCCGCGTGCCGGCATTCGACTCGCTGATGCCGAGTGCGCGCGCGAGCTCGGCGTTGGTCAACTGGCCGTGGAACTTCAGCAGCACGATCTCGCGCTCGCGCGGTGACAGCTCGAGCAGCGCCGCGCGCAGGTCGGCGCTGCGCTCGACTCGCTCGATCGGATCGCCCGCGCCGGGACGGTCGGGCGGCTCTTGCTCGCTCGCGTCGAGCGGCCGGCGTCGACGACGCCGCAGCTCGTCGAGCGCGGCGTTGCGCGCGATCGCGAACAGCCACGCCCGCGGACTGCCCTTGGCGCGATCGAGTCGCGCGCGTGCGCGGAACAGGCGCTCGAACGCCAGCGCCGTGACGTCCTCGGCGGCCGCGGCGTCGCGCAGCAGCGAGATCGCGTAGCCGTGCACGTCGCCGGCGCACTCGCGGAACAACCGATCGAACGCGGCGCCCTCGAGTTCCTCACCGGACGGCTGCCCGGGCGCGGACGGTCGCTCTGCCTCGGTCGATGACACGGACCTTCTCATCACCCCAACTACGCTCGAGCGCGGCCGCCCGTCACAGCGCCAGCCTAAAGCCGTTCGCGGCATCGACCACACGCAAGAGTGTCCCCGATCCCGCTCGCGGCCGCGCGGATTCGCTTACCATGCACGACATGGCGCAGGTCGTCACGGCCAACGAGGAGGCGATCGAAGCATGGGACGGTCCGCTGTATGACCGCTTTGTCCAGTTTCGCCATCTGCTGGTGGACAGCCTCGGCGTGCATGGCGACGAAGGTCTGCGCGTAGTCGCTCCCGCGCCGGGGGAGCGTGCGCTCGACATCGGCTGCGGCTTCGGGGACACCACGCGGCGGCTCGCCGAGCTCGTCGGCGCGGACGGCGGCGCGCTCGGCGTCGATGCGGCTCCCCGCTTCATCGAGACCGCTCGCGCGGAGGCCGCGCAGGCCGGCGTTCGCAACGCGCGCTTCGCGGTCCTCGACGTCGAGGCGCAGCCCTTCGACGAACAGTTCGACCTGGCCTTCTCGCGCATGGGCACGATGTTCTTCGCCAACCCCGTCGCGGCATTGCGCAACGTGCGCAAGGCGCTCGTGCCGGGCGGGCGCCTGGCGATGGTCGTCTGGCGCTCGAAGCTGGAGAACGAGGGCTTTTACCGCAGCCAGTTGACCACCGAACGATTCGTCACGAAGCCGGACGAGTACGACGAGCCAACCTGCGGTCCGGGCCCCTTCTCGATGGGCAACGCCGACACGACGAGCGGCATCCTGCTGAGCGCCGGCTTCGAGAACATCTCGCTGCTGCGCTGCGACAAGCCGATTCTGATCGGCGACGATCTCGACGAGGCGGTTCAGTTCGTGATGAGCATCGGCCCCGCCGGTGAGATCCTGCGGCTGGCGGGCGAGCGCGCTGCGCACCTGCACGAGCCGGTCGCGGCGGCGCTGCGCGAGGACATGGCCGAGTGGGTCGGTCCCGACGGGACGGTGCGGGGCCCAGCCTCGACCTGGATCGTCAGCGCTCGGGCGCCAGAAGCGGGCTAGTCGACAGGCACGCCGGCGAGAGCCGGCCCTTCACACGGCCGCCTACGGCGCTCCGGTCAGCGCGCGGTGGCGCGCGAGCATCGCCTCGTCGTCGTCGTACTCGTACTGGTCGACGTGAATCGAGTGACCGCCTTCGACGAGCGTCACGAAGCCGGAGACGAACGCGAACTCGCCACGCCCGCCGGGACCCTGACCGCGGTACGACGCGCGGATCGCGACGACGCGATCGCTGCACGCGAGGACCTCGTCGATCGCGAAGCGCACGTCGGGCGAGACGGCGAACACCGACGCGGTCCAGGCGCGGCAGGTGGCCGTCCCGATCGGCTCGGCCGCGCCGCCGGTGCGATGGTCGACCATCGTCCAGTCCTCGTCGAACAGCTCGATGAACGCGTCGAGGTCGCGTGCGGCGTAGCGCCTCGCGTACTCCGCGTAGTAGCGCAGCGGCGCCAGCTCTGCGAGCGCGCGCGGCACGCCCGGCGGCTCGACGACGCCTGCGAGTGAAGGCTCGCGTGGTTCCCGCCCGCTGGAACGGCTCGAACTTATGGCAACTCCCCCATGGCGTTGTCCCGCCCGTCAAAGCCTACTCCTCGCGACGTGAGGCTCGCGAACGCGCGATCGACCACGCTGAACGACGTGATTGGACACAACGAGAGCCTCTCCTCTCCCTATCACCGCGAGCGCGTGCCGGGCTTCCAGCATCAGACGCACTCGGACCGGAACCACGCCGACATTGCACGTCTATCGCACGCGGCTCGCCGCGCTGCCGTATCCCGCCGGCAGCTTCGGCTGACGCCCGCAATCTTGCAACGGTCGGTCGATTTGCGCCCACGTGGTACTAAATAGCCATGCCCAGGTCGATTTGGACCGGCGCGATCAGCTTCGGGCTGGTCACGGTGCCGGTCAAGCTCTACAGCGCGGTCAACCGCAAGACGGTTCGCTTTCACCAGCTCTCCGGCAAGAGCGGCGTGCGGATCGCGCAGAAGCGCGTCGATCCGCAAAGCGGCGAAGAGATCGCCTACGAGGACATCGTCAAGGGCTACGAGCTCGCGCCCGATCGCTACGTCGTGGTCGAGCCCGATGAGCTCGCGACGCTGCAGCCGAAGAAGACGAAGACGATCGAGATCGAGGACTTCGTCGAGCTCTCGCAGATCGACCCGATCTATTACGACCACCCGTACTACCTCGCGCCTGGACCCGGCGGCGCGAAGCCGTACAGGCTGCTGCTCGAGGCGATGGCCGAGAGCGAAAAGGTCGCGATCGCGCGCGTCGTGATCCGCTCGAAGGAGCAGCTCGTAGCGATTCGGCCGATCGGCGACGTGCTCGAGATGGCGACGATGCTGTTCGCCGACGAAGTCTCGCCGCCCGACCAGCTCGACGAGTTGCCGGACCCGAGCGAGGTCAAGACGACCAAGCGTGAAGTCGGCGTCGCCAAGCAGCTGATCGAGTCGCTCGCCGGCGACTTCGAGCCGCAGAAGTACCACGACACGTATCGCGCCGATGTGCTCGCGCTGGTCGAGCGCAAGGCCGAAGGCAAGGAGATCGCGGTGCAGCCCGAGGCCGACGACGTCGCGGCGCCGACGCCGGACCTGATGAGCGCGCTGAAGGCGAGCCTCGACGCCGTGCGCGAGCGCACGGCGGACGCTCCCGTGAAGAAGCGCAAAGCGCCCGCCAAGAAGGCTGCGGCGAAAGCGTCCGCCGCCAAAGCGTCCGCCAAGAAACCGCCCGCGAAAAAAGCGCCCGGCAAACGCGCCGCCACCAAGCGGTAGGTGCCCGCCCGCCGCGCGAGCAAGAGCGACGGCGGCGAGCGCGCAAGCGCCGCCAGTCTGAAGCAGTACCGCGGCAAACGCGACTTCAGCGCGACGGACGAGCCGACCGGCGGCTCTGGCGGCAACGCCGCCGCGAGCAAGCGCAAACAGGCGACGAGCACGAAGCCCGGCCACACGCGGGCGCTGCGGTTCGTCATCCAGGAGCACCACGCGACCCGCCTGCATTGGGACCTGCGGCTGGAGCGCGACGGCGTGCTCGCAAGCTGGGCGCTGCCGAAGGGCGTGCCCGAGGAGCCGAAGGACAACCGCTTCGCCGCGCGGACCGAGGATCACCCGCTCGAGTACCTCGACTTCCACGGCGAGATCCCGAAGGGGCAGTACGGCGCCGGCAAGATGACGATCTGGGACCACGGCACCTACGACGTCCTGAAGTGGGAGCCGCGCAAGATCGAGGTCGCGCTGCACGGCGAGCGGCTCGACGCGCGCTATGCGCTGTTCCCGATCTCCTCGTCGCCGCCGGGCGTCGAGGGGCCTCCGAAGGAGTGGATGATCCATCGCATGGACCCGCCGGCCGACGCCGCGCGCGAGCCGATGCCCGAGCACGTCAAGCCGATGCTCGCGCGCATCGGTCCGCTCCCAAGCGATGACGCCGCGTGGGCGTACGAGATCAAGTGGGACGGCGTCCGCGCGATCGCCTACTCGACGCCCGGCAAGCTGCGCCTGGAGAGCCGCAACCTGAAAGAGATCACCGCGCAGTACCCGGAGCTCGCGCGGCTGAACCGCGCGCTCGGCTCGCACGCGGCGATCCTCGACGGCGAGCTCGTCGCGTTCGACGATCGCGGCCTGCCGAGCTTCGCGACGCTGCAGCGCCGCATGCACGTCAGCTCGAGCGCGCAAGCCAAGCGCCTCGTGAAGGCGACGCCCGTGACGTACATGATCTTCGACCTGCTGTGGCTCGACGGCCACTCGCTGATCGCGCTGCCGTACGCCGAGCGGCGCGAGCTGCTCGAGGCGCTCGCGCTCGACGGCGAGCGCTGGCAGACCCCCGAGCACCTGACCGGCAGGGCGAACGACGTGCTCGCCGCAACCGCCGAGCAGGGGCTCGAGGGGATCGTCGCCAAGCGCCTGCAGTCGCCGTACGCGCCGGGCACGCGCAACGGCGACTGGATCAAGATCAAGAACTTCGGCCGCCAGGAGCTCGTGATCGGCGGCTGGCTGCCGGGCGAGGGCCGGCGCGAGGCGCGGATCGGCGCGCTGCTCGTCGGCGTGCACGACGCCGACGGCGCGTTTCGCTACGCCGGGCGCGTCGGCACGGGCTTCACCGACGCCGAGCTCGACCGGCTCGCGAAGCTGCTCGAGCCGCTGCGTCGCGAGCACTCGCCGTTCGAAGCCGGCGAGCGTCCGCCGCCCGACGCGATCTTCGTCGAGCCGAAGCTCGTCGCCGAGGTCGAGTTCAGCGAGTGGACGGCCGCCGGCAGCCTGCGGCACCCCTCCTACAAGGGCCTGCGCGAAGACAAGGACGCGCGCGAGGTCGTGCGCGAGGACGAGCCCGCCTCCTCCGAGCTCGCGCCGGGCGACACAAAGAGCGCGACCGTCACGGTCGACGGGCGCGAGCTGAAGCTGACGAACCTCGACAAGCCGCTCTATCCGCGCGCCGACTTCGCCAAGCGCGACGCGATCGATTTCTACGCCGCCGTCGCGGACACGATCATCCCCCACTTGCACGGTCGCGCGTTGACCGTCACACGCTGGCCCGACGGCGTCGAGGGGAAGGCGTTCTTCCAAAAGCAGGCGCCCGCCCACCGCCCGAGCTGGGTGCGCACGGCGACGCTGCCGAGCGAGAAGAAGCCGATCGACTACCTGCTCGCCGACGACCGCGCGACGGTCGTCTGGCTGGCGAACCTCGCCGCGCTCGAACTGCACGTCCCGCTTGCGCGCGCGCAAGCGCACGAGCGTCCGACGGCGCTCGTCTTCGATCTCGACCCGGGCGCGCCGGCGAGCGCGATCGAGTGCTGCCGCGTCGCGCTCACGCTGCGCGGGATGTTCGACGACCTCGGCCTGCAAAGCTTCGTCAAGACGTCCGGCAAAAAGGGACTGCAGCTATACGTGCCGCTCAACGACGACGGCGTCACGTTCGCGCACACGAAGCCGTTCGCGAAGGCCGTCGCCGAGCTGCTCGAGCAGAGCGAGCCCGAGCTGATCGTCTCGCGCATGACGAAGACGCGCCGCGCGGGCAAGGTGCTGATCGATTGGAGCCAGAACGATCACAACAAGACGACCGTCTGCGTCTATTCGCTGCGCGCGAGCGAGCGCCCGACCGTCTCGACCCCGCTCGAATGGGACGAGGTGCGCGCGGCGCTCGACGCCGACGACCCAGACGCGCTGCAGTTCGAGGCCGGCGCCGTGCAAGCGCGTGTCGCCGAACGCGGCGACCTGTTCGCACCAGTCCTCTCGCTCGTGCAGCGGCTCCCCTCGCTGTAGCGCCGCGCGCGACGGCAGCGCTCAGCCGTCCGGGCTGCTCAGCTGCCGCCCATACGGCCCGCGACCGGTCAGGCAGACCGCGCCGCAGCGCGCCGCGAGCGCGAGCGCGTCGTCGATGCCCATCCCCACGCCGAGCCCATACGTCAGGCCTGCCGCGAACGAGTCGCCGCAACCGTAGGAGTCGACCGGCTCGCCCGGAACCGGCGCCGGCGTCCAGCGCCCGGCGCGCCCGTCGCGCGTGCGGTAGGAGCCGCCGCGCGCGCCTTCGGTGAGGACGAGCAGCTCCGCCTCGTCCTGCACCGGCGCCGCCGCGTCGCGCTCGATCGCATCGCTCTCGCTGAGCACGAGCGCGTCGATCGGCACGCCGCGACCGAGCGCGTCGCGTGCGCGCGGGTTGGCGACGAGCACGCGCGCGGCGCGCGCGGCGCGCAGCGCCGCGACGTCGCCGGCGGTGAAATACACAGCGTCCATCTTCGCGAGCTCGCCCCACGGCAGCGCGCCGTCGGCGCCGAGCGGCTGCAGGCGCTCGCCCAACGTCGTGATCGTCCGCTCGCGCGCGTCGTCGACGAGCGCGATCGCACGCCGCGTCGGCTGCTCGCGAGTCGCGTGCGCGACGCGCACGCCGAGCTCGGACAAACGCGCGAGCGAGCGGCGCGCCGGCGCGTCGTCGCCGAGCGCCGTGATCAGCAGCGCGGCGCCGGCGAGCCGCGCGAGCTGCGCCGCGACGACCGCGCCACCGCCGGCCGGCTCCTCGAACGGCTCGCGCGCGTGCACGATCTCGCCGGCGCGCGGCACGTGCGGCACGTGCGCGTACTGCACCCACTCGACGTGGCCCACCACCGCGACGCTCGGTCGGCTCCCGTGCACGTGCGCCAGTCTCGCACGGGCGCACAGCGTCACTCGCCGCGAGCGACGCGACTCTCGCGATCGGTGAGATGATCGGGACGTGCGCCGCGCGAACGTCTTCGAGGACGAGTACGAATACGACGAGTCCGACCCCGCCGGCTACCGCGCGGGCGTCGCGCGCGTCGACAAGACGGCAGGCGGCGTGGATCTGGCGGTCAAGGCGTTCGAGCTGCCACCCGGCGAGAGCGTCTGTCCTTACCACTACGAGTACGAGGAGGAGTGGCTGCTCGTGCTCGACGGCGTCGTCGCGCTCCGCACGCCCGACGGCGAGCACGAGCTCGGCCGCGGCGACCTCGTCCGCTTCGCGCCGGGCGCGGCCGGCGCGCACAAGGCGAGCAACCGCAGCGAGCAAACCGCGCGCATCGTGATGTTCTCCAGCGCGCGCGAGCCCGCCGTCGCCGTCTATCCCGACAGCGGCAAGATCGGCGTCTGGCCGGGCGACGACGCCGACAACGTCATGCTGCGGCGCGCGGACGGCCGCGTCGAGTACTACGACGGCGAGCGCTGAGCGCCGCGGCGGCGCCACGCGCGCTCGGGCTTCCGGGCGCGCCGGACGCGGACGGCGCGCCGGACGCGACGCTCAGGCGTGCCGCAGGCGCTCGAGCTGACAGCAGTCTCGAACCCGCGCACGGCCTCGGCGCAGCGGCGGGATCGCACACGGCCGCATTCGATTGTCGCGCAACGAGCGCAGTTCGCGCAGGCGTCGCCGACGCCACGCCTCGCGGTCACACGGACGACGCGCTGGGATCAATCTCCCGGCCCCTGCCGCTGCGAGCGATCGCGGCCGGTCCGACCGGACCTGCCGATGAGTTCTCTCATGTGTGCGCATGTATACGCGCGGGAAGCCCGCTTAGATCACTCCGATTCCGGTAATTGCGATCGCGAGCTCGTCACGCCTTGATCAGCGGCCCGGCCTTCGCGAGCACCTGCGTCTTGGTCAGCGGCACGTCGAAGCCTTCGTTCGGCGTCGGGCTCTTGCCGATCAGCAGATCGATCGCCGCCGCGTGACGAGCCTCGACCTGCACGATGCCGCCAGCGGACGCCAGCACCTGCTTGCTCTGCAGCGACGGCGCAGCGCCGTTGTACGCGCCGACGCCGGTGTTCTCGAGCACCGAGGCCAGCGCCAGGAACGACGCTTGGCTCGAGGCGGGGAACACGAATGTCGGTTTCTTCACCGGCTTGCCGCCAAGCTGCTTGATCGCGGCGGTCAGCGCCGACACGTGCGCGGCCTCCTCGGCGCCGAACGTGCGCGCGTACGCCTTCGCTTCGCCGCCGAGCCCGACCTGCTTGCCCTTGACGTTGTAGAAGTCCGCCTCGAGGTACTCGAGCGTCAGCGCGAAGTTGAGGATTTCCGTGTCGCCGCCGCCGGTTTCGGCCAGCGCCTGCGAGACGAACGGCGCAACGGAGGCGGCACCGTAGAAGGCGCCGGCTGCAAGCGCGCCGCGCAGCATGAACGCCGAGCGGGTCATGCCGTGGACCTCGCAGGCTGCAAGCTCGCGGCTTGCGATCTCGTTCTCGGTCATCTTTGTGCCTTTCTTGCCGGTCGTGGACGGTTAGGACAGGAACGGTTTGACCGCTGCCAGGACCGTGGACATGTCAGCGGGCACGGCGAACGCGCCCTGCGGCGTGACGGGCTTCTTCACGAGCGTGCCGAGCGTCGCCGCGTGGCGCGCCTCGACCGAGTGGATCGCGAGCGCCGAAGCGAGCACTTCCGGGCTCTGGATCTTCGCCGCCTGGCCGAGATACGCCGAGGCGCCGAGGTTCTCGACCATGTACGCGAGCTGCGCGACCTGCGTAGCGCTCGTGATCGGGAACTTGCCCGTCGGAGCGTTCGCCGGCGTGCCGCCGAGCTTGCTGACGGCCGCTTTCAGCGCGGTGACGTGCGAGTCCTCCTGACTGCCGAACTTCCGCAGCAGGTCGCCGACCTTGCCGCTGAACAGGTTCGCGGCGAGCACCTTCGAGTAGAACTGCGACTCGAGGTACTCGAGCGTCAGCGCGTAGTTGAGAATCGCGACGTCGCCCGTCGTGCTCGACGCGGCGCTCGCCGTCGTGCCCGGCGCAGCGGCGGTGCTTGCGCTTTTGCTGCTACTGCTGCTGCCGCAGGCGGCAAGCACAAACGCGCCGAAGCTCGCCGCGCCGGCGCCGCCGGCGATCTTCAGGAAGCGCTTGCGGTCGACGTCGTCGCGCACGAGTCGCTCGACGATCCCGGCCGGCTGCGGCGCCTGCTCATCGGGTGGATTGGACATCTCGAGTACCTCCGATCACTGATCTGTTCCAGCGGCGGCGCCCCGGTCCCGCGAACGGTCCTGGACGGCACAGCGGGACGAATGGACGCTCAGGCAAGGCTCATCGCGTACTCCTTCTCGTTTGCCGGCGACCGGACGACAGCGCTTCTTGGTCATCGGATGTGACGGCTTGTTACGGCGGCGCGCTCGATTCGGATCACTCGCGACTCGATCTCCGCGAAACCGGCGATTCGAGTGATCTGGATCGACGCCGGCTGCGTAGAGTTCGTCGATGCCACGCCTTTTGCGCCCGCGCGTCAGCTCCAAGGAAACGCTCCGCAAGCTCGCCGACGAGGAGCTGATGGCGCTCGTCGCCGGCAGCGACGCCGATGCGTTCGAGGTCGTGCTCGAGCGCCACGCCGACGCCGCGTTCTCGCTCGCGTATCGGATCTGCGGCCGGCGCGCGCTCGCCGAGGAGATCGCGCAGGAGTCGTTCCTCGCCGTCTGGCGCAGCGGCGCGCGCTACGACCGCGCGCGGGGCAGCGTGCGTACGTGGACGCTCGGGATCGTCCACAACCGCGCGATCGACACGCTGCGTCGCAGCGGCACGCAGGAGCACCAGCGCGTCAGCGACGAGGGCATCGACGAGCGCCTGGAGGCGCCCGAGCGGACCGAGCTGCAGGCGGTCGACAGCGCCGTCGCGGACGACGTCCGCGCCGCGCTCACGGCGCTGCCCGACGAGCAGCGTCGCGTGATCGAGCTCGCGTACTTCGGCGGCTTCACGCACGTCGAGATCGCGTCGATGCTCGACGCGCCGGTCGGAACGGTCAAGGGGCGCATGCGCCTCGGGCTGCGCAAGCTGCGCGGCGAGCTTCGCGGATGGGAGGCGGTCGGCACATGAGCCCGCACGAGTCCGACTTCGACTGCCCGCAGCTCCTCGACGCCGCCGCGTATGTGCTCGGCGCGCTCGAGCACGACGAGCTGGCGCGCTACCGCGAGCACATGCAGGGATGCGCCGAGTGCCGCGCCGAAGTCGCCGAGTTGCAGCTCGTCGTCGACGAGCTGCCCGCCGGCGTTCCGCGCTTGCAAGCGCCGGAGGCTCTGCGCGAGCGGATCCTCGCGAGCGCACGCTCGGAGGCAGCGGTGCTGCACGCGGCCGGCCATCACGCCGACAGGCCCGTGCGGGCAAGACGGCGCCTGCGCTCACCTGGCGCCGTGCTGCTGGGCGGCGGCGCCGCCGTCGTGGCTGCCGTCGCGGTCGTGCTCGCAATCGCGCTGAGCGGAAGCTCGCCCGTTCGCGAACGGATCAGCCGTGGGGTCGTCACGGCGAACGCGCCGGGCGCCAGCGCGACCCTGCATATCCGCGATGGCCACGCCGATTTGATCGTCGCGCACATGCCCGAACCTGGGCGCGGACGCATCTACGAGGTGTGGCTGCTCAAGCGTGGCAGCGCCGAACCGGCGCCGACGAGTGCTTTGTTCGGCGTGACGGTGGCGGGCAGCGGCGCGGTCGACGTACCCGCGAGCCTGGGGCAGGTCAAGGAAGTGCTCGTCACGAGCGAGCCGCTTGGCGGCAGCGCGCATCCGACGCGCAAGCCGGTGATCGCCGTCGCGGTGAGCTGAGCAACCCAGCATCTAGCGGGCCGACGACCAAGCGGAGCAAGGACGCAGGGAGCGTGGCGTGCGATAGCACGCGAGCGAGCGAGGACGCCGCTCCGCGCCGCGTCGTCGGCCCGCTAGGCGCGCGCGTTGCGCACGAGCCGACGCATGCCGGCGATCCAGCGTTCGGGGTCGGAGCCCTTCAGCGCCATGAACTTTGCGACCTCGGGGTGCGGCAGGATCAGCAGGCGCTCCTGCTCGATCCCGCTGACGACGGCCTCGGCAACGTCGTCGGGCTCGAGCAGGCCGCCGGCCGTCAGCGCGGCGGCAGCCGCCGGCTCGTCCATCGCGAGGTCGAGCATCGGCGTGCGCACGCCCTGCGGGCAGATGCAGGACACGCGGATGCCCGCTTCGCCGTACTCGATCGCGAGCCACTCGGCGAGCGCGACGGCGGCGTGCTTGGTGACGCTGTAGACCAACGATGAGACCTGCGTCAACAGGCCGGCGGCCGACGCCGTGTTGATCAGATACCCCTCGCCGCGCTCGAGCATCTCCGGCAACAGCGCACGCGCGGCCCACACGTGCGCCATCACGTTGACGCGCCACGCTTCCTCCCATGCGGTATCTGACGCCTCTGGGCCGCCGCTCGCGCCGGGCACGCCGGCGTTGGAGACGAAGATGTCGATCGGCCCATACGCCTCGGTGGCCTGCGCGATCAGCCCCTGCACGCCGTCCTCGCGGCTCGCGTCGAACTGGACCGCGAGTCCGCCGATCTCATCGGCGACGGTCTGCGCTTTTGCCAGGTCGCGGTCGGCGACGACGACCGCGCGAGCGCCCTCGGCGTCGAAGCGGCGCGCGAGCGCCCCGCCGATCCCGCCGCCGCCGCCCGTCACGACGACGTGCCTTCCGGAAAGCAGCATCGCGGCGTACTCTATTGCGCCGCCGCACCCGTCCAAGCGAAGACCAACGTCGAAGGAGCGAACGATGCCCGAGATCGAGTTCCCCACGAGCGCCGGCCCGACGAAAGGCTATCTCGCGACTCCCGCCGACGGGCAGGGTCCGGGCGTGATCGTCCTGCAGGAGTGGTGGGGCGTCGAACAGCACATCCGCTCGGTCTGCGACCGCCTCGCGGCCGAGGGCGTCTTCGCGCTCGCGCCCGACCTGTTCGAGGGCGAGACGACGACGCAACCGAGCGAGGCCGAACAGAAACTGATGGCGCTGTCAATCGCGAAGGCCGAGCCGCAGATGTGCGGCGCCGCCGAGCATCTGCTGTCGCTGCCGGGTGTGCAGGGCGAGGGCGTCGGCGCGCTCGGCTTCTGCCTCGGCGGCGGCCTCGCGGTGTGGGCGTCGACGACGTGCCCGAAGATCGCGGCGACGGTCAGCTACTACTACGTGATGCCGCACGGCAAGCCGGACTTCGCGAACGTCAAAGGTCCGCTGCTCGGCCACTTCGGCACGGCCGACGAATTCGTCGCGCTCGACGACGCGAAGGCGCTCGAGCGCGAGCTGCGCGACGCCGGCGTCGACGTGACGTTCCACTACTACGAGGGCAACGGCCACGCGTTCTTCAACGAGGTCGACCGTCTCGGCACCTACGACGCCGAGGCGGCGGAGCTCTCGTGGGAGCGCACCGTGAGCTTCCTGCGCGACGCGCTGACGTAGTTGGGCTGACGTGGTCCGTGTCCGGCATGCGCGCACGCCGGACACGCATCTAGAGAAGCTGCTGGTAGATCAAGAACAGGTTCATCGCGGTGATCAGCGCCGCGAGCGCGACGCCGGCGAGCGTCGTCAGGCGTCGGTTGACGTGGACGCCCATCACGTCGCGGCGCATCGTCAGCATCACGAGCGGGATCAGCGCGAACGGGATGCCGAACGACAGCACGACCTGGCTCAGCACGAGCGCGGCGGTCGGGTTGACGCCGAGCGCGAGCACGATCAGCGCGGGGACCATCGTCACGGCACGGCGCAGCAGCACGGAGAAGTTGACGTTGATGAAGCCGCTCATCACGACCTGGCCGGCATATGTGCCGACGCTCGACGACGACGCGCCGGAGGCGAGCAGCGCGACGGCGAACGCGAGCGCGGCGACGCCGCCGACCTGGTTGCCGAAGCCGTGGTAGGCCTGCTGGATCGTGGTGACGCCGGTGTGCCCGGTCGAGTGGAACAGCTTCGCCGCGACGGCGAGCATCGCCATGTTGACGAGCCCGGCGCAGCTCAGCGCGATCACGATGTCGAGGCGCTCGAAGCGCAGCACGCGACCGCGCTCGCCGTCGTCGCGGACGGGCATGCGGTTCTTCGTCAGCGCCGAGTGCAGGTAGATCGCGTGCGGCATCACGGTCGCGCCGATGATGCCGACGGCGACGTACAGCGACGCGGTGCCGCCGAGGTGCGGGACGAGGCCCGACAGCGAGCCGTGAACCGAAGGCCCGATCCGCAGCGTCTCGTACAGGAAGCCGAGGAAGATGATCCCGAGCAGCGCCGTGATCGCGAGCTCGAAGCGCCGCACGCCGTGCGTCTGCAGCTCGAGGATCGCGAACGCGATGACGCCGGTCATCACGCCGGCCCACACGAGCGGAACGCCGAACAGCAGGTTCAGCCCGAGCGCGGCGCCGACGAACTCGGCGACGTCGGTCGACATCGCCATCACCTCGGCCTGCACCCACATGCCCCACGTGACCGCGCGCGGGTAGTGCTCGCGAAACAGCTCCGGCAGCGTGCGGTCGGTGACGACGCCGAGCTTCGCTGACAAGTACTGAATCAGCATCGCCATCAAGTTGGCTGCGAGCACGACCCACAGCAGCAGGTAGCCGAACTGCGCGCCGCCCTGGACGTTCGTCGCGAAGTTGCCGGGGTCGACGTACGCGACCGCGGCGACGAACGCCGGGCCGAGCATCGCGAGCGTCGCGCGCAGGCGACCCCTGGCGAGCAGTCGTTCGAGGTGGCTCGCGCCGAGCACGGCGGCGGCGCCCGGCGGCGCGGCGGCGCCTGCGACTCCCGACGCGGCGCCGGCGGCCTCGAGCGCTGGATCGGGTCGGACGGGCGTCAAGCCGACGCCTCTCCTCGCGGCGCGTCGCGGTCGAGCTGAACGCGCATCGCGCTTGCGAGACGGCCGCCGATCGCGTGCTCGCGCCGCCCTTCGCCGTCGCCGAAGGAGACGAGCAGCGGGCCGCCGAACGGCTGGCGCTCGCGTACGTGCAGACGATCGCCGGGGGCGATACCGCGTTCGGAGAGGTAGCGCAGCATCTCCGGGTCGGCGTCGGACACGCGCACGAACAGGCCACCGTCGCCCTCCTGCAGGCGCTCGAGCGGCAGCGTCTCGAGCTCGTGCAGCTCGAGCTCGGCGCTCGGGATCGGGTCGCCGTGCGGATCGATCGTCGGATCACCGAGCTTGTCGGCGATCAGCTGCTCGAGCTCCTCGGAGATCACGTGCTCGAGCACCTCGGCCTCGTCGTGGACGCGATCCCACGGCATCTGCAGCGACTCGGCGAGGAACAGCTCGAGCAGCCGGTGGTGACGGATCACCTCGAGCGCGACGCGGCGCCCGCCGCTTGTCAGGCGCACTCCGCGGTAGGGGTGGTGCTCGATCAGCCCAAGCTCGCCGAGGCGCTTGAGCATCGCCGAAACCGAGCCCGGCGTCAGCGCGAGTCGCTCGGCGAGCTGGTTCGTCGCGACGGGCTCCTCGGTCCGCGATTCGAGTGTGAAGATCGCCTTGCAGTAGTCCTCGACCGCCGGCGAGCGCGCAACTTCTCTTGTGGCCATGAACAAATATTATGGCATGCCAAGAATTTCGTCAAGGCCCTACTGGACCTCCATCCGGCCGCTCTTTAGGACAGGATGCAGCGCGAATGGATCGCGATTACGAGCTGCAGACGCACCAGGCGGAGGACCGTCACTGGTGGTATCGCGGGCGGCGCAAGGTGCTCGACGGGGTGATCAGCGAGCTGCGCCTCCCCGCGCGCGCTCAGATCCTCGACGCCGGCTGCGGGAGCGGGCGCAACATGATCGACTTCGCGCGGCACGGCTCGGTCACCGGCGTCGAGCTGTCCGAGACGAGTGTCGACCTGGCGCGCAAGCGCGAGGCGGGCGAGGTGATCGAAGGCTCGGTGCTCGAGATGCCGTTCGAGGCGGGCGCGTTCGACGTGGCGGCGTCGCTCGACGTGATCGAGCACCTCGAGGACGATCTCGCGGCGCTGCGCGAGCTGCGGCGCGTCGTCAAGCCGGGCGGCGCGCTGCTCGTCACGGTGCCGGCGTACCAGTGGCTGTGGAGCGGCCACGACGAGGTCAACCACCACCACCGCCGCTACACGCGCCGATCGCTGCAGCGCGTCGGCGAGCAGGCCGGCTGGCGTCAGGTGCGCACGACGTACTTCAACTCGCTGTTGCTCCCCGCCGCGATCCTGCTGCGCGTGCTCGACCGCTTCAGCCGCAAGACGACCGAGTCGAGCCTCGACCTGTGGATCCCGCCGGCGCCGCTCAACTGGCTGCTCGAGCGCCCGCTCGCGCTCGAGGCGGCGATGATCGCGCACGGCGGGCGGATACCGGCCGGGCTGTCACTGCTCGCCGTCTTTCGCTGAGCCGCCGACGACGTCCTCGATTTCGATGGCTCGCTCGGGGCCGCCCGCCGCGGACGGCGTGGTCGTCGGCGTCGGTCAGCTCTCGGCGTCGACGGCGGCGACCGGCGGGTGATGCATGCGGAACGTCCACGCGCGGTTGACGAGGAACGTGACGATCGTGACGACGCCCGTCGCGAGCGCCTGGCCGAGCAGCTTCTCGACGCCGGCGCCGTCGACGAACAGGAACAGCAGCCCCTCGTTGAGCGCGAGCCCGCAGCCCTGCACGACGCCCCAGCGCACCGGCGTCAGCGCGTCGCCGACATGCCCGGCGAACGTCCAGCGGCGGTTGAGCAGGAATCCGTTGACCGCGCCGACGACGAAGCCGATCGCGGAGGCGATCAGGTACCAGACGCCGAAGCCCTTCAGCAGCAGCGTGTAGATGCCGAACGCGATCGCCGTGTTCGAGACGCCGACGATGCCGAACTTGACGAATTGCACGACGACGTGCGCGCGCGCGTGGCGCGCGGGCGTCGCCACCGCTCCCGCTACGCTTCTCCTCGTCCTCTCGGATCGGTCGCCGTCGGAAGGCATTCGTAGAGAGGATGAACGATAAATTCATCGTGGGCTTAGGGCGCTCTCTGAGAATCGTCAGCATGGACCAGCCCTTCGCCCCGACCTCGGTGAGCCGGCAGATGCCCGACACAGCGCTTCGCACACCCAAACTGCTCAGCATCGTCGCGCCGATCTACAACGAGCAGGAGCTCGTCGAGCAGTTCGTCACGCGCGCGTGCGCCGCGGCGGCCGACTACGAGTTCGAGCTGGTGCTCGTCAACGACGGCTCGAGCGACGCGACGCCGAAGCTGCTCGATCGGATCGCCGCCGCCGACGAGCGCGTGCGCGTGATCCACTTGTCGCGCAACTTCGGCCACCAGGCTGCGCTGACGGCGGGGCTCGAGCACGCGATCGGCGACGTCGTCGCGATGCTCGACGCCGATCTGCAGGACCCGCCGGAGCTGATCCGCGACATGATCGCGCAGTGGAGCCAGGGCGCGGACGTCGTCTACGCGGTGCGCAGGCAACGCGAAGGCGAGACGGCGTTCAAGCTGGCGACGGCGTCGTGGTTCTACAAGCTGTTCGACAAGCTCGCGCAGGTCGACCTCGAGCCGAACTCGGGCGATTTCCGCCTGCTCGACCGGCGCGCGCTCGACGCGCTGCTGGCGATGACCGAGCGCTCGCGCTTCCTGCGTGGGATGACGGTGTGGGTCGGCTTCAACCAGACGGCCGTCTCCTACGAGCGCGATGCGCGCCACGCCGGCGAGACGAAGTACACGCTGCGCAAGATGCTGCGTTTCTCGCTCGACGCGATCACGTCGTTCTCGCACCTGCCGCTGCAGCTCGCGACGTACGCCGGGATCGCCTCGGCGACGGTCGCGTTCGTCGCGATCCCGGTCGTGATCGTGCTGCGGATCTTCGACTCCTACCTGCCGGGGTTCGGCTCGATCACGATCGCGATTCTGCTGCTCGGCGGAATCCAGCTGATCGCAATCGGCGTGATCGGCGAGTACGTCGGGCGGATCTACGACGAGGTCAAGCACCGCCCGCTGTACATCGTGCGCGATGAGCGCAACCGCCCCGAGCCGCCTGCAGGATCGTCCGTCGGCCCGGTCGCGCGAGCGGGGCTCGCGGCGCGCCCGACCGAACGCGTCGGCTGAGCGGGCGCCGCCCGGTTTCACGGCTCGGTGACAGTTGCGGGGGTGAGCGCGACCTGCAGCGGCGTGACGTGTTGATATGCGCCGATGCGCCTTCTCGACCGTACTCGCCACACGCGAGTTCCGGCAGCGCCGGATCGCCAGCGTCGGGGCTTCGGATCGCGCGGCCGGGCACGGGCGCTCGCCGCGGCCGGCGCGTGCGCCACGCTCGTGTGCGTCACAGCGGCCGCGAGCGCGCCGGCGGCGGAAGCGTGCGCGGGCGTCGGCGGCGCGCCGTGTCCGTACGCATCGGCGCAGATTATCGGCCAGCGCGCGGAGGGCGTGCTGCGCTTCCCCGAGGCGGTCGCGGTCGGGGCGCCGCCGCCGGCAGGCGGCGGTCAGGGCGACGTGTACGTCGCCGACCAGCTCAGCTACGTCGTGCAGAAGTTCTCGGCGTCGGGCACGTTCGAGACCGAGTGGGGATCGTACGGCGGCGGGCGCGGCCAGTTCGGGCCGATCGGCGGCCTCGCGACGGATGCGGCAGGTGACGTGTACGTCGTCGACTCGAGCCACAACCGGATCGAGAAGTTCTCCTCCGAAGGCGAATTCATCACGCAATGGGGCCACAAGGGCAGCGAGCTCGGCGACTTCAGCTTCGGCTCCTCGCAGGACTACACGAAGCCGCCGGGCGGTGGGATCGCGGTGACGGGCAACTACGTGTACGTCGCGGACTCGAGCAACAACCGGATCGAGCGCTTCAATCTCGAAGGCGGCGAAGCGATGGAATGGGGCACGAAGGGCGGCGGCGCCGGTCAGTTCTCCTATCCGCGCGGCATCGCCGCGAACGCGAGCGAGGTGCTCGTCGCCGACGACGACCACTACCGGATCGAGAAGTTCGACCCGTCGGGCGCGTACGAGGGCGAAACGGGAACGCAGGGAGCCGGTCCCGGCCAGTTCGGCTTCCCATACGGCGTCGCGCTCGACGCCGCCGGCGACGCGTTTGTCGCAGACGACCTCAACCATCGCATCGTCAAGCTGAACCCGTCGCTCGGCTTCGCCGGCGCATGGGGCGGCTACGGCTCGAAACCGGGGCAGCTCGCGTTCCCGCGCGCGGTCGCGAGCGATCCGGCCGGCGACACGTACGTCGCGGACACGGCGAACGATCGGGTCGAGGTCTACGACGCAGAAGGCCACTTGCTGCGCTCGATCGGCATCACGGCGCGCGGCAACTCGACGTTCACCGCGCCGCGCGGGCTCGGCGTCGACCCGAGCGGCGGTCTGCTCGTGTCCGACACGGTCGGCGGCCGCGTCGAGCTGTTCGCGCCGGGCAGCGACGCGTACGTCGGTCAGTGGACCGTCGCCGGCGGAGCTCGGGCGGGCTTTGACGAGCCGAGCGGAATCGGCGTCGATCCGCACGGGCCGGTGTACGTCGCCGACGAAGGCGCCCAGCGGATCGTGCAGCAGTGGGGTGACGGGACCTACCAGGCGGAAATCGGCGGCCCGAGCGACATCGGCGGCGCCGGGCTGAACGGCGCCGACGCGATCGCCGTCGCGCCGGGGTCGGGTCGGATCTACGTCGCCGACGCGGGGCACAACCGCGTGCTCGTGTATCGCGCCGACGGCTCGCTGCTCGCGCGCTGGGGCGCCGGCGGCGGCAACGGCGCGGCGAGCGGCGCGACGGGCGGCTTCAACCACCCGACGGGGATCGCCGTCAGCGCGGCGACGCTCGGCGAAGACGTGTACGTCGCCGACAAGGGCAACGACCGGGTCGTCGAGCTCTCCCAGGGAGGCGAAGTCCTGCGCGAGTGGGGCTCGCGCGGCGCCGGCGACGGACGCTTCCATGCGCCGGCCGGCGTCGCGGTCGACGGAGCCGGCGACGTGTACGTGCTCGACAGCGAAAACAACCGCGTCGAGCAGTTCGACTCCAGCGGTCAGTACGTCGCGAAGTGGGGATTTCACGGCACGGGCCTCGGCGACTTCTCGCAGCCGTCGGCGATCGCGGTCGCCTGCAACGGCGACGTGTACGTGGCCGACACGAACAACAACCGCGTCGAGCGCTTCAACGTCGTCGCTCCGGCGCCGACCGGATGCATCGCGCCGCCTGCGTGGCCGCCGCCGCTCGACGTCGCGCCGGTCGTGAAGGTCGGCGTGCCCTCCTCGAGCGGCGTGCTCGCGCGCCGCTCGCTCGCGCTTGCGGTGAGTTGCCAGCGCGGGTGCAAGGTGCTCGTGACGGGAACGCTCTCGCCGAGCGGGCGGGCGGGCGCGGTCCCGCTCGTCGCCGCCGCGCGAGCGCTGCCGCGCGCACGCGCCGAGCACCTGCGGCTGGTGGTAGGACCGAGGGCGTTCGCGCGGCTGCGCCGCGCGCTCGGAAGGCGCGCGGCGCTGACCGCGCGCGTGCGGATCGTCGCCGAAGGCCCGACGGGACTGCGCACGACCGTTAATCGAATCTACGCGGTGCGCCGATAGAGCTTCCATGACGAGCATCGACCGGCGGCGGGAACGGATCAGGATCGAGACAGAGCGTCATCGCATCGAGGGCGAGATCACGCTCGCGCGCGACGGCTATCGCAGCAGGGTTTCCGACGTCCTCAACGCGTCCGAGCGCGATTTCCTGACGCTGACCGACGTGACGGTCGCGCCGTTGCAGGGCGGCCCGGTCGAGCTGCACCCATACCTGACGGTCGCGCGCCGGCACATCGTCTTCGTCGTCGCCCCCGAGGCGCCGCTCGAGGAGGAGTAGCGCGCTCAGCGCGTGCGCAGCGCGCGCAGCCGGCGTTCGAGCTCGGCGCGCTCGACGGCGTTCGCGCTCAGCTCGATCGCGCGCACGAACGCGTGCGCGGCGCCATCGGCGTCGCCGGCGCGGCGCAGCAGCTCGGCGTGCGTCGCGTGCAGCGGCTGGTAGTTCGCGAGCTGGGGATCGTCGAGCAGCGGCGCGAGCAGGCCGAGGCCGGCGGCGGCGCCGCTTGCGAAGCCGACGGCGGCGGCGCGGTTGAGCCGAACGACCGGCGAGCTGTCGAGCTCGGCGAGCGCGCCGTACAGGCCGGCGATCTGCCGCCAGTCGGTCGCGTCGGGGTCGGCGGCCTGCACGTGCAGCGCCGTGATCGCGGCCTGCAGCTGGTAGCGACCGGGCGTACGCCGGCGCACCGCGCGGTCGAGCGCGCGCAGACCGTCGGCGATCAACTCACGATCCCACAGCGAGCGGTCCTGTCGATCGAGCGCAACATAGCGACCGTCGGAGTCGACGCGCGCGTCGCGACGCGCGTCGTGCAGCAGCATCAGCGCGAGCAGCCCCCACACCTCGGCCTCGTCGGGCATCAGCACGCACAGCAGGCGTCCGAGGCGGATCGCCTCGGCGCACAGCTCGTCGCGCACGAGACGATCGCCTTCGGCGGCGGCGTAGCCCTCGTTGAAGATCAGGTAGACGACGCGCAGCACGCCGCGCATGCGCTCGGGCAGCTCCTCGTCGGACGGCACGCGGTAGGGAATGCCGGCGTCGGCGATCTTGCGCTTGGCGCGCACGATCCGCTTGCCCATCGTCGGCTCGCTCGTCAGGAACGCGCGCGCGATCTCGCGCGTGGTCAGGCCGCCGAGCGCGCGCAGCGTCAGCGCCTCGCGCGCGGCGAGGTCGAGCGCCGGATGACAGCACGTGAAGATCAGCCGCAGCCGATCGTCGGCGATCGCGCTGGCGTCGCTCTCGTCGATCACCGGCTGCTCCTCGTGCTGGGCGTCGAGTCGGACGAGCTCGGCCAGCCGCGCCGCACGGTCGGCGACCGAGCGG
>Ga0210386_10000834_pt1 | contig 28405 bp, 34 predicted proteins | sample IncBWH32OmetaG_FD_160091 | JGI IMG/M metagenome (GOLD analysis project Ga0210386, IMG submission 160091) | Forest soil microbial communities from Barre Woods Harvard Forest LTER site, Petersham, Massachusetts, United States - Inc-BW-H-32-O ...
CGAGCGCTGGATGTCGGGCAGCGCGACGTTGACGACGGTGATGTCGAGCAGCAGCATGAAGATCGCGACCGACACGGCGATCAGCGTCCACCACTTGCGCTCCACGGTTGCCTCCTTTCTCGTCGACTGCGCTCGGCCTTCCACCGCACTATATGAATGCTCTCATCACGCTCCGGGAGGCGCCGGCAGCGTTCCGCGAGCGCGGCGCAGTCGACCTCACAGGCGCAGTGCGCGTCAGCCGGCCTGCAGGTGGCGTTGCAGGAACGGGACGATCTCGCTCCACAGCTTCGCGGCGGCCTCGGGCCGGTAGGTTGGGCGGTAGTCGGCGAAGAACGCGTGGCCGGCGCCGTCGTAGACGTCGACTTTGACCTCCTGCCGGCTGGCGGCGGCGAGCTCGTGCAGCTGCGCGCCGATCTCCGGCGAGGGGTTGTGATCGTCGGCGCCGATCGCGACGAGCAGCGGACAGCTCAGCCGCGCGGCGAGCTCGAGCGGCGGCGTCGGGCGCTCAGGCGTCGAGCGCTCGTCGGGCGTCGCGCGGTCGACGAAGCCACCCCAGCAGTCGATCGCCACGTTGAGGCGGTCGGACGCGCACGCGAGCAGCAGCGTGTAGCGCCCGCCCATGCAGAAGCCGATGCAGCCGATCCGCCCCGTCACGCCGTCGAGCCCGCGCAGGTGGTCGGCGGCGCCCTCGAGGTCGCCGAGCACGCGCTCGTCGGGCAGCGAGAACAGCCGCGCCATCGTCGCCTGCGGGTCGCTCGTATCCGGCGGTCCGCCCTCGCGCGTGTAGAGGTCGACGCCGAGCGCGACATAGCCGATGCCGGCGAAGCGGTTGACGACGTCACGGATGTGCGCGTTCAGTCCGCCGGCCTCGTGGATCACGACCATCCCGGGGTGGCTCGCGGCGTCGGCTGGCCGCGCGAGGTAGCCGTCGACTTGCTCGCCGTCGAAGCCGGCGAACGTCAGCTCCTCGCCGCTCACGCGCGTCGGGTCGGCGAGCGCGCCGGGGACGCCTTGTGGGCTGGGCGTGACCTCGACGCTCGGCATCTCAACGCCCTCCGCTCGGCTCGAGCTCGCTCGACGGCGGAAACGCGCCGCCGGCGCGCGCGTCGAGCTCGCGGATCTTGCGCCGCGCGCGCTTGCGCGTCTCGGTCAGCTCGTGCTCGAGCTTGGCGAGCTCGCCGGCGCGCTTGCGCACGAGCGCCAGCTGGCGGTCGATATGGCCGAGCGCCTCGTCCAGCAGCTCGCGGCGGCGCTCGGCGTCGACGTCCTCGCGGCGCAGCTGCGCGCGCACCGCGGCGCGCGCCTCCTCCGCGCTGAGCAACGTCTTCAGCTCCTCGAGCGTCAGCCCGAGCAGGTCTTTCATGCGCATCACCTCGCGCAGCCGCTCGACGTCGGCGTCGCTGTAGAGGCGGTGGCGGCCCGACGGCCGCGCCGGCGCCTCGGGCAGCAGGCCGACTTCCTCGTAGTAGCGAATCGTGCGCGGCGTCGTGCCAACGAGCCGCGCGACGTCGCCGATCCGCAGGCTTTGCGCGTGCGACGAGCTCGCCTCGCTCACAGATCGCGCGCTCATCGTCGTCCGCTCAGCTCGCCGGCGCGCGAGGGATCGAGTGTCGCGCGCGAGGCGACCGCGGCCGCACCGTCGACCGTGCCCAGGTGATCGGCGCCGATAGCCGCGGTGACCGCGCCGTCGGCGTCTGGAGCCGCATCGGCGGCGCCGTCGATGCCCGGCAGCATCGCCTCCTCGACGACCGCCTCCTCCCACGGCTCGATCCGCGCGGCGTCGGCCTCGGTGCTCGCGTGGCTCGGGCGCAGCATGCAGACGCCGGCGCCGACGAACGACGTCGCGGCGAGCACCCACAGCGCGACGTGCATGTTTTCGACGAACGGCGCGAGCTTCGTCGCGGAGAGACCCTGCGCGAGCCCGGAGAAGATCGCGAACAGCGTCGCTTTCGGCACGGCCGAGGTGACGATCGCGAGCACGAACGCGATCGACAGCACGGCGCCGGTGTTCTGCAGGAGCGTGCGCGCGCCGGCGGCGATGCCGCGACGGTGCGCCGGCACGACGCCCATCATCGCGGCCGTGTTCGGGCTGTTGAACATGCCTGAGCCGACGCCGACGACGAGCAGCCACAGGCCGCTCTGCCAGTAGGCGCTGTGCGCTTGCAGCGTCGTCATCGCGGCGAGGCCGGCGCCGGTCACGAGCATCCCGCTCGCGGCGAGCGCGCGCGAGCCGTGGCGGTCGGCGTAGACGCCGGCGATCGGCGAGGCGACGAGCATCCCGAGCGCGAGCGGGATCAGCTTGATGCCGGCTTCGATCGGCGAGCTGCTCTGCGCGCCCTGGTAGTAGAAGACAAACAGGAACATCAGCGCGAAGCGTGCGAGCCCGTTGATGAACGACGCCGCGCTGGCGGCCGCGAACAGACGGTTCTTGAACAGCGCGAGGTCGAGCATCGGCGCGCGCGAGGAGCGCTCGATCACGACCCACAGCGGCAGCAGCACGGCGGCGACGATCAGGGCGCCGATCACGAGCCGATCGCTCCAGCCGCTGATGCCGCCCCGCGAGACGCCGTAGACGAGCCCGGTAAGACCGACCACGAACGTAATCGTCCCGGGCGCGTCATAGCCGCGGACGGAGTCCGGCTTGGCGAGCTCGCGCAGGATCAGCGCGCCCCATGCGGCGCCGGCGAGCGCGAACGGGACGTTGAACCAGAACACCCAGTGCCACGAGATCGACACGAGCGCGCCGCCGAGCACCGGGCCGAGCACGAGCCCGATCGCGGCGACCATCGTGTTGGCGCCCATCGCCAGGCCAAGTTCCTCCTTCGGGAACGCGTCGGTGACGAGCGCGGCGGCGTTCGCGAACAGGAACGCCGAGCCGATCCCCTGCACGATCCGCCACACGATCAGCACCGTCGCATCGCTCGAGAAGCCGGCGCCGAGCGAGGCGAGCGCGAACACGACGAAGCCGCCGACGTATGCGCGCTTGCGCCCGAACAGATCCGACAGGCGGCCGGCCATCAGCACGAGCACGGTCGCGGCGATCAGGTATGCGAGGATCACCCACACGAGCGCGAGCAGGCTCGTGTGCAGCGAGCGCTCGAGGTCGGGCAACGCGATGATCAGCGTGCCGGAGTTGGTCGCCGCGAGCAGCATGCCGAGGCTCGTGCACGAGAGCGCCCACCAGCGATAGCTGCGGTGCTCCGCTGCGACGCCGATCCGCGACGTGCGAGCGGCGGCCGGGCTCGACGATCCGGCTTGCCCGATGCTCATGACGCGCTCCTCACGGCGTCTTCTTCCTATAAAAACATGACGTGAACGTAAGGATCACGATAGCAACGAGAGCGCCGCTCCGAAGCTGGCCGGCAGGTGCGTGGACGCCGTTCGCGACCGTGCTACAACGTTCACATGAGCGATCAGCGCGAGGTTCAGAAGAGCGACGAGCAGTGGCGTGAGGAGCTGACGCCGGCGCAGTACGACGTGCTGCGCCGCGCCGGCACCGAGCCGCCGTTCACGGGCGAGTACGTCTACAACAAGGACGCCGGCGACTACCGCTGCGCGGCGTGCGGCGCGACGCTGTTCGGCGGCGACACGAAGTTCGACTCGGGCACGGGCTGGCCGAGCTTCACCGAGCCGGCCGTCGCCGACGCGGTCGAGCTGCGCCCCGACAACAGCCTGTTCATGCGCCGCACCGAGGTTCTCTGCCGCAAGTGCGGCGGCCATCTCGGCCACGTCTTCGACGACGGCCCCGGGCCGGGCGGCCAGCGCTACTGCATCAACTCGGCCGCGCTCGCGTTCGAGCCGGCTGGCACGCCGGCGCCATACGCCGACGCGGCGACCGTGCCGCCGGCCGGCGGCACCGACGAGACGTAGCGCGCCGCGGGCGGCCGACGCCGGCTGCAGGTAGGCTCGTAAGGATGATCATGGAGGCGCGCGAGAAGCGCCTTGCCACGCCGCTGCAATGGGGGCGGCGCGAGAAGACCATCGTCGGCGCGCTGCTCGCGACGCTCGCCGTCGCGCTGATCGCGCTCGGCGCGTACGCGCTCTCCAGCGGAGCCCCGGCGCGGCGCGACTGCGTCGACGTGACGTTCGCGAGCACGCTCGGCGGCGCCGAGCTGAAGGGCTGCGGCGCGCGCGCGCGAAGCATCTGCGCGTCGGGCTCGTTCCATTCGATCAGCCAGCAGTTGGCCGAAGCGTGCCGCCGTGCGGGCTTCGCGTACAAGCCGCTGAGTTAGGCACACAGGCCGGCCTGTCGCCCACTAGATTCGCCGCAAAATCGGGCTTCGGCGGCCGCGTCGGCGTCGCTCGTGGCCCGTGAACCGGCTCTGCGATGCGCTTTTGCAGGGCGTCTATACAGATGTCGAAAGCCGCTCGCGAACTGTTGTGCAGTCTGTCCCTAGCCGTTGTAAACGCGCGCCGTTTTCATGTTGCGTTGCAATCGACGCGCCCGCATCGCCATGCGCGGACGGGGGGGTCACTCCACCAACCAAGTAGGAAATGGAGGCACATGTCCTGGAACGCATACCCAACCTGGCTCAATGCCGGCGACAACGCGTGGCAGATGACCGCGGCGACGTTCGTCGGTCTGATGAGCCTCCCGGGCCTGGCGGTCCTGTATGGCGGCGTGATGCAGAAGCGCTGGTCGGTCAACAGCATGATGCTCACGTTCGTCGCGTTCTGTCTGGTGCTGGTTGCCTGGTGCCTGTGGGCGTTCAAGATGGGCTTCGGCAGCCCGATCGGGCACGGCAAAGGGTTCTTCGACACGTTCTGGGGCAAGTCCGGGACCGTGCTCTCGACGGGCGCCGAGGAGGGCCAGGCGATCATCCCATCGGTCACCGAAGGTCCACCGTTCCACTTCCCGGAGGCGTCGCTCGTCTACTTCCAATTCGTGTTCGCAGCGATCACGCCGATCCTGATGCTCGGCTCGGTGCTGGGGCGAATCAGCTTCAAGGCGTGGATCCCGTTCGTGCTCCTGTGGATCACGTTCGTCTACACGATCAACGCGTTCCTGATCTGGGGCGGCGGCTACTTCGCCGCGCACGGCGCGCTCGACTACTCGGGTGGGTACGTGATCCATCTCGCGGCCGGCATCTCCGGATTCGTCGCCGCGGCGGTCATCGGACCACGCCTGCAACGAGATCGCGAGATCGACGCGCCGAACAACCTGTTGATGGTCGCCGCCGGCGCCGGCCTGCTGTGGCTTGGCTGGAACGGCTTCAACGGTGGAGACTCCTACTACGCCGGCGCGAACGCCTCGGCGGCCGTCGTCAACACGAACCTCTGCACGGCCGTCGCGATGCTCGTCTGGATCTTCTGGGACTACGCCTTCCGCGACAAGCCCTCGCTGCTGGGCTCCGTCAACGGGATGATCACCGGGCTGGTCGGGATCACCCCGGCGGCCGGTTTCGTCAACGGCTGGGGCGCGATCGCGATCGGCGTGATCGCCTCGACGATCGTCTGGATGGCGATCCGCTTCCTCAGCCGTGCGCCGGTGTTCAGACACGTCGACGACACTTTGGGGGTGATCTATACGCACGGGATCGCCGGGCTCTGCGGCGGTCTGCTGGTCGGGTTCTTCGCCGATCCACACCTCGTCGAGTACATCGGCGTGCACGGAGCGTCGAACCTGCCGGGCAAAGAAAGCGTGTTCAACGGCGGCAGCTGGACGCTGCTCCGCTGGCAGGCCGAGACAGCGCTGTTCGTGATCCTGTTCAGCGGCATCGTCACGTTCATCCTGCTGAAGATCGTCGGCATCTTCCTGCCGCTGCGTCTGACCGACGAGGAGCTGGAGATCGGCGATCACGCGATCCACGGCAATGAGGTCTACCCATCAGACGTTCCAACGCTCGGCGGCCCGCACGCGCCGCCGGCGTGGCAGCCCACCCCCGCGCCGTCCGGCGCGTAGGCGGGACGCCTGCGATCCGGGGCGCGTCCAATCCCCGCGGACGCGCCCCGGGTCGGGCAACGACGGACCGCGACCCCGCTTCGGCGGGGTCGCGCCGGTTGAGCGCTCAGCTGGAAGCGCTCAGCCCGATCGGGCAGCTGACGCCGGTGCCGCCGAGCCCGCAGTAGCCGTTAGGGTTCTTCGCGAGGTACTGCTGGTGGTAGTCCTCGGCGTAGTAGAAAGGTCCTGTCTGCGCGATCTCGGTCGTGATCTCGCCGTAGCCGGCCTGCGTCAGCGTCGCCTGATAGGCGTCGCGCGAGGCGATCGCAGCCTTGCGCTGCGGCTCGCCGTGCCAGAGGATCGCCGAGCGGTACTGCGTGCCGACGTCGTTGCCCTGGCGCATGCCCTGCGTCGGGTCGTGGCCCTCCCAGAACAGCTTCAGCATGTCCTCGAAGCTGGCCTGCTCGAGCGTGAACGCGACGAGCACCGCCTCGGTGTGACCGGTCCGCCCGCTGCACACCTCCTCGTACGTCGGGTTCGGCGTGAAGCCGCCCGCGTAGCCGACGGCCGTCGTGTACACGCCCGGCGCCTCCCAGAAGATCCGCTCGGCGCCCCAGAAGCAGCCCATGCCGAAGATCGCCGTCTCGACGCCCTCTGGGAACGGCCCTTGCAGCGGCGTCCCGAGCACCTCATGGCGCGCCGGCGCCGCGATTGGCGTCTCACGCCCAGGCAGCGCCGACTCGGCGTCGATCATCGCCGCCATCTTGCGCGTGAAGAGCATGACTTCAGGCTAGACGATCGCGGCTAGTCCTCGGTCACGCGCGGCGTGTAGCGATGGTGCAGCATCAAGCGGTTGCCTTCGGGGTCCTCGAAGAACGCCATGTGGCAGACGCCCGTGTCGAACGTGTCGCCCTTGAACGTCACGCCGAGCTCTTCGAGCGACTTGCGCGCCGCCTCGACGTCGTCGACGTGCAGCGCGACCTCGGTCTTCTGCGCGTGGTGCTCGAGCCCCATCTTCTCGGCGTCGATGATGCTCAGCGTCAGGTTGCCCGTCTCGAACTCGGCGAAGTTGCGCTCGGGCATGTACACCGAGCGGCGCAAGCCGAGGACGTCTCCGTAGAACGCGGCCGACTTCGCGACGTCGTGCGTCGGAAGTGCGACGAAATCGACGCCGCTGATCAGCTGCTCGGTCGAAATGGGGGTCATCTGGCTCGGCTCCTTCTTGCTCGTAGGTATGTTGCTCGTTGGTATGAGGGCGTCCTCGGTATTAGGCGTCCCGCTTCCGGCTCAGCGCGGCTCGAGCGCGAACACGGCGATGTCGCGCGACGTCTTCGCGTCGTATTCGTCGAACCCCTCGTACATCTCGTTAACACGACGCCACAGCTCGTCGCGCTCGTCGCCCTCGAGTACGCGCGCTCGCACGAGCTGTCGCCTGCCACGGATCTCGATCTCCGCGTCGGGGTTCGCCTGCAGGTTGTACGACCACGCCGGCGCGCGCACGTTGCCGGCATTCGAGCCGACGACCACCTGACGCTCGCCGTCGGCGAGGAACACGACCGGCACCGTGCGCGGCCGGCCGGAGCGCCGACCGGTCGACGTCAGCAGCAGCACCGGCGCGGTGCCGACCGTGTTCATCAGCCGGCCACGGCTGAGGCGGTAGATCGGGACGTTGAGCTTGCCCGTCGCCTTCAGCCACGAGTCGGGCATGCTCATCGAGAGCTTCGAGTAGAAGCGGTTGCTCGGCACGCGCTGAGTATCCCACTGCGTGTGTGTGGCGTAGCGCGCGGCGGATGTAGGATCGCCGCCATGAGCGACGCGCCGGCTGTGCTGTATGAGGTCGACGGGCGTGTCGCGCGACTGACGCTCAACCGGCCCAAGCGCGGCAACGCGCTGACGCCGACGCTGATCGCGCAACTCGCCGAGTGCGTGCGCCGCGCCGATCTCGACGCGCGCGTGCACGTGCTGCTGCTCGCCGGCGCCGGCTCTGGCTTCTGCGGCGGCTACGACCTCGTCGAGAGCGCCGAGGGGATCGGTGCGCGTGGCGAACGTGCGGAGCGCGGTGCGGGTGCCGATCGACCAGGCGGGGGAGACCGCGACGCATCGACTGGCCGAGCGATACCGGTCGACGCACCGCCCGGCTCGCCGCTCGACCCGGCGGTGATCGGCGCCAACCACGACCCGCGCGGCACGTGGGACCCGATGGTCGACTACGCGATGATGAGCCGCAACGTGCAAGCGTTCATGAGCTTGGTGTCTTGTGGCAAGCCGGTCGTCTGCCGCGTGCACGGCTTCTGCGTCGCCGGCGGCACCGACATGGCGCTCTGCTCGGACCTGCTCGTGATCGCCAACGACGCGAAGATCGGCTACCCGCCGGCGCGCGTCTGGGGCTCGCCGACGACCGCGCTGTGGGCGCACCGGCTCGGCGCGCAGCGCGCCAAGCGGCTGCTGTTCACCGGCGACACGCTGTCCGGGCGCGAGGCGCTCGAATGGGGCCTCGCGATCGAAGCGCCTCCAGCCGATGAGTTGGAGCAGCGCACCGAGGTGCTCGTCCAGCGGATCGCGCAGATGCCGATCAACCAGCTGATGATGATGAAGCTGCTCGTCAACGAGTCGCTGCACGCGCAGGGCGTGCACGCGAGCCAGACGCTCGGCACCGTCTTCGACGGCGTCGCGCGCCACACCGCCGAGGGCTACGCCTTCCAGCAGCGCGCCGCCGCGCACGGCTACCGCGAGGCCGTGCGCGAGCGCGACGAGCCGTTCGGCGATGTCGGGCGCTCGACGTTCAAAGGGTGAGGGGTTGGAGAGGTGGCGCTGATGGGCGGGACGGCGATAGCGGTCGGCCTCGATAAGCACGACATCGGCGCGCCGACAGGCGACGCCCGCGATGCGACTCGCGCGACTTACTCACGGCGCAAGTCGTCTGCCGAACCAACGCGGCGGCCGCGCGCGGGCTAGAATGGGCGGCTCGCGCGGATGTAGCTCAGCTGGCTAGAGCGTCGCCTTGCCATGGCGAAGGTCGAGGGTTCGAATCCCTTCATCCGCTTTCGCGTCTGCGTACGCGATTCTCGTCAATGGTTCGGGTCGGCGAGCCTCAGCGCGCCGACAGCTCGTTGGCGCTAAGCGCCTGCATCGCCGGCACGACCTCGCTCGTGACGAGCCCGTGCTCGCGCGTCAGCTCGTCGATCAAAACGAACGAGCGCGCCGCTTTCTCGGGCGAGTCGATCGCGATCGTCAGCACCGGCACGTGGCGGCGCAGCTGCAGCAGCCTGTCGCCGTGCGGCGCGTGCGCGCCGTGAAAGCCCCACATCCCGTTCACGCACGTCACGCCCGCCGCGTCGCCCGCGCGCATGCGGCGCACGATCTCCAGATGCAACGAGCGGCCGTCGTGCGTCGCGTCGTGCGAGCTGTAGACGGTCAGCTTCTGCCAGGCCGCGCGACCCTGCTCGTCGGCGGCTGCGAGTGCATGCGGCTGCTCGAGCAGCTCGCCGTCGCGCTTGCAGATGCGCACGCGCTCGAGCGTGATCAGCGGCTCGCGCAGGATCCGCGCGAGCTCCGGCACGAGCGCGGCGATCGGCTCGGCGGCGCCGACCGCGACTATCGACATCGGCACGTCGGCGTTGCGCGCGATGAAGCGCGCGCGCGTGCGGCGTCCCTCGCGCAGCCCGTCGACGCCGAGCAGGACGCTCGCGCCGGCGAGGCCGCGCTCGTGCAGCAGCTCGCAGACGGCGACGAACGCCGGGCGGTTGCCGACGCGCTCGCGCCGCCCGACCTGGATCGTCAGCTTGCGGCCATGCCCCGCGCCGCCGGCGAACGCGAGCGCGTTTGCAAATGTGTCTCGGCGCTCGCTCCGCTGCTCGTCGGCGGCGGCGCCGAGCAGCAGCGCCCGCTCGAGCGTCATCAGGCCGCGTCGTTTGATCGCGAGCACGTCGGTCAGCAGCGCCTCGATTCGCTCCGGCGAGTCGAGCGCGGTCGCGATCACCGGCAGGTCTTCCGACAGCGTCAGCAGCCGCTCGGTGTGCAGGTGGTGCAGGCGTCCGAATCCCTCGGCGCCGCGGAACAGCGTGCTCAGACGCACGCCGCGCCGCTCGTAGATCGCGAGCAGCTCGTCGGCGAGCAGCCGCCCGTCGACGCGGTCGCGCTCGCCGAAGTACGTCGTCAGCTTGACGCACTGCATGCTCACGCGTGCGCTCCGATCGTGCGACCAAGCGCCGCCGCCGCGACGCCGACGGCGAGGCCGACGGCGATGTTGAGCAGCGCCGCTCGCGCTCTTGCGTCCTCGCCGAGGCGGTGCGTCTCGAGCATCCACGTCGAAAACGTCGTGTACGAGCCGAGCGTCGCCGTGCCGGCGAGCACGAGCGCGTCGCCGCTGAGCGCGACGCCAGTCAGCAGTCCGAGCACGAGCGAGCCGCTCGCGTTGACGACGAGCGTGCCGAACGGAAGCGCGGCGCCGGCGCGCGCCGAGATCAGCCCGTCGATCAGAAAGCGCGCGTTCGCGCCAACGCCGCCCAACAGCGCGACGCCGAGCCACGTCCAGACGCTCATGCGATGATCCGCACGCGACGCACGAGCGCCGTCGCGATCCAGATTGCGACGAGCCCCGCGAGCACGCTCGTCAGCGCGTACGTCGCGGCGAGCGCGTAGCGATCGTCGTCGATCATCTGCAGCGTCTCGACCTGCATCGTCGAGAACGTCGTGTAAGCGCCGCAGAAGCCCGTGCCGAGCAGGGGTCGCCGGTAGATCGACCGCGGCAGGCGCTCCTGCAGCCGCGTCGCGAAGTACGCGAGCGCGAACGAGCCGGTGACGTTGATCGTGAACGTCGCCCATGGCCAGTCGCCGGCGCCTGTGGCGAACGTACGCCCGAGCCACATGCGCAGCAGCGAGCCGAGCGCGCCGCCAAGGAAGATCGCTGCTATCTCACGTCGGTCAAGGTCCGGCACGGTCGGCTCCTCTCGCTGTCGAACTTCGCGAAAGGAGCCATCAGCCCTTGTCGTGGCGGGCGGTTCGCGTCGCGCCGGCTCGCCGTGCGTCGCATCAGGGCTCCATCTGACCGCCCACACCGTAGCGCGGCTCGGGTTCGGTGAGCGGGTCGCGCTGGATGTAGCGGCCGCCGTCGCCGCGCACGAGCAGGCCCATCAGCTCGAGCTCGCCGAGCGCGCGCAGCAGCTCGCCGGCGTCCTCGCCACGATCGAGCAGCTGTCCCGGCGTGTCCGCGCCCGCGCCAACGCGCTCGAGCACGACCAGCAGGGTGGGGTCGAGGCCGTCGTACGGGCGCGAGCGCTCGCGCGGGGCGAGGCGGTGGCGGTCGGCGTCGCACAGCAGGTCGAGCACATCGCCGACGCACGTCACCAGCCCCGCGCCCTCGCGCAGCAGCGCGTGCGGCCCACGCGCGCCGGGCGAGCTGATCCGACCGGGCACGGCGGCGACGGCTCGGCCGAGCGATCGCGCGACGCGTGCGCCGGCAAGCGCGTTCGGGCTCTGCTCGCTCTCGACGATCAACGCGATGTCGGCCATCGCCGCCAGCAGCCGCTCGCCGGCGAGGACCGTCGAGCGCCGCCGCGGCGACCCGCACGGGAACTCGGCGATCGCGCAGCCGGCACGCGTCAAGCGCTCGCGCAGTCCGCGTTGACGGGCGGGCGCGCCGGTGTCGAGGCCGCCGGCGATCACGCCGAGCGAGGACGCTCCAAGCTCGAGTGCCCCGCCAAGCGCCGCCGGTCCGATTCCGCCGCACAGACCGCCCGCGACCGTCACGCCGGCGGCGGCCAGACCGCGCGCGAGGCTCGCCGCGATGGCGACCCCGTAATCGCTTGCGCTCGCGTGGCCGACGAACGCCACGACAGGCTCGCTCGCCAGCGCTCGCAGTCGCTCGTGACCGCCGAGCACGTGCAACGCGGCGAGACCGCTCGCCTGTCGCGCGCGCGACGGGTAGATCGCGCGATGGCGGCAGACGGTCGCGACGGCCGGCCCGCATGGCGCGCTCGGCGTGGGTGCTCGGAAGGCGTCGTAGCATTGCTCGAGCTCGTCTCGGCGGCGCCCGCCGAGCGCGGCGATCAGCTTGCGGTCGTCGAGTTCAAGCAGCTCGAGCAGGCGGCCGTCCGCGCGGCAGTTGCAGTCGAGCACGGCGCCGAGCTCGGCGAGCAACCAGCTGCGGCGCAGACAGTCCGCGCACGCCCCGTCATCGAGGTGCATGGCGTTGCGCCTCATGCCGCCCGGTTGCCGGCGAGCGCGTCGCCGACGCGCAGCGCGATTGCCGCCGCGACGTCGCCGCGCGCGACTCGCTCGCCGCCATTGAGATCGGCGATCGTGCGGGCCAGGCGCAGGACTCGATCCCGGCCGCGCGCGCTCAACATCCCGCGCTCGCATGCCCCCCGAAGGAGCATCGCGCCGTCATCGGAGAGTCGCACGTGCGAGCGCAGCATGCGAGGGTCCATCAGCGCGTTGAGCGCGACGTCCTCCGCTCGCAGCCGCGCCGCCTGGCGCTCGCGCGCTGCGATCACGCGTTCGCGCGCCACGCGTGAGCTGATCAGCGGCGCCGCTGCGACGCCGTCGCCGCGTTCGCGCTCGAATTGGGCAAGCACGTCGATCCGGTCGAGCAGCGGCCCACTCAGCCGTCGTTGGTGGCGGGCAAGCTCGGCTTCGCTGCAGCGGCACGACTCGCCCACGCCTGCATATCCGCACGGGCACGGGTTGGTCGCGGCGAGCAGCATGAACCGCGTAGGGTGGATCGCCGCGTGGCGCGCTCTGACGATCGCCACGCATCCGTCCTCCAGTGGCTGGCGCAGCGCCTCGAGCGCCGGGCGCGAGAACTCGGAGAGCTCGTCGAGGAACAGCACGCCGTGATGGGCGAGCACGACCTCGCCGACGCGGTTGCGCTGGGCGCCGCCGACGAGTCCTGCGGCGGTGATCGAGTGGTGCGGGGCTCGTAGTGGACGCTCGCGCGCGAGCGCGGCCGCCGGCATTCCGGCGATGCCGTCGATTCGCGCCACCTCGATCGCCTCGCTGCGCGTCAGCGGCGGCAGGATCGAGCCGATCCGCTGCGCGAGCATTGTCTTGCCGACGCCAGGCGGCCCGCTGAAGAGGCAGTTGTGCCCACCGGCGGCGGCAATCACGAGCGCGCGCACAGCGTGGTGCTGGCCGCGCACGTCCAGGAGGTCGCCCGAGCGCTTGTCCGGCGCGTCGCGCCCGCGAGAGACGGCCGACGGGAGCGCGTCGCCGGCGCCGCCGCCGATCACGCGCACAGCGCCGGCCAGGCGCTCGGCGACGGCGACGTCGAGCCGCTCGACGAGCATCGCCTCGCGGGCGTTGGCGCCGGCGAGGATCAGACCGTGCAGGCCCGCGCTGGCCGTCGCCTGCGCGATTGCGAGCGCACCGTGTGACGGCCGCACGCGCCCGTCGAGCGCGAGCTCGCCGAACAGCGCGTAGCGGTCGAGGCGGGCGCTCTCGAGCTGGCCGCTCGCGGCGAGCACGGCGCAGGCGAGCGCGAGATCGAGTGCGGCGCCGGCCTTCGGCAGGTCGCCGGGCGCGAGGTTCGCGGTGATCCGCGTGGCCGGGAACTCATAGCCGGAGTTGAGGATCGCAGCGCGGACGCGCTCACGGGCCTCGCGAACGGCGGCGTCGGCGAGCCCTACGACGGTGAACGCCGGCAGACCGCGGCGCACGTCGACCTCGACACTGACGTGTCGTGTTCGCAGTCCGTCGATCGTGAACGTATGCGCTCGCGCAAGCATCGCGCCGTCTCCTTGTGACCGTTGTCTGAGCGCTGAAGCTAGGCGGGGCTTGGGACGGGACGCTCGCGCGCTCACGATTGGCGGAGAGGCATGCGCGGGAGCGTGCCTTATGAGAACATATGTTCGTATGCGATCGAGCGATCGACTAGCCGAAGAGCGTTCGGATGTCGGACTCTGGTAGTCACGCGCGTCGCATGCGGTTCACGCCACGTGGTCAAGCGCCATGCGCTCAAACGTATGGACTCGGCGACAGACGGATGCGATGTTCTTGAATATGCCGCGTGCACCGAAACCCGACCCAGCGCTTGCCGCAGCCGTTCGCGCTCTCCGTGAGGCGAGCGGACTGACGCGCGAAACGCTCGCGTTCCAAGCGGGCATCACGAGCGGGTCGTTGGCGCGGATCGAGCTTGCGCAGGCGTCGCCGGGCTGGGACACGGTCCGGCGCATCGCCCGTGCACTCGACGTCTCGATCAGCCGGCTGGCGGTCGCCATCGAAGCGGCCGAACAGCCGGCGACGTGACGTGCAGCGAGGGGGTCCCGTCCGGCGGTGTGGGGCGCCGGGCGGGAACGCAATCCTCGAGCGGTGCTACAGCCCGTTGGGGTGACGCACGACGTAGCCGCTCGTGTCGCCGACCGAGCTTGCCCAGCGCGTGCCGGTCTCCTGTTGGGCGATCGTGTCGAAGCGTTTGCCGTCGACGACCATGAACGCGTGTTCGGCGTTGGCGTAGATCGTTATGTACCTGCCGGGGCCGGCTTCGCCATAGGACTCCAGTTCGGATGAGTCCTCGGGCGAGCTCAGCAGCCCGCCGCCGTGCAACGCGTAGGAGACCGAGCCGGAGCAGTCGTAGCCGGTCGACTGGAACGAGCCGTGGCCGCCGCCGTAGACGTACGGCCGCGTCGCGATTTCGTCGCCGGCGGCGATCACGCGCGCGACGACGCTCGAGCCTTCGCCGGTCGCGCTGCTCGTCGATTCGCCGCTGCTGAGGCTGCTGTGCACGACCGCCGAGGCCGGCGGCTTCAGCGTCGGCGCGTTCTGCACGCCGATCACGGCCCACGTCGCGGGACCGACGACGCCGTCGACGCTCAGCCCGTGGCGCGCCTGAAGGCGCTTGACGGCCGCCTCCGTCGCCGGGCCGAACGTGCCGTCGGCTTCGAGGTGCAGCGCCGCCTGCAGCCGGGTGACGGCGTCGCCACCCGACGCTTCGCCGCCCGCGGGCGCTTCCGTGTCGGCGACGGTCGCCGTCGAGTGGTGAGGACGAGATGAATGGACGATCGCCGATGCGGGCGGCGTCAACGTTTGCTCGCCGCTGACACCGATCACGCTCCAGGTCGCCGGCCCGACGACGCCGTCGACGGTCAGCCCGTGACGCGCCTGCAGCCGTCGCACGGCGCCCTCCGTCTCGGGGCCGAAGTTGCCGTCGACGGGCAGGTGCAGCGCGGCCTGCAGGCGCGCCACGGCGCCGCCGGAAGCTTCGCCTTCAGGGGCGCCCTGGCCTTCTTCGGTGCTCAGCACCGCGTCACGGCGGACGCCGCTCGTAGAGGCGACGGAGCGCGCTCCGCCACGCATCGCCGCGCTCGTTTCGGGGCCGACGATCCCGTCGACGCCGAGCCCGTGCGCGGCCTGGAAGGAGCGCACCGCGGCTTCGGTTTCGGGGCCATAGACGCCGTCGACGGCGATGCCGAGCGCGCGCTGCACGAGTTCGACCTGGCGTCCCTGGCTTTCAGAGCCGATCGAGATCGTGTGTTCGGTCGTCGTCGCCGGTTCGGCGCCCGTCGCGGCGGTCGCTTGCCCGCTCGACAGCAGGCTCGCCGTCGGCCCCGCGGTCAGCGCCGCGAGCGCGCCGAGCGAGATCCGTTTCGCGCGCGAGCCGCTCGGGACGAAGCGCAGCTCCGCCGCGCGACGGCGAGCGCGCGAGCGCCCGAGCGAGAGCTCCCACGGTTCGGCGGCGGCCAGATCGCGTCGCGCGTCGCGCTCGGCCGACAGCAGCGAGCCGAGGCCGAACGGGTCGAACGCTCGCAGCTCGCTCGCGGGGCGCGCTTTGACGGTCGCGCGGCGCCCGCCGCGCGCGCCGCGCGCGCGGCGGGCGCGCGAACGTTCGAGCGAGGCGTCCCACGGAGTGGGCACGGCAAGATCACGTACGAAACCCGGCATGCAGGCGTCCTTTCTCACATTGCTTGGCGCCTACGGGGTTAGCTGTCGGGCTCGCGTGAATTACGCTACGCCACCAACTGGCGGCGATTCGCCCCCGCAGCCTCTCGGCTGCAATGGGTCCCCCGCTCCCCAGGCCCCGTGGGGCCAAGGACTCGGCACGAACGCGCTGCAAACTACCAGGTTTTTTGCAAGCTGCGTCGCATCAGGAGGTTTGCAACGGTTCTTGCCGACGGCGCGCCGCGGGACAGGCGCGCGGTACGGATCGCGCTGATAAGTTCGAGCGCGGATGCGTCGCGATGGCCTGAACCTCCGAGTCATGCTCTCGCTCGTCGCGTTGGTCGTGATCGCGGGCGTCGTCGCGCTGGTGACCGTCAACGGCTCCTCGGGCGCGAAGGGCAAGACGGCGAAGGGCGCCGCGCAGAGCGCCTACCGCGCTGAAGCGGTGCTCTCGCCGGCGACGCCGGCGCCGTCGATCGCGCTGCGCAACTACCTCGGCCAGCCGGTCAACATCGATCGGTACCGCGGTAAGGCGGTGCTCGTCACGTTCCTCTACACCAACTGTCCCGACGTCTGTCCGCTGATCACCTCGAACCTGCGCGTCGCGCAGAACCTGATGGGCTCGAAGACGGCCTCGAAGGTACAGATCATCGCGGTGTCGGTCGACCCCAAAGGCGACACGCCAAAGGCGGTCGCGAGCTTCCTCGCGCGCCATCAGATGACTGGCCGGATGCAGTACCTGATCGGCGACGCGCACGAACTCGCGAGCGTGTGGAAGGCGTGGGGAGTGGGCTCCGAACGCGACGCGCAGCAGCCGCAGTTCGTCAACCACTCGGGGCTCGTCTACGGGATCACGGCGTCGGGCAAGCGCACGACGCTCTACACGGCGAGCTTCCGCCCGGCGGACATCGCGCACGACGTCCCGCTGCTCGCCGCGAACTGATCGAGCGGGCTGATGCGGCGCGCGCGTCTGCTGCTGACGACGACGGCGATCGCGACGGCGGTCGTCGCGCTGATCGTGTTCGGGCTGGCCTCGAGCAACTCGGCGAGCGGACGCATAGCGCCGGCGCTGCCGCGCGAACAGCTCGCCGGCCCGCCGACGACGCTCACCGCGCTGCTCGCGACGGCACATGGGCGCGCGTCGTTGATCACGTTCTGGGCGAGCTGGTGCGGCCCGTGCGCGCGCGAGGCGCTCGAGCTCGAGCGGTTCTCGCGCAGCCCGTCGGGCGAGGGTCGGCTCGTCGGCGTCGACTGGAGCGATGCGCTGTCCGGCGCACGGTCTTTCATCACAGAGCACAAATGGACGTTTCCGGTGCTGCGCGACGCCGAAGGCACGGTCGGCGACGACTACCGTCTGACCGTCCTGCCGACGACGTTCGTGCTCGACGCGGCCGGGCGGATCCACGCCGTGCTGCGCGGGCCGCAGACGCAGGGCACGCTCGCGCAGGCGATGGCGAGCGTCAAGCAGCAGTAGCGCGCGTGCGCGAGGAGCGTGCGACTGGGGGCGTCGCCGAACGTCTGCTCGCGCGCGCTCGCCGACACGGCCACCGCGCGCCACGCGCGGGGCGATTCTCTAGGCTGTGGGCATGTGCAGGAACATCCGTCAGCTCCATAACTTCGAGCCGCCGGCGAACGACGACGAGGTCCGCGACGCGGCGCTGCAGTACGTGCGCAAGATCAGCGGCTCGACGAAGCCGTCGCAGGCGAACGCCGCGGTGTTCGAGCGCGCCGTCGAGGAGGTCGCGCTCGCGACGCAGCGGCTGCTCGACGGGCTCGTGACGTCGGCGGCGCCGAAGGACCGCGAGGTCGAGGCGGCGAAGCGCCGCGAACGCTCGGCCGCGCGCTTCGCGGCCTGATCGAGCGCTCAGCCTGTCGGCCCGAGACGCCGGAGAGCTCCGGCGGCGTTCGTCAGCGCACGAGTTCGCGAATCGACTCGACCGCGCGCGGCTCGGCCGGCAGGTCGGCGAGCGTCGCGGCGACCTCGGCGGCGAGCGCGATCGTCGCGTCGGGCGTCTCGCCGAGCCAGCGCGCGAGCCAGCGGCACGCCCACGAGTCGTAGCCCGAGCCCTCCGCCGAGCCCGCCGCGGCTACGAGCGAGACAAGCCGCAGCGCGAGCGCGAGCCCGATTGGGCGCCGCTCGCGCGCGATGTCCTTAGCGATGCCGATCGCGATGTCGAGTTCGCGGCGCTCGATTGCGCCTTCGAGCTCGCGAACGGGGCGATATGGACCGGTTCCCATCATCGAACGCACGTTCGCATACGGTGACGAAGCGGCGCCACAGCTATCAAGCTGCATCTTTGGCGCGAGCGGCTCGCAGTCGCCCGCGCCGTCTCCGACCACGCGACCACGCGATGCCGCGCTCGTCGCCGAGGTCAGAATTCGCATCTTCGGATCGGATTCATGTCGAGGAGTCTCATCCGCGTAACAACTGCGGCGCGCCGACGGGCTAGCTTCGGCGGTGCAGCTACCGGCCGACACCATCTCCTCTGACGGCAGGCTGTCGCCCGAGCGCCCAGGATCCGGACCTGGAGGCCGAAGTACAAGGAGCCCGGCGACGAGCCGGGCTTCGGGCGTTTCGATCGAGCGGCGCGTCGTTGCAGGCGGCGCGCCGCTCGGAACGCCCGTTCGACAAGCGCGCCGACAAAGTCGCTCGACGCGAGCGCCCGGCGCTTCATTGGCCCTCGGCCTCGCCGAGGCGTGCTTCTCAGCGTCGTAACAAGCATCGTGCGATCGCGCGGCATATTGATCGGGCAGCGTTTGGCCGATCCCCAGGCGCTGCCCAGGCTTCCCCGACGCGCATCGCTGCCACGGCGATTCGCCGCCCGCGACGCGCTCACGCTGCTCACTGCGCTGGCGCTCGCGGCGTGTGGCGCCGGCGCGGGCTTTGGTCAGCCCGCGCGCCGGCGATCGCGAACGCGACCCCACGCGACGAGCACGAGCAACGGGCCGCTGCGCGCGCGCTCGTACGCCGGCACGCCGCCGCCGACGCCCCAGTCGCGCAGCCGCTCGTCGAGGCCCGCGCGCGCGACGTCCGCGCGCGCCCGCCATGAGATGCGTTTGGCGCTGCTGCTCTGCGACAGCAGCGCTTCGAGCTCCTCGCCATAGCGCTCGCGCCACCAGCGCGGGTAGAAGCGCAGCAGCGGGCGCTGGCGCACGCGCCGCTCGCTCACGCCGTGCCTGCCGCGCCCGCGATCCTGACCGGCCGCCCGAGTCGCTTCGAGCCGACGTCGACGATCCGCGCGAGCTCGGCGAGCGTCTGCGCGAGCGAGCTGCGGCCGTCGGGCGTCAGCGCGTACGGACGCGTGCGTCCACTCGGCGCGAGCGCCTCGATCAGCCCGCGTTCCTCGAGCCGCGCGATCGCGCCGTACAGCGTGCCCGGGCCGAGCCGCACGCCTGCGAACGCGTCGATGTCCTGCAGCAGCGCGTAGCCGTGCTTCGCGCCCGAGCAAAGGCTCGTCAGGATCAGCAGCGACGGGTCTCGTTGCCCGTGCGCAGCGGGCCGGCGTCGATCGGTCATCTTCCAATCATATTACGTGTCGCGTACTAACGCAAGACGTAATAGGAAGAACGTCGCGCTCGTTCTCGCCGGCCGATCGGCGGGTAGACTCGCGACCTCGACCGCACGACCGAGGGAGCGCATTGCCAGCGAACGACTCAGAGCCGCCGTTTCACCTGCTGCTCGAGGTGGACGAGATCGGCGTAACCGCCAAGGCGCTGGGACTGCTGATCTCCGACGAGGCGCACGAGCCGCAGATTCGCGCGCTCGCGCGCGACGTGCTCGAGCGCCTCGACGGCGCGCCCGACGAGCACGGCATCGTCTCCGTCGAGCTCGGCTCGCGGCAGATGAAGATCACGCACACCGCGCTGCGATCGCTCTACCGCGATCTCGGCCGCGAAGAGGCCGACGAAGTGCAGCGCCTGCGCGCGATCCTCGACAAGCTGCCCGACGAGCACACGATGCGCGCGATCACGCTCGACTAGCCCCCGCCGTTTCCGCTCACCGCGGCGACGCATGGCACGCGTCTCAACAACTTGCGAGGTCTCGACGTGTTAAAGGGGAAGTCGGTATGGCTCCGAGCGGTGCGAATCGCAGCTTGCTCCATACCTCGTCAGAGGGAGAGAACGATGCGCAGAGCTTTCACCTTTTCGATGCTGCTCGGCGTCCTTGTCACACTGGCCGTCGCGGCGTTCGCGTCGGCGGCGCCGACGGTCAAGTTCAAGGCACGAGCGGTTGCGATCCCGCGTCCGGGCGGCGGCACGTACCCACACACCGGCGACATCCTCGGCGCCGGCGCCGCCCTGCAGGCCGAATTCACGATCACCGGCTCGGGCTACGGCGCGACCGCGCAGAACCCGGCCGGCGGCGTGCCGCCGCTGTCGGGCGTCAACTTCTACCTGCCCGCCGGCGCGAAGATCAACGCCAGCCGCTTCAAGACATGTCCGCTCGCGACGCTGAGCAACGTCGGCCCGAGCGGATGCAGGCGCAGCGCCGTCGCGAGCCCGAAGGGGAGCGCGCTCGGCGAAGTCACCTTCGGGACCGAACGCGTCCCCGAGCGGGCTTCGCTGCAGGCGTTCTTCGCGCCCGGCGGCGGCCTGCTGTTCTACGTCGCCGGCAGCAGTCCCGTGTCACTTGAATTCGTCTCCTCCGCACGTTACGTGAACTCCCGGCAGCCGCCGTATGGACTCGAGCTGCAGACGCAAGTGCCAGCGATCGCGACCGTGCCCGGCGCGCCGCTGGCCTCGACGCGGACGATCGACATCAAGGTCGGAGCCGCGATCCGCCACGGCAGGCGTCTGATCTCCTACGGGACGATGCCGAACAAATGCTCGCGCGGCGGATTCCCGGTGAAGGCCGAACTGACCTTCGGTGGCTCGTTCGGAGGCGAACGGGAGTTCGGGATCCCGGCTGAAACGGTGACTGCGACGTACAAGGCGCCGTGCCCCGGTCGGCGCGGTGGGCGGAGGCGGTAGGAGGGGGTAGGGGGCGCCGGTGGCGCGTGGGAGGCGCGCCGGAGACCTGCCGCGGCGGCACACGAACGGCCGCCGCGGCAGGCGATTATCTCGTTGCGCCTCCGGCAGACACCCGATCGGTCCGCGAGACCGTGGCGAAGAACGTACGCCACGAGCGCCTGCGCGTCAAACTCTCCGAGAGCGAGCTCGCGCGCGTCAGCGGCGTGGATCGAGAAACGATCGCTGCGGCTAGCGTGAGCATACCGAGGGCCAGCAGCGCAGCCGGGGGTTCAGGTATGCGGGACGAGTCCCGATAAGGGCCGTATGCGTCGTCGTTTGCGAACGAACCGTGGCATCGCTGCGGCCGTAATCACGGCCCTCGTTGTGATCGTCGGCATGGCCGCAAGCCATGAACCCGGCGGCGCGTTGGTTGCGCTCGTTATCTTCTCGCCCGTCGGCTGGTGGTTCTGGTGGGCGGTGCTCAGCGTGCTGCACGTGATTCGCGTCGACCTCGTCCGGGGCGGCACGCCTGCCGTACGGGTGGGACGCCAGTGGCAGTCCAACGGGTCCACGCGCCAGCAACTTCGCCAAGACGGCAACGCGCGCGTGTTCGCCGATCGCGGTGGCATCCTGCTCCGCAAGCGCCACTGGTTCGTGGGCTCGGGCACACCACCGTTCGCGATTCCCGAGGCCCGTTGGAGCGAGGTCGCCGCCGCGCAGCTTGACGCTCCGCAGTACCTCGCCACGTGGCGCGACCGCGACTTCTGGTGGTACGGCGAGGCTTTCTACTGGTCCACGGCAGGCGCGTACGAGGGCGATGACGTGAGGGCCGTGCTGTTCAAGCGCCAGCGCCAGAACGAACGCGAGCTGGAGCACGCGCACGCCGTCCTCGCCGCGTCAACCTCGCCGGCGGCGCGGAAGCGCGAACCCATCCCGCGTGACGTGAAGCAGGCCGTGTGGGAGCGCGACGAGGGAAAATGCGTGGAGTGCGGCAGCGACTTCGAAATTCAGTTCGACCACATCATCCCGTTGAGCATGGGCGGCGCGTCCACCGTGGAGAACTTGCAGCTATTGTGCGCGCGTTGCAATCAGGTGAAGGGAGGCCGCCTATAGCTTGGTCGTTTGTCCGTGTCCGCTTTACGGATCAGCTCTCACGCGATGGGCGACTCCACTTGACTTCCGTGAAGCGGGCGAAGTCGCGGTCGAACGAGACGAGCTCGCAGGCATGTTCTAGCGCGATCGCGGCGAGCTGGGCATCGGCGATGAGATCGCCTGATGCATCGGCGCTGGTGCACATGCGCTCCAGGAGGTCGAGGTGTCGGGGTCCGGGTGCGAGCATCACGTGCCCTGGCTGTGCACGCAGCGCCTTGAGGTAGGCGAACGCGTCGCCGACGGGCGTCGGAACCGAGAAGATGCGCCGGTTGGTCGCGATGCGCAGAAACGCACCCGCGACGCTGTCGATGAGCGCGTAAGGCGTCCCCGCCGCAAGGATGCCCTCAAGCCAGGTTCTTGCAATCTCGAAATCGGGGTGATCGTCGCGATGGGCCGCGAGGATCACGTTCACGTCGAGCAGCTTCAACGCAGTTCGGCCATCTCCGTACCGCGATCGAGCATCTCTAGCAGCGCACTGTTAGAGCGCAGATCCACGCCGGGGAGTGGGCCCTTGCCGCCACGGAACACCGGCACTTCCACCGGCTCGCTTACCACTGGTTCGGCGAGCTCCCGCCGCAACGCGGTCTCCACGACCTGGCCAAGGGTTTGACCGCGCTCTCGGGCTCGCCGCTTGGCGGCGTCAAGCAGGTGATCGTCTAGAGCTATCGTGGTGCGCATGATGCGTACACAATAGCATCACGCGCATCACGCTATCGCCGGGGTATCCAGCTAAATGAAAACGCTTTTGAGAAGTGTCCCAGAGGCGACGACCGGAATCGAACCGGTGTAAACGGCTTTGCAGGCCGCTGCGTAGCCACTCCGCCACGTCGCCGGAAGGCACCGCAAGCGTATCGGGCCGCGCATGCGTTCGCCCGCGCAGCGGACGCCTGCCGGCGCCGTCCGAAACTCGCGACCTCCGCCGTGTGCAGGGCCTTTTGCCGTTACGAACATTTTCCTCACCCGTTAGCTCGGCTTTCGGATCGCGTTAGCGTCCGCAGAGCGAACGCGCGCATGATGACGTGATCCCGCAAGCCATCGGAGGTCAGTCGTGAAACGCTCATTCGCTCCCATGCTGCTCGCCGCACTGCTCGGCGCAGCCGTCGTGGCTGTCGTCGCCGTCGCGCTTGGCGGTGGCGGCAAGTCCTCCACGCCCGCGACGAGCGCCTCGCGCGCGGTCAACAGCACGGCATCGACCGGCACGCGCCGAGATGCCGCGTCGACGGCGCTCACGGCGACGCAGATCTACAAGCAGTCCTCCGCCGGCGTCGTCGCGATCAGGGCCGTCACGGTCGACGGCGCCGACGAGGGCACGGGGATCGTGCTCAACGACAGAGGCCTGATCCTCACGAACGACCACGTCGTCGCCGGCGCCACGAGCCTGACGATCTCCGCGAACGGCTCCTCGAGCGACACGCGCTCGGCGACGCTCGTCGGCGAAGAAGCGAACAAGGATCTCGCGCTGATCAAGGTCAACCCGTCCGGTCTCGGTTTGAAGCCGCTCGCGCTCGCGAGCGCGAAGAACGTGCAGGTCGGCGACGCGGTCTATGCGATCGGCAACCCATACGGGCTTGAAGAGACGCTGACGCGCGGGATCGTCTCCGCGCTCGGTCGCACGATCTCGGCGCCCGACGGCGCGAAGATCACGGGCGCGATCCAGACCGACGCGGCGCTCAACCCCGGCAACTCGGGAGGTCCGCTGCTCAACGACGAAGGCCAGGTGATCGGCGTCAACTCGCAGATTGCAAGCGACGCCGCCGGCGTCGGCGGCTCCCAGCCGGGCAGCACCGGCGTCGGCTTCGCGATCGCCTCCGACGCCGTCGCGCAGGCCGTCAAAGCGGTCGAAGTCGGCAACGGCGTCTCGGCGAGCTCGGCCAGCCGGCGCGCGGTGCAGAGCGAAGGCGGACAGGTCGAACACGGCGGCGTCGAAGCCGAATCTGGCGCAGGCGGCTCCGAAGGCGGAGTATCAGGCGCCGAAGCTGGGTCCGAACGCGGCATGAGCGGCGAAGAAAGTGTGGGCGTCGGCGGACGTGAAGGACGAGTGTTGGTCGTTCCCTGACGGGGGCGGTAGGTCTGCTCCGTCTCCTCAACGCTTCTCTCCGCGGCGCCTCGAACCGGCTCGTCGACCCCACGGCGAGCCGGTTTCGCGTTGATAGGCTTCGTCGTCGATCCCAGGGCGATTAGCTCAGCTGGGAGAGCGCCGCCTCGACAAGGCGGAGGTCACTGGTTCGAGCCCAGTATCGCCCATTGGGAAAGCCCTGCATTTGCGGGGTTCTTCCCCCTGTCGCTTAGCGCTCGGGTTTGACGTCGGCGGCGCGCTCTAGGCTTGTCCTACGCTCGAAGAGGTCGGCACGGTTGCCGACCAGGACAGACAAGGAGGTCTGCGATGGCTGCCGTGCTGCGAAGCACCCTGCGCCCTCAGTGCCCGCGAGAAGGGCACGAGAACAGTCGTGTGTGGCTGAACGGCCATCGAGGCCCGGAAGGCCACAGGCGCCCCCGCTGGCAGTGCCGCCCGACGAACGGCGACAAGCCGCACGAGTTCTCGGAGCCCCTGCCCCGGCAGATGACCCATGACGGCTTCTGCGACGAGTGCGAGCGCGGCTACGCGCCCAACGAGGGTCCGCAGGGCGCTCGTCACTACCTCTACTCGATACGAGAGGTGGCGAAAGCGCTCAAGCTCGTGGGCGATGGGGGCACCTACCGGGGAGCAGCGCACGCCGCGCGCCAGCACGCCCGGAGGGGCCGGCAAGTCTCCAAGCGGGAAGTCCGCTACTCCGAACACGCGCAACTCGTCTCAGACTGGATAGAGACGTTCGCTCCCGTGGTCTATGAGCCCTACCGGGACTTCTCCTGGCCGGAGACGGGCTCAGTCCTCTTCGATGAAGTCCCGTTCCGCGTCAGCACCGGCATCCCCGGAGTGCGAGCGGGCATCCCCGGCGGGAAGCGCACCTTCTCGATTCTGGCCGCGATGGGCTGGGACAAGGAGCGGGAAGTCATCCGGCTCTACAAGCTCGAAGCCCACGCCGAGCGCGCGAACATGGGGCCGGCCTGGGCGACTTTCATGCGGAGCTTGAGCGGGGAGCCCAAGCGGATCGTCTGCGACCGCGGCAAAGCCCTGGTGAGGACCACGGGAGAGGTCTTCCCGCACAGTGAGATCCATTACTGCGAGTACCACCTGAAGGAGCGCGCCTATGTGCAGCTCCGCAATCTCGGGATCGCGGTAGCTGGGACTCCCGCGTATGACACCGTCGAGCGCGCCTTCACGAACCCCAAGCGCTTCAATGAGATGAAGGCGGCGTGGCTCGCGATCACGAACCCGACCCAGCGCAAGAAGCTCTCAAGCTATCTGAGGCACATCGAGCCGATAGTGATGCCACAACTCGAACGTCGCTCCTCTTGGCCGAGCAAGGCCAACCCCTACGGGACCGGGGCGCTGGAGCAGCACCTGTCCTGGCTGCGGATGCAGATCGACTACAGGGTCGGGCAATTCACCAACCGCGAGCGTCTGAACCGGATGCTGATGCTGATGACCCTGCGCCTCAACGGCCTTGATGATGACCGGGAGTACTCAGAGCGCATCCGCGAGTGGCTGCTGGCCAACGGCGGCCACCCGCGCATCGCGCGCCGGGAAGTCACGGACCCGCTTGGCAGGCCATCGCTCAGGCCGTAGTGAGCTGCCGGCGAGGGCGAGCGGATGAAGTCTTGCAAGAGTCGAAGGAACGAAGCCGAGCGCCGTACCTGAGAGCAGCCACTTCTCGACTCGTATGCTTCTGACAACTCCCTCATACCCTGCTCCACCGGGAGCTATTGCTCTTGTCATAGGTGCCGCGCTCGCGCTGCTCGGCAACAGTATGGTAATGGTCGCGCGCTGGTCGATCTACGACCCTGGTGATCGCAGAGTGTGGATGACGAAGTGGGGAGTGCGGATCTCGTTTACTGGCAGCGTGGCCGCCGTCTGGGGTGCAGCGAGCGCGATTATCGGCACGGGCGAATACCCGGTTGTGGGAGGCGTCCTATTCCTTGTCTCACTGGCGATGGGCGCTCTGTTGCTCGCGCCCATATTCCTGAGCGGCCCGTCGAGCGTCGAAGAGGAAGAAACTGAACAGCGCCCAAGCGATGAACCCCACGGTAATGAGGGCGCCGCTGTCCCCATTGAGCGTGCTTCCGATACCGCGAAAGCAGATGAGGGCCGAGACGGTCACGTAGAAGACCCCGATCACAGCGGTGTTAAGCACCGGCAACCAACCGAGGTGCATCCCGAGGCGAGCGAGCCTTGATCGCTGGTGTGGAATCGCGCTGACGGTGGCGTCCATGCGGCGAGCGTACATAACGCACGGCATGACAGGTATAAGTGCGTGCGAGGTACGAGTGTGGCTACAGTATTCGCGGTGCAGAAATCAGCCCTCGCCCTGTGCCAGCCAGTACGGTCGGCCGGCGATGTCCTCCAACCGCAAGAGCCGCTTGGGTCAAAGATACCGTGACTACAGGCGTGCTCGTAAGCAGGCTCAAGCAAGGGTTGATGAGGCCGTGCAGAGACATAAAGAAGCGAAAGTCGAACTACACAACTCACGTGACGATGACTCTGAGGCGGCTGAGGCAAGGTTTTATGAAACCCACCAGAGACTCAAAGAGGCTCTAGTCGAGGGGCTACCCCCTTGGTTATACAAACCGCTAAAAGCGGTGCTGAAGCTGAGACAGGCGATGAATGCGGATGAGTGGAGACGTGAAAAGTACCTCAAAGAGCTTCTTCCGAGCTTACACACCGCCGGCGAAGCAAAAGACGCACTGGAGAAGCAGTTCCGGATACATAAAGAACTTACCACTCAGGCCCTAGCGATGATTCCCCTACTGATAGCTCTCACCGTCGGCGCATTTTATGTCTTTACTCATTCTACAGTGCTGAAAGATAAGATGCATGATGGGAAGCTAACAAAGCACGCTGCAGACGTTCACAATCTGTTCCAGGCTTCCTTCCTTCTGCTTTTTGCAGCGTCCGTTTGTATTGCGTTGTCGCTCCTGTCTTTAAAAGCATGCACCCAACACCAGTGGTGCGCCGAGAATCAAGAACGCAAGCTAATCCGTCTTGCATTAGAGAACGAGGAGAAGCTGAGAGCAAAGCGGGCGTTCCTTCAGGGGAGCATGTTCGCACTCATGGCAGCGGTGCTGTTCGTTGGGATCGCAGCCCAGTTGATAGGCTAGTAAATGCGCCTGCGATGATGCTTAACGCGATGGCTCATGAATGCAGCCCATCCCACGAGAACCACGAAGACAATGATATAACTAAGCGCCCAGAATGTCATAGCTTTCCTCTCCCATATGGGTACCACGAGCACGGGGGTTTACGCCGTGGTTCATCGTGATCGTAAGCAGAAGAATAGAAGCCTGCTCAATTCTCGCATGAAGATAAGGCGCTGTAAGGCGCGGTGCCGCCTAAGCGGCGCCCGCTTGCTGCTCTAGGAGTCACTGCTTGCGCAGATGCTGCCTGGCTCCCAACTAATCTCCTGGATGTACCTCACCGCCCGAGCAAGCCAGTAGCAGTCAGCATCGCCTTGACCAGCATCGCCTTGGCGATGGATCAAGCGCTGCGCGAGCAGCCGTGCGAGAGCGTCCTCCACATCCTCCGCATCCACGACCTTGCTGCGGATGACGCTCACAAGCTCGTCCTTGGACAAGTGCGCCGGGTAGTGCTCTGTCAGCTGGTCGAGGATGACGTGCTCAGCGATGCGTATGGGGCACCTGTCACTCAATCTTGGCCACCTAGCTTTTCGGCCTTCAAGACGAACGCCGACGGGCGCGTGTCCAGGCACTCCGCGAGCCGTAGCAGCAGCTCGTAGTCCGGGTCGAGCTGACCTCGCTCCAGGGCCTGCAGCTGGTTGCCCGTCACCTCAGTCGCGGCAGCCAGCGCCTCGACGCTGAGGCCCTTTGCCTCCCGGACTGACTGGATGGCTTGGCCGAGCAGGTGGAGCTGCTGTCTCTCGTTCGTCATCGTGTAGTGGCGCCTCCCTTTCTTGGCCCCTTGGGACCTGCGCTCCTTCGGGACCGGGACGCCTTCGAGGAGCACGTCGGGCGTCACCCAGAACGCCTCCGTGAGGATCATGATCGTGAGAAGCCCCGGAGCGCGCTCGCCTCGCTCCAGGAGGCTGATCTCACTGCGATGCAGGCGCGCAGCCCGCGCGAGGGAATCCTGCGAGTGCTCCTCGACCCGACGGAGCATCTGCAGCTGGCGCCCGAACGCGCGAGCGATCTTCACCCGCTCGACCGCGTAAGCGCTCCCGGCCTCCTGCCGGGCCTCACTCCCAAGACGAGACAAGCCACCACCTCCTTGCTTGAGAGGCAGCCGAGAGCCGCGCGGCCAGGCACGCGCCGGCAGTCCCATCAGGGCAGGCACGGGCGCCGTCCCTCTAGGATCCACAGCCGTGCCGGGAGCGCAGTTCCCGGTGCCACGCCCCCGGCCGCTCAAACGGCGCGGGGGCACTTGATCAGAACGCCGTGAACGTACCAGGACTTTCCTGATCGATCCAGTCCACTTTTCCTCGCTCTAAGCGGGGTAAT
>Ga0210386_10000835_pt1 | contig 28384 bp, 27 predicted proteins | sample IncBWH32OmetaG_FD_160091 | JGI IMG/M metagenome (GOLD analysis project Ga0210386, IMG submission 160091) | Forest soil microbial communities from Barre Woods Harvard Forest LTER site, Petersham, Massachusetts, United States - Inc-BW-H-32-O ...
CGGGTTCGTCGTGACGACGGACCACCGTGGTGATGGTCGTGGTGGGCGCCACGTTGTAGTTCGGTCCGGAAGCGGACTCCGCCGAGCGAGCCTCGTTGATCGCCTGGATCTTCTCGGCCAACGCAGCCGGATCGGTGGTCACTGCGAATCGTCCGCACATATCTTCCATGGTGCCTGGTAGGCGATGATGGAGCACGTGAGCACCTGGACCGCCCCCTGCGCGACGGGGCCGGTGTACGCGACGGTGACGGTGCCGGGCTCGAAATCCCAGACCAACCGCGCATTGGTGCTTTCGGCGCTGGCCGCCGCGAACGGCGGCGTCTCGACGATCAACGGTGCGCTGCGCAGCCGCGACACCGACCTGATGATCGGCGCGCTGGGCGCGTTGGGCCTGCATGTCGACGGGTCGGCGGCAGAGCTGACGGTCAGCGGGAAGATCTCCCCGGCGGCCCACACCCGCATCGATTGCGGCTTGGCCGGCACGGTGTTGCGATTCGTCCCGCCAGTGGCGGCGCTGGGAGTCGCTGCGGTGACCTTCGACGGTGACGACCAGGCCCGGGTCCGGCCGATCGCGCCGTTGCTGGACGGGCTGCGCGGCCTGGGCGTCGACGTCGACGGCGACGGCCTGCCGTTCCAGGTGCACGGCAGCGGATCGGTTGCCGGCGGGGCCGTGGAAATCGACGCTTCGGCGTCGTCGCAGTTCGTATCCGGCCTGCTGCTCTCCGGTGCGTCGTTCACGGACGGCCTGATCGTGCAGCACACCGGTCCGGCACTGCCGTCAGCACCACACATCGCCATGACGGTGGCGATGCTGCGCCAAGCCGGCGTCGAGGTCGACGACGCCACGCCCAACCGCTGGCAGGTGCGGCCGGGCACGCTGGCGGCCCGGCACTGGCTGATCGAACCGGACCTGTCCAACGCCGTTCCGTTCATCGCGGCGGCCGTCGTCAGCGCGGGCACGGTGCGCATCACCGGCTGGCCGGCGGCCAGCATCCAACCCGCCGAGGCGATTCTGAGTATCCTGCGGCAACTGAATTCGGTTGTGAAGCAATCAGATTCGTATCTCGAGGTGCAGGGGCCGCAATCCTACGGCGGGTTCGACGTAAACCTGCGCGACGTCGGCGAACTGACCCCGGCGGTGGCCGTGCTCGCGGCGCTGGCCACCCCGGGCTCGGTGTCAAGGCTGACCGGCGTCGCCCACCTGCGCGGCCACGAGACCGACCGGCTGGCCGCGCTGCGCACCGAGATCAACCGGCTGGGCGGCAATTGCTCGGAAACCGCCGACGGCCTGGAGATCACCGCGGCGCCGTTGCGGCCCGGGACCTGGCAGTCCTACGCCGATCACCGGATGGCGACGGCCGGCGCGATCGTCGGACTGCGGGTGGCCGGTGTCGAGGTGGACGACATCGCCACCACCGCCAAGACGCTGCCGGATTTTCCGCGGATGTGGACGGACATGGTTGCGGAGTCCAGCGGTTGAGGCCGGGCGACTACGACGAGTCCGACGTCAAGATCCGCTCGGGACGGGGTTCCCGACCGCGGACCAAGACCCGCCCAGAGCACGCCGACGCAAAACCGGCCATGGTGGTCAGCGTCGACCGCGGCCGCTGGGGATGTGTGCTCGACGGCGATCCCGGTCGCCGGGTCACCGCGATGCGGGCCCGAGAACTGGGCCGTACACCGATCGTCGTCGGCGACGACGTCGACGTGGTTGGCGATCTTTCCGGTCGGCCGGATACCTTGGCCCGCATCGTCCGGCGTGGGCCGCGGCGAACAGTGTTGCGGCGCACCGCCGATGACACCGATCCCACCGAACGGGTCGTCGTCGCCAACGCCGATCAGCTGCTGATCGTGGTCGCTCTGGCCGACCCGCCGCCGCGCACCGGCCTGGTCGATCGGACGCTGATCGCGGCTTATGCGGGCGGTCTGGTACCGATCCTGTGCCTGACCAAAACCGATCTTGCGCCCGCCGCGCCGTTCGCCGAGCAGTTCGCCGATCTCGACCTGACGGTGATCACCGCGGGCCGCGACGACCCGCTGGACGCGGTCGCACACCTATTAGTTGCAAAAATTACTGTGCTGCTCGGTCATTCCGGTGTGGGCAAGTCAACGTTGGTCAATCGTCTTGTACCGGAGGCGGATCGGGCAGTCGGCGAAGTTACCGACATCGGCAGAGGTCGGCACACCTCGACCCAATCGGTCGCGCTGCCGCTGGAATCGGGTCAGCACCCCGGCTGGGTGATAGATACCCCGGGGATCCGCTCGTTCGGCCTGGCCCATATCGAACCCGACGACGTGCTGCAGGCTTTTTCCGACCTGGCCGGGGCGATCGAGGACTGCCCGCGCGGCTGCGGCCACCTGGGTCCACCCGCCGATCCCGAATGCGCGCTGGACGCCCTGACCGGGCCGGCCGCCCGTCGCGTCGCCGCCGCGCGCCGGCTACTAGCCGCGCTGACCGAGACGTAACCCCGAACCGCGGCGCCTCAGCTTTCGGCCTGCGAGCGAACCTGTTCGAGGTTGGCCTGCATGTTCTGCTGCCATTCGGCAATGCGCCGGGAGACGATCCTGGCCTCCTTCTCCGGCTGCGCGACGATCGCCGGGGTCAGCCCCGACGGCCCCGGCCCCATCCGGCCCCACTGGCGGACCAGCACGCCGTCGCTGGCCGGTTCGACCTCGAACGCCCATGTCGCGCTGACCCCTTCGGGCCCGATGACGTTGTATACCCAGCGGCGTTCGTCCTCGACTTCGACGACCTCGCAGACGGTCGCCCAGTCACCGAACGCCTCATGCTTGTTGCGACCGCGAAACCGCGCGCCGACTTCTACCGCTTCGGCGCCGTCCAGCCACTCGACAGCCTCGAGTTCCGAGGAACACCGCGCGGGCAGGCCGATGTCGGTCACCAGCTCCCATGCCGTGCGAACGTCGCACCGAACGCGCTGTGTCACTTCGACTGTGGGTTGATCGCGATAACGCATTATTTAATCCTTCTCGGTACCCGCCGGTGGGGGTGGCGGTCCTTGTAGCATGCCAGCCATGAAGGTCGGCACCATGATCGAGCCCCGCTTGCCGGGCGCTGTCGAGTTCGCAGTGGCGGCCGAGCGGATCGGTGTGACCTCACTATGGATCCCAGAAGTTTGGGGCTACGACGCCCTCACCGGGCTGGCGTATCTGGCCGCCAAGACGTCGTCGATCAAGCTCGGAACGTTTGTCGTGCAGTTGGGTTCGCGCAGCCCGGCGATGTTGGCGACGTCGGCGCTGAGCCTGCAGGAGCTGTCCGCGGGCCGCTTCCTTTTGGGCATCGGCACCTCCGGGCCGCGGGTCATGGAGGGCTGGCACGGCGTCCGGTTCCGCAAACCGGTGCAGACCACGCGGGAGACCATCGAGATCGTCCGTATCGTCAGCCGCGGCGAGCGGCTTGAGCACGCCGGCGAGGTCTACCCGCTGCCGCTGCCGGACAGTCGCGGCGCCGCGCTGCGGCCCATGGTCCGCCCCGACCATGTCCCGGTCTACGTGGCTGCGATGGGCCCGCAAAACCTGCGGCTGACCGGCGAGATGGCCGACGGCTGGCTGGGCAACGCCTTTATCCCCGAAGCCGCGGAGGTGTTCTTCGGCCCGTTGCGTGAAGGAGCGCAGCAGGCCGGGCGCACCCTCGACCAGCTCGACCTGGTCGCCCCCGTCGCGGTCGAGTTCCATGACAACCAAGCCGCCGCCGACGCCGCGGCACGCCGCCACGCCGACGGATACGCGTTCACCATAGGCGCCATGGGCTCACGTGGTTCGGGCGGCAAGAACTTCTACAACGACGCGTTCACCCGACTGGGTTACGGGGCCGAAGTCGAGACGGTCGCCGGACTGTGGCAAGCCGGAAAACAGGACGAGGCGCGCAGCGCGGTGCCACTCGATCTCGGCCGCCTCACCAATCTGCTCGGCACCCCCGCCGCCATCGCCGAGCGGGTGAGCCGCTACCGGGCGGCGGGCATCACGACGCTGCTGGCGAAGCTCGAAGGTGACCCCGAACAGCAGCTGGCGACGTTGCAGCAACTGGTTGCCATCGCCGAAGCAGCCTGAGCGGGATTACCAGCGCAGCATCGGCAGCGGGCGCAGCGGGTGGCGCGCGGCGTAGCCGGTCAGACCCTTGGCCAGGAACGCGTGAAACCCGCGATAGGGCAGCTGCGCGACGACGGCTTGCACGGCTGGGCGTCCGATGTGGTCGCGCAGCAATCCATGGCTGACATCGACGAGGTCGGCTTTGCGAAAGGTTTCGGTCATCCGATCGTCCGATGGCCGCAGCCGGTGGTGCTCGGTGATCAGCACTCGCAGCTGATCGGCGTCGGAGACTCCGAATTCGTGGGCATGATGCGTGGCGAGATCGGCGGACGGTGCAAGGTAGTCGAAAGTGCGCGCGGTCCAGATGCCCAGATCGTGGGCCGCCCACGCCAGCGCCGCGACGTCGGGGATCGAGCCACCGAGCAGCAGCTGGTGGTAGTTGATGCAGCGGTATACGTGGTTTCGGTAGGTAGGCACCGCGTTACCCAAGGCGCCGCGATAACGATCCAGCACGGCATCGACGATCGGATGTCCGGTGATGACCTCCACGTAGTGAAGGCTAGGCGGCCAGGTCGTCCCGCCCAGTCGGTTGCGCCTTTCCACCAAGCTTTTTGCTTCGCTTGTCGGCGCGCCAACCCCGCACCGTGGCAATCGCGGTCTTCAAGCCCCGGCGGCGTCCGGTCGCCGGGTCGGTGCCGGCGAAGTCCTCGTCCAGCACGGCGAACATCGACTCGCTGCGGGTCTCCGGTGCGTTGTCCGCGGTGTCGCGCAGGTACTTGTCCGGCAGCGACAACTTGGCGATGGTCCGCCATGTCTTGCCGTATTGCACCAGGAAAGAGCCTGTCGTGTAAGGCAAGTCGTATTTGTCGCAGAGCTCGCGCACCCGCACCGAAATCTCGGCAAGCCGGTGGCTCGGCAGATCCGGATACAGATGGTGTTCGATCTGATGGCACAGGTTGCCGCTCATGAACCGCATCGCCGGCCCGGCGTTGAAGTTGGCACTGCCCAGCATCTGGCGCAGATACCACTGCCCCTTCGTCTCGCCGATCATGTCGGTCTTGGTGAATTTCTCGGCGCCGTCGGGGAAGTGGCCGCAGAAGATGACGGCGTTGGCCCAGAGATTGCGGATCACGTTGGCGACCGCGTTGGCCTTCAGCGTCGATTTGTACGTGGCGCCGGGTGACAGCGCGGTCACCGCCGGGAACGCGACGTAGTCCTTGAACACCTGGCGACCGGTCTTACCTAGGAACTCGTCGACCCGCTGCCGGGCTTCCCCGTTGTCCATCCGCTTCTTGACGATCCTGCCGATCTCGACATGCTGCAACCCGACGCCCCATTCGAAGCCGATCGCGAGCAGCGTGTTGAACAGCAGGTTGAGCAGGTTGAAGCGCTTCCAGGGCTGGTCGCGTGTGACGCGCAGCAGGCCGTAGCCGACGTCGTCGTCCATGTCGAGGATGTTGGTGTACTTGTGGTGCACGAAATTGTGGGTGTAGCGCCAGTGCTTGGACGACCCGGTCATGTCCCACTCCCACGTCGAGGAGTGAATCTCGGGATCGTTCATCCAGTCCCACTGGCCGTGCATGACGTTGTGGCCGATCTCCATGTTCTCGACGATCTTGGACACGGCGAGCGTGACCGTCCCCGCCCACCAGGCTGATCGCCGCGAGCTAGCCGCCAGCAGCACCCGGCCGGCGACCTCCAGCGCGCGTTGTGCAGCGATTGTGCGGTGGATGTAGCGCGCATCCCGCTCGCCGCGGGAGTCTTCAACGTCCTGGCGGATGGCATCCAGCTCAATGCCCAAGTTTTCGATGTCGGCGTCCGTCAAATGCGCGAATACGTCTAGGTCGGTGATTGCCATCGCCTGTCCTCTCCGTAGTCTTGCAGTTACTGACCTACGCTATCGTAACCTACGAAACCGTAGGTTACCTGTGAGTAACATCTAAACGTCGAGCACGCAATCGCCCGACGCCGCCGAAATGCAGGTCTGCACGCGTGTCCCGGGTTCATGCTCCGCGCCCGTTCGCAAGTCCCGCACATGGCCTTCAACCAGGCCGACCACGCAGGATTGGCAGATCCCCATCCGGCAGCCGAACGGCATCTGCACGCCCACCTGTTCGCCGGCGTCCATCAACGACGTCGCCGCATCGGACGCGGCGGTTTTTCCGCTTTTCGCGAACGTGACCCTCCCACCGGCGCCCGCCGGTGCGGCGCGCGACACCGCGAAGCGCTCGAGGTGCAAGCGTTCGTGGACCCCGGCCGCCGCCCAGGCATGTTCGGCCGCCTTCAGCATCGCCTCCGGCCCACACGCCCAGGTCTGCCGCGCACGCCAGTCGGGCACTTCGCTGTCGAGCCGGCTCAAATCCAGCCGGCCCTGGCTGCGCGTGGTGCGCAGTTGCAGCCGGTATCCCGGGTGATCCGCGGCCAGCCGTTCCAGCTCCGTGCCGAACATGACATCGTCCGCGGTGGGCGCCGAGTGCAGGTGGACCACATCGGTGATCTGATCGCGGCGCACCAGCGTGCGCAGCATCGACATCACCGGGGTGATCCCCGAGCCGGCTGTGACGAACAACATGGTCGGTGGCGCCGGATCGGGCAGCACGAAATTGCCCTGCGGCGCGGCCAGCCGCACGATCGTCCCTGGCTGCACGCCGGCCACCAGATGGGTTGACAGGAAGCCCTCGGGCATCGCTTTCACCGTGATGGTCACCGTGCGGGCGCCCTTGACCGGGCTCGACGTCAGCGAATAGGAGCGCCATCGCCAGCGGCCGTCAACCAGCAGCCCGATCCCCATGTACTGACCCGGCTCGTAGTCAAAGCCAAAGCCCCAGCCTGGCTTGATGACCAGCGTCGCGGAATCCTGCGTCTCCCGTCGAACCTCGATGATGCGACCGCGCAACTCGCGCGCCGACCACAACGGATTGGCCAGTCGGGTGTAGTCGTCGGGCAGCAGCGGTGTGGTGATGCGCTGGGCAAGTTTGCGCAGCGCGTACCAGCCGGGGTGTGTGTCCACGCCCGCCACCGTAATCGGCATGGTGTCGACGACGTCGGCAGTGACTCGCGCGATCTTTCGGTCCATTGGGGAAACTCCTGCCCTCGATCGTCTAACCTACGGTACCGTAACCTACGGTTCCGTAGCTAGCGTTAGAGCAGTTCAAGCAGGAACGGCAGCTCTTGGGTGGCGTACCAGGCCAGATCGTGGTCCTGCGCGTCGCCAACCGTCAGCTCGGCGTCTTCGTCGCCGAGATCAGCCTCGTCAATGACCGCGATCGCCGCCGAGACGTCCGCTTCCGCGGCGGCATTGTCGACGAATGCAGCGACGCCCTCCTCGATCGCCACCGGCGCCTCGATCCGCACGACGGCGTCATCGAGATCCGGACGCGGCGTCACCTCGCCGACATCGGCGACCAGCACCGCCCGCCGCGGCGGGAACGTCGCACCCGGCTGCTCCGAAGCCGCCGCCAGCAGCCGCAGCGAAGCCAACGCAGCCTCGCGCAGCGCGACTTCGCCCAACTCGTCGTCGTCGCCTTGGGCGTACGCTTCGCGCAGTCTGGGCGTCACCGCGAACGCGGTGCCGTTGACCGGCCACAACGAACCATCGGCGACGAGTTGCTGCAGCATGGCCAGGGTCACCGGGACGTAGATCCGCATCAGGCGGCACTCACCCGGGTCACTCGGTCGGACCGATCAACGTCGCGACATGGTCGTCCACGTAGGTCGACAGCTCGCGCGGTGGCCGCTGGTAGTTGTCGCTGACCACCGGACGGGCGGGCAGTTTGACCTTCGGTTTCTTCACGTCGCGATAGTCGATGGTGGACAACAGATGCGCCATCATGTTGAGCCGAGCGTGTTTCTTGACATCTGATTCCACGACATACCATGGGCTGCCCGGCGTATCGGTGAACACCATCATCTCGTCTTTAGCGCGGGAATAATCCTCCCACCGATACAGCGATTCCAGGTCCATCGGGCTGAGTTTCCATTGCCGTACCGGGTCATTCAGCCGCGCCTTGAACCGACGCAACTGCTCGTCTTCGGATACCGAAAACCAGTATTTCCGTAGCAGAATCCCGTCGTCGATGAGCATCTGCTCGAAGATCGGTGTCTGCCGGAGGAACAGCGCATGCTCTTGCGGTGTGCAGAATCCCATGACTTTCTCGACGCCCGCCCGGTTGTACCACGACCGGTCGAACAGCACGATCTCCCCTTTGGCGGGCAGATGCGCGATATAGCGCTGGTAGTACCATTGCCCGCGCTCCCGATCGGTCGGCGCGGGCAACGCGGCGATCCTTGCGACACGCGGGTTGAGATATTCGGTAATCCTTTTGATCGTGCCACCCTTGCCCGCGCCGTCGCGGCCTTCGAAGATCACCACGATGCGGGCACCGGAGAATCGCACCCACTCCTGCAGTTTGACCAATTCCGTTTGAAGCCTGAACAATTCGGCTTCGTAAACCTGGTTAGATATCTTGGGCAGCGGCGTCTTCGGTGACGTCTTCTGCGGCTTTTGCTGCTTTCGTTGCTTCGTCTTCGCCGACGATTCGTCGGCCGATCCGGTGCTCACAGCATCGAATGGTAAGTCGGCAAGCTGATTCTGCACCGGCGAAACGCAGCTCTATTGTGCGGCTTCCAACAATTCTTCGAGTGATTCGGCCAGTAGCACCGGTAGTACGTCGACATCGCTCATCGCGTCGCGGTCAGCATTGATGCCGAAATACAACATGCCGTTGTAAGAGGTCACGCCGATGGCCAGCACCTGGTTGTTGAGCAGCGGCGGTACGGCGTAGCTCTCCAGCAACTTTGCGCCGGCAATATAGATCTGCGACTGGGCGCCGGGCGCATTGGTGATCAACAGGTTGAACAGCCGCGCCGACAAACCGGTCGCGACCCGAATCCCCATGGCGTGCAGTGTCGGCGGCGCAAACCCCGACAGGGTCACGATCGTTCGCGCGTCGACCAGGCTGGATGCGGTCGGGTTGGATTCGGTGGTGTGTGCGATCTGTGACAGCCGCACGACCGCGTTGCCCTCCCCTACCGGCAGGTCGACCAGAAAGGGCGCCACCGCGCTGATCGCCCGCCCGCGGCTCGACGCGTCGAATGTCGCGTCCACGTAGACCGGCAAGGGCGCCATGGCCCGCACCATTCCGGTTGGCGCCGCCGCCTCGCCGCGCGACAACAGCCAGTTGCGCAGTGCGCCGGTGATCACCGCCAGCACCACATCGTTGACGTCGCAGTTGTAACGCGCTCGAATGGCCCGATAGTCATCAAGACGTCCGCGGGCGACCGTGAACCGACGGTTGCGGGACACCCTGGTGTTCAGCGGGCTGCTGGGCGCGGTGCCCCGCGCAAGCGTGCGAGCGACGTCGAAGAACCGTCGACCGACGTCGATCAGTTGGCCGGAATTGGTCGCCAGTTCGGTGACCCCGGTGCGGACGGCCCTCACCTGCGTGCGGGGGCGGGTGGCCCAGTCACCGAGGGCGCCCAACAACAGCCGGGTGGTGCCGGGTTCGCGGGCCGGTACCCAGAAGTCCTCGGGAAACGGCGGCGGACGCCGGCTCCGGTCTGCGATGACGTGACCGATGTCCGCCGCACCCATGCCGTTGATCAACGCCTGATGCGACTTGGTGTAGAGGGCGAGTCGATTTTTGGCCAAGCCCTCCACCAAGTACATCTCCCAGAGCGGCCGGGACTTGTCCAGCGGCCGTGCCGCCAGCCGGCCGATCAGTTCGTGCAACTGCTCGTCGCTGCCGGGCGACGGCAGCGCCGAGCGCCGGACGTGGTAGGTGATGTCGAAATCGCGGTCGTCGATCCACACCGGCCGGGCCAACCTCATCGTCACTTCCCGGACCTTCTGCCGGTACCGCGGTACCTTCGGCAGCCGCTGTTCGACGGTGGCCAGCAACGTTTCGTAGCTCAGCCCGGCGCGCGGCTGACGCAGGATCGACAGTGAGCCCACATAAAGCGGTGTGGCGGTGTTCTCCAGCTGATAGAACGACGCGTCCGAAGTGGACAACCTCGCCACGTCGCCTCTCCCTGGTATTTCCTCGCGTATTCGCCGGCAGATCGATCTGCCGCTCACGGTAACCGTCGGGGAGAGCCTGCCGCAGCGCGGGTACGGGCCCGCGACGATTGTGCGATGATCGTCACAGTCGTCTGCCACTCTCCAGCAGGCTTACTTTTCGGCCCCTTCGTAAGCATTGGGAGAGTGCAGCGTTGACCAGCCCAAGCCCATCCGATCGCGACGCGTTCGCCGTCCTGCCCGTCGTCGATTATGAACCGCCGGCGCGCGATGTCCGGCACTGTCGGCCGCCCAGACCCACAGCATTGCGGCGGCGTAATGCGCTTGTGCAGCAACGCCATTCAAGTCGGCCGCCTCCGACGGGTGGATCGTCGGCAATGTCGGCGCCGATGCGGCAAGCGGCGTGCTTCGCTGACGCAGCACTGCGCCGGGTGCTGGAAGTCATCGACCGTCGCCGCCCCGTCGCGCAGCTACACGGGTTGCTGGCCGCCGGTCTGGTCGACTCGGTGCTTTGCGCCCACCGGTTCGAGACCGGCCGGCTTGCGGCCGACGATAGCGCGGCGGCGGTGTTGCGCCGGTTGCGGCTGCAGGCGGTGGATGCCCCGGACCGGTTCACGGCGGCCGAGGTATTCGGCAGCTACAGCCGCGGGCCTCGCATCCACGCCATCGCCTGCCGCATCGAATGGGTCGCGGGCGGACGGTGGCAGGTGGTCGCCCTGCACATCGGCTGACCCACCGCGTCACACCGACTTGCGGGCACTGGCCGGCAACGGGCCGCCAGTGAAACGGGTGAGCACCGGACCGACGATCGCCAGCACAAACACATACGACGTTGCCAGCGCGGCAACCCCGGTGATCTGCGTGCCGACCAGGCCGATGATAATCAGCGAAAATTCGCCTCGGGCGATCAGCGTTGTGCCGGCGCGCAACTGGCCTCGCCGCGCCACTCCCTCGCGCCGAGCGGCGAACACTCCGGTGGCCACCTTCGTCGCTGCAGTGACCGCGGCCAGGATCAGGGCTATCGGGAGCTCCGGTAACAGCTGTGCGGGATTCACCGGCAGCCCGACCGCGACGAAGAAGATCGCGGCGAACAGGTCGCGCAGCGGACCAAGCAGCTTTCGGGCTCGTTCTGCAGTCTCACCGGTGAGGGTCAGGCCGACCAGGAAGGCGCCCACGGCGGCCGACGCATGCAGGTGCTCGGCCAGCGCTGCAACGATCAGGGTAATGCCGAGGACCCTCAGCAGCAGCTGCTCGGAATCCGGGTGCGTCATCAGCCGGCCGACGTGGTGGCCCCAGCGATACGACGCGGCAAACGCCATGCACAGCGCCGCGATCGCGGCGGCCACCTCGACGATCGCGAGCAACCAGCCGCCGCCCGCGCCCAGAACTGCCACCAGCGGCAGATAAACCGCCATCGCGAAGTCCTCGAGCACCAGCACCGCCAGCACCGCCGGCGTTTCGCGGTTACCGAGCCGGTGCAAGTCCGCCAGCAGACTCGAGATAACACCCGACGACGAGACGTAGGTGACGCCGGCCAACGCGAGGATCCCGACGCCGTTGAGCCCGAGCAGCCACCCTGCCACCGCACCGGGCGTGGCGTTCAGCACGAAGTCGACTGCGGCGGAAGGCAGGTGATGACGCAAACTGCTGGCAAATTCGGTCGCGGAGAATTCCAGACCCAAGGTCAGCAACAGCAGCACGACGCCGATCGGCGCGCCGGTGGTGATGAAGTGACCAGCGGTGGTCACCGGTGCGACTCCGCCGTTCCCGAGCGCCAAACCGGTCAGCAGATACACCGGTATCGGGGAGAGCGCGAACCGACGAGCGACCGTCCCCAGTAAGGCAAGCACGGTGAGGACGGCGCCGAGTTGCAGTAGTAGCGGCGCCGAAATCTGCACGCGCTCAGCCCTTATCGACGAGCTGCACGACTTTGGCAATGCCGGATTCGGTGCCGACCACCACCAGTACGTCGTTTGCATGCAGAATTTCAGCCGGCCCCGGCGATGCCATCACCACGTCGTTGCGCACGATCGCCACGATCGACGCGCCGGTGCGGGTGCGCGCCCGGGTGTCCCCGAGCGGCCGGTCCGCGAACGGGCTGCCCGGCCCGATGTGCACTTGACCGGCCTCGAGCCCTGGCACTTCGCGGGTCAACTCGGTGAAGCGCTCGGCGATGCGTGGTGCGCCCAGGATCTGGGCGACCGCGTCGGCCTCTTCGTCGGTGAAGTGGAAGATCGGCTGCGCTTGGTCGGGATCGTCGCGCGCATAACGGACGACGTCGAAGTCGCCGCTGCGCCGGGCGATGATCCCGATCCGCTCGCCGTCGTGGCTGGTGAACTCGTACCGCACCCCGATGCTGGGCAGCAGGACCTCTTTGACGTCCACAGCGGCTACCGCCGTTTGGCGGATTTCGGCTTGGCGTGCCGGCCTTGTCGGCGCGCGGCTTCACGCCGCTCGCGTCGACTGCCAGCGGCTCCGGCCGCTGCCGTCTGCGCGCCACCGTTGCCTTGCACTTGCGCCGAACCGTCCTCGGCCGGCCCAGAATACGTCAATTCGGGCGACTGCGTCTCAATTCCCTTGGCGCGCAACGCAGTCGCGGCTTCGCGTGGTCCGGCCGACTCGGCAGCCCCGCCAGCGGTCCGCTGCTGTGCGCTGGCCGCTGCAGCGGTGGCGAACTCCGCCAAGTCCTCCGGCTCCTCGACCGGTCCCACCTGCGGGGCCGGTACCGCCTCGACCGAGACGTTGAACAAGAAGCCGACCGACTCTTCCTTCAGGCCCTCGAGCATGCCGCTGAACATGTCGAAGCCCTCGCGCTGGTACTCGACCAGTGGATCGCGTTGGGCCATCGCGCGCAGCCCGATGCCCTCTTTGAGGTAGTCCATCTCATAGAGATGCTCACGCCACTTGCGGTCGATGACGTTGAGCAGCACGTTGCGTTCCAGCTGACGGATCGCGCCCTCGCCGGCGAGCTCCTCGAGTTCGGCCTCCCGCACGGCATAGGCACGCTCGGCGTCTTCGACCAACGCATCGAGCAGCTCCTCGCGGGTGAGCTCACCGGGCTCACCGATCGCCTCCGAGTCGAGCAGGTCTTTGTGGTCGATCTTGACCGGATACAGCGTTTTCAGCGCCTCCCAGAGCTGTTCGAGATCCCAGTCCTCGGCGTAACCCTCGGCGGTCGCTCCGTTGACGTAGGCGGTGATCACGTCGACGAGCATGTCGCGGGCCTGCTGCTGCAAATTCTCGCCCTCGAGGATGCGGCGGCGCTCCTCGTAGATGACCTTGCGCTGCTGGTTCATCACCTCGTCGTATTTGAGGACGTTCTTGCGGACCTCGAAGTTCTGCTGCTCGACCTGCGTCTGCGCGCTCTTGATCGCGCGGGTCACCATCTTGGCCTCGATGGGCACGTCGTCGGGCAGGTTGAGCCTGGTCAACAGCGATTCCAGCGCCGCGCCATTGAAGCGGCGCATCAACTCGTCACCCAACGACAGATAGAAGCGGGACTCGCCGGGGTCGCCTTGGCGTCCGGAGCGGCCGCGCAGCTGGTTGTCGATGCGCCGCGATTCATGCCGTTCGGTACCCAGCACGTACAGCCCGCCGGCCTCGATCACTTCCTTTGCTTCGGCGGCGGCCTCGGCCTTGACCACGGGCAGCTCTTCGTGCCAGGCCTCGTCGTACTCCTCGGCTGTCTCCACCGGGTCGAGGCCTCGCTCACGCAGCCGGAGGTCAGTGAGAAAGTCGACGTTGCCGCCCAAAACGATGTCGGTACCACGGCCGGCCATGTTGGTGGCGACCGTGATGGCGCCGCGCCGGCCGGCTTGGGCGACGATGCCGGCCTCTTGCTCGTGGTATTTGGCGTTCAGCACGTTGTGCGGGATGCGCCGCTTCTGGAACTGTCGGGACAGGTACTCCGAGCGCTCCACGCTGGTCGTACCGATCAGCACCGGCTGACCCTTCTCGAAACGCTCGCTGACGTCGTCGACGACCGCGATGTACTTGGCTTCCTCGGTCTTGTAGATGAGGTCGGACTGGTCGGTGCGAATCATCTCCTTATTGGTCGGAATCGTGACCACGCCGAGCTTGTAGATCTCGTGCAGCTCGGCGGCCTCGGTCTGCGCGGTTCCGGTCATGCCGGCGAGCTTGTCGTAGAGGCGGAAGTAGTTCTGCAGTGTGATGGTGGCCAGCGTCTGGTTCTCGGCCTTGATCTCGACGTGCTCTTTGGCCTCGATGGCCTGGTGCATGCCCTCGTTGTACCGGCGGCCGATCAGCACGCGGCCGGTGAACTCGTCGACGATGAGCACCTCGCCGTCGCGGACGATGTAGTCCTTGTCGCGGGAGAACAGCTCTTTGGCTTTCAGCGCGTTGTTGAGGTAGCTGACCAGCGGTGAGTTGGCGGCCTCGTAGAGGTTGTCGATGCCGAGCTGGTCCTCGACGAACTCCACACCAAGCTCGTGCACGCCGACGGTGCGCTTGCGGAGGTCGACTTCGTAGTGCACGTCTTTTTCCATCAGCGGCGCCAACCGGGCGAACTCGGGGTACCAGTTCGAAGATCCGTCGGCGGGCCCGGAAATGATCAGCGGCGTGCGGGCCTCGTCGATCAGAATCGAGTCCACCTCGTCGACGATCGCGAAGTTGTGCCCGCGCTGGACGCAGTCCTCCAGCGCGTGGGCCATGTTGTCACGCAGGTAGTCGAAGCCGAACTCATTGTTGGTGCCGTAGGTGATGTCGGCGGCGTACGCGACGCGCCGCTCGTCGGGCATCATGGGCGCGAGGATCACGCCGACGTCCAGACCGAGGAAGCGGTGCACCCGGCCCATCCACTCGCTGTCGCGTTTGGCCAGGTAGTCGTTGACGGTGACGATGTGCACACCCTTGCCGCCGATGCCGTTGAGGTAGGCCGGCAACACCGACGTCAGGGTTTTGCCTTCGCCGGTCTTCATCTCGGCGACGTTGCCGAAGTGCAGCGCCGCAGCACCCATCACCTGCACGTCGAACGGGCGCTGGTCCAGCACCCGCCAGGCCGCCTCGCGGGCCACCGCGAACGCCTCGGGCAGCAGGTCGTCGAGGCTTTCCCCGTCGGCGTGCCGCTTCTTGAACTCGTCGGTCTTGGCCCGCAGTTGGGCATCGGTGAGTTTCTCGACGTCGTCGGACAAAGTGTTGACATAGTCGGCCACCCGCTTGAGGCGCTTGACTATGCGACCTTCACCGAGGCGCAACAACTTACTCAGCACAGCTTTGTCCCCTACGGATCGGAGTCTCGGGCGTCCTCCATCCTAGGTGACGAGCTGGCGGTAGCCGCCGATCGTCAGGCTAGGCGGATCAGCCCGTAGTCGTAGGCGTGCCGACGATAGACCACCGACGGGCATTCGGTCTGCTCGTCGTAGAAGAGGAAGAAGTCGTGGCCGACCAGCTCCATCTCGTAGAGCGCGTCGTCCACCGACATCGGCTTGGCCGGGTGTTCCTTGGTGCGCACCACCCGACCCGGCTCGTGGTATTCGTCGACGCCGTCGTGGTCCGGCGCACCGGTGACGTCGGTTTCGAAAGCCGGCCCGGCCGGCACAGTGGCGGTCGCGGCGGCCAGTGAGACGGGGGTCTTGTCGCCGTAGTGGACTTTGCGGCGGTCCTTGACGCGACGCAGCCGGCTTTCCAGCCTGGCGACCGCGGATTCGAAGGCGGCGTAGAAGCTATTTGCGCACGCTTCACCGCGCACCACCGGCCCGCGACCGCGAGCGGTGATCTCGACATGCTGACAGGACTTGCGTTGGCGACGGTTGCGTTCATGGTCGAGTTCGACATCGAACAGATAGACGGTCCGGTCGAACCGCTCTAAGCGGGCGAGTTTCTCCGAGACGTAGATGCGGAAATGGTCGGGTATCTCGACGTTGCGGCCCTTGACCACGACCTCGGCGTGCGGTGTCGGTTCGTCCGGCTCGTCGGCTGCCGTCGGTAGTTCGGCGACAAGCTGATCGGAATCCACGGTTTGCCTTGACATACTTGACAACTCGTTTCTCTCGCGTTGCACGCACACAGCGTGCCCGGCTTTCAGATGCACGCGCCGACGGGGATGCTGGTCTTGCCGTGGCCGCCCGCCGGTGCAAGGTGTCGAGAACTCACCCCCTACCGTCTTCGGTGCCGTGGCGCCTCTGTCTATGTCAGATGCGCCAACTTCAGGCGTTCATGGTGCGTTCATGGTGCTTGAACCCGACGGTAGACCGTCTGCTGGCAGAAGTTCCAGTGTTTTGATCCGTCTGTTGCGAGTTCTTCATGAATGCTCACGCGGCAGCTAGCGCCAGCACAGCCGATACCCGCGCTCCCGCGGTTTGCAGAACGCGGACCGACTCACGGGCGGTGGCGCCGGTGGTGACGATGTCGTCGACGAGCAGGACTTCGCCATCGGCTGGCAGACGTCGGCGCGTCAGCAGCACCCTTCCAGCGATGTTGCGCTCGCGGGCGTCGCTACCCAGACCGGCCGAGTCGCGGGCCAGCGCCTTCATCCGCAGCGCCCGGACCACGGTGATGTGCGGGTGGTCCGCCGTTGCCAGCGTCGCGACGCGGCTGACGGGATCGCCGCCGCGGCGACGCGCCGCCCAGTTGCGGGTCGGAGCCGGCACGATCGTCAGCGGGACATCGAGCAGGCCCCACCCGAGCAATCGGTGCACACCGAGCGCCAACGCCTGGGACAACGGCGTGACCAGGTCGCTGCGGCCGCGATCTTTCATTGCGACGATCACCTGCCGGCGCGCACCGGCGTAGCGGCCGAGCGCAAACACCGGGACTCCGGGGTCGATGCGCGGGCTCACCACGCGCGGGGCGTCGGGACCCATGGCCAGCTCTCGGGCACAGGCCTCACACCAGCGGGTCGACGGCGCCGCGCAGCCGCCGCATTCCAGCGGAAGAACGAGATCGAGCACGGCCTAAGTGTGGCGGCGGGGGGTGACAGGTACGGCATGCCGACCTCGTCAGGGCAGGAAGTTCGAGACGTCGAAGACGCTGGCGATGTCCACACCGATGTCAGTAAAGACCGCGTTGAAATCCGCCGGGATCACCGCGACATCGGCGTCGATCACCCCGAGGTCCGCCGGGAGCAATCCTGAACCACTCAGATCACCGGCTTCGTCCGCCGCGACGAACGCTTGGTCGGCATCGAGCACCCCTTGGTAAGCCTGGGCCAGTTGGTCGTCAACACCGGTCAGGTCTGCTTGGTCGGCCGCGGGCAGGCTGGACAGGATCGACTCTTGGTCAGAGAGGATCGTCGACTCTGAGCCATTTTGAATCGCCTCTTGCATAGAGAGGACGGCCGCCTGCTCGGCGTCCAGCGACGCGTCAGGTGCTCCGTCCAGCACCTGGGTAGCTTGGGTCAAATCCGCGCCGGCTTCGCCCAACCCGGTATCGGCGGCGTCGGCGTGCGCATCGGCGGCGGTGGCCATACCGATCATCGCAGCGGCCACAACGGCCCCGGCGCCCATGCCGACAGCGACGCCCCAGCGGGGAGCCTGGCGAACGAGTGGTTGGTTGCGGTGGTTACTCATGCGAAATCCGATCCTCCCTGGGCGCCAAACATATTGGCAGCGTTGATTGCTCGATCAACGCTAAGGAACGCGACCGGACGCTTGCTAGCCACCGCGCGCACGCTTCTGGCCAGATTGCGCGGGCTGGGATCAACTAGGCACTGCGGCGCAATGTCTTTGCCGGCGGCTCTTGGTAGCGGGCGGCATGGGCAGCGGCGAACCTACCGAGATTGGTGAAACCCCAATCGTAGGCAACCGAAGCTACGGTGACTGTCGATGGGTCCGACTCGATCAAGGTCTGGTGCGCCCGGCGTAACCGCACCTCACGCAGATAGGCCATCGGCGACATGCCGAGGTGACGCTTGAAACCTTGCTGCAGCGCACGGACACTAACCTGGCTGCGAGCCGCGATTGACGACAGCGTCAAGGGCAATTGCGCTTCAGCTTCGATGACATCGACTGCGGTGCGAATTGCGCGGGGCGCCACCGAGCGTCCCCGTGCCATCAGAGCGCTGCGGTGCGAATGCTCGGCGGCCAGGAGGAATCCGCGCACCAGGCTGTCGACGAACGGCATTCCGACCAGTGGTTGATGGATCAGGCCGTCGGGGTGGAAGAACTGCTCCGCGAACAACACCAGCATGTTGATCCAGCTTCGGGCCGGCGCGTTGTTGATCGGCATGAGCGGTGCGAAATCGGGTTCCGAGGTCATCTGTCGGCCCAGTGCATCGCTGAGCGCGTCCTCGACAGCGGGTTGATCGATCTTGAAAAGCAGTATTTCGGCGCTCTCTTTCCATTGCAGGGTGCCAAGCCCCTCGGGCGTGTAGACGGCTGCGGTGCCGGCAACGCCGCCCACCGAAAATCCCGGGTGCACCCACTCCGCGCGGCCCGACCGCACGAGAAACACTCGATATGCGCCGCACCCCTCACCGCTCTTCAGGCACATATCGGAACCGACGACCATGTCGGAAAGGGTTACCGAACCCATGCGACCGCCGCGGTGTGTTACCGAAAATGAGTCCGGATCAGACAACAGACTCAGATGAGAGCGCCCGCAGCCACATAGCCGGACAAAGTCGTCGAAACCCTTCGCCCGCGCCCAGCTACGCGCATCCAACCCGTCCTCTGTCGGTTGTTCCGTCACGATGTGGCCCCTCTCACCGCCCGCGGATAACCCTCTCAACGTTTTTCTACGTTCCGATGAGCGGGCCAGTTCAAGTGACGTTCGCCACGGTCGCACCCGCGTCAGTCTCCCCGTGCAGGCTGCTGATCAGCTGTGGAACTCATTTGAGCTCGCTGGGGAAGCATCATGGACCAAGGTTTATTCCGAACGCGTCGGTTGGCCTCCGGTATTCAGTCGAGCCGTGACCGATACCGACACCACAAACTTCAGTATCGAAATCTCTAAAACCACGTTACGGCAGCGGATTTCGGTATGACGCAAGCGCCTGGGAGTCGACGATCACTACCGTGGTGCCGTCGAAACGGATCCAGCCGCGAACCTCGAAGTAACGCAACGTATCGCCGATCAACTCTGGTGCGGCGCCGACAAGTCGCGATAGGTCTTCCAACGTCAGATCATGCACAATTCGGACCACTTCGCCGTCGCGGTGGCCAAACCGTCTCCTCAACAACAACAGTCGGCTCGCGACACGGCCCGAGACATCAGCGAAGGCGAAGTCAGTCAGGGTGTCCGTCATCTCCTGCGCACGCCGCGCATACAGGCGCAGCATTTGATTGCTGAACTCTGAGCATTCGGCCATCCACATGAGCAATTGACCGCGTTCAATCGGCACCAGCAGAACTTCGGTGAGTGCAGTTACGCGCGTCTCACAAGCGGCCGGATCGAAAAGCGATACACCACCGAGTATTTCGTAGCCTCCCAGAACGGTCAACGCGAGTTCAGCGCCACCGATCCGACGCAGTGAGATCTCCACTTTGCCAGACATGATGACGTAAAGACGACCACCCAAGTCGCATCGGGCGCCCACCAGCCGCCCGGGCGGCCAGCGCAGAGGCGTCAGCTGCTCGGACCACCGCGACAAAGCGGCAGGATCGCTCTTGCGAAAAAGACCAGATCCGAGCAGTGCCTGGCGCACATCCTCGGACCTTTCGCGTGCTCCCTCATACGTTGCCAATGCTTCGGGCACCGCACCTTCCGCGTTGCCAGAGGGCGTCACCGAACTAGGACTCGGCGTCTGCCACCACACCAGAGTCGCGCCTATCCACGCGGGGGCTGCGATGATCACGGGGCTCATCATTCCGGTAACGCTAAGTATCCCGGAGCAAACCAACGAGCCGCCGCACGCCGCGTTCTGGCCAGAATGCGCAGTCCCGTCGCCGGTGCCTCCGCCCCGACTCAGCCGGGCAGCACCGGCATCGCCCCGGGCACCATGAACGGCGGCACGTCCAGCCAGCCCTGTGGCCCTTCCGCACCCGAGATCGACAGCTGCATGACGCCGCGCGGATCGGCGACGTACACGATCGACGGATTGGCCGCGATCGCCCCCACCGGCAGCTGCAGATTGCCGCTCGGGGCATCCGAGTTCACACCGTCGATGTTGACGTAGGACACCGGGTGCGCAGCGTCGTTGCGACTCACCGCGACGTCGTCGTCGGTGCGCCACGACAACGACACCACCGACGAGCCCAGCCCGAACCCGAGCCGCCGTGGGTAGGTCAACGCGAATTGGCCGGCCTGCGTCTGCTCGACGCTGGCCAGGATCACCTGGCCCTCGATGACCATCGCCGCCCGCGTCCCGTCGCGCGACAATTGCAGCTCGGCGATCACGCCCGGGAAGTGAGTGGACACCGCGGCCGAATCAACCGGGAGACGCGCAGGCTGACCCGAGGCCGTGCTTTGAATGGCACGCAACACGGTGTTGCCGTCGGCCACCACCCACACCGCATCGTCCAGGGACCAGGTGGGCCGCGACAAGCTATGCCCGTCAGCGGCTTCCACCGCCTCGCCGCCAAGATCGCCGATCCACAGCGATGATGCCATGTCCGGCGCGCCCGGCCGAAGCGTCACCACCGACGCCACCTGGTGCCCGCTGCGCGACAGCGCGGCTCCGGTCTGATCCGTCGTCCGCCCGAACGCGCCTGGGACCGGGTCGAAGTGCTGCCCGTCCAGCGAGACCAGCGCCCCGCCCACCAGCGCGTGCACCCCGGCCGCCGCGCCCTCCGCCACACCCGGGTCGGTGGCGGCGACATCGGAGGGGTTCCACCCGGCCGCGAACCTTTCGTCCAGCGCGGCGCCGTCAGCGTTGATCACATACGGCCCTTTGATGTCGGCGCGCGCCAGGGTCCAGATGATCTGCGCGGCAAGCAACTCCTTGCTGTGCGGGTCGGCGACCGTCAGCAGCTCCAGATCGATTCGGGCGCCGGCGTACCCGCGTCCGATGCCGCTCTTTCCGCCGTCGGCACGAGTCACCGGCCCGCGCAGCCGCAGCGGCGGGCCGAGCATGTTGCGGACGCTTTTGGCCATGTCCGGACGCGGACCGGCGATCAACTTGGAAACCAATTCGGTGGCCAAATGGTCAGGATCGGCCACCGCGACATAACGCGGATCAGGAACGACCGTCTTACCGGTCGGGTCCGCGAAATACAGCGTGTTGCGCTTATAGGTGGCCTGAAATTGCTGCCAGTCCAAGAACACCCCGTTGGGCAGGCGGTCGATGCGCCAGCCGCCCGGTGTCTTGATCAGCTCGATCGGACCGGGATCCGGCAGCACCCCCTCGGCGGTCTCGAACACGCCCATATCCGACAGCGAGCCAAGTTTGTCTGCCCGCATAGCCACCGAAACCCTTTCGGCGCTGTGGGTTTCGACGAAGACGACGTGGTCGATCAGCAGCGCGCTACCGGCATCGTCCCAGGCGTTCGACGCCGACTGGGTGAGGAACTGACGTGCCGCGAGGTGGCGGTTGGCCGGATCGGCTGTGGCTTTGAGGAATTCGCGCAACAGCATGTCAGGGTCCATGCCGGGCGTCGGCTTGGGCAGATTCGACGGTGCCGGCCGCTCGACGGTGCCGATGGCTTGCGGCGCCGACGCGCTCGGCACTCCGGCGCAGCCCGCGAGCACAACGGTCAGGGCGAACAGCAGCCCGGTCAGGCGTCGCATCACGCGCCTCTCTCGGCGTGCTCCCGTGGCCGAAGCTGACGGTCCTTGCGTTCTGGGGCAATCGGTTTCATCGGCAGCGGGCTGGTGGTGACCTTGTGTCCGCGCACCAGCGGCAGCGTCAGCCGGAAGCAGGCGCCCTCGCCCGGCTCGCCCCAGGCCTCGAGCCGGCCCTGGTGCAGACGCGCGTCCTCGACGCTGATCGCCAGGCCCAGCCCGGTCCCACCGGATCGCCGCACCCGTGACGGGTCGGACCGCCAGAACCGGCTGAACACCAGCTTCTCTTCGCCGGGCCGCAGCCCGACGCCGTAGTCGCGGACGGTGACGGCGACGGTGTCTTCGTCGGCGGCCATCCGGATGCGTACCGGTTTATGCTCGGCATGGTCGATGGCGTTGGCGATCAGATTGCGCAGGATCCGCTCGACCCGCCGGGGGTCGACTTCGGCGATCACTCCGTCTTCCGGCATGTCGACGATCAACTGGACGCCGGCGTCTTCGGCCAGGTGCCCGACATTGCCCAGCGCGCTGTTGACGGTCGAACGGAGGTCGACCGCTTCCACCGACAGCTCGGCCACACCCGCGTCGTGTCGCGAGATTTCCAGCAGGTCGTTGAGCAGCGTTTCGAACCGGTCCAGCTCGCTGACCATCAGTTCGGTAGAGCGGCGCAGCGCCGGCTCGAGGTCCTCACTGTGGTCGTAGATCAGGTCGGCGGCCATCCGGACGGTGGTCAGCGGGGTGCGCAGCTCGTGGCTGACGTCAGAGGTGAACCGGCGCTGCAGGTTACCGAACTCTTCGAGCTGGGCGATCTGCCGCGAGAGGCTTTCGGCCATGTCGTTGAACGACACCGCCAGCCGGGCCATGTCGTCTTCGCCGCGGATCGGCATCCGCTCGGACAGGTGCCCCTCGGCGAACCGCTCGGCGGTCCGCGCCGCGGCACGCACCGGCACCACCACCTGCCGCGTGACCAACCATGCGATACCGGCCAGCAGCACCATCAGCACCAGGCCGCCGGTGGCCATGGTGCCACGGACCAATGCGATCGTGCTCTGCTCGTTGCCCAGCGGGAAGATCAGGTAAAGCTCCAGGTTGGTCACCCGCGACGACGTCGGGGTGCCGATGACCAGCGCCGGACCCGAGAAGCCGTCGGTGTGCACCGTCGCGTACTGGTAGGCCACCTGCCCGGCCTTGACGAACTCGCGCAGCGCAGCGGGCAGCTGGTCCACCGGCCCGGCCGCCGCCGCGGGCCTCGGGCCGTAGCCGGGCACCACCAGCACCGCGTCGAACGCACCGGCCAGACCAGCACCGGAGGTCGGATCGGTCTTCGACGTCAACGTGTTGCGGGCGAGCTGCAGGCTGCTGTCCAGCGAGCGCGCCTCTTCGCCGCTGACGATCCCGCTGACCGTGTTACGGGCCCGGTCGATCTGCTCGGTGGCGGCGCGGACTTTGACGTCAAGAACGCGGTTGGTGACCTGGCTGGTCAGCACGAAGCCGAGCACCAGGATCACCCCCAAGGACATCCCGAGCGTTAATGCGACCACCCGAAGTTGCAGCGAGCGGCGCCAAGCGACCCCGACAACTCCACTTAACGCAGCGATGCCCCGCATCAACGGGCCAGAACGACCCGACCGACCGCGAATGCGCGGCTTCGAGCCCCACATCAGAAGCGCCGCTCGCCCCCGCTTCGCGACGTCCGCTGCGAGTCGTCGCGGGCCGTCACGGAGGTCCGGCCTTGTAACCCACTCCTCGAACGGTCAGCACAACGGTCGGGTTCTCCGGGTCTTTTTCGACCTTGGCCCGCAGACGCTGGACATGCACGTTTACCAAACGCGTGTCCGCCGGATGGCGGTATCCCCACACCTGTTCGAGCAGCACATCACGAGTAAACACCTGGCGGGGTTTACGCGCCAACGCCACCAGCAGGTCGAACTCCAGTGGTGTCAGGGAAATCTGCTCTCCGTTGCGAGTTACTTTGTGCGCCGGCACATCGATCTCCACGTCGGCGATCGATAGCATCTCGGCGGGCTCGTCGTCGTTGCGCCGCAGCCGTGCTCGCACCCGGGCGACCAGCTCCTTGGGCTTGAACGGCTTCATGATGTAGTCGTCCGCACCCGACTCGAGGCCCAAGACCACGTCGACGGTGTCAGTCTTGGCCGTGAGCATCACGATCGGGACACCGGAATCGGCGCGCAGCACCCGGCACACGTCGATGCCGTTCATACCGGGCAACATCAAATCCAGCAGCACCAGGTCGGGGCGCAACTCGCGCACTGCGGTGAGCGCCTGGGTGCCATCACCGATGACCGCGGTGTCGAACCCTTCACCCCGCAACACAATGGTCAGCATCTCGGCCAGCGAAGCGTCGTCGTCGACCACGAGAATCCTTTGCCTCATGGCGTCCATGGTGTCACCAGATCGCGATAAAACGGAGCTGCCACACGCGCGTTTCGTGCCCAAATACCACAGCTCGTGCCGCTAGGCCGTCAACCTGGCCGCCAACTGGCCCGCGTTGACGGTCTCATCGACCACCAGCCAGCGCCCACCCCAGCCCGCTGCGGCCAGACCGGTGTAGACCGCGCCGGTGCGTTGCTGGAGCTCGTCGTCGCGTTCGTAGGCGTCACGCGACCGGCTGGCATCCTGGCGGGCGCGGTGGCGGGCGCGCTGGCTCGCCAGCTCAGTCGAAACGCCAAGCAGCACTTGCCAATCCGGTGCCGGAAGCTGCAACCGATGGTATTCCGTCCGGTGCACCCAGCCAACCACCTCACCGTCGGCGTCTTGGTGCAGGCGGGCGGCGCTGTAGGCCGCATTGGACGCCACGTAACGATCCAGAATCACCACATCGTGGTCGCCGCACAGTTCCCGGATCTGCGCGGCGGCGCCGGCCCGATCCAGCGCGAACAGCATTGCCATCGCATACACCGACGACGCGAGGTCGCCGTGCTGGCCGTGCAGCGCCTCGGCCGCCACGTCGGCGGCCACCGACTGCCCGTATCGCGGGAACGCCAGCGTGGCCACCCGCTGCCCGGCGGCTTCGAAGGCCGCACACAGACCCTGCGAAAGTGTCCGCTTGCCGGCGCCGTCGACGCCCTCGATGGCGATCAGCACGGCGCGAGCCTATCCCCGCGGCCGCCGAATGTGCGGCTGGCCGCACGGTCTATGCCGAATGTGCGGCTGACCGCACACTCGGTGGACGGCCGGCTCAGTAGCGGTAGTGGTCCGGCTTGTAGGGCCCGTCGACGTCGACGCCGATGTACTCGGCCTGCTCCTTGGTCAGCTTGGTCAGCTCGCCGCCGAGTGCGGTGACGTGCACGCGAGCGACCTTCTCGTCGAGGTGCTTGGGCAGCCGGTATACCTCGTTGTCGTACTCGTCGTTCTTGGTCCATAGCTCGATCTGGGCGATGACCTGGTTGGAGAAGCTGTTGCTCATCACGAACGACGGGTGCCCGGTGGCATTACCGAGGTTCAGCAGCCGGCCCTCGGAGAGCACGATGATCGACTTGCCGGTGTCCTTGAAGGTCCACAGGTCGACCTGCGGGCGGATGTTGGTCTTGGTGGCGCCGGACTTCTCCAGGCGGGCCATCTGGATTTCGTTGTCGAAGTGGCCGATGTTGCCCAGGATGGCCTTTTCCTTCATGGCCTTCATGTGCTCGAGCGTGATGATGTCCTTGTTGCCGGTGGTGGTGATGACGATGTCGGCCTCGCCGATCACGTCCTCGACCCGCTTGACGTCGTGGCCCTCCATCAGCGCCTGCAACGCGTTGATCGGGTCGATCTCGGTGACGGTGACGCGGGCGCCCTGACCGGCCAGCGACTCGACACTGCCCTTGCCGACGTCGCCGTAGCCGCAGACCAGCACGTTCTTGCCGCCGATGAGGACGTCGGTGCCGCGGTTGATGCCGTCGATCAGCGAGTGCCGGCAGCCGTACTTGTTGTCGAACTTCGACTTGGTGACCGAGTCGTTGACGTTGATCGCCGGGAACGCCAGGTCTCCGGCCGCCGCGAACTGGTAGAGCCGCAGCACGCCGGTGGTGGTCTCCTCGGTGACGCCCTTGATCGACTCGGAGATCTTGGTCCACTTGTCCTTGTCGGTCTCGAACCGGTGGCGCAGCAGCTTCAGGAACACCCGGTGCTCGGCCGAGTCGTCCTCTTCGTCGGGCGGCACCACACCGGCCTTCTCGTACTGCGCGCCGCGCAGCACCAGCATGGTGGCATCCCCGCCGTCGTCGAGGATCATGTTGGCCGGCTCATCGGGCCAGGTCAGCGCCTGCTCGGCGGCCCACCAGTACTCCTCGAGCGTCTCACCCTTCCAGGCGAAGATCGGCACGCCCTTGGGCTCCTCCGGCGTGCCGTGCGGGCCGACGACGACCGCGGCGGCGGCGTGGTCCTGGGTGGAGAAGATGTTGCACGAGGCCCAGCGCACCTCGGCGCCCAACGCGACCAGCGTTTCGATGAGGACCGCAGTCTGCACCGTCATGTGCAACGAGCCGGAGATCCGGGCGCCTTGAAGCGGCTGCACGTCGTGGTACTCGCGGCGCAGTGACATCAGACCCGGCATCTCGTGTTCGGAGAGCTCGATATCGCGGCGGCCGTAATCCGCCAACGACAGGTCGGCGACCTTGAATTCGATGCCGTTGCGGACGTCGGGACTCAGCGAGTGCTCGGTCGTCGTCATGTGATGGCCCAATCCTTCTTCGATGAACTAGTTAGCTTGCATACATATTAGTCCCGACGCAGCGTTGACCTCATGCCGGGTCAGTCGGGCTCTGCTCCACCCTATTGGCTCCGCTCCTCCGCGGGCCTAGGGGCCCGCATCGTCACGGAGCACCCCGTATCGTTCCGCGGCCGGTGTCATCAGCCGAGCCAGATCCGCGGCGACGTCGTGGTCGGCCTCCGGTGGCATCGACACGTAGCTCATCGCCAGCCGCACGATGGCGCGGGCCAGCATCCCGGCATCGTCCTCGCTGGCCTTGACCCAACTATCCATGAACGACGACGTCAGGCGGGCCGAGCAGTGCGTGATGATCGGCCCGCTGTCGGTGGTGATGATCTGCAGCAGGTCGGGTTTAGCCACACCGCTCAGCAGCGAGATGACGAGCGGGTCGGCTGCCGATTCCGAGAAGAACGCCCGAAATCCTTGCAGGAACGCGGCGTAGACGTCGCCGACGTTGGAGTAGATGGCGTCTCCGACGGCGTTCACCAATCGATCGGCCAGCCGCAGGGCGTAGCCCTGAGCAAGGCCCTGCCGCGAGCCGAACTCGTTGTAGATGGTTTGGCGGCTGATGCCCGCCGCACGAGCCACGTCGGCCAGCGTGATCGCCGACCAGTCGCGGCTGAGCAGCAGTTCCCGCATCGCGTCGAGCACCGAATCACGCAGCAGGGCCCGTGACGCCTCGGCGTACGGGACCCTTTGCTTCACAAGCGCGACAGTAGTCGCCGGTGCGCTTGTCACGAACGAGCGACTTCGACCATCTCGAAGTCGGATTTCGCCGCACCGCAGTCCGGGCAGCTCCAGTCTTCGGGGATGTCGTCCCAACGGGTGCCGGGCGCGATGCCGTCCTCCGGCCAGCCTTTGGCCTCGTCGTACTCAAAGCCGCACTGCACGCATATGAACAGTTTGTAGTCACTCATTTCGTTACCTCCATATCTGTCCGACTCTCCCCCGCAAGCGGGGCGTGCCCCCACCTCGTGCCGCTTGCGGCACGCATCGTCATCGGACGCATCACGTCGAAGTCGATCTTTTCGCGTACCGCGCAGTCGGGGCAGCACCAGTCTTCGGGTATTTGCTCCCAGCGGGTTCCGGGTGGAAATCCCTCTCGTACAGCGCCTTTGGCTTCGTCGTACACGTAGTCACAGCCCGTGCAGCGGTAGACGGTCATCACGCCACGGTCCCGTAGCGGGCCAGGATCTTCTCCCGTCGGCGCGGTTGCACGTTGACCCGGGTGATGTCGCCACCGTAGTGGGCGAGCACCCGGTGGTCCATCAGCTTGCGCCACAGCGGCGGGAAGTAGGTCAGCCCGATCAGGGCGGCGTAGCCGCTCGGCAGGTTCGGCGCCCCGTCCATGCTGCGCAGCGTTTGGTAGCGCCGGGTCGGGTTGGCGTGGTGATCGCTGTGGCGCTGCAGGTGGTAGAGGAACAGGTTGGTGACGATGTGGTCGGAGTTCCAGCTGTGCTCGGGGGTGCAGCGCTCGTAGCGTCCGCTGGCATTCTTCTTCCGAAGCAGCCCGTAGTGCTCGAGGTAGTTGACGGACTCAAGCAGGCTGAAGCCGAAGACGGCCTGGATGATCAGGAACGGGATTAGCGCCGAGCCGAACAGCGCGATCAGCACGCCCCACAACACCACCGACATCAGCCAGGCGTTGAGCACGTCGTTGGACAGATAGGTCTTGGGGTTCCACGGGCTGGCACCCTGCCGGCGCAGCCGCTGTGCCTCCAGCCGCCAGGCCGAGCGCAGACTGCCGAACACGCTGCGGGGCAAGAACTCCCAGAACGTTTCACCGAAGCGAGACGACGCCGGGTCTGCTGGCGTGGCCACTCGCACGTGGTGGCCGCGGTTGTGCTCGATGTAGAAGTGCCCGTAGCCGGTCTGCGCCAAGGTGATCTTGGACAGCCAGCGCTCCAGCGACTCCTTCTTGTGCCCCATCTCGTGTGCGGTGTTGATCCCGACCCCGCCCAAGGTCCCGACCGACAGCGCCAGGCCGATCTTGG
>Ga0210386_10000836_pt1 | contig 28363 bp, 24 predicted proteins | sample IncBWH32OmetaG_FD_160091 | JGI IMG/M metagenome (GOLD analysis project Ga0210386, IMG submission 160091) | Forest soil microbial communities from Barre Woods Harvard Forest LTER site, Petersham, Massachusetts, United States - Inc-BW-H-32-O ...
CCTCGAGATACTCGTCGGCGATCTCGTAGCGCTGGTCGTGCGGGATCTGTGCATCCAGGCCGAGATTGCGTGCGGCACTGTCCAGATAGGACGTGACGATGTTCCACGCCACCCGGCCACCGGTGAGGTGATCCAGCGTCGACAACCGGCGCGCCAGCGCGTAGGGCTGCTCATAGGTCAGCGACAGCGTGATTCCGAACCCCAGAGACTCGGTCACCGCGGCCATGGCCGAAACAGCCGCGGTCGGGTCGTTCACCGGGAATTGCGCGGCGTCGATCACGGCCGCATCCCGTGAGCCGCCGTACACGTCATAGACGCCGAGCACGTCGGCGAGGAACAGCGCGTCGAAACCGCCGGCTTCCAAGATGCGGGCCAGCTCGGTCCAATAGCCCAGTTCGCGATAGCGGTAGCCATGGTCTTCGGGATGGCGCCACAGCCCCGCCGACTGGTGCCCGACGCAAGCCATGTCGAACGCGTTGAGAAAGATCCTGGTCACCGCATCACCGCAGCTGATCTGCGCGAGTTTCCCGCGCCTCGTAGGCCGCCGCGGCCGTGATCGCAGCCAACACAGCGAAATAGGCCACGATTAGCCATGGCCTGCCGCCGCCCGCGGCCAGCAGCGCCGCGGCGATCAACGGCGCGAACCCTCCCGACAGCACAGCTCCTATCTGATAATCCAGCGAGGAGCCACTATAACGCACCCGGGTGTCGAAGAGTTCGGCGAACCATGCGGCCTGAGGTCCATACATTGCGTCGTGAACGACGTTGACGCCGAACACAATCGCGGCCACCACCGCGATCGCGGAGCCGCTTGCTGCGGCCACGAAGAACAGCGCCAGAGCCATGGTCGATCAGCGTCTGCGCTGCTGCCTGCGCGTGGGTCCAGGGCGCGGGGTCGTCGAGGGAGGTGAGGGAAATGCGGGGCAATCGAACTTAAGCGAGTTGCGCCTCGTCGACGCTCGCGCTGCCGAACACCATCTGCTCGTCGATTGGCCGTAGCCGATGCTCAAGCACGTCGCGCAAGAAGTCGCGGCTGACCAGCCACGGTCGGCGGGTGCCCGACTTGGGCAGCACGTCCAGGGCGCGTAGCACATAGCCCGCCTGCAGGTTGAGCGTCGGCTGCTCGGCCATGTCGGTGTCCCCGAGGTGCGGATATGCGTGCGTGTGCCCGTGAGAGTTCATGTGTTCCAACAGCTTTGCCACCGACCGCGCCGTCATGTCGGCGCCCAATGTCCAGGACGCATTGACGTAACCCACGCACCATGCCATGTTCGGAACATCCTCGAGCAGGTGCCGCTTGTAGACGAAGCGGTCGTGCGGGTTGATCTTTTCGCCGTCGACGCTGATGCTGATGCCGCCGAGCGCCTGCAGCTGCAATCCCGTCGCGGTGACGATCACATCGGCGTCGAGGTGCCGCCCCGATTTCAGCACGATGCCGCTCGCGTCCATGTGGTCGATGTGGTCGGTGACCACGTCGACGGCACCGTCGCCGATCACCTTGTACAGGTCGGCACCGACGAGGAAGCACAGGCGCTGATCCCACGGGTTGTACGGCGGCTTGAAATGGGTGTCGATGTCGTAGCCGAGCGGCAGGTTGCGCTCCGCGATGCGCCGTAGCCGCCGCTTCGTCCACTCCGGCGCCCGGCGCGACACCTGCCAGATCAGCACACCCGCGAGAGCGTTGCGCCAGCGAATGATCCAGTGGGCAATCCTGCGCGGCAACATGTTTCGGATCGCAACCGACGTCGGCTCCACTTGTGGGGTGGAGATCATGTAGGACGGCGTGCGTTGCAGCATCGTCACATGTGCGGCCTGTTCAGCCAGCGATGGGATCAAGCTGACCGCGGTCGCGCCGCTGCCGATCACCACGAACCGCTTGCCCGTGCAGTCCAAGGACGCCGGCCAGTGCTGCGGGTGCACCACGTCACCGGTGAAGGTCTCGATTCCGGGAAATGGCGGTTTGTAGGGATTGTCGTAGTCGTAGTAGCCCGTGCCGAAGAACACGAACCGGCATCGGTAGGTCTTGGCGCTGCCGTCTTGCTCGGCGCGCACCGTCCAAGTGTCCGTGGTCGAGTCCCAGTCGGCTGACTGGACGTAGGTGTTGAACCGGATGTGCTCGTCGATGTGATGCTTCCGCGCGGTGTCGGCCAGGTACTGCCAGATGTGCGATCCATCCACGATCATCTCCGGCCGGGTCCACGGCTCCCACGGGAAACAGAGCGTGAAGATGTCGCTGTCGGATCGCACCCCCGGATAGCGGTACAGGTCCCAGGTTCCGCCGAGGCGCTCACGCCGTTCCAGGATGGCGAAGCGCAGCTGCGGGTTGCGCTCTCGGATGCGATACGCGGCGCCGATCCCAGATATCCCTGCACCGATGATCACCACGTCAAAGAACGGGTCCTCAATCATCGAAAATCTCCTCCCACCAGTGGTCGGCGAGTTACTTTTCGCCCTCCAGGGTAGGCTGGCCACTAGTCACGGCGATGGGAGCCGGGACTTAGCTCGTCGATGATTGCGGCCAGCGTGTCGAGGCCCATCGTCCCCGGCTGGTACAGGCAGACGGTGTCGGCCACGCCGTCGACGCGGTCCCGGATATGACGCGCGACGTCCGCAGGCGTGCCGCAGGCCGCGATGGTGTGCAGCATCTCGTCGTCGATCAGCCCGCCCATCTCCTCCCAACGGCCCTGCTTGGACAGCGCATTGAGCTCGGGCTGCAGATCCTCCCAACCGTGCGCGGCCAGCACCGGCCGATACGCCGGGGTGGACCCGTAGAACGCCAACAGCCGGCGGGTCCCCGCGTCGGCCTGCTCACGCTCGGCGTCGGTGCCACCTGTCGACACGATGATCTCGGGCAGGACAGTGAAGTCGCCGGTTTGGCGGTCGCCGGCACGCAGAGCCTCGCGCACCGTGGGCATGGTGTGCTCGTGTAGAAAACGCTTCGAGCCGAACGGCATCACCAGCAGACCGTCGGCGTGCTCGGCGACGGCACGGGTCAGCCGCGGCCCGAGCGCGCCGACGTAAATCGGCGGCGGACCATATGGATTCGGGCCCGGGTTGAAGGCAGGCGTCATCAACGTGTGCCGGTAGTAGTCGCCGCGAAAATTCAAGCGCTCGCCGGAGTTCCACGCCGCGAAGATCGCCCGCAACGCCGCAATCAGCTCGGTCATGCGAGCCACCGGCTTGTCGAACGGGGCGCCGAAGCGCTTCTCGATTTGGGTGCGAATCTGGGTGCCGAGTCCGAGAATGAACCGGCCCGAGCTCAACAGCTGATGGTCATTAGCCTGATGCGCCAGGTGAATCGGGTTGCGCGGGAACCCGATAGCGACATTCGTCATCAGGTCCAGTCCGCCCACGGTGGCCGCCAACGTCAGCGGCGCGAACACGTCGTGCGCTCCCTCGAAGCTGGCGACGCCGCTGGCACCGGCGTCGCGCAACTCCCGCGCCCGGTCGGCTGCGTCGGCCAGCCCATACAACGCGGTGAAGACTTTCAACGAGACCGCCTGACGACGACGCGGATGGTGTAACCACCCGCGCAGGACTCGGGCAGTGCGATTGAGCCTACGCAGCGCCCATACGGTTGACTGAGGGGCATGCCCGACGCGACCTGGACCGCCGATGTCGTCGTGGTGGGGGCCGGTTTCGCCGGGCTCACCGCGGCCCGTGAATTGACGCGGCTCGGCCACGATGTGCTGGTGCTCGAGGGCCGCGACCGGGTGGGCGGACGCTCGCACACCGGCCATGTCGCCGGCATCCCGGTCGATATGGGCGGCACGTTCGTCGGCCCGACGCAGGACGCCGTGCTGGCGCTGGCCGGCGAGCTCGGCATCCCGACCGTTCCGACCTATCACGACGGCGCCAACCTGATCCGATGGCGCGGCGCCGTCCGCTCGTATACCGGCACCATCCCGCGGCTCTCGCTGGGCGGCCTCATCGACATCGGCCGGGTGCGTTGGCAATTCGAGCGCATCGCGCGGGCCATTCCGCTGACCGAGCCGTGGACTGCCCGCCGTGCCGGTCGGCTCGACGGGCAGTCGTTGGGCGACTGGTTGCGGTCGGTGCGCGCCGGTGCCACCGCACGCGATCTGCTGGCCATCATGGCGCGAGTGACCTGGGGACGTGAACCCGACGACGTGTCGATGCTGCACGCGGCCCGCTACGTGCGGGCGGCCGGTGGTCTGGACCGGCTGCTGGACGTGGAAAACGGCGCGCAACAGGACCGTTTCGCGGCGGGCACGCAACAGATCGCCGTCACGTCGGCGGCTGAACTCGGCGACCGGGTTGTCCTGGAGGCCGCGGTGAGACGCGTCGAGCACCGCGCCGACGGGGTGACGATCACCTGCGAAAAGGGCCGGGCCGACGCCCGGTTCGTCATCGTCGCGATCCCGCCGGAGCACCGCAGGCACATCGAGTTCACTCCCCCGCTGCCGGCCGAATACGACCACCTCGCCGAGCACTGGCCACAGGGCCGCCTGTCCAAGGCGTATGCCGCCTACGCCACGCCGTTCTGGCGGAAAAAAGGGGCGTCCGGTGAGGCGCTGTCCGACGAGGGCCCGGTGTTCATCACCTTCGACGTCAGCCCGCAGCCCGACGGGCCGGGCGTTCTGCTGGGGTTCGTCGACGCCCGCACCTTCGACGAACTCCCCGCCGATCAGCGTCGGCAGCGCGCGCTGGAATGCTTCGCATCGCTGTTCGGCGACGAAGCGCTGAAACCAATCGACTACGTCGACCATCGTTGGGGTGCAGAGGAATTCGCGGCGGGCGGTCCGACCGCCGCGGTGCCGCCCGGCTCGTGGACGCGTTACGGACCTTGGCTACGCCGCCCGGTCGGACCCATCCACTGGGCCGGCACCGAGACCGCCGACGAGTGGACCGGCTTCCTCGACGGGGCGGTGCGTTCCGTCCAGCGGGCCGCCGCCGAGGTAGCTCAGCGCCTATGAGCTGATGCGTCGGCTACCGGCAGAGGATTCGGCGAGCGCGCGCAGCTCCCGGTTGACCTCGGCGGGCCGCTCCAGCATCGAGCAGTGCCCGCCGGGCAGCACCACGAGCTCTACCAGGTTGGGCACGGCCGCGGCGATCCGCCGGGACTGAACAAGCGGCGTCAGCCGGTCGCGTTCGCTGCCGATGACCAGGGTCGGCACCGTCAGGCCGGCGAGGCTGACGTGGCGACGTCCCAGCGCGTCGACGAGCGCCTTGCCGCAGCCGCCGCGTCCCGCCGGCGATGTGGCGTTGAACAGGTCGTAGATCAACTTGCCGACCTCGGGCTCGGCGTCGGCGCCGACGGCCAGCATCGAGATCATTTCGCGGGTGGCGCGGCGCACGGCAGGCGGCACCGAGAACGAGCCGAAGATGTTGACCAGGGCGCGCGCACCCAATACCCGGACCGCGGCGAACGGCGCCGGAACCGGCAGCAGCCTCACCTCGCGCAGCAGATCACCGGTGGTGGTGTTGATCAGAGCCACGGCATCGGCGCGCGCCTCGACCTTGTGGCGGTACTGGTCCGACCAGGCGGCGATGGCCATGCCGCCCATCGAGTGTCCCGCGATGACGGCACGCTCCCCCGGCGCGAGCGTGGCCTCGAGCACCGCGTCGACATCGGAGGCGAGCTGCGCGAGGCTATAGCCTCCCCGCTTGGGAAGCCCGCTGCGGCCGTGGCCGCGAGCATCAAACGCGATCACCCGGTAATCGGTGGCCAGCTCGGCGATTTGGTAGGCCCACACCCGGATGGCACACGTGATGCCGTGCGCCAACACGAGCGGATAGCCGTCCTCGGGCCCGAAGACCTGGGTGTGCAGGCGGGTGCCATCCGGAGCGCGGACGGGGACGGTGCGGCTGGGCGGCAAAGCCGCTGGTAAGGAGCCCAGCGTGCGGGCCGATCGTCGAGAACTCATCACGGCTCCCCTCGGATGCGGCGCCGTCGCCGCGTGGCGCGAGTGTATCCGAGCGGGCTATGCCAAGCGGCCAAAATGACCCCTGCGCCAATTAACCTGGGGTTTAGCCTCGCCTGGATGGCGGCATCCTCGAGGCGGCTCATCTTGGCCAGCGAGATGCCGATTTGAAACTTTATGCCGCGCAGCAGCCCATAGACTCGCACTATCCGGGGAATTGGGCGGGAAGAGGAGCGAACGATCATGGCAATTGATGCGGGCACCGAGGCACGCACAACACTCGAGGACCACTTTGACAGCGATGTCGCCGCCACGCAGCGATACTTCGACAGCCCGCGGTTCGAGGGAATCACTCGCCTCTACTCCGCACGCCAAGTTGTCGAGCAGCGCGGCACCATCCCCAGCGATTACATCGTTGCGCGAGAGGCGGCGCAGGCCTTTTACCCTCGGCTGCGCGAGCTCTTCGCCCAGCGTAAGAGCATCACCACCTTCGGCCCATACTCGCCAGGGCAGGCAGTGACCATGAAGCGGATGGGCATCGAGGGCATCTACCTCGGCGGTTGGGCAACCTCCGCCAAGGGCTCGATCAGCGAAGACCCGGGGCCCGACCTGGCCAGCTATCCGCTGAGCCAAGTGCCCGACGAGGCCGCCGGCCTGGTCCGCGCACTGCTGACCGCCGACCGCAATCAGCAGTACCTGCGGCTTCGGATGAGCGAGGAACAACGCGAACGAACACCGGCGGTCGACTACCGGCCGTTCATCATCGCCGACGCCGACACCGGCCACGGCGGCGATCCGCACGTGCGCAACCTGGTCAAGCGGTTCGTCGAAGCGGGCGTGCCGGGATACCACATCGAGGACCAGCGGCCGGGCACCAAGAAGTGTGGGCATCAGGGCGGAAAGGTTCTGGTGCCGTCCGACGAACAGATCAAGCGTCTCAACACTGCCCGCTTCCAACTCGACATCATGCGGGTGCCGGGCATCATCGTCGCGCGCACCGACGCCGAGGCTGCCAACCTGATCGACGGTCGCGCTGACGAGCGCGACCAGCCGTTCATACTCGGCACCACCAACCTGAAGATTCCGTCCTACAAGGCCTGCTTCCTTGCCATGGTTCGGCGTTTCTACGACGCGGGATTCAGCGAGCTCAACGGCCACCTCCTCTATGCCCTTCCGGACGGTGAGTACGCCGCTGCCGATGCGTGGCTGGAGCGTCACGGCATCGCGGATTTGATCGGCAAGGCGGCCGCCAACCCGGACCACGCGCAGGTGTCGATCGACGCCGTCTTCGATGAGGTCGAGTCCAAGTTCGTCAACGCCTGGCAGGACGACGCCGGGCTGATGACGTTCGGCGAGGCCGTCGCGGATCTGCTCGAATTCGCCGAGAGCGAGGGTGAACCGCGCGATATGAGCGCCACCGAATGGCGGCAGTTCGCCGAGCGTGCATCGCTCTACGTCGCGCGGGAAAAGGCGCGGGAGTTGGGCGCCGATCCCGGATGGGACTGCGAGCGGGCCAAAACGCCGGAGGGCTACTTCCAGATCCGTGGCGGCATACCCTATGCGATCGCGAAATCGCTTGCCGCGGCGCCGTTCGCCGACCTCCTCTGGATGGAGACCAAGACCGCCGATCTCGCCGACGCCCGGCAGTTCGCCGAGGCCGTCCACGCCGTGTACCCCGACCAAATGCTCGCCTATAACCTCTCGCCGTCGTTCAACTGGGACACCACCGGCATGACCGACGACGAGATGCGGGCCTTCCCCGAAGAGCTCGGCAAGATGGGCTTCGTCTTCAACTTCATCACGTACGGCGGACACCAGATCGACGGCGTCGCCTCCGAGGAGTTCGCCACCGCGCTACGGCAGGACGGCATGCTTGCGCTGGCCCGACTGCAGCGCAAGATGCGCCTGGTCGAGTCGCCCTACCGCACACCGCAAACCCTCGTCGGCGGGCCGCGCAGCGATGCCGCGCTCGCCGCGTCCTCCGGGCGCACGGCGACCACCAAGGCGATGGGCGAGGGCTCGACCCAGCATCAGCATCTGGTGCAGACCGAGGTGCCGAAGAAGCTGCTGGAGGAATGGCTGGCGCTGTGGGGCGACCACTACCAGATCGACGAGAAGCTGTCCGTGCGACTACGTCCGCGACGCGCCGGATCCGACGTGCTCGAACTCGGCATCTACGGCGACGGGGAAGAGCCGCTTGCCAACGCGGTCGTCGACCCGATCAAGGACCGGCACGGACGCAACATCCTCACCGTGCGCGACCAGAACACGTTCGCCGAGAAGATGCGTAAGAAGCGGCTGATGGACGTTATCCACCTGTGGCTGATCCATCGGTTCAAGCCGGAGATCGTTTACTACGTCACACCGACCGAGGACAACATCTATCAGACCGAGAAGATGAAGTCGCACGGCATCTTCAGCAACGTGTACCAGGAGGTCGGCGAGATCATCGTCGCCGACGTGAACCAGTCACGCATCGACGAGCTGCTGGCGCCCGATCGCGAAGCGCTCAAGCGGCTGATCGCCAAGGAGGACTAGCCGGAGCCGACCAGCTCCGGATGGAACTTGGTTGCCAGCCGACGCATCCCGTCCTGCCAGTCGACCGCGGTGACCCCGACCAGCTCGCGCATTCGGCTCGGGTCGGTGGGATTACCGCGTAACGCCTGCTCGCTCTCCTGGAAGACCGGTTCCTTGCCGACCAGCGAACCAAGGTAGCCGCACCACTCCTGGAGGCTCACGGCCTGCTCTCCGCACCAGTTGAGCGTGGTCGCCGGAACCGACGCCACCGCAAGCAGTTTCGGGATGGTCGCGATGATGTCGTCCTCGTGAATCGGGTTGTAGCGGGCCGGCCCGCCGGCCGGGACCGGGATCGGAATGCCGGCCAGCATCATCTCCATGTGATAGAACGGCCACCCTCCGTTGTCGCCGTACGGGACGTTGAGCCGGGCGATGACGGTCGGCACGCCGAGCGCGCGGGCCATCGTCCTGGCGACGACCTCGCCCGCGATCTTGGAGATGGAATAGGTTGGGAACAGCGGTTTGTGGTTGTCGCCCAATGCCGCACGCTCAGTTCGTGGTTCCTCATCCGGCGGGTCGTAGACGGCACCTGACGAGCACTGCAGGAACGCTCTTGCGTTGCGGCAGTGGGCCATCAGCAGCCCGACGGACTCCGCGTTGGCGGCGAGGTCTTTGTCCCAGTTCCCGCTCTTGGCCACCGCCAAGTTGAGCACGTAGTCAAAATCGGACGGGATGCCGGTGAAATCCCCGGCGGCCAGGTTGACGGTCTCGCACCGCACCCCCGACTTCTCCAGCGCCTCACGCGCCGCCGCATTGGTAAACCGGGCAATACCCCAGACTTCGTTATCGGCCGCCAGGGCCTGGGCAATAGGACTGGCAACCTGGCCGGTCGGACCGGTGATCAGAATCTTGGAGTCACGCATGCGCTGATGCTAGGCCCGGTCTCACGCAGCGATCGATGTGCACCCGAAGAAACCTCGGGTATGTTGGAACAACGAAGTACACCGATCAGTTTATATTGGCGTCCGATGAAAACTCGCCGCCAGGAGTAAACGCCATGTCATCTGTCCTCGTCACCGGAGCCAGCCGTGGGATCGGCCGTGCCATCACCGTCGAGTTCGCCCGCCGCGGACACCGCGTGGTAGCCACCGCACGTGATCCGCACTCGCTGGCCGACCTCGACGTCAGCCAACGACTGGCCCTCGACGTCACCGAGGACGCCAGCGTCACCGCCGCATTCGCCGCCGCCGGTGACGTCGACATCGTCATCGTCAACCCCGCAGACATTTTCTACGCGGCCGTGGAAGCCATACCGCTTCCCGAACTGCAGCGGCTGTTCAACCTCAACACGATCGGGGCGATCCGTGTTGCCCAAGCCGCGCTGCCGCAGATGCGGGCTCGCGGCGACGGCAAGCTGCTGTTCATGTCCAGCGTCGTCGGACGGGTCGTACTGCCACCCGGCGCGGCGTATGCCGCGACGAAATGGGCGCTGGAAGGGCTCGTCGAGGCGCTGGCCATCGAGACGGCCCCCTTCGGCGTCCAGGCAGCGCTGCTCGAGCCCGGCGCAGTGAGTTCCGGCGCACTCGACAACGTGACTACCTACACCCTGCCCGACGACCCCTACGCCGACATACTCAAAGGCGGCGGCCCGCGCGCCGGGATGATCACGCCCGAGCAGGTAGCGGCCGAGGTCGCCGACGCCGCGGAAAAGCCGCAGCTGCCGTTGCGAATTCCGATCGGCGACGCCGCCCGCACGCTGCTGGCAGCGCGCCTTGCGGCACCCGATGACGTGCCGTTTACCCCGACCGGCTACACACGCATCTCGTAGGCGCCGTCGTAGGCCTTGACCTGTTGCCAGACCCGGTCGAAGCGGTCGGCATCGACTACCGGCTTGCGCACCGCCGAGATAGCCCAGTCTTGTTGTGACGACGTAGAACTCGGCTTGCCGTGCAAGGCGACGGCATGTTGGGAGAAATCGCGTATCTGGACACTGAAGATCTGGTCCACCAGGTCGGCATCGAGTCCGATCAGATCGGCTTGCTCGAGAATCAGCTGGCCGTAGACCACCAGAGTAAAGAGGTGGCCTACAACGAGCAGGAAGTCGAGGTCGCGCATTTGGTTCTCATCCGGCGCTGCGGTGGCCAGGAGCTTCCTGAGTTCGACGGCCTGGTCGTAGAACAGCGCGACATTCGGTATCTTCGTGTGCTTTTCGTAGACCGCGGTCCAATCGGCGAAGCGGACCCTTGATGCGCCTCGGGCCGGACCCTGGGCCCAGAAGAACCCGTCGTCGGCCGGGTCGTTGCGAGTGCCGATCTCGGGGTAAGGCGCCGGGTTGAACATGAAGTTGGGCATGAACTTGAGGATCTGCGCGACGTTGACGTGCACGGTGCCTTCTAGCCGCGGCAAGGCGCCGATCAGCCGCGCCACTTCGCAGAAGTAGGTGTTCTTCTCGAAGCCCTTGGCGGCCAACACATCCCACAGTAAGGTGACCACCGTCTCGCCCTCTGAGGTGACTTTCGACTTGGTCACCGGGTTGAACAGCAGGTATCGGCGATCGTCGAGGCTGGCGCTGCGGAAGTAGTCGATCGCGCGGTCGCTGAAGAGTTTCATCGCGACCAATCTGGCGTAGGCCTCGACGAAGCTGGCACGCACGTGGGGGAAGTCGGTGACCGGGTTGCCGTACAGGATGCGGTTGTTGGCATGCGTGATCGCCTCGTAGAAGGCGTGCTCGCACATCCCGATCGAGCCGGAGCACAAGTTGAACTTGCCGACGTTGACGGTGTTGAGTGCGGCCGAGAACGCCTCCGGGCCGGTGCACAGGATGTCCTCCTCGTGCACCGGATAGTCGTTGAGCCGGAAGTTGCTGACATACATCTGGCCATGCACGACATTGCCGATCAGTTCGTAGTTCTGGTGGTTGCTGTCGGCGACGAACCAGACGTAACCGTCGGCGCCGTCGACGTCGGTGCGGCGGGAGAACACCGACACCATGCCCGCGACGTTGCCGTTGCCGATGTAGTACTTCTCCCCCGACGCGCGAAAGACCGGTTCTTCCGGGCCCGCGGCGCCATTGTCGCCAGCGGGCGTCAGCAGCATGTCGGTGTTGTAGATGTCTGCGCCGTGCTCACGCTCGGAGAGCCCGAATGCCATCACGCCGCCCGCCTCGAGCTGGCTGGCCGCGCGCTCCTTGGCCTTGATGTTGTCGCTCTGCCAGATCGGTCCGAGGCCCAGAATGGTGACCTGTTCGGCGTACCAGTACGACAGCCCGTAAAACCCGAAGATCTCGCTCAGCGCGGCGTTGCGGGAGGTGTCCCAGCGTTTGTTCGGATCGCCCCCGCCGTACTCCGACGGCGTCAGGAACGTCGCGAAGATCCTTTCCTGCTTGATGAAGTCGAGGAAGTCCGACACCCACGCCGCTTCGAGATCGTCGCGGAGCAACTTCGCCTTGCCACGACCTTCGAACCATTCGATCACCGCGCGGAGTTGGCGCCGCGTCTCAGGATCGAAGTGCGACGGGTCGTAGGTATTCGGATCGAACAGCAGTCGGTCGGAATTCGCCATGGTTTGGCCCCTTTCATCGGTGCGGGTCCGGCGTCGAATCTAGCCCTAGTCGCCCGGTGGATATCGAGAAGCTAACGATTTGGTCGTTGGGCGGCGTGGCTGAGCCCGCCACCTGGTCAGCCATGTTTTGGTGAAGGCCTGATGTCGTCGTACGGGCCGTGCACCCGCCGCGCCACCGTCGCCGCGGCGGCGTGTTGGGCGCTACTTGCCGTCGGCGTGCCAGCGGCCACTGCCGAACCGGCGACCGATGCGCTGGGTTTCGTCGATTCCACAGCGCGCTGTGCGGCGCCGGACACGGCGGTGGCTTTCGGCAGTACCGCCACGTCGCGGGTGGCGATCTGCCAGACCCCGAGCGGTAAATATGAGTACCGCGGAGTGCGGATCAGCGACGGCGCCAAGTTGGTCGCGCCGGCGTCGACGTCCAGCGGCGGCGGATTCGTCGCCGACAGGGACGGAATCACCTACACGGTGACGTCGAGTTCCCTGGTTGTCAGCGAGGGCAACCAGGTGATCCGCACGGAATCGATGGAGTACTTCCACGGGCCGAAAACGCCTGCGGCATCGCCGGGTACATCAGCGCCGGCCGCGCCACCGCCGTCGACGACACCGACGCCGACGAAGCCGTTGCCGCCGCCGTTACCCGCCGAAGTCGGAGGCAGCCGACACTAGTTCGCCGGCGCCGCAGCGGAAATCGATTGGCTCACCGTGTAACTGTCAATTCCTTCGGTTCCGAGTTCGCGACCGTAGCCGCTGTTCTTGACGCCGCCGAACGGGGCCACCGGATCCATGATGTAGCCCTCGTTGACGCCGAAAGTGCCCGACCGCACCCGCGCCGCGATGCCATACCCGCGATCGACGTCGGTGGTGAACACCGAGCCGGCCAGCCCGTACTCGGAGTCGTTGGCGATCCGGATCGCTTCGTCCTCGTCGCGGAAGGGAATGACGGTCAGCACCGGGCCGAAGATCTCTTCGCGGGCAATCCGCATGTCATTGGTCGCGTCGCTGAAAAGCGTCGGCCGCACATACCAGCCGGTGTCGAGACCGTCGGGCAAGGCGGCGCCGCCGGTCACCAGGCGCGCCCCTTCGTTCTGGCCCGACGCGATGTAGCCGCGGACCCGTTCCTGCTGGCGCTTTGCCACCAATGGGCCGATCTGGGTGTTGGGATCGGCGGGGTCGCCCACCGTCATCGACGACATCGCGGCGGCCAACGCGTCGACGTACTCGTCCTTGCGTGCCTCGGGCACCAGGATCCGGCTCAGCGCGTTGCACACCTGCCCGCTGTTGGCCAGGCTGGCCATCTGAATTCCGGTGGCGACGTCGGACGGGTCGGCGTCGTCGAGCACGATGGCCGCCGACTTGCCCCCCAGTTCGAGGCTGACCTGCTTCAGCCCCGCGGCGCAAGCAAGCGCCACCTGGCGGCCGGCCGCCGTGGACCCGGTGAACGAGACCTTGTCGACGCCTGAGTGGCCGACCAACAGTTCGCCGACCTCGCGACCGCCGGGCACCACGTTCAGCACGCCCGGCGGAAGGTCGGCCGCGGCGACCAAATCGGCGAGCAACTGCGCGTCGAGCACTGACTCGGGCGCCGGTTTGAGCACCACCGAACAGCCGGCCAGCAGCGCCGGTATGACCTTGGTGACGGTGAGAAACTGCGGCATGTTCCACGGCACGATCGCGGCGACGACTCCGACCGGTTGCTTCAGAATCCGAATGTCCTTGCCGTACAACCCTGGACGAGCCTGCTGCCATGCGTAGTTCTGCGCGAAAGCACAGAACGCCGAGATCATCGTGAGCGGCAGCGCCACCTGTGCCCTTTTGGCGAAACTGATGGGAGCGCCGATCTCGGCCGAAATCAGCGCCGCCATGTCGGCTCGTCGCTCCTTATAGATGCCGGCCAGTCGGGTGAGTGCCTCGATCCGCTCGGCGGGCTGCATGCGCGGCCACGGCCCGGTGTCGAAAGCCGCCCGGGCGGCTTCGACAGCACGATCCACGTCCGCGGGGCCCGCGCAGACCGCGTGACCGATGACCGCCTCGCTGTGCGGCGATACCACCGTGATGACGGCGTCGGACTCCGATCCGGAAGCGGGCTTAGAAGCAGGAGAAGCCCACTTTCCGTCGATGAACAGCTGATCCCTGTCGTACATCCATCCCTCTCAGGTGTTGCGACCGCCGTTGACGCCGAGGATCTGGCCGGTGATGTAACTGGCCTCCTCGGATATGAAGAACGAGCATGCGGCGGCGATGTCCTCGGGCCGGCCCACCCGCCGAACCGGTGTGCGATTGATGTGGTCCTCCACCGAGCCACCGAGCAGATGCCGACTCTCGGCGCTGCGCAGCATCGGTGTGTCGACGAACCCCGGCGGTACCGCGTTGACGGTTATCCCGCACGGACCGTATTCGAGCGCCAGCGATTTGGTTAGGCCGTTCACCGCGGATTTCGCTGCCACGTAGTGAGACATAAACGGTTGTCCGGAATGCGTGCTGGACGACGAGATATTGACGATGCGTCCCCATCCGGACTCGACCATGTCGGGCAGCACGGCCTGGATGGTGTGGAATACGCCGTTGAGGTTGACATCGATCACCTTGGACCATTCGTCAAAGGACATCGTCGAAAACTTCTTGAAGCCTTCCACTCCGGCGGCGTTGACCAGCACCAGGATCGGGCCGAGCTCTTGGCGGATTGCCGCGACGGCCGTGTCGACCTGGGCTCGATCTGTGACGTCGGCGAGATGGCTGACCCCTCCGCTAGGTGGGTCGGTCGGCGACAGATCAATGACGGCGACCCGAAATCCGTCGCTGCGCAACCGCTCGGCGACCGCGCGGCCAATCCCCGACGCACCGCCCGTCACGACCGCAGTCTTCAAGCCCGAAACCCGCCTTCCTGGGCGACCGCCCAAACATGCCTAGCACTCCGCGTCGACGGCGGTCAAGTAAAGGGTTAGGGTCCGTTGATGGACAGGCCCCCGTTTCGTTTCGCGGTCCAGGCGACCAATGCCACCGGGGCCCGCGACTGGTATGACACCGTCCGCAAAGTCGAAGACCTCGGCTACTCAACGCTTTTCCTCGCTGACCATTACCTCGGGCCGGGCCCCGCCCAGCGGGCCGCACGCACCCCTCGCCAAGACCTCGCCCCCATCGCGGCGATGGCCGCAGCGGCCGCGGTGAGCCAGACGCTGCGTATCGGATGCCGGGTGTTCTGCGTCGACTATCACGCGCCGGCGATCTTGGCCAAGGAAGCGGCGACACTTGATCTGCTCTCCGAGGGTCGACTGGAAATGGGCGTCGGAGCCGGGTGGAGCGAAGTCGAGTACATCGCGATGGGGCTTGAGTTCGAGCCCGCGGGCCGACGGATCGCCAAGCTGGCCGACGTCATCTCATTCATCAAAGCGCACTGGCAAGGCGAAGAGCTGAACTGGTCGGGCGACTTCGTCCGGGTGCACGGTTACGCCGGACGGCCCCGCACGGTGCAGCGCCCACACCCCCCGATCATGGTCGGCGGTGGCGGACAGCGCGTCCTGACGCTGGCCGGCCGCGAAGCCGACATCGTCAGCATTTCCAGTGTGCCGTTCGTGGCGCGCGACGCCGACGGTCTTGATCCGCAGGAGGTCGCCCAACGTCGGATCGGCTTCGTGCGGGACGCCGCCGGCGAGCGCTTCGGTGGTTTGGACGTCGAGAGCTCGCCGTATTTCACGCAGATCACCGAGGACCCCGAGGCGGCCTTGGCCGACTTGGCTGGTATTGAAAAGTCCACCGGGATCGCCATCGAATTGCTGCGCGAACATCCCAACGTCCTGGTCGGCTCGTTGGAAAGCGTTGTAGAAACCCTGTGTTCGCGCCGGGAAACGCTGGGCATCAACTACGTCACCGTCCAGCAGTCCCAGATCGAATCCTTCGCATCGGTGGTGGACCGGCTGCACGGACGCTGAGCTTGACCCCCACCAGCAACGGTGGGACTATTTGGGCGATCGCTCAAGGAGCAAAAGAGGATGGACAGCTGAATGGCAAAGCGGACCAGATACAGCGAGTACCACGATCGGTACCCGAACTATCGGCTCGAACTCTCCGACGACGGCATCCTGCTCATGCAGTGTCACACCAATGGCGGCAGCCTGGTCTGGGACTGGGGCGCTCATGACCAGATGTCCGACGCGTTCGCCGACATCGCCGGGGACCGCGAGATCAAGGTGCTCATCCACACCGGCACGGGTGAGAACTACAACGCCAACTGGGGACGCCTGCCCAACGGCGACCCCGTCGAAAAGCCCGATTATCTGCTGATGCCCGGTACCCGCGGTCTGCACAAACTTGACGAAAAGGCTTGGTATGCAAGGCATCTCATCACCAACGTGCTCGACATCGATGTTCCGATGATCTGCGCCGTCAATGGCCCCTGCAACATGCACTCAGAGGTCCCGTTACTCGGCGATATCGTGCTGGCGTCCGAAGATGCCTACTTCCAGGACGCATCGCACTTTCCCCGTGGCCAGGTGCCGGGCGACGGTCAGCACGTCATCTGGAGCTTTCTGGCCGGCCACACCCGCGCTCGCTACTTCCTGCTGACCGGAATGAAACTCGGCGCGGCCGAAGCCAAGGAGTGGGGTGTGGTCAACGAGGTGCTGGCAGGAGACCAGTTGCTGGACCGAGCTTGGGAACTGGCCCGCGAACTGATCAAGCGGCCACCGCTGACGCTGCGGTACTCACGCCAGCTGTTCACCAACCCACTCAAGCGGGCTTTCATCGACGAACTGGGCCACGGCCTGGCCCGCGAAACCTACGCGCAGCGGGCCTTCTTCCCCTTCGGCGGTGAGATGGCACCACTCGATAGGGCTTGGGACGACGAGCCCTGGTCGCCCAGCGACGGTCAGCGCAGCGAAGGAGTGCCATCATGACCAGCATCCAGCAGCGGCTGTCAACCGGCCGCGGCAAGTTCACCACCGACTATCCCGAACTCGGTACCGCACCGGTCAGCTATGAGGATTCGATCTCCGAGGAATTCTTCGCCGCCGAGCGCAAAGCGGTATTCGAACGAAATTGGTTGTGCATCGCACGAATTGAGCGGCTACCCCGCAAAGGTTCGTACTTTACCCGCGACCTGCCCGGTGGTCTCGCCTCGATCGTGGTGGCGCGCGATATGGACGACACCGTGCACGCGTTCCACAACGTGTGCGCCCACCGGGGTAACAAGGTGGTCTGGCAGGAGCACCCCGGGCGAGATTCCTCCGGCACGTGTCGCGCGTTCGCCTGCAAGTACCACGGATGGCGATACGGCTTGGACGGCAAAGTCAACCACATCACCAACGAAGGCGAATTCTTCGACTTGGACAAGAACACCCTGCGGATGCCGCCGCTGCACTGCGAGGTGTGGGCGGGCTTCATCTTCATCAACCTCGCCGACGACCCGGTGCCGCTGCGGGATTTCCTCGGCGACGGACTGCTGGGGATCGAGGCCTACCCGTTCGAGAAAATGACACAGCGTTACGGGTTTTCCACCCGGATCAACGGGAACTGGAAGCTGGCCGTCGACTCGGTCTGCGAGTGGTATCACCCGCCGTATGTGCACGGTCGCTTCATCGACCCTGACGTGTCCAAAGCCGAGAAGATGGTGCCGCCCGTCGACTCCTACCACTACGAACTGTTCCGGCCGCACATGCTCACCTCGGTCCCCGGGCCGCCGCCGCTGCCGCCCCGCGAACCAGGCACCGCAGGACCGGCCCGCCAGGACCAACGTTGGGTCTACAAGCTGTTCCGCGCCGGCTTGTTCGGACCCGACGACGTTCCTGACATCGGACCGGATCCCGATTTCCTGAACCGCGGCGACATCGCATCGTGGGGTAACGACCAATTCTGGGTCTTCCCGAACATCTCGATCCAGATCTGGGCGCGCGGCTACTACATCACCTACACCTACTGGCCGGAGACCGTCGACTCGCACATCTACGAGATCGACATGTACTTCGTGCCGCCCGCCAATGCGCAAGACCGGTTGGCGCAGGAGCTGGTGGTCGACAGCACGATCGAGTTCGCGATGCAGGACGTGAACACCATCGAGGCCACCCATTCTGCGCTGAAGACGCGGGCCCAGAACACCTTCCACCTCAGCGACCAGGAACTGCTCATCCGCCAGTTCCACACCGTCATCCGTGACACGGTCGACGCTTATCGGGCCGCCAACACCGCACGGGAGGCGTGATGTCCAGTTCGACGTTGCCTCAAGCGTTCTCCGACTTGGAGCCGCTTGTGGCCGGCTGGGGCCTGCCGACGCGGGCGGAGCGCTACGAGGCGCGGCTCTCCAAACCGTACGACGAACTCGTCGCGTTCTACGACGCGATCGCGCAGCGGGCCGAGGAGGCGATCGCCTACCTCAATGGGCTCGACATCAACGAGTTACCGGAAGACGCCGAAAGGCTTCTGCACCTGCTTTACTCGATGATCCTGGTCTCCTACGCCGTCAACGTGTTCAAGCAGAATCGCATCCCGGACTCCGGCGCCGCGTTCTTCGACATGGTCGCCGAGCCGGCGGTGTGATAGGGACGACATGGTGACCGCCTCCGAACGACCTAAGGCACGGGACACGACGACCCGCGACATGCTGGTCGCCGCGACGAGTCAGATCATGGTCGAAGAAGGCTATGCCGCGGCCACGTCGCGCCGGGTTGCGGCCAAGGCCGGCGTGAAATCCGCACTGGTGCACTATTACTTCCCCACCATGGACGAGTTGTACCTTGCTGTCTTCCGTCGCGGCGCCGCGGTCTATTTGGAACGCCAGCAGAATGCGCTGGCCTCCGACCGACCGTTGCACGCGTTCTGGGCGACCCTCACCGAACCCAAGGACACCCGGCTGCTCTTGGAGTTCATGGGGCTTGCCAACCATCGCAAGGAAATCAAGACGGAAATCGCAGCCTGGTCGGAGCGATGGCGCGAGCAACAGATCACCGCGCTGAACTTCATCGTCCGGGAACACGGCATCGATACCGACGAATTCCCGCCCGCCGCTATCGCGGTCGTCATCGCCGCGATCGGCCGCACCCTGATCCTCGAGCAGGGACTCGGCACCGCCGGCGGTCACCAAGAGGCCGTCGCACTGGTCAATCGCTTCCTCGACCGATTCGAGATGCCGACACCGAAAAAGCGCCGGGCCCGCGGCTGATCGGGAGCCCTTCAGGGCAGCACGACTCGCAGCCGCTCCCAACCACGGACGGTAGACGTCGACGCGAGTTGGGCTGTGTCGTAGTCGATGTCCCATTCGGGCCAGCGGTTGAGGATCTCGTCCAGCGCGACGCGACCTTCCAAGCGTGCGAGGTTTGCCCCAAGGCAGTAATGCACGCCTTTCCCGAAGGTGATGTGCGAGATGTTGTCACGATGGATGTTGAACGTGTCGGGGTCGGTGTACCGGCGGGGGTCACGATTAGCGGCACCGAACAACAACAGCATCGCGCTGCCGGCCGGAACGGTGGTGTCGTAACACTCGAAATCCGCCGTCGTCCAACGTGCTACGTGCGGTCCGGTCGGCTCGAATCGTAGCGTCTCGTCGACGGTACGGTTGAGCAGCGACCGATCCTGGTGGATTTCCCTGCGCTGATCGGGATGTTCGGCGAGCACCTTGGCCAGCCAGCCGATCAGCCGACCCGTCGTCTCGTTGCCGGCACCGGCCACCACCTGGGTGTAGTGCAGCACCTCTTTGCGCGTCAGCATTCGGTGCACGCCCTGCTCGTCGTCGAACTCGACGTTGAGCAGTGTGGTCATCAGGTCGTCGGACGGGTTCTTGGACCGCCATTCGACGTAGTCGGCGTAGATCCGTCCGTCGGCGATGGAATCGGCGTCGGCGACCTTCAGCGGCGCACCCGGCTTGGTGCGCAAGTTGGCGTCATTGGCGTCGCGAACCGAGATCTGCTCGGACTCCGGAATTCCCAGCAGCATGCCGATCACTCGCATCGGCATCATCGAGGCGAGCTCGGCGATGATGTCGAAGCCGTCGGAACCGACGAGCGGATCCAGGCAGCGGATACAGTACTGCCGGATCTGGTCCTCGATGGCGGCCATGCGGCGCGGGGTGAAGACCCGGGACATCAGGCCGCGCAGCCTGGAATGCTCGGGCGGATCCTGAAACATCATCACGCCGCCGGGCATGTCGAATTTCGACTTGACTAACTCGAGGATGTCACTGCGACGGCTGGAAAAAACCTCCCAGTTCGCCAATGCTTCTTCGACGTCGGAATGCCTTGATATCGCCCAGAAGTCGTATCGCTCGTTGTAGTAGATCGGGGCCTGGTCGCGCAGCCGCGCGTAGGTCGGGTAAGGATCGGCATTGATGCCGACGTCGTAGGGGTCGTAGTAGACGTCGGTGTCGCTGGTGACGGTCATCGGTGATTCCCTTACTTCAGACAGCTGCCGGCGTCCACCGTGAGCGGGACCCCGGTGATGTAGCGCGCTTCGTCGGAGGCCAAGAACAACACCGCGTTGCTGATATCTTCTGGAGTCACCCAGGGGATCGGCAAGACGTGGAAGCTCTGGCACACCGGCGCGAGATCGTCGGGACCGGGGTTGTCCAAGTCTGGCCGGAAGGCGCGGAAGGTGGCCTCGTTCATCAGCAACGGTGAATTCACATGCGTCGGGAGAACGGCGTTGACCCGGATCATGCGCTGACCCAATTCGACGGCAAACGAACGCATGAGGCCGATCACACCGTGTTTGGCCGCGACGTAATGGCCGACGTGCGGATAGGCCTTGTTGCCGGCGACCGATGACGTCAGGATGATCGAACCGCCGCGATCGCCTGCCAGCATGTGCGGGACGCCGGCCTTCACCGTCTTCCACACCCCACTCAGGTTGACGTCGATCATCTCCTGCCACAGCGCCTCGTCAGCCTTGTGCAGCTTGCCGGCCGTCGTACCGATGCCGGCGTTGGCGACGATGACATCAAGCCGCCCCAGCTGTTCGACCCCGCCGTCGACGGCCGCCCGCAGGGCGTCGTAATCGCGAACGTCGACCTCGGCCGTCACAACACGACCGCCCGCGTCCTTGACCATGCCGGCGGTCACATCGAGATCTTCCGGCGTCGCACCGTCTGCGGGCGAAGCATCGAACCCGCGGCAGATGTCGACGGCGATGATGTCGGCACCTTCTTGTGCCAGCCGGACGGCGTGGCTTCTGCCCTGCCCGCGTGCGGCGCCGGTCACGAATGCGACCTTGCCGTCCATCCGGCCCGCCATGCCAACCTCGATTCCTCGCGTTGCAGCTACGCGCGGTCACCATCCAGCGATGTTGGGCGATCGCCCAAAATGCGCTGGCGCCATGTCTAGCAGGACGGCGCCGAGCGCGTCAAGGGCAAGCGCACTCGACGCCGGGCTAGGCGTTAACGCCTAGTACTAACCCCGGCAGGTCGCCAGCGCCTTTTCTATTGTCTCGATCTCTATACGCAGGCCGAGGAGGGACTTCTCCCCGGCGGCCCGTTGCTGTGGGGTGAGGTCACCACCATCGAGGGTGGCCTGGGCTGCGGCCATTTGCTGTGTCGCCAAACCGAGCTTGTATTCGATGTAGTCACATTTGTCGAACGTGTAGGCATTTACCTCGCCGACGATTACCTTCTGGGGGCACGTCATCCCGCCGATGGCATAGACCAAGCCGTCCGCACCCGTCGCGGCGCCCATGCCGGCTCGGACGTCCGGCAGCGGGGCCTGTTCCGCCCATGCCGAGGTGGGTGAGGCGGGGTTGTAGCTGTACACGGAGGCGACATAAGGAGGCGGACTAGTACTAGGTGCATTGGGTTGCTGCTGCATCCCGCCGATGACATAGATCAGCCCATTAGGACCCACGGCCGCGGCGTGCCATGCGGTGGGCAACGGCAGCGATTGCGGACTGGGGGTCCAGCTATTGGCGGCGATATCGAAGACTTCGACCGAGTTCAGCAATACGGTGTTGGTTGCTAAGCCGCCGATGGCGTAGATAAACCCGTTGGATGTCGCCGCGGCGGCCAGCCCCATTCGCCCCGTTTGCATTTGCTGCTTGGGGACCCACTCGTCGTGGACGGGATCATAGGCTTCGACGGTCGCGAGGCTGCTTGGGCCTTGCGACGAGCCGCCGATCGCATAGATGAACCCGTCAGAGCCGGTGACGGCGGCCAGGTTGCCGGATGCGGTTGATAGTGGCGCGAGCGACGACCAGGTGTTGGTCGCCGGATCGAAGACGTCGTGCGTTGCGAGCGGCGTATAGGAGTCGTCGTATCCGCCGACGATGTGCAGTTTGCCGCCAGTTGAGGCCGCACCGAAGTTCTGGCGCAACGGGTTCGGTATTGAGGTCGTCGTCGACCACGTCTTCTGCGCGGTGTCGTAGAACTCGACGGTGGTGGCGGGTTCCCCGGTCTGCGAACTGGAGGTGTCGATGCCGCCGATCGCGTAAACCCCGGAACCCGATGCCGGCGCGGGCGCATTGCACGCGGCAGCCGCCGGGAAGTATCGCGGATCTTTCAACGGCGGTTCGTTTGTCCAGGGCATGTGCGTCTCCTCGCCATTGGGCGGTCGGTGTGGTGCCTTGGCACAGGCGCTGTTGTTGTGCGGGCTCGACTCCCCATTTCCCGGCCTGTAGCAAAGATTCATACCATGCGGATGCGGTTTGGCCACCGTTATGGCAAGAACATCTCTATTTCCCAACCGAACTGCTGAAATGTCGATATCGGTGCAGCTAGCGAGATCGCAGCGGATCATCAATCTTGATCCACCGCGGTGCGCCGGGCGTGCTTCGAGCGCGCTCGCAGGTAACGCCTAGGCGGCCTGCACGCAAATTTTCGACCAGCCCTAGTCGCCAGTGGCTTACTGATCGGCTCGCCTCGCCGAAACGCCGACCAATGCAGTGAGGAAAGTTGCCACACCGCGTCGAACACCGCAGTAAGGTGCTCTCCGTGAGCAGAGACAAGTTAGCCAAAGGGCGGGGCCGCTGGTTGGGGTTCGGGGCCACGCTCGTCGTCTCTGGCGCCATGCTCTACGCCCAACACACAGAGCCTCGGTGCTGCGTCAAGGCCCCGCCGGCGAAACCGGCGGCGACACCGGCGGCAGCGCCGACCAGCCCTCGACCTGCGCCGGCCGACGCGCCGCACACGGCCAGTCCCGTGGAGGCGCACTTGCTGACCGCAGACGCGCCCGTCGCCGCCACGAATTTTCAGTTCGTGCTACCCGTCGGGGTCGCGCCGGAGAAGGGGTTGCAGGTCAAGACCATCTGGGCTGCGCGTGCGATCAGCGTGTTGTTTCCGCAGATCACCACCATCGGTGGTTACCGGCAGGACGCCTTGAAGTGGCATCCCAACGGGTTGGCCATCGACGTGATGATCCCGAACCATGACTCCCCCGCGGGCATTGAGCTCGGCAACCAAATCGCGGGGTTTGCCTTGGCGAATGCCAAGCGATGGGGAATCAACCACGTGATCTGGCGGCAGAAAATCTATCCGGGCGTCGGCAAGGGGAGCTGGACGGCGGACTACGGCAACGAAACCGCCAACCACTACGACCACGTTCACATCGCCACCGACGGCGGCGGATACCCAACCGGGCACGAAACGTACTACATCGGATCGATGACCCCCACGCCGCCAGACTGATCCCTGCTTTTCGGCCCGCTAGACGACGGGTACAACCAGCAGATGACCGGCGAGCGCACAATTCTGTGCGGCACCACCGTCGTCGACGTCCGCGACGGCAGCCTGCGTCGCGCCGTTGACATCATCGTCGAAGGCGGCCAAATCGCCGCGATCACCGCGACTTCCGACGAGCACCCCGACCGTGTCGCGGCAGTCGACGCGCGGGGAACCTACGCGGTGCCTGGGTTCTGCGACATGCACGCCCATCCGCTGACCGACCGACGTGACGCCGAGCCGGCGCTGCGGCTGATGCTCGCGTGCGGCGTGACAGGATTTCGCCAGATGGGTGGTTCGCGCACACTGCTCAACGACCGCAGCGCCGGTAAGCTCGCGCTGCCCATCGACGGACCCGCGCTGTTGTCCATGCCGGGCGAGGTGCTGCTTCCCTTCAACGCCGGCACTGAATCGGCCGCACTGCAGTCGGTTCGGCAGCAGTCAGACGCCGGAGCCGACTTCATCAAGGTTGCGATGGTGGCCCCGCAAGTCTTCTTTCCGGCTCAGGCCGAAGCCGCTCGGCTGGGACTCACCACCGTCGGGCACCTGCCGGTGGGGATCGACGTCCGCGCAGCCTCCGACGGCCGGATGCGCTCGATCGAGCACCTCGGTCCCGGGGTCGGCATCGTCGCAGCGTGTTGCGACCACCAAGGCGCCATCGAGCAGGCGGTGGCCGACCGTCCGGCTCCGAAATTCCCCAGCGTCCCCAGGCTGCCGTTCGCCGAGCGCCTGATGGAAATGCTGATGGCCCGCGTGATGGCCAAGACCGTCATCAATCCCCTGCTGTTGGCCAAACCCGCCGACGCCGACCTGATCGCGGACGCCGGTCGGTCCTTCAACGACAACAAGGCCCGCGCGTTGGCACGGGTGTTCGCCGCCGACCAGACGTGGCAGTGCCCCACATTGATCCGCCTGCGCACCCAACAGTTCTGCGACGACCCGGTCTACCGGGACAACCCCAACAACCGCTTCGTGTCCCAGCGAACTCTGAAAACCTGGCGGAAGTCCACCGAGAAATACGCCTCACGTCCCGAGGCGATGCGCAGCGCCTATCGCAACAATTACGCCCGACAACTGGGGCTGGTTCGCATCTTCGACGAACAGGGCGTCAAGATGATGGCCGGCAGTGACGTCAGCGGATCCGGCTGGGAGATACCAGGGTTCGCGTTACATGATGAGTTCGACCAGTTGGCGGCGGCAGGCCTGACGCCGTTGCGGATCCTGCAGATGACCACCGTCAATGCGGCCGAGTTCCTCGGCAAGACAGCCACTTCAGGCTCGGTGGAACCCGGGAAGGACGCCGACATCGTCCTGCTGTCGGCTAATCCCGTCGAGAACGTGGCCCATCTGCACGACATTGCCGGAGTGGTCCGAGCCGGCCGGTACTACTCGCCGGAAACTCTCACGGCGACGATCAAGACCATCGCCGAAACCCGTTCCGCCGTCTGATCGGCGACCCGGTTATCCGGCCCATTGAGACACCGGGCACGTGCCGGTGTAGTCCACCTGCCAGTGCTTGATTCCGTTGAGCCAGCCCGACCGTAACCGCTCCGGGGTGGCCAGCGCGGTAAGGTCGGGAACGATATCCGCGATCGCGTTGAACATCAGCTCGATGGTCAGCCTGGCGAGGTTGGCTCCCAAGCAATAATGCGCGCCGGTGCCGCCAAAACTCATGTGCGGATTTGGATCTCGGAGTACGTTGAACGAGAACGGATCGTCGAACACGTCTTCGTCGAAGTTAGCCGATCGGTAGAACAACGCAAGCCGCTGACGCCGCTTGATCGGGACGCCGCCGAGTTCGATATCGCTGAGCGCCGTGCGCTGGAAAGCGGTAATCGGGGTGGCCCATCGAATGATCTCGTCAACAGCAGTGACGGGGCGCTGCTCCTTGAAGACCTTCCACTGCTCGGGATTGTCGAGGAACGCCATCATCCCCTGCGTAATCGAATTGCGGGTGGTCTCGTTGCCGGCCACTGTCAGTGTCACCATGAACAACCCGAACTCTTCGTCGGAGAGCTTGTGGCCGTCGACGTCGGCCTCAAGCAGCTGGGTCACAATGTCATCGCCAGGATCGTCGGCCTTGTGTACGGCGAGTTGCATTCCGTAGAACATCAATTCGCCGGCCGACGCCAACGCCTCGGACCCGGCGAATTCGGGATCCTCGTCTCCCACCATCTCGTTGGTCCAATGGAACAGCTTGGATCGATCCTCGAACGGCACCCCGAGCAGTCCGGCGATCGCCTGCAGCGGCAGCTCGCTGGACACCTGCGCCACGAAGTCCCCCGTTCCGGCGGCGGCCGCATCGCGGACGACGCGGCGGGCTCGCTGAGCCAGTTCTTCCCGAAGCCGTTCCACCGCACGGGGTGTGAACACCCGGGACACGATCTTGCGCATTCGGGTGTGCTGCGGAGCGTCCATGTTGATCATCGAGAATCTGCCGGCCTCGATCTGGCCGCGTGCCGTCTCCTCGTCGCGGTAACGCGGGACGATGCAGTTCTGCGCGCTGGAGAACACATCGTCGCGCCGCGACACCTCACGCACGTCACGATGCTTGCTGACCACCCAGTACCCGCCGTCGGTGAAACCTCCCACGCCGCTGGGCTGCTCGTTCCACCAAATGGGCGCCGCCCGCCGTAGTTCGCGCAGTTCCTCGGTTGGCAGGCGCGCGGCGTAGACGTCGGGGTCGGTGAAGTCGAAACCCTTCGGCAGCTGCGGTTGCGCCATGACGCCTCCCAAATGTGTTGCTCAATCGAAAACCTAAGTCAGCCACTGGTCGACGAGGTCGGCCCACCGGCGCGAGATGGTCTGCTCGCTCCCTAGCAGCGCGGCGACCAGGCTGGACTTGCTCACATTCACAGAGCGGTCACACTGGTCTGCGGATCGATAGCTCAAGCCCGTTGTCGCGCATGACGGTTCGGCACTGCCCGGGCGTGTAGTCGAAGTTCTCCAGATCCTTCAGATAGGAAGCCGGCTCGGCCAGGCCTTCGACATGCGGGAAGTCGGAACCCATGATGATCCGTTTCTCGCCCAGCAGCCTTAGCAGGCTGTCCAGCTCGTCCTCATAGAAGGGCGACACCCAGACGTGTCGTTTGAAGGTCTCGCGCGGGTCTTCCTGGTAGATCTGTGGGATCTGACCGAAAGACTTGGTGAGCTTTTCGAACAGGTGGAACACCCAGGTTGAGCCGCTCTCGATGGAAGCCATCCGGAGGTTGGGGAACCGCAGGAAAAGCCCGTTGTGCAGGTGGTTGGCGAAGGTGTCCTGCAAGGCATCCCCGGAGAACAAGCTCCGAAAACCAAGCAGCGCCTGGAACGACATCATGTAATCCGGCTCGCCCCACGCCGGCATGAACTTCGAGTAGTACGTCTCGCCCGAGTGGTAACAGACAGTGATGCCTGAATCGTTCGCCAGCTGCCAAAAGGTGTCGAACATGGGGTCGCCGGGTGCGCGCATGCCGACGTCCGTCATGATCGGTCCGGGGACCATCACGATGAACCGCGCGTCACGCTCAATCGCCCATTCGAGTTCACGTACAGCGTTATCCGGTTTGCACAACGTGATGTAGGGCGCACCGAAGATGCGCTCCTGGTAAGCAAATCCCCAGTCCTCATCCATCCAGCGGTTGAAAGCTCGGAAGGTCGCCGCGGCGGCATCCAGGTCGGGCAGCAGCGCCTGCTCCATGCCCACGCCGAGCGTAGGCAACAGGATGCAGCCCGCCATGCCCTGCTCATCCATCAACGCCAAGCGCGCATCGCGGTCTCGATACGCGGGCGGGATCGGTTCCAAGTCGCCGAAAAGCGCATTCAAGTCGGCGCCCCTCGGGTTTCGGCCGCGGAAGTATTCGTCGAGCGCGCCGGGCTTGCCCACCGGGTCGAAGGTCGGATTCGGGATGAACCTGTTGACCCTGCCGCCAACGATGAGACGCTGCTTGCCGTCGAGCTGCGCCCATTGGATCGCGCGTTTCTTGTATTGCGGCTCGATGTGGCGGGTAAACGCGTCGAGCGCTTCGTAATAGTGGTTATCGCAGTCGAAGAACTTGAAGGGGAGCTGTGTCGTCATCGCGGCAAACGTCCTTTCTGTGGCGACGATTCAGTTACGCGGTAAGCCGAGGACCATCGAAGCGATGACCGTCAGCTGGATCTCCGGAGTGCCTCCGCCGATAAGTTCGGCAGGAGCGTCGAAATAGGGCTGGACGACAGCCGGGTCGGAATCCGCCAACATCGCGATGCGGCCGGTCAGGCCGAGCGTCGCGGTCCACGCGCGACGCAGCAACGTGACCATCGCGTACTTCGCGATGCTGGAGGTCGGTCCCGGCCCCTGCCCCTCGACCAGACGGAGGGTTTCGCGGAGCACCAAGGCCCTGATCGCCGTGCTGTGCGCCTCGACGTCGCCCAGCGCCCGCAGCGCCGCATCCTGGTCGGGGCCTTCGATTTCCGCCATTCGCCGAAGCGCATCGGCTCGATCGATGCTGACGTAGTTGCCGATGGCCGTTCGTTCGACCGCCATGGTCGACACCGCCAGGCCCCACCCGTCACCGGGCTCACCGACCAGCATGTCGTCGGGCACGAACACATCGGTCAGGAAAACCTCGTTGAACTCGGTGCGTCCGCTGGCCTGCTTGATCGGCGACACCTCGATGCCCGGCCAGCTCATGTCGACGAGGAAGTAGCTGATGCCGCGGTGCTTCTTCGCTTCGGGCTCCGTGCGCGCCAACAACGCACCGAACTGAGCCCGATGGGCCAGCGACGTCCAGATCTTGTGCCCGTTGACCACCCATCC
>Ga0210386_10000838_pt1 | contig 28276 bp, 22 predicted proteins | sample IncBWH32OmetaG_FD_160091 | JGI IMG/M metagenome (GOLD analysis project Ga0210386, IMG submission 160091) | Forest soil microbial communities from Barre Woods Harvard Forest LTER site, Petersham, Massachusetts, United States - Inc-BW-H-32-O ...
ACGGTTGAGGAAATTACTGAATATGCTTACCTTCAAGAGGAGTGGTTTTCCTCTCTATTGGGAGAACCAGTTTCGGCCCCCTCTCATGGATCTCTCTGGTGGTTTTTAGTGAAAACATCCCCAGATGCTCTCAAAGTGTATTTTCAACGATGGTTCAGTAAAACCCCCGGTTCGTTGCGAGATCAGTTATTGGCGATCGATGGCAAAAGATTGAGGGGTGCTAATTTTTTAGACCAGGTCACACACGTAGTGGAACTGTTTGCCGCAGAAGATCGGTTATGCCTTGCCACGGAAAAAGTTCCCGATAAGACCGTCGAAAAAAGTACATTGCCCATTATTTTGCAGCAGGTAGATGTAGAAGGTGCGATTATTTCAGGAGATGCTCACTTTACTGTACCTCAATCGGTAGAGCAAATTATTGATGCAAAAGCAGATTACCTATTAGCTGTTAAAGAAAACCAACCCAAACTTTACGATGAGATGGAAAATTTTTTCGATCAGCCGCATGGAGTCGAATGGGAAGCAGTCCCGCATTCATTTTATCAGGAAGTCGACAAAGGTCATGGTCGGATCGATATGCGAGAAGTACGAGTTGTGGAGGATTTGGATTGGTTGCCGAATACTAACAAATGGAAAAACCTTGCCTGCTTAATCGAAGTGAGAACAACGAGGCAAAAAATTGGTTCAGCTACTAGTGAGACATTAAGGCGCCTATATATTTCAAGCCGACGAGCACCTGCCCAACATTTCGCTAAATGGATTAGACAGCATTGGCATGCAGAGAATCATTGTCACTGGGTGCTTGATGTGATATTTGGAGAGGACGATGTGTTGATGGACAGAGGAAATAGCGCAGAAAATCTGGGGTTATTCCGTCGTTTATCTATGAATATGGCTGCAGTTGTAGATCCAGAAAGAGGACTTGCATCTGTCAGACGAGTAGCAACTTTTGGTGGGGGATATCTGAAAGGAATGTTGGCAAGATTTTTCTGCGAAAACGTGTCAAAAAATTTTAGTTAAATCGCCCTGAGAAGAACCTGTAATCAAAGCGATTGGCATAAAAAACAATCAAAATATACAGGTCAAACTAATGCAACAAAACAGATCTAACTTCAATGATTAGATTAACTATAAAAAGAACTATTTATTAATAAAAAGACATTCCGAGAAATCAAACACAGTAGACTTCTGGAGTGCAACAGATTCATTACAATTCCCCTAAAACCCCATTACTTTCCTCAATTGATTTTCTGTTGATTCGTGCTCCATATTTTTAGGTGATTTCTTTTTGGCTCTTGAGGTGTTTATAGACAATTTTTCACACCCCCAGTAGACTTCTATTCAACCGAAGAAGACATAACTTTTTTAACCTGATCTCGCTTAGTGCAATAAAGAATATAAAGATTGCTACTGACAATAACGATAGCTCCAACGAGCGTATAAACATTAGGTCCCTTATCCCACCAGAATAAATCCAAGGCAAAAACCCAAAAAAAAGTCGAATAATCAATAGGCGCCAATAGGGAAGCTTGTGTAAATCGAAGAGCTTGCGCAATCATATATTGACCGAAAGCCGTAATACAACCAACAAAAGCAAATAGGCTCCAATGAGACCAGGGCATAGGCTCCCAAGCTGGGATAAGCAGCGGCAATATCACAACAATCATAGTTAAATTCGGATAAATTGCGATCGATAAACTGTGCTCCGTTTCTGCTAAACGCCGCATTAAAATTTTGTTTAAAGCACCTAAAAAAGCGCCAGCCAAAACAAAAAAGGCAGCCATCTCAAATACGCTCGATCCAGGCCTCATAGCAATAAGAACCCCAATCATCCCAATTGCAACGGCTATCCATCGTTCTGGTGTTATTTTTTCTTTTAATATTAAGGCACTCAAGATCACCATAAAAAAGGGAGCTGTATAAGAAACCGTGTAAATCATTGTGAGAGAACCTTTAGGCATTGCACACATAAAGGCGCACGTATAGGCAAAATTAACTCCTAATCGGATAAGGTGCCTTCCAGGACAAGAAGTTCCTAAAACCCGCCTTATTCCCCCTTGACAATACATAGCTATGACCAAAGGAACAAGCCGCGTAACCGCTCGAAGAAACATGGTCTGTTTTACCGAATACATAGACATTAAATGTTTAATAAAGGCATCCGATACAGCATAAAACAAAAGCCCCGCAGTCATCAGAAGAAACCCGAAGCGTGCTCGATCATGAAGTTTTCTATCGGCATCTATCATATGATTCATCCTACCTAAAATAGCCTACCTAAGATACTCGATATTTCCCGAAAAATCCAACACCTTTATGATAATTACGATCATCATAAGAAAACTTATTCGATAAAAAAACAAACATTTTAAACAAAATAAAAATTATACACCTCTAAAGCGAGTAACAGAAAAACCCATTGTGTAACCGTTACACGCTTAAATTTAGCAATCAACACAAACGACCGCTAAAATCTTAGCAAGCTCAGAAAACATCATGATTCCACACAAAACAATCGTTGTTATTGGAGGCGCTGGATTTGTAGGCTCCAACTTAGCAATCATTCTTAAAACTGAACATCCCAATTCTACAGTAATAGCGTTTGATAACCTATATCGCAGGGGAAGTGAGTTGGCATTAAATAGGTTAAAAACTGCTCAAGTGCGATTCATTCATGGTGACATCCGTTGCCCAGAAGATTTAGCCTCTCTAGATCCCTTCGATTTAATGATCGATTGCTCTGCAGAACCTTCTGTACAAGCGGGCTATAATAATGGCCCCACTTATTTTATAAATACAAATTTATTAGGTACGATTCATTGCCTGACAGTAGCCAAAAAATTTCAAGCCGATTTTATTTTTTTATCTACAAGTAGAGTCTACTCCATAAAACACCTACAAAGATTACCATTAATCAAAAAAAACAAAAGGTTCCACCTAAAAAATTCTACTCACCAAGAAGGCCTAACTCACCAAGATCTCTTTATGGAACAACCAAACTTACATCAGAATTGATTCCTCAAGAATACGCCCATATGTATGAATTAAACATCTGCATAAACCGCTGCGAAGTCATTGCAGGTCCTTGGCAAATGGGTAAAATAGATCAAGGATTTGTATCGTTATGGATAGCACGCCATTTATTTGGAGGAGATTTAAAATACATAGGATATAAAGGAGAGGGACTTCAAGTACGAGACATTCTTCATGTTGAAGACCTTTATAAACTTCTATGTATACAATTAAAAAACATGAAAGAACATAGAGGAAAAATCTATAATGTAGGAGGCGGTCCACTTCAATCTTTTCTGAATTTCTAGAGACTCTTCATAACAACCAACATTTTTTGCAGGAACTGCTAAAAATTGGACCTCCAAAAACGGCCTTAAAATCAACGATCTGATCTAAAACCATATCTTGGTAGCCCTGAATATTTTTTCTCTTTTTTTGAGAATTTCTGTGTTTAAGTAAATTTTTCTTGATCTATAGTCAACATTTCCTTAGGATCATAGCCCTTCAACATCATTGATTTTACATGAAAAATTTTACTACTTATCCAAAAATCAATCTGAAAGAGGGAAAAAGCAATGCTCTAAAAGCAAAAAATCAATTTATATTTTTTTTTTGCCAATTGCAGAGATTTTTCTTTCTAAATGACAAAATTTTTGGTATGGATTAGTAAAATTCACTAGTTGTAATGATAAGGCTCATTATCATTACAACCATGATTTGACAATTTTTAATGATTAAGGAATGGGCTATGCAATTTTTAGAAATTCAAAAACCTTCGTTCACTCTTGCACAATCGATTTCCAATCGAGATGAAGCTATTTGGAAAGAACTGTCAAAAATCAGTTTAGAGCAAGCAACAGAGCATTTTCTGTCCACATTAAAAGGACATACACAAAGGACTTATAAAGCAGCGTTCAATTCAGTTTTTGAATTATTCATCAATTCAAATTTATTTAACCCCCAAAATAATTTACAAATTTTTTCTTTATCAAATCTTGAATTTCTTCTGGATGAAATACGAGAAAAAATTCCTGGAACAGAAGCTACAAAACAAGCTCGAGCAGCAGCATTCATTTCCTTAACTCGTCATTTACAAAGAGCTACGGGAGGAATTATACGAAAAGTAACTCCAAGCAAAGAAAGAGGTAAGCCAACCTTTAGAGCAATACGAGAAAAATCTGCAACACAAGCTCTTACAAAAGAACAATGGACAAAATTTCTTCTTTCACTAAAGAGAACATCCTTTAGAGATTATCTCGTCGCCAAAATGATTTTACAAGGAGCAAAACGAGTAGGGGAAGTCCTCTCTGCAGAAATTCATCAAATCAACTGGTCTATGAATCAGATTGTCTTCAAACAATTTAAATCCAAAGAATTTGAAAAATTTACAGTGATCACTTATCCCAAAGATTTTATGAAAGAACTAAAAGAATACATTGATGATAGAAAGCAAGGCCCCATTTTCATCACAAAAAATGGAAAAGCCCTCACACAATCTCATTTATATAGAGCATTTTCATTAGCAGGAATCCAAGCAAAAACCCCTTTTACAGTACATCCTCACGTATTACGAGCCTCTGCAATCACATATCTAAGCTTACAGGGATATAATGCGGATCAAATTATGAAAGTGAGTGGGCATGCTGATGCAAAGCTGGTTCGATATTATGATAAAACGCCCCTCGAAAAAAATCCGACACAAGACGTTAATCTCATTTAAAAAAAATGTTGTCCGTATCTACCTATTTTGTGTAACCGTTACACACTTTTAAATAAAGACTCGAAAAAAAATTAGATATTTTTCTCTGAAATAAAGTATAAATTTATACCAGAGACAAGGAATTTTTTATGAGTGATTATGCACGCTTAACTGTTGATATGACTTCAGAAGAGCATACCTATTTAAAAATGGCAAGTGCTCAACTTGGCATCTCCATGCGTGAATTTGTTCTACTGGCGACTTTTAAAAAAATGGAAGATTTAGAAGATCAATGGCTTTCAGAACGAGCAAAAGAAGCTAGAAAAAGACTTGAGGACTGAAAAAAAATCCAGTCTCTTAAATTATAAATTCAATATCTCAAAATACATTACACTTAAGTTCTACTCTTAGATTGTTTTATAAATGTCATTTTTTTGTATACCCATACTCGTTGTTCTTCATTCAGCTGCGATTGTGATAATAATTTCAAACAAGAGTGCAATGCCACTTCCCAGTTATTTAGTCGACGCGCACTTTCAATTAAAACTAAATCCAAATACACGTTATAAATAGGAATATCCACAAGTATCGGATCATTTTTGGGAATCGGAATAGTTAACCCAGTTTTTGCATGGCAATAAGCCTTCAATGGTTGATCAACTTCTAAATAATGATTCGCCAAGTGATATAAAGGTTCTGCTCTAGTAGGTCTAGAAGAATAGGCCTTTTGATACGTTTCAATAAAAATTATAGAATTTTTTTTCAATTTTTCTTGAATTCTAGCTATACGAAAAAGAGAATAAAAAATCTGACCATCATTCAAAGAACCAGCCATTAAAAGTCTTTTTTCAAAAAATTCAATCGCTTTTGAATAGTCTTCTACGATTTCATAAGTCATTGCTAAATGAAATATATACCGACTATTATCGGGTTCATTAATAATAGCTTTTTCCAAAATTTGGATATCTTTCCAATTTTTCTCGATCAATTGCTGTTGTGTTGGTTCTCCATCTAAGGTTGTGATCGTGACAATATTTGTAAGCATTCCGCCCCCCTTAGCTTGGGAACTGCGAATTTCCTCATGAATAACTCCCTTCCATTTCCAATCAAGATGATTATTCACAAGTACTACTCTAGAAAATTCAGAACCAATCTGATATCGAACTTTCATAAAATAAAGATCGCACACCAAATCAGGCCATTGAAAAGAGACTGAATAATGAAACATTTCATCTGCATCTATGAATAAAAGATAATCACCTTTTCCTTTTGAATAACTCAAAGCTTCATTACGGTTCCAAGAAAAATTTACCCAACTACTTTGGTATAATTCACCAGGATATCCTTCCATGACCTCGAGAATAAGCTGTTGTGTTCCATCGCTCGACCCAGTATCTACGATTACCCAATAGTCAATCAAATCTTTCAAAGATTGCAAACATCGAACAATCACTTTTGATTCATTCTTCACAATCATATTCAAACAAATCGTCTTTTTCATATCCTAATACAATAAATTTTTATCATAAATTTTTACATAAAAACAAAAAAAATAATAAAATAATACAAAAACAAAAAAATATAACAAAATAAATAAAAATTGAAAACATCAATAAAAAACAAAAAATCAATTAATAACATACTAATCATTGGTCGGGTAGTCATAGATGGTTTTGGAGATTATTTTCAAATTTTATCCGTGGCGGATATACTAAGAAATTTCACACTACCTAATGCGAATATTTCGATACTAGTTACTAAAGAAAGAGAACTTCCATCGATTGATCCATCCACATACGGACTTTCAAAAGAAGACATTTGGATACTAGATTATAAAAATCCTCCTTTTACTGACAAAAATCTCTCATCGTATCATCGTTTTGTCAGTGCATGTATATATCATATGCAACTGAATCAATCTGAAGGTATTTTAGAGAAAGAATTAGAAGAACTAAAAAATTTATTTCAATCATCTTATAGCATAGAATTCACCTCTTTAATTAAAAAATTTCTTGAAATAGATTGTGTTTTTTGTATCGCCTTTCCACTCCCTAATCAATCTTTTTGGAATTTATTTCTTAAAAAACATCATATTTTTTGTGTAGATATTCGAGAATATGGAGGTGGGGGGGATTTATATCCTCAAGAAAAAATTTCAAACCCTAATACAGCAAATTATGTTATGGGAGTTCGAGATCCAGAGGAAGTCGGTCTGATTTTTCCACGCATTCCAACTACCACTTTTTGTTCTGCGCATAACTGGATGTTTGATTCATTTTTGGATACTTATTTCTGTTATTTTCGGCAGGATTCTTCTTATTTTATACAACTGGTAGCAGCTATTTCTACAGACTCCAATGTAGATATTGGTATTTTATTAAAATGGAAAACTATGCAATGGAATCAATTATCAACAAATCTCATCGAAAGCCTTAGGATAAATCAAGTCAGTCAAATGGTTTTGCGCTTATCCAACGGATCTGAAACAACTGTATGGGAAAATAAGGAATTATCGACAAAAAAACGCTTAATTCTTATGGATCCTTTTTTAGGAGGGCAAGAGTCTCTCTTAGGCAAACATGAGGATATTTTACAATTGATTCACCGATCAAATTTTCTAGTAGGATGTACTGGTGACGCTTCTCTTTCCGAAGTGCTTTCTATGGGTAAATTACCCGTGTATGACGCAGCAGATTATAAACGATATTTTTGGTACAGTATGGTAATGCTAGCATTACACCATTTTCCAGATGGACGCTTAGCTGCAATCTTAGAAAAACCTCTCACATATGTTCAATTATTAAAAAACGAGAAAAATAAAAAGGAAATCTACAGTCAATGGCAGTCATTTTGTGAAATTCTGCGAAAAAACCATAATGTAGAACGAATCCTCATGCAATCCATGCAACAGGCTCTTCAATTTTTAGAAAACTCCATAGCAAATTCTTTTACATGAGGTAAAATATCTTCTACCTGCATACGAATCGTCTCTGGTAATTTCGAATTAGATTGTAAACAAAGCAGTACTTCATAACTTTCTTGATAACGCTTAGTTTGATAAGAACATCGCAATAGTTGCAAAAGAGCTTCATACTGATAAATGGAAAATTCTACATAAATTTGATCCGTTATGGGGATCTGGATTTGAGCTGCTTTTTTAGCCAGTACATATCCCTGTTCATAATCCTGCATAGCAATATAATGATCTGCCATCCAGAATAAAGGTTCAGATCTAGTAGGACGATATTCATAAGCTTTCTGATAACTTGCAATAAATAAAGTGGGCTCCTGTCCTAAACGTCTTTGCATATTCGCAATCCCGAACAGAGAATAAAAAACCTCTTCATTCCGACCACCCATCAGAGATCTTTTCTCAAAATAATACAAAGCCACATCATATTTTTTAGCAACATCGTAAGTTAAAGCCAAAAAAATAATATATCTTGAGTTATTTGGTTCTTGTACAAGACCTCGCTCTAAAATTTCAGCATGTTTTAAATATTTTAAAGGATCTTTAGATTGATGTCCGTCAGAAAAAGCCAAAATCTGAATATCTTGAAAAACAGAAAAAGTTACCGCATCGTTCACTAAAACTTCATGTAAAACGCCTTTCCAAGTCATTTTTCGATGATTGCTAATTAAGAGGATATATTGTGCTGAATATCTAAAATCAGAATGCACATGAACGTAATAACAATCTCTATTCAGAAGGGGCCAACTACCTCCTGAAGCAAATTCTAAGACTTGATCTGCATCAATAAACAGGAGATAATCCGCTTTATTTTTTGCAAAGGCTAAAGCTTCATTACGATTATGAGAATAATCGATCCAAGGCTTCTCATAAAGTTCACCAGGAACACCTTTTAAGCATTCTCGAATAAGATACTGGGTCCCATCAGTGGACCCAGTATCTACGATTACCCAATAATCAATTCTGTTTTTTACAGAAGCTAAACAGCGTTGAATGACTGGACTTTCATTTTTAACGATCATATTCAGACAGATCGTCATGTTATTTTCTTTTTTTTACTTCTTTTTCACAACTTTGAGCTTCAATTCTATCTTGAATGCAATCGATTACGAATTCTCGAATCGATACTCCTTCTTTAGCCGCACGCATTTTAATTTTTTTATGATCTTTAGGAGCGATGTCAATAGACATTCTCGTTAATTTATCACTCATTTTTTTCTCCATATTATATAGCTAATCAATCATTTTATAGAGAGTTTGGTTAAGAAGATTTTCTCTTCTTCTTTAACACTACACTCTTTTTATTTTTAGAATTTATTAAGGTATTTTTGGTTGCTTGATTGAGTTTTCTGTACATAAAATCTCCAATACTTACAACAACTAAATCTTTCATCGACATTCCCAGCAAAGAAGCCGCAGTTTTTAACCGTTTATGGTCTGCCGCTAACAAATCAATGCTTAATCTTGCCATTTCTAACGGATTATTAGTGACTTGATCACTAGACATTTGTTTTGAACCACTTGTCATGTTTAATGGCTTCTTGATTGGTTCTATATATTTAGTCAAAATTTTATTTAACTTTTCCATACCAAATTTCCTTTATATAAACAATATTTCTTCACGTGTAACAATTTGTTTTATTAAGAAAAGGCTCTATGTAAAAACCCTTCATACCCAAACGTTAAAATATATTTTTGTTCAAAGCAAGAACTTATTTAGCAAACAAGCAAACAGACTGCTAACAAAGCGCCTTTTTAGGCGCGCATTCAAAGCGCAAAATCAAACAAAGTACCGTTTCCGTTACCGTTCACAAAAAAAAATCATAAGTAGTTTGTTTTCAAAAAGTAAGACCTATTTAAGATAGGGACATGTAAGGAACGAGATAGGGATATCAGGTGCGTTAGCTAGGGATATATCCCCCAAAAAAATATGAAAAAAAATTAAATTTTAGATTTGGAAAGACGACTTATTTGTTTTTTACGTACTGAAATTCGACCTTGCTGTTGACGTTCTTTACGGATTGTTCCTTGGAAATAAAAAAAATTCAACTCTTTCACATAACTATCGCCAAGTACGTAGCGATTTTTATCGATTTGGACTAAAAAACGAGGGCCGTCATCTCCATCAACCAACCAACGGTATCGTGTTTGTTTAAAAACAGACCGTGGAAGTCCTGATTGTTTTAGCCAATCGCTCCATTTTTCTTCCGGAATTTCGATCGACATTTCTGATGTCAGTTCCATCGATCGGTTCGTAAATTCTTCCATAATGAACATTTGTAAAAGTGCCTGTCCCGCGTGGTATTGAGGAGCAGAAACAAAGGGAGGCAGAGCTGGCATGGGCACCAATAATCGTCCTCGCCGATCTGTTTGAAAAGTATAATAGGGCATTAACTGCGTACTCAATGTAATCTCTAAGCCTTCTTCACGGCTGGTATTACGAGATTTAAATTTCCGAAGTGCAATCAAATGCCCTTGATTAGCGTCATCAAAATGAAACATCATGCGAGCTTGCGCATAAAGCAACGATTTAATGATCCCAGGAGCCTGCTTGAATTTAAATCCCAAAATTTCAGCAATCTCCGTTTCCCCCCTTTCAAAACGGATCACCCGAGGTTCTGCTTTTCCCTCAATCCAATTTTCATAGCCCGTCTGGCATTCATAACGCAATAATTTATGATGATAAATACTTCCAAAACTCTGAATTCCTTTTGCAAGCAAAGCTCCGTATTGAGATTCAATCAGAGATGTCTCCGCTATAATTTTTCCTTCATAAACTACGCTGGCTCTCTCTTGATTCATCGAAATTTCAGCCCGAGAAGACAAAATTTTACTCAAAGGTCGTTGTACTGTAAGAGTTAGAGCCGGCAAGTGTTTTTTAAATTTTTGGAATTGGATTTCAGCTCGATCTTTCCATAAAATTTCTGCTAGTAATTTTAAATAACGGCAATAATAAGGAGGGATGTCAAAATCGACCCATAAGCGAAATAAGGCTAATGCATCTCCGTCTTTTACATAGTTTTGGTACCAAGTATTGGACGCAGACAATAAAGCTTCTCCAATTTTTCTTCCATGAGGCCCAATTAGAGAGATATGAGAAGAGAAAAGTTTATCTAACTCAAGCCTACCATCTAATGTAAGAGCTTGCTTTTCCACGGTCGGAATAAGACTTTTAGGTAACAATTGCAACCCAAAAATTTGGCATTCTTTCACTAATTCTCGTACTAGCAAATCCAAAGCTTGAGGTTGTGATTCCAACTCATCCCCTCCCACTTCTTGTAGAACCTCCCGAGAAGCCTGGTAATGAAGCAAAGAGGGCTCTCCTGTAGAAAGAAACATTACCGAATACATAGCAGCACGAAAAAACATTAAAAGATTCTGATTTTTTTCAATTGGGGTCTGTAAAAATTCAACAATAAAGTCCAAATAAGAAGTCGCCGCGGGACTATTCGACTCACCAAACACCGATGAGAAGCTGGAAACGAAGTCAAAATTTTTCATATATTTTATAATTCCTTAAAAAACTACCTTAAAAGAGGATGATCCGCCTCTGTTGCATAAAACTGTTCTTTGAAACATCCTTTCTTAGATTCCTTATGCCCACTTTCTTTTGATCCATGGGTAAATAAGCCACACTTTCCATCAAAATGCAGAGGAAAAGAAGGCGTAGCCCCTCCATTTCTATTTTTGGCAACAATTAACTCTGCCATGCCTGGCTTATCGTTGGGATCATAATAATCCCTTCTTTGAATGAAAATGACCACATCGCTATCCTGCTCAATTTGGCCACTATCTCTTAAATCACTCATCATGGGACGATGTCCTTGTCTTTCTTCCACTTTTCTAGAAAGTTGAGAAATACAAATAAAAGGTGTTTTTAACTCCATTGCCAATAATTTCAATTTTCTTGATATCTCAGCAACTTCATATTGTCTGCTTTCCGATCGCCCACCTCCTTGCATAAGCTGTAAATAATCAACAATATAAAGAGCTATACCTTCTTCTTCCTTCAGGCGACGAGCTTTGGCGGCGATTTGGGTAATACTGGCACAATTTTGATCGTGAACAAAAAGTTTTGCAGAACGCAGAACTTCTTCTTCCTGTTTTAATTTAAAAAAATCCAAATCACTTAAAATCCCTCGCTTAATTTTTTCCCCAGCAATCCCGGTTCTTAAAGCCAAAAAACGCTCAACTAACTGGTCTGCCCCCATCTCAAGAGAAAAAATAGCGATAGGCCTTTGTTGGTCGATACACACATGATTGGCTATATTAATAGCCAAAGCTGTTTTACCCATCGCAGGTCTTGCAGCAATCACAACTAAATTAGTTTCTTCCAAAACTGTTGTTTCTCGATCTAAATCCAGAAATCCAGTAGGAATACCCGTCATAAACGGTTTTCCTTGTTTTTTATAATATTGTCGCCTCTCTTCTATTCGCTCTATTAATGGGGTCGGATCTATTCGTGATTTCGCTCCAGACAAAATGTCTCCGATCGAAGATTTTTCACTGGAGAAATAACGTTTCCCCAGACCAATGAATTTTTGCTGGTATTTTTCAGCCAAAAGACTAGGTTCGAGTGGATCGGATAAAAATTCACGCATGCCTTCTTCTAAAAGAAGATATGCCTGCCTGCTGTATGATTTAGCCTGTAAAATTTCTATATATTCATGAACATGTGCAGAAGTCCCAGCAAATTGTGCTAAATCGGTCAAATAAGCAACCCCCCCAGCAGCCTGTAATTGACTATTCATTTTTAACTCTTGAGCGGTTAAATGGATGTCTCCAGGTTTTCCTTCTCGAAATAAGTTGTTCAACGACTGAAAAATCAGTTTATGTTCATGGAAATAAAAAGCATCGCTGTCTAGCATCACGCTCGCAGTATTGAGAGCAAAACGTCCAGATAACATACATCCAAGGACCATCATTTCTGATTCTTTACAATGAGGAGGAGGAGTCATAGCTATTTTCTTTTATCTTGTAGGTTTTGGTCGCAGCAAATTTTTAGCAAAATCCCTTTATTTTCCACATATATTTTTAACCTTTTGTTTATTTCTGTGTCTGAGTGGACTCATATTGGCAAAAATTAGTATATATATGCAAACGTCTCATTAAGAAATATTTAGATTTGACCAAAAAAACATGGGTTTCCCAAACTATTTTTTTACAAAATCTTTACAATTTACAAAGGTTTAGGAAACAAAAAGAATCCATTCAAAAAACCTACAACCCTGTTTAAATCTTAATACATAGTAATTCTGGCTCAACAGGACTTTAACAAACCAAATTCACAAGACCTAAGTTTAAGGAAGGCGTTTATGAAAATTTTTTCCAAAACGAATGAATTTTTCGTTCTCTATCTCTTTGAGAAAAAAGCTTTCTTTTTTTTTGTGATCCCTTTTTCTCTTAACTACTAAAAAAGTAAATAGCGCCGTCCGCGACTTTTTCAGTCGCGACGGTGTTATTAATGACTTAATGTCTTAATAACTTAATGAGCTGAATTCCATAGAGAAAAACCTAACAAAAACTCTTACATTTACTAACAGAAACCCTTACTCAAACTAACAGAAACCCTTACTTGGCCTAACAAAAAACCTTACATCCCCCCTAACAAAAAGCCTTACATCCGCCCTAACAAAAACCCTTACTCCCCCCTAACACCAATCCTTACTATTGCCTAACAAGAAGACTTACATTTACCCTAACGCAAACCCTTACATTTGCCTAACAAAAACCCTTACTTTTTTTTTGAGTCAATTCATTCGAGTAAAAAATGTTTTTGTTTCCTATTTTATGTTAGTTAGTTATTTATAGTTTGTTTTACTGGTTATATGGATATGACAATTTGTCTAAATATGATTGTTAAAGATGAAATAGATGTAATTGAGAGGTGTCTTGAATCTGTTAAAAAACTCTTAGATTATTGGGTTATAATCGATACTGGCTCTTCTGATGGAACTCAGGACGTGATCCGATTAATTTTACAAAATATTCCAGGAGAACTTCATGACCGGCCTTGGATAAATTTTGAGAAAAATCGCAATGAGGCACTCGATTTAGCCAGAGGAAAGGCGCAGTATATTTTATTTATTGATGCAGATGAAGTATTAACTATTTCTAATGATTTTAATAAGTTTAGATTGGATAAAGATTTTTATTTTTTTAAATTAAAAGAAAGAAGTCATGCCGATATGTATCGTATCTCTTTTATTAAAGATCATCCTTGTTGGTTTTGGAAAGGAGTTTTACATGAAGCAATTCATGCTTCTGAAACACAATCAGGCGAATTATTAGAGACCATTGTTAAACATTCATTCATGCAGGATGGAAAAAGAAGCAAAAATCCTTTGAAATTTTTAAAGGATGCGGAAATTTTAGAAAAAGCTTTGATAACGGACGAAACCAATAGTCGGTATATTTTTTATTTAGCTCAAAGTTATGGGAATGCAAAACAATATCATCTTGCTTTGCATTGGTATGAGAGGCGTACTTTGATGGGAGGCGATCCAGACGAAGTATTTTGGTCTTTTTATTGTTTAGGCATGATCCATCAATACCTTAAGTCAGATTCTTCTCTATTTATTGATAATTATAGTAAAGCATATCAAAAAAATTCGGCTCGAGCAGAGCCCTTATTTCAATTAGCTGAATATTTTTATCAACTTGGGCAACCATTAATTGGATACATTTTGGCTAAAGCATCTCTTGATCTGGAAGCGCCTAAGTTTGGATTTTACTTTCATGCTTGGATTTATGATTATGCTGCTTTGTTTACTTTTGCTCGATGTTCCCAGGCTATCCATTGGAAGGATGAAGCTTTGAATTCCTATCATCAATTATTACAAAAAAACATTCCTTCGGATGTCCGTAGTTTGGTTGAAAAATTGGAAAGTGAGTTGCGATGACTATTTGCTTAAATATGATTGTAAAAAATGAAATAGAAGTCATTGGAAGATGTCTTGCATCTGTTTTATCATTTATCGATTATTGGGTAATTGTAGATACGGGATCGATTGATGGAACTCAACACAAAATTCAAGAAATATTAAAAAATATTCCTGGAGAACTGTATGAAAAATCTTGGGTAAATTTTGAGAAAAATCGCAATGAAGCTCTTTCTCTGGCAAAAGGCAAAGCGGATTATATTTTATTTATTGATGCAGACGAAACGTTAAGTATTTCTGAAGCATTTGACAAAACGCAGTTACATAAGGATTTTTATGTTTTGCGCTTGATTGAACGTAATACTGTTGATTATTTTCGAATTTCTTTGATTAAAGACGATCCTTGCTGGTTTTGGATAGGTATCTTGCACGAGGTTATTGATTCTTCTAAATCTATGTCTGGTACTTTTTTATCTTCTATTGTGAAAAATTCTTCTACTTTTGATGGGAATCGAAGTAAATGCATTCACTCATTTCTAAAAGATGCTGCTATTTTAGCGGAGGCTCTTTTAAAAGAACCTCATAATAGCCGGTATGTTTTTTATTTGGCGCAAAGTTATGGTAGAGCAGAGAAATATGAAAAATCTTTGCATTTTTACAAACAGCGTACATCGATGGGAGGAGATCCTTTTGAGATATATGCTTCTTTTTATTATATGGGTCTTATTCAACAACATTTAGGCAAAGATTCTGCGGAATGGATTGATAGTTATAGCAGAGCATATCAATGTAAACCTACTCGTGCGGAACCACTTTTTCAATTAGCTGACTATTTTTTCCGTTCTAACCAACTTTTAATTGGTTATTTTTTGGCAAAAGCGGCGAGTGTATTGCCAATGCCTTCTTGGGATGGTCATTTTTATGTTTCGATTTATGAATATTCTTCTTTGTTAGTTTTTGCCCGTTGCGCTGAAGGTTTGCAGTTCACTCAAGAGGCTTTAATGGCTTATCAACAGTTACTTACAAGAAAATTACCGCAAGATATTAAACAATTTGTGCAAACAGCAATTGCAAGGTTGTGATGACAATTTGCTTGGATATGATTGTAAAAAATGAAGCTCATGTCATTCAACGATGTCTAACATCTGTAAAAAATCTAATTGATTATTGGGTCATTGTAGATACGGGGTCTACAGATGGAACACAACAAATTATTAAAGATTTTTTAAGAACAACTCCAGGAGAGCTTTATGAAAAACCTTGGATAAATTTTAGCCATAATCGAAATGAAGCTTTAAAATTTGCAAAAGGCAAAGGAGATTATCTTTTAATTATTGATGCGGACGATTGTTTAATCTTTGATCAGAATTTTCAGATGCCAGTTTTGGTAAAAGATTTTTATGTGGTAGTTCAGAAAGATGCAAAACAAGCAATGGACACCCAGTGTATGTTGTTAATTAAAAATAGTTTAAGTTGGAAGTGGCATGGGGTCGTCCATGAAGTTTTGGGTTGTCCGGAGATGAGTTGTTCTGAATTATTATTAGGTGTTACAAATCAATATTTCCAAGATGGATCTCGCTCGAAAGATTCTGAAAAATTTCAAAAGGACACTATTTTACTTGAAGAGTATTTATTAAAAAATCCTAATAATACGAGAACAGTTTTTTATTTAGCTGAAAGCTACGTAGGCGCTAAAAACTATCTAATGGCTATTCGTAATTATGAAAGAAGAGTTTTGATGAATGGATCGGAAGAAGAAATTTTTTGGTCCTTGTATTCTATTGCAAAACTAGAAGAAGCCCTTAGTGTTGATTTAGATCTTGTTAGAGAGCATTATGTTAGAGCTTATCAGTACCGTCCTTCTAGAATCGAACCTATTTATGATTTGATTTCTCTTTATATCAAAAAAAAAGAGATTATGCGCGCTTATCAGCTTGCGAAAAATACATATGCAACTCCTCTGGCTCAAGATGCTGTGTTTGTTTGTCGTTGGGTTTATGAATGGGGCATTTTTTTTCAATACGTTATTTGTTGTAAAGCATTAGGGATGAAGGATGAATTGGAAGAAATATTACCAAAATTTCTGGCTATCTCAACTGTTCCCAATACTATCAAAAGCCAGTTTCTAAAATGAAAAAGACTCTCTGTTTAAACATGATCGTAAAAAATGAGGCAAAAGTCATAGAACGTTGTTTGCTTTCTCTTCAAAATTTGATTGATTATTGGGTGATCGCTGATACAGGGTCCTCGGATGGGACTCAAACGTTGATTCAAGAAATGTTAAAAAATATTCCAGGAGAGTTTTATGAACGGCCTTGGGTGGATTTTGCTTATAATCGCAACGAGATTTTATCATTTTCTCAACGAAAAGGGGATTATATTCTTCTTATTGATGCCGATGAGTGGTTTGAGTTTTTAACGAAACCTTTTTATTTACCCGCTTTAACTAAAGATTGTTATGCGATTATTCACCGATCTGAGGGGATTGATTTTCAAAGGGCTGTTTTGCTGAACAATCACTTGGACTGGAAATGGATAGGAGCTATTCATGAGCAGCCGGAATGTACTAAAAAACCATCGATTGGATTTATTCCAAATTGGGTCAATATTTGTACTCAAGATGGGCATCGTTCTCAAGACCCTGAAAAATTTTTAAAAGATATTGAGATTTTAGAAAATGCTTTAGCCAAAGACCCTCAAAATACCCGACATATATTTTATCTCGCTGAGACGTATTCAATTGTTGGAGAGTATCTTGCAGCTTGGAAAGCGTATGAAAAAAGAGTTGCTCTGGGCTCTCCTCATTTGGAAGTATTTTGGTCTTTGTATCAAATAGGTAGAATGAAGGAATTATTGAAAGAACCTGCTGAATCATTTATCCATACCTATTGCATGGCATTCCAGTTACGACCCTCTCGTGCGGAACCATTGTTTTTTTTGGCTAATTATTATTTATCTACGGGATGTGTTTATTTGACTTATCTTATAGCCAAATCTGCCAGTATGATTCCATTGCCTTCTGATGCCCATTTTGTTGAAACATGGATGTATGATTGGGGAATTTTATTACAATTGGCCAAAAGTGCTTGGGCTTTAGGCTTTAAGGATGAAGGAAAAACTGCATTTCAAAAAATTCTGCCTATTAAAACCCTTCCAGCTCAGTACCGTGATGAAATTTTGTCTGTATTGAACGAATCATGTGATTAGATTTTGAAAAATCATAGATATCTGATAATAAGATTTCCCCCCTGCTTTTCAATAGGTCCTAAGATAATTCCCTGCTCAATACAACGTAGAAGTTTATCTTGCAGTCTTTTACGAGCCATACTTTTGTTTTTTTGGGCTGTTTTTTCTAAACCAGCTACACGGATTAAATAATCTTCTTCGACAGAAATAGATTTATTTCCTTCATGATGTTGGGCTTTTCGTGCTTGAAGCCAGGCTGCAACAGAAATAACCTCTGCATGTAGCTTTAATGTGGTATTTTTAAAACGGGCGCCCACAAAGGCTAGTTTTTCATTTTGTAGAGCGGGTGCATTGAACACAGAAAGGGTGATTGCTTGCGGGTACTCTTCTTTTTCTCCAATTTTATTGTGGATTTCGATCAGACGGATTTCGATCGACTCGATTGTGTGTTTTCCTTCTTTCGTGGTGTTTTTTTTGCGGGAATAAATCATTTTTGTGTTTTCTAAAGAACGCAAATGTTCATAAAATTCGATTTTTTCTTGATTTTGGAAGCGAGCTTCTCGGTCAGGGTAACAGAGGCGCATAAGTTCTGTCATTTGGCAGGTAAATGTAAACTGTCTAAGTTCATTTGCTAGCTTCCAGGCAGCCATGTGGATTTTATGCAATACTCCTCGAAGTCGATCTGTTACAATGGCTGCAATTTTTTCCGCTTCTGTATGAGAACTAGCTTGGAGTCGATGTTCAAGTGTGATTGTATGTCCTGCAGAATCAGGCGTTGAGGATTTAATAATATATGAAGTTGTTCCCTCTTGCCAGATGAGTTCCGGATGAGACAGCAATTTAGGAAGATGATACAATTTATCTGAAATTGTTCTGCTAATTCCAAATTCAATGTTGGAATCGATTGTTTTGTAGAAATTATCTTCGATCTTATTTTTATCAGTTAAAATAGTTTCGACTGCTTTTTTCACTTCATACTGGGAAGCCGTCATAAATTTTGCGACTGGTTCATCATCTTCGATGATGACTGGAGTTAGTTTATATTCTTCACGTTCGATCATGTATGCCTCCGATTAAACCAAGTTTAACCATTCTTTGTGGTGTTTCTGTTTTGACTTGTATGGGAGCATATTTTCCTGAGCCGGAAAGACAACCCATTTCGTCTTTTTTCAAAATGTGCATAGGTAAAATGGCTGTAAAATTCGACTTGACGTGTCGGAAAACGACCTCTTTGCTTGCATTTGGATTCAGGTCATCTTGTTTATTTTTTTCCAAGTTGACTTGCCATCGAACTCCATCCGTGATCGCGGAGGAGCCTCTAGCAGCGGCTTGATCTGTGTTCAATCCTGATACACCTCCTTTATTCATATGATGGCCGAAAATAATAGTGGGGTTGCCTTTTAGATCAATGGATAATTTCTCTAACAGGGCTATAAATTGTGTGGCTGCTGCATTATCGGTTTCGGCATCCATGCCAATAAATCGAGAAATAGGATCCAGAATGATACAAGACCACCCTTCGGGAGGTTCTGCGGCTTTTAAGCTAGCAAACAGTGTTTTAAAAAAAGGGGTGGGTTGGCCTTGATGGATAAATGCGGCATTGACGCCTGAAAAAGCCATTGGAGCGATTCTCTCCATAGCGGCCAAAATAGGATCTCGATCAAAAAAAACGAGTTGTTCATTTTTTGATTGATTTAAAAATTTTTTCGCTACCTTTCTTAATAATCGATGAATATCGGTGAGATGGTTTTCACCTAGTCCCAAAAAGACATGACCTGGTTTTTCAATCGGAAATAAATCAAGCCAAGGGTAGCCTGTGGCTAAAGAAAGAGCCAATTGAGCCAAAGCGTGAGTTTTTCCTACTCCACCGGCCCCAACTAGCATAGCTAAAATCCCTTTTCTTAAAAAAGGGCGCTGGATTTTACCATCTTCAAAATTAATGAGTTTTGGAATTTCTGGGGCGTCTTCAAGCAGAAAATTTATCGGCATGTCTGCAATAAATTGAATGCTTAAAGGCTCGCAGGAAGAAGATAATGCTTTCTCAAACTGTTCAGCCCTGGTTACTTGGGCTTTTAATTCTATAGAATCTTCCATGAGCTCTAATAAATAAGATCCCCGTGCGGTAGATTTGAGTTTTTCTATAGATTCTGTCTGAAGCTCCCGTTTCAATAGATCTATTTCTCGTTCAAGAGAAATCAGTTTATCTCGAAAAAAAGAAGTTTTGTGGGATTGCTCAAAAGATTCAAATGTGTGGTTTAAAGGAAGAGGTTGTTTATGATATTTTAGCCCTGCGAGTTGACAAAAAGTTGCTGTTTCAGCTTCTTTGCTTTGCGCGATGGCATATCCGATTCCGGTAAAAAAGCCTCCTAATTCTTTTAATTTCCCTCGAAGAGGGCGTAAATTTTTGTCAGCGAGGATGAGCAGATAGTACATGTTTTTTCTCCTGCTTGGATTGTAATCTGATTGTACATTTCTTGAAATGTTTCTTCTTCATTTTAGAATTTTTATATTGATAATATTTGTAGAAAACCAGATATGAGCAATTTAAGGTAATGTACTCCGCGAAGGCTGTACATTCAGTTGGTCGAAAATAGGTACTTTTAAGTGTATAATGTAAAATTAAAGGCATGGAAGTATTATTTAGGCTCATCTCGTTTCTCAATCTGTATTTTTGTCAGCAGTTTTGCTCTTTCTATTCCTAACCTGGTTGTAGCTATACAGGCTCAGAAACAGATGTTAGAAGCTGTTGCTGGCAAAAATAACTTGGAAATACAAATTTATAAAGTGAAACATGCTTTGCCTGAAGTATTGGTGGGGATGGCGGAGCATATTATACAGATGATGCTGCAAGATCAACCATTTAAAATGACTTATCGATCGTTAAGTCGTGAAATTTTTATTGAATCAACTCCTGATTTGAACGCAAAGGCAATGTCTATTTTGGCTTGTTTAGATGATCCGACTAAAAATGAGATTTTTCAATTTGGAAATTTACTTTCTTCTGTAAAAAATTCTATGAATCATGCTTCGACTTCTCCGGTTTCTTTTTTTTTCTATCAGCCTAAATATTTTTATCATGAAATGATCGAAGGATATTTACATAACTTGCCTATAGAAGCCAATGAAGATCTGAAAAAGTCCATCGCTTCGATGCATTGGGTTGACACGATTCAAACCCTGGTATTTGAGGGCTCTTCGTCGAGTATTAAGAAATTGCAAGAACTATTACATAATTTTGACATCGTCGATGATTATTTCATATTAAGTGACAATAACTTGCTTTTTTATACCTTACAAAATGTGAAGCAGGAAAAAATAGAGAAATATTTGGATTCTTTGGTAGAAAATTTGGACAAAAATGAACAAAACAGAGAGCTTGTTGAGGCTCTGAAAACAAAGCAGTGGGTTGGTCATTCTCATTCTTTTTTATTTTGGGGTCCTGATAATGTGTTAGTTGTGATTAAAGATATATTATCAGCTTACGACCGTTCTATGGGATCAGAAGATTTTTTATTCAATCCGATCTATTTTGTTTACAAACGCGAAGGGTTAGCAGATCTGTCTATCAACGAGCCCTGTGTCAAAATGGATTTACAGAAAGAGATTTTTGTCGATGAAAGTGATTCTACGATAGAAATTTCCATTAAAAAATGATGAAACTGTTATATCGTACTCGGCCTGAAACTTTCTCTCAATTATACAATTCGTAATTCAAGAATCGATTTTTTTTGCGAGATTGAATCACGAGGGTGTAACAGAAAATTTCTTCTGTTGAAAACCAAGTTTGTGTACGAAAAAACAATTTTTAACTTCTTTTTCATTTTAAAATTTTTATATTGATAATATTTGTAGAAAATCACATATGGGGAATTTAGGGTAGTATAGTCCTCGGCGGATATACACCAAATTGATCGAAAAATGGGTAACCTTAAGTGTATAATCTGAAATTAAACGCGTGGCAGCATTATTTACGTTCGTCCCGGCTTCCGATCAGTATTTTCTACATTGGTTTTGTATTTTCTGTTCCTAATCAGAGTTCAGCTCTAGAATCTCAAAAACAGGTACTAGAAGCTGTTGTCCATAAAAATAGCTTAGAAGTACAAATTTATAAAATAAAACATGCTCTTCCTGAAGTATTGATAGGTATGGCGGAGCATATTATGCAGATGATAGTACAAGACCAGCCCTTTAAAATGACCTATCAGTCATTAAGTCATGAGATCTTTATTGAATCGACTCCAGATTTAAATACAAAAGCAATGTCTATTTTGGCTTGTTTAGATGATCCTACAAAAAATGAGGTTTTCCAATTTGGAAATTTACTTTCTTCTGTACAAAAATCTCTGGATCTTGCGTCGACACCTTCTCCAATCTCCTTTTTTTTCTACCAGCCTAAATATTTCTATCATGAAATGATTGAAGGATATTTACACAACTTACCTATAGAAGCAAATGAAGATTTGAAGAAGTCTATTGCTTCAATGCATTGGGTTGACACTATTCAGACCTTGGTATTTGAAGGCTCTTCTTCTAGTATTCAAAAATTGCAAAAATTATTACATCATTTTGATGCCGTCGATGATTATTTCTTGTTAAGTGACAATAACTTGCTTTTTTATACTTTACAGAACGTCAATCGTGAAAAAATAGAACAATATCTTGATTCTCTTGTAGAGAGTTTGGAAAAAACTGAACAAAACAGAGAGCTTGTTGAAGCGGTAAAAACAAAACAATGGGTCAGTCATTCTCATTCATTTTTATTTTGGGGTCCTGATAAGGCTTTAGTTGTGATTAAAGATATATTGTCAGCTTACGACCGTTCTATGAGTTCCGAAACTTTTTCATTCAATCCGATCTATTTTGTTTACAAACGCGAAGGATTAGCAGACCTGTCTATCAAAGAGCCTTTTCTCAAAACGGATACACAGGAAGAAAGCAAAATTAATGAGAGTGATGTTACGATAGAAATTGCTGTTAGAGATACTGAAATTGTGGCAAAAAATCAAAACAGTAGTGACAATTCGCTTCAATTGGCAGAAATTTCTTCTGTTGAAAATCCAAGCTTGTGTACAGAAGGCCAATCTTTGGCCTCTTGTTCAAGAGTAGACTATCTGAAGGAATCTGTTCCCTCAGATATTTGTAATCTTCCTTTAACAGCTCGAGGAAAATATTGTTCTTATCAATCAAATAACGCATGTGGCTTTTCTAATTCATACAGAAGTGTTTGCAGTGGTTCTAACGCACTAGCTCCTTTAGATTATATTGCATTTGATTTTGATGCTCTTTATTTTAAGGCAGTGCAAGATAATTTGAAATATGCTGAGACAAATACCATGGATTTATCTCCTGCTGGAAATAGCGTATTGCAAAAATTTTCTTATAAATGGGGAATGAGGATCGGGGTAAATATTCCCGTATATTACGATGAATGGGAAGTTGATGCCATTTATACTTATTTTCATCCCAAAATGCCCACCACAACTAAAATTGACGGCAATCAGTTTCTTTTTATGTCGCTTACGCAAACGTATTTCCCTCAGGTGAATAATGGAAGTAACGTGCAGTGTGGCTTTGTGCAAGGAGACTGGCATCTGAAAATGGATGTAGTCGATTCTATTATTAAAAGGCCATTTCTGATTGGAAAGTCTTTAATGATTGCACCATCTTTTGGGATTAAAGGGAGTCTTTTAAGACAGCATATGGTTGTGTATTATAACAACATTTATGTGATTAATGGCGCCGTCGCAGGACCATTAGGGCTTTCGCCTCTGACAAATCCATTAAAAGTGATTAGTAAAAGTGAAGTGTTTGGAGTAGGTCCAGAATTGGGAGCTGAAATGAAACTTCTGATTCCTAAGGAATTTAGTGTTTTTGTTAAGGGATCGTTTTCTAGTATGTTTGGTCGGTTCAAAACGACTACAAAATATACAAATCTTTTAAATTATTTCGGAGTATATCCTAATATAACGGTTTCCAATTCCAATATAAACAATATCATGCGAGAAAATATTACACGATCGTTTTCCATGATGCAACTGCAGGGAGCTGTTTCTAAATGGTGGTTAATTGGCAGTAATGCTTCTCTTGAGATATTGCTTGGCTGGGAAAGTCAATTTTGGTGGTCTCAAAATAGACTAAACTGGTTTAGCACAATTGCTTTGCCTTCTGAAGGAGCAGATTTAATGGTGCAGGGTCCTTTTGGTCAAATTAATTTCACATTTTAAAGTGCGTTGAATTTTTTGTGTGTAACGGTTACACAATTAACAGAAAATTCTCGTTGACACTCTATGCTATCAGAAGTAAAATCGGAGTTTAACCACAGAAAAGTGCATTATGCGCACCTATGTTTTTTGTTCTTTTAAAGGCGGTACAGCCAAAACATCATCTTCTCTTCATCTTGGTGCCTGTCTTGCCAAGTATCATCAAAAAAGAGTCTTGTTAATCGATTTTGATAGTCAAGCCAACTTATCCACTGGTTTAGGAATAGGGCCTGATAGTTTAGATACAATGGTTCCTGTTTTACAAGGTCAGAAGAAGGCTGCTGATGTTATTCAACGAACATGTATAGGTGGTCTTGATCTCATTCCTGCAAATACTTTTCTGGATGGAATTGAATCGAATACTCCTCTAGTCTCTGATTTATATGCCCATGAAAGACTGCGTAAAGTGCTCATGGGACTTCCTTATGATTTTTGTTTCATCGACACCCCTCCTTCTTTGGGATGGCTTACACAAACCGCATTTTATGCAGCTGATGGAAGTATCGTTTGCGCTGTTCCTGAGCCTTATTCGATTCTTGCTATGAATCGTTTGAAAGATTATCACGCTTCGATTCAAGAGAGACATCCATTAACAAGTACGGGCGTGATCATTACGTTTTGGGATGAACGTGGTGCGGCTAATCAAGTGTTTATGGAGGCAATTCAATCTTCATTTCCCGATCTAATCTATCAATCCAAAATTCGAAGAGATATTGCTGTGAATCGTGCCATTTTGCAAGGTAAACCGGTGATTGAAACTGAAATAAAATCTAGAGCCTCTCTTGATTATCAAGATTTGACGAAAGAATTTTTGGCTCGATTAAATTCCTAACCCTAAATGTGAAACCCGTTATGAAGACCAAAGATTTAGCTGCAGCCTTTTTACAAAAAGCCCAAGCTGTTCGGCCCTCCGCGCCACCTGTTCATGGGTTAATTAATGCTTTTAACTCTCTTTTTTCTGTTCAAGATTTAAATGAATTAGAAAATCGTGAGATTGAGAGGATCCTATTTGAAGGATTCGAACCAGGCGTTCCTCAAGAAGACATTGAAAAAGACACTCATGAAGTAAAACGGCTTACAAAAGAACTTCGTGCGATTAAAAGGCAAGAGCTTGTTTTGATTGGAGAGAGGATTGCAGCGGCGCGCGAAGTATTTAGAAAGTATAAAGATCGTTCTTTTCGTGAATGGATGGAGTTTACATTTGGTTCTTTTAAAACCGGTTATAACTATCTTTCTTTTTATGATCTTTATTTGCTTGTGCCTGAAGAAATTAAGAATCGCTTAAAAGAAATGCCAGCAAAAGCTGTATATATTTTAGCTTCTAATAAGGCCCCTGTCGAAAAGAAGATTGAACTTGTGAAGGAACATTCTCAGAAAACCACGCAAACTTTGATTACTGTGATTCGCGAAACTCTTGGTTCGGGAAAAAAATTCGTCCGAAAAATTTCAAACGACAATATCATCACTTCTTTAGAAAAAGGTGCTACCATGTTGTTTCCAGAACGACTTGATGCGATCCATCGTCGTCGACTAGTTGATTTAATCGACCATTTAACCGATTTGGTAGAACATTCGAAAAAATTTTTATCTATTTAGTTTGAAAAATCACCGATTCTTTTTGATTTTCTAGTGAGAAAAATTGTTTTTATTTTATTTCTGTTTGTGGTTTTTTGTTATTTTTTTATGTTTTCTTTTTGACTAATTATTGGTTTTTTTCTTATACACCGAATAAAGCGATGCATATTTTATGTGTTATGCTAGTTGAGTTTGATTTTTTTGTTTTTCTAAAAGACGGGAATTTCAAAATTATTGCTCTATAAATTGTTTCGGGTTGATTAGGTGTTTTATTACACTTGAAATTTCTTTGAAAGATTCGTTTATTTTATACCACAATTGGCCTGAAATTTTGATTTTGAACTCGCCAAAACAAATAATTATAAACTGTTCAATATGAAAACAGTATTCGATTGTTTATTTTAGCGGGTTTTTGCGTGGTTCAAAATCCGAGTTGCAGTCCGATTGCGATACTAGATCGCATTTCTGTTTAGAGATCTAACATTTAAAATTACATGTTAAGGATAGGTTAATGAGCCATATAACCCCTACTAGTCCAATTTCAACTGGAACAACTTCAGCTACAGGACGTTTTGTTGTTTTTACTGATTCTGGAGTTGCCACAGTATCTGCTGGTGTTTTGAATATTTTTGGTGTTCAGTTTGTGTCGACTTCGGCTACAGGTAATACTGTTAGCATAAGTAGTTCTGGGGCGGCAGGTTTGAGTTTTCAAACGAATAATGGAACTGCGATACCTGCGTCTGGGAATATTAGTATATTGGGTGTTGGGCCTATTACAACGACTGGAGTCGGTTCTGCTGTTTCACTCAATATAACCAGGTTACCTGTGATTGTAGGAGGAACTGGCAGAACAGTTTTAACTAATTTTGGAGTTTTACTTGGTGAAGGGTCTGCCAACGTTAATGTGACAAACGCTGGAACGAATGGTCAACTTTTAATTGGGTCCACAGGTGCTGATCCTGTTTTTAATACATTAACATCAAGCGGCCAAACTCTTTCTTTCATAGCGGGGGCTGGAACTTTAAATATTGAAGTCAATACGAGTATTTCACTTCCTAATCCGCTTCTAGTTCCAAATGGAGGGACCGGTCGAACCGTTTTAACTAGTTTTGGAGTGTTGCTAGGCGAAGGATCTAATAATATCAATGTGACGAACTCCGGCACGAATGGTCAGCTATTAATTGGAGGAACTGGTACTGATCCGATTTTTAATACGCTGACGTCCAGTGGTCAAACTCTTTCTTTTATAGCGGGTGCTGGAACGTTAAATATTGAAGTCAATACGAGTATTTCACTTCCTAACCCGCTCCTAGTTCCAAATGGAGGGACGGGTCGAACCGTTTTAACTAGTTTTGGAGTATTGTTAGGCGAAGGTTCTAATAACGTTAACGTAACGAATGCTGGCACGAATGGCCAGTTATTGATTGGAGGAACTGGCACTGATCCTAGATTTAACACATTGACCTCAAGTGCCCAAACGCTGTCCTTCATAGCGGGTTCTGGAACATTAAATATTGAAGCCAATACCGGAGCTCTGTTCTTTAATCCGCTTCAAGTACCAAATGGAGGAACAGGTCGAACAGTTCTAACCAGTTTTGGAGTGTTGTTAGGCGAAGGATCTAATAACATTAACGTAACGAATGCTGGCACGAATGGTCAGTTATTGATTGGAGGAACTGGCACTGATCCTAGATTCAACACATTGACTTCAAGTGCTCAAACGCTGTCTTTCATAGCAGGCTTTGGAACATTAAATATCGAAGCCAATACCGGAGCTCCGTTTTTTAATCCGCTTCAAGTACCCAATGGAGGAACAGGTCGAACAGTTTTAACCAGTTTTGGAGTGTTGCTAGGTGAAGGATCTAATAATATCAATGTGACGAACGCCGGAACGAATGGTCAGTTGTTAATTGGCGGCACAGGAACCGATCCGAAATTCAGCACTGTGACTTCTTCCCTTGCAACCTTGACGTTTGCAGTAGGTTCAGGAACGCTGAACATCGACTTGAATGCTCCTGTGACTGTTCCATTTGGTGGAACTGGTCGAACAGTTTTGACAACTTCCGGAGTCTTACTTGGCGAAGGATCCGGCAATGTGAATGTAACAAACGCTGGAACGAACGGCCAGCTATTGATTGGATCTACAGGAACCGATCCTATTTTTAATACAGTAACATCGAGCAGTCAGACTCTTTCGTTCACATTTGGTGCGGGAACTTTAAATATTGAAGTCAGTTCGAATAGTTCTTTTCCTAATCCGCTTCCAGTTCCCAATGGAGGAACCGGTCGAACAGTTTTAACTAATTTTGGAGTCTTACTTGGTGAGGGATCTGGCAATGTAAATGTAACAAACGCTGGAACGAACGGCCAGCTATTGATTGGCGGCACAGGCACTGATCCTATCTTTAATACACTGACCTCAAGCGGCCAAACGCTATCCTTTACGGCAGGTTCTGGCACATTAAATATCGAAGCCAATATCGGAGCGCCATTCTTTAATCCACTTCAAGTACCGAATGGAGGAACGGGTCGAACAGTTCTGACCAGTTTTGGAGTGTTGCTAGGCGAAGGATCTAATAATATCAATGTAACAAACGCTGGAACGAATGGCCAGTTGTTAATTGGCGGCACAGGAACCGATCCGAAATTCAGCACTTTAACTTCTTCTCTTGCAACCTTAACGTTTGCAGTA
>Ga0210386_10000840_pt1 | contig 28226 bp, 28 predicted proteins | sample IncBWH32OmetaG_FD_160091 | JGI IMG/M metagenome (GOLD analysis project Ga0210386, IMG submission 160091) | Forest soil microbial communities from Barre Woods Harvard Forest LTER site, Petersham, Massachusetts, United States - Inc-BW-H-32-O ...
GGATCACGGGCCGTGGCCACGAGGGGATCGCCCATGGCAAGGACGGCTTCGGCAATGTTGCGACCGAGGCCGCTGGCGCTGCCGGTTATCAACCAGACTTTAGACATGAATCCTCCATTCCCGTGATTAGACGGACGGGTTGCAAGTTGCGACTCAATTTTATTCGTACGCCCGGCACGATTTGCTGGCTTGTATTTTGTTTGAAGCTTGGCGCACGATGAAGTCATCGAATTCGGAGCAATCGGGAAACTCACCAATTCAGGAGAACTTCGATGACTGATACAAAGAAGGTGGCGTTCATTACCGGCGCGAATCGCGGGTTGGGTCTGGAGACCGCGCGGATTCTGGGCAAACAAGGAGTTACCGTGGTGCTGGGCTCGCGCGATTTGGCCAACGGGCAAGCGGCTGCGGAAGAATTGCGGCAGGAAGGCGCGAAATCGGTGGAGGCAGTACGGTTTGATGTTGATAAGACGGCCGATCATAAGGAAATTTACGATTACCTGGACCGCAAGTACGGCAGGCTGGACATTCTAATCAACAATGCAGGAATCCTGGACGAGGGGATAAAAGGTTCGAATGGCAGTCTTGGCCTCAACTCCACGTCCAGGATTACACAGGAAAATCTGCGGAAGACTTTCGAGACGAATTTCTTTCAGGCCGTCGCGCTGACGCAGACTCTGCTGCCGCTGATTAAGAAATCTCCGGCGGGACGCATCGTAAATCTTTCGAGTATTCTGGGCTCGCTGACGTTGCACGCCGATCCCAAATCGCCGATCTACGAGATGAAGAATTTTGCGTACGATGCGTCGAAGGCAGCGCTGAATGCGTTCACCATTCACCTGGCGCAGGAATTGCGCGGGACGGGGATCAAGGTGAATTCCGCGCATCCGGGCTGGGTGAAGACTGCGATGGGCGGGCCGCAAGCGACTTTGGAAGTGTCCGAGGGTGGAAAAACGAGCGCGCAGCTGGCGACGTTGCCCGATGATGGGCCGTCTGGCGGATTTTTCCACTTGGGGCAGCCGGTGCCCTGGTAGTTTTTGCGGCCTGCCAAAGACAGGATCGCGCCGTGGGACGGAAAGGCGGGACTCCGTGCCCGCCTTTTCGTTTTTCGCAAGATGTTGGCCGGCTTGGTGTTGTAGAGATGGCGGCGCATAGCGAACCGCTCGTGTCACTTACGTACTCGCTTGGCTGACGTTGTAGGTTACCAAACGTTCATGGTGCGTTGACCTAGCATTTTTTTGCGGGTAGTTAGCTTGTTGGCGCTTTACTGCATCCGCAGAAATCTAGGAGAAAAAACCATGAAGAAGTCAGGTGTATCCGTACTCGTCCCTGCAGTCCTCATTGCATCCAGTTTGATTGCCGGTCCCCTTTTTGGGCAAACGCCAGCGGCATCAGCGCCGAAGGCCGTGGCTCCCTACACGGTGACCGTATTTGCGAAAGGCAACAGCACCTTAAGCGCCCCCGATTCAATCGCCGTGGTCGCGAACCATGTTTTCGTCGGGTACGGAGATGGCCATGCGCCCGACGGCTCTGACGGCAAAAACAGCCAAGTGGTGGAATATCGCATCGACAACGGCGCCGTGGTACACGTCTACACAGTGCCGGGTCACAACGACGGGCTGAAACTGGATCCTGCGACGGGTCTGCTGTGGGCGCTGCAGAATGAAGATGGCAACAGCAACCTGGTGATCATCAACCCCGCGACTCAAGAACAGAAGCTTTACGCCGTTGGTACCGGGCTGCACGGCGGTGGGTACGATGACATCGTTTTCCGCGGCTGCCAGGTTTACTTCAGTGCATCGAATCCCGCGCACAATCCAAACACCGAGCAGGCCATCGTCACCGTGCGGCTGGGGACGACCAACGTTGACGTGAAGGAGGCGTTGGCCGGCAACGCCAGCGCAACCGAATTAACGACCGACGCCACAGCTTCACTGAACCTTCAAGACCCGGATTCAATGACACTCGATCCTTTGGGCAACATCGTTCTGGACAGCCAAGCCGATCAGGAACTGGTTATCGTGACCAATCCGACTTCGTCTGCCCAGCGCGCATTGGTTCTGCCGCTGACTTATCAATCGCCCACCGGCGTGACGCGCGTGGAAGTTGATGACACCACGTTTGCCACATCAGATAGCGGATACCTGCTGGTCGCCGACAAAACCTTGAACGCGGTGTACGCGATTCACAAGAAGGCTTTTGCGCCCGGCTCCGCGTACACGGCCGCGGATGGAGCGCATTTTGTCGGCGCACTGGACATGACTTCGGGATTTATCACGCCAATCGTGACGGGCTTGACCAACCCCGGGGGCCTAGTGTTCGTCGATACTTCTGGAGTGCCGAGCCAGACTGGCATCGCGTGTGCAAGCGCGGACGCGAGTTCGCACTAGAGCTCGCCTACGACGATGGGAGGGGCGGTTCGTGAGCCGCCTCTTTCAATTTCAAAATATATTGCAAAGCGCAGCCACTGACGCCGCGGGCAACAGCAGAGGGCGGCGGTCTCGGACTATTTCTTTTTGCTGTTGAGTCCGTGCGCCTGATTGCCGCGCGGCATCGTTTCTTGATCCAGCAGCAGGTCGTTGATTTGGCGGACTAGTCGGCGGGCGATTAGAGGGTAGTGAGCAAGTTTTCCGCGAACATCTTCGCAATGCTCGTGTAGCGCTTGCCGGAGTTTGGGAATCACGCGATCGAGTTCTTCGGGGGTTTCCGCAGCGATGGCTTCGGCGTACAGGTCATGAATGTCGGGCTGGGGTTTCATGTGAGTTTGGTAGGGTGACAAACATATGCGGCCCGATGCGATACCGTAAATTCTGTACTTTCCCATGCGTAATTATTCGGGTAAAAGAAGCTCTGCGGAGGCGGACTGCCTGCAGGGCAACTCTCGATACCGTCGGCCGCATGAGTCTTGGAGCATGGCAGCGGGGCAGGTGGAGGGTCATATGGGACGTAGGGCTTTGTATGCCGTGAAGGTGCCGAGGCGATTCCGGCTCGCGGCCACAACTAGAACTACTATGACCATCGTTGCGGCTTCGGTTTGCTTTGGGATTCCGTCATCGGGCCAGAGCGCATTGCCTGACGGCGCCGGCAAACAGACAGTGAGTACGGCTTGCGTCACCTGCCACAGCCTGAGCACCGTGACGAACGCGGGACATTCCCTGCCGGGATGGCAGACGGTGGTGCATATGATGATCAACGCCGGCGCGCAGGTGCCTCCCGATCAAGTCGCGGTGGTGACAGAATATCTGGCAAAAAATTTCCCAGAAAAGACGCAGCCGGACGCGGTGGTGGTTCCGGGCAGCGTTGAAGTTTCGATCAAGGAATGGCAAGTGCCCACGCCGGGATCGCGGCCGCACGATCCGCTGGTGGCGCCAGATGGCTCCGTTTGGTACACGGGGCAGATGGCCAACGTGCTAGGACGGTTCGATCCCAAAACAAATGAGTTCAAGGAATATACGTTGAAGACGCCGATGTCCGGTCCGCACGGCTTGGTGGCGGACAGGGACGGCAACATCTGGTTCACCGCGAATTTTAAAGCTTACATCGGCAAATTGGACCCGAAGACAGGCGCCGTGACCGAATATCCGATGCCGGATGCGAAGGCGCACGATCCTCACACGCTGCTCTTTGCGCCGAACGGAAAAATATATTTTACAGTGCAAGGCGGCAATATGGTGGGAAGGCTGGACCCAAGCACCGGCGAAGTGAAAGTGGTGAACTCGCCGACGGCGAAATCGAATCCCTACGGCATGGTGGTGAATTCGAAAGGAGTTCCTTTCTTCGTGGAGTTTGGAAGTTATAAGGTCGCGAGCATCGATCCGGACACTTTGGAAATTCACGAGTACGTTTTGCCGCACCTGGATTCGCGTCCGCGGCGCGTGACCATCACGCCCGACGACGTGATTTGGTACACGGATTACGCCCGCGGTTATCTGGGCCGGCTCGACACCAAGACCGGTCAGACGGCCGAGTGGCCGTCGCCGGGCGGTCCGAGGTCGCAGCCTTACGGGATCACTTCCGTGGGAAATATTATTTGGTACAGCGAGTCCGGGACGGAGCCGAATACGGTGGTGCGGTTTGATCCTGCGACACAGAAATTTCAAACATGGGTGATTCCGTCTGGCGGAGGCGTGGTGCGCAATATGGTGCATACGCCGGATGGCAATTTGTGGCTGGCGTGCAGCGGAGTGAACGGCATCGCGTATGTCGAAGTGAAGAACGGCGAGAAGATGGCTGCAAGGAATTGAGGGCCAACTGGCTCGCCGAGCCGTAGCTCGAGTAAGTGTTAACACTGTTTACAGGATTCCCGTGAGCGGCCTGAGACATAGGTAACACATTGTACCGGCCACGGTTCGCTGGGCCGGCCGCTTTCCTGCGCGAGGGCGAGAGGACTATATCTTTCCGTCTTGTGAAGACGCCCGTTTAGATTGCGAGCAGCCGAACGCGGGCAACATCCGCACCGTGGAACTCGGATACGTCCGGTTAGCCAACCAACTTGGAGAGGTCATTCTCCTTGCTTGATAGACTTTTAGTGAATCACCGGCTCGCCCTTCGGCTTGCCGATGTAACTCTCGAACCGCTTACGCATCTCCTCGGCGAGCTTCTCATTGGTGATGAAGCTGCGAAAGTCGTTGGCAAGTTGATAGTCGAATATCGGCTTGAGACCTGACGGTGGAGGGACATCCAAACGCGTCGACCAGGTGCCGGTTCGGTTTTGCTGTTCCTTCGCCAGGAACCAGGTGATGTAGAGTTTGGCCGCGTTCGGGTGTGGGGCGTCCTTGAAGATCGCCGTCGTTTGCGGCCAGATCGGCATGGGATCAACGTCCGAAAAAGCGACATCGGTTGGCTGGTTGTTCTTTTTCAGGCCAAGCGTAACGTTGGTCATAGTGTCGAAGGTCACTGCGGCTTGGCCGCTGGCCACGGCGCGAGCGGTTCCCAAGTGTCCGCGAACCCACTGTGGGTTGTTCGCCATGTACTTGTCCATGAACTCCCAGCCGTATTTCTGAACAATCGTATAGAACAGATAGAGCGTGACATCGTCGTCGTTCGGATAGCACGTGATGACCTTGCCGTTGAATTCCGGCTTCAGGAAATCCTGGGCCGATCTTGGAACATGGATTCCAGCGATGGCCTGAGTGTTGTAGGCATACGACAGCGCGTACACCGCCACGCCGACATACTGGCCGTCAGGATCCTTAAAGCTTTGATGAATTTGGTCCCAGCCTTCCGGCTTGAAAGACATCAGCACGCCCTGCTTCTTCCATCGGTCATAGTCCTGGAGGGTCTGAAATATCGTCAGATCGACGCTCAGTTTTCTTTCCGCAATCTCGCGATCGATGATCGGGGCCAGAATGTTGCTGAAATCTGCGGTCAGCTTGACCTTGATGCCAGGAAAGCGCTGCTCAAACTCCCGAACCCACGGCTCGTAGAGGCCGGCGAGCCCGCCACCGTTTAGGGACAACGCGCCTTCCTTTTTGGCTGCTTGGTAGAGTTGGTCGATCGATTGAGCGTTTGCTTTGGCTGGGACACCCGCGAGCGTAATCGCAAGGACTGATCGCGCCAAGAATTTAAATAGGCGCATCGGCTTGCACCACTTGCATGGAATTCATGATCTATGCCTCCTTAGGGCATGGCGCTAGGGCTCCAGCGCAATCAACAAATAGATTTTCGCCAAACGACGCCCGGCTGCGGCTAGGAACGGCTATCTGATTGTCAGGATTAGTTTGCTGGACGTCTCGCCTACTTGTTGGCGTGATTGTGAACCGCCGCCGTTCTATGACTTACCAGAGTTGTCCCGTAACGATTCGAATGAATGATGGCAAATCGGACCGCTAATTTCTGTCGAGGCAATTTAGAGCGAACTGGACGGTAACGACCACGTGTTGTCCGACGGCTTGCTTGGGGAATATCCAGTCGTGCGATGCCTTTTCAATGGCGGCTCGAAATAACGACGCACCCTGTTCCACTGCGAAGTTGATTGTTCGGCCGTCTGGCTGAACGTCCACCGTGAAAGTAAAAGCGCCCTCGACGCCAGCCGCTCGCGCCATCGGAGGATATTCGGGCAACGGAGCCAGAATCGGTTGGAAGGGCGAGGCGTTGAGGAATCTAACCGTCGGAGCCGGAATTGTATTCTTAGTTGACAGGTAAATCTGCGACGGCTTGTCTGTGGTTCCAGGGAAGAGCGAATCGTATTCGCCCGTCCCGATTTCTTGAAACATCGGCGAATCAGCGGGCTGCGCTGATACGTCCGAGTTTTCGGGCAGTGTAATCATTGGCTTGTCCATCGCCCCTGGCCCGAGCGCCTGATCAAGCTGCCCGAGGATCCCCATCGTCCACGACGTATGTTCTGGCGTACCAGCGTGAGGGTCGAACATGTCTCTGTCGAGGATGTCTGATCGGATGATGCGGGTCTGTCCACCACACTGCACCTGCATCGAAATGTTCGCACCGCTGAATACGAGGTAGTGCTTGCGTCGCTTCAACTCTCGATTCAAATCTCTTTCTGGTAATTTGCAAGGATTTGTCGTACCGAAGAGCTCCGCTACCGACTGCTTCATACTCGCTTTGGCGACCTCAATTTTCGGAGCGAGCGTGCATTTGTAGCCAGCCGTGAGCATCACTCGCTCAATCGAGGTGCCGTCGCCATCGGAGTTGACGAAGAGCAACTCAATGTAATGAAAGGGCGGACCAAAGTCGAAAAAGGTGTCTCGCCCGATCACGAAGTGATCCGGGACTGGCGGTACAGTTTTGCGATCCTTGGGCAGCGCCGTGGCTGCGAATACATGAAGAAAGGCGAGAGCGATCACCGCTGGGCGCACGTGCAGATGTTAGTCGAGCAGGTTGCGCCAGCGCAAGGTGTCGCGCCAAGATCCGCAGCTATGCTCAGCCCACTGCTAGATCTCGGCGCCAAGTCCTGTTTAACGCTAACCGTCCAAGTGGATTTTTCAAGTTTCCGAATTACGCGACAAACCAGGACTTAGCCGCCGCAGTCTGTGTTTCCGCTAACTGTCAGTGTGCGGGAACCAATGGGCCCGTGCTAGCATGCCGTCCATGGGTGACGAGAAAAAGAAAACCGCACCGCCAGCCGGACGACTACTTGCAGTTGACTAGTTTATTGCCCAGAAGGAGATTGGCATGAAGGAGAAAGCCATTTTCACCTTGCTGGTATTCGCTGCCGCATGGATCGCTGTCGCGGACATACCCGAGAATGCTTCCTAAGATCGTTTTGCTAATCAGCCCAGGCGAAGGACCAGGCCAACGAAGAGAGGGCTATCCGGGAACTCAACGCCGCCGTGGAGGCGGCCTGGAACAAGCACGACGCGCCAGTCATGGATCAGGCCTTTGTGAAGGACTGCGACCTTGTCAACGTGTTCGGTGAGTGGATCTCCGGCCACGACAAGCTGGTGGGCCACTCCGGGACAGTTACCAGCGCATGAGCGTTGAGAAAGTTCGCTTCGTCCGGCCGGACGTGCCGTGGTCCACGTGCGACACCATAATACGGATCGCGACGGCAAGGTACTCGCAGGGGACGAGGGCGCGATGGGTACGGTGGTGTCTGCCGAGGAGCAGGGAAAGTGGTGGATCATTGCGGCGCAAAACGCAATCGTGCGACCGCTGCCAGAAGCGTTTGAGCAGGCTGGAAAGCCACCTGCACCCTAACTGTCATTGGCCTAACCCCTCGTTAACGCCCTTACCGGAGAAGCAGCTACTTCAAATCGACGGTTAATCGGACATTGACTCCCCAGCGACCCTGTAACGCATACGGGGAGCTTAAGGGTCGAGGCCAAGCGGCGCTTCGTGGTCGGCTCTACTTGCAGCCGAACTGCGTATCCTGCGCCGCGATGATTTGCCAGTTGTCCTTCCGCTTCAACCAAGTGTCCGTCCAAATCAGGCATCGAGTTTTGGCGGTTCCGTCTTTCGCTCTTCGGAGCGCACTCTCGGTGCCGTAGACAATCGCGAGCTCGTCACCGAAAAAACGGACCTTGGCATCGAGCAATCGGCAATCCTGAGCCGTCTTGGAGACATCAGCCGATTCTGCTACTTCTTCCGATTTAGGGTAGCGTTGCCCTTCCGGAGACGTTCCCTGAAAATCTTCGGCCAGAATCTTTTCCGCAATTCTGTTGTGGTTGCACGCAGCCTCGGCCCATTGCCGCTCCGCGTCGACCATGAACTTAGCGCTTGCGTTGTCGGCTGCCGCCCACTGTCCCTGTTGGCCACGCGCAGCGACAACTACAATGATTCCAAAAATAACCAGACCAAGCATCAACAGTCGTTTAAGCGCCAACGTAGTCCTCCCTTCTTGGCAAGGAACGATAGCAGAGCTTTACGCGGAGTCAAGAGAACGACGCCACGCTTCCGTTTGGGCTGATTCGCGGGAAGGCTGACGAACTCAGGCGTCATCACTAGCTAATCGGCGAGTGCCTGATAACGCTCTATCGTCCACGTGGATTCAAGTGATTTCCGATTACTAATCGAGCGCTAGTCTCTATTCGTTGCCACGGAGGACAGCGCAGAGCACGAAAACTACCTGGTTTTCAGATGTTTTTTGCTCGGTTGCTTGCGGATAAGTGTCCAATATTCGTCGCGTACTTCCTCGTCTATCGGAGTTGGGCGTGACCCGTAAAGACTTTCGGCGCCGTTCCTCTTTGGCCCAGAAATCCGGGACTGGTCGCCAGTCTCATGACCGGTCGCTTACGGAATCATGCCGCATTCGAACATCTTGTTCGCAATGGGAGCGGCCACTTTATTCAAGAAATGCTCGCGCATTTTCGGATCGCTCTTCAGCATCCCCACCACCTTTTGCTTCGTCGCGGCCTGCTGGGGATCGGGTGGCTGCTCTTTTTGGGCTTTCAAGTCTTCGCAGCTGGACGTCTGATACTTGTCAATCACCTTCTGAGCGACTTTGTCCAGGACGGGATATTGGCTCTGTTGGGTGCTGGCTGAAGGCACGCTAATTGCAAACGTCACCAAGAGCAGCGGTGCGACCACTAAGTACCGTCTCATCGTTTTTTCTCCTTCGTAGAAAATATATACAGAGGAAAGAGTCGCCATGACGAACTTCGTTCGCGCAGTTGAGGCGTTGACGGCACGGAACGCATCGGTTACAAACTTCGCTTGGCTTTTTCGCGCCGTGCGTTGCCGCGATAGAAGAATGCCGAGCAAACTCGGGAATCATCGAATCCTGCGTGAAATACATGAGGATGGCTATTGTCAAAAATGGCACAAAACTGGGCACAGTCATCGACTGCCGAAAAAACGACTGCCGCTAACTAAAAGAAAAGATTGGTGGGCCTGGGTAGACTTGAACTACCGACCTCACCCTTATCAGGGGTGCGCTCTAGCCACCTGAGCTACAGGCCCTTCCAACTTCAACCTTTTGTTACGTGCAATAGCCTTATCGTACAGCTAGTTAGCCCTGGCTGCAACTGAGTCCAACTCCCCGGAGTGAGTCCAAGACGGTGATTCCTGGCCAATCTTTCAACCGTGTTCCGAGCGAAGTCCTCGGAAAAGTGTGGGTGTAGCCGCTCGTTGTCCGCAAACTCGAATGGCCTACCTGACGCCAACCGCGCCTAGCGGTATGCCATCGAGCGGACCAGCTTCCGGAATCATTAGCTGTCCAGACCCGCTGTTCCTGTTTGGAGCCGCCGTATTCGCGAGCTACATACCCGCGCGCCGAGCCATGCGCGTCGATCCCATGGTCGCGCTGCGTTACGAATAGAATTTGGCTCCTGGTCGTTGATTTAGGTAGGTACGTCAGCGAGCTCAGCCGCATCTGCTGAGCTCTAGGCGAATGCCCGATAAACGCGGGCCGGACGAGCGCTTTCACTTGTTCGGCTGTCCGATGAGGAGCAATTCGGAAAACCACATTACTGGCAACCTCCCGATGAGTTTGAGGAGAACGTGAATCTAATCCGCCAATCCCTGCGATAGCCTTCACGTGGTTCGAAATGAGAATGAACCGCTGAATCATTCCCATACCTCGTTCAGCGCGGCAGCCAAACGGATCCCCGCCTTCGTCAGTTGCTCTTGAATGACACCTTCCGCGACCGCCTGGTAATCAGCGCCGATCTGCTCGTGGAGATTAAGCATTCGCGTGGAAATGTGCTGGTCGTCCGAACAGGCGTTGACCTCTACCGGTGTTTCAATGGCCACTTTTCTCGGCAGGACTCCGTAAATACTGTCCTCGGCGACTTGGTGGCTTTCCCAAGCCCAGGACACAACGTCAACCCGCTCGCGCAGCCATGCAGGTATCTGCGCTTTGAACCTAATAGCCATCTCGTCCGCAAACTGCTGCGGCGTCTGTCCGTTGGCGAAACGCTCGATGATGTCGGTATCCCAGATGCTGTGGAGGTTCGGCGCGTAGCTCTCCTTGGCCACGTTTTTTTCCTGAGGCGCGGCGCCGAAGAATGAAACCGGAACACAATTTCCACCGAGGTCATTGTTGGTTGTTGCATGCAGAGGCTGATGTAGATCGCCAAAGAAGTGAATGATGTATCGCAAGGCGTCAGCACGCGACTGCGCGCTCGCATTGATATTCCGAAGGATTGCCATCTGATCGTCAATCGCGCTGGTGATGCAACTGATTGAAGGTGGACAGTATGATGCGATGTCGCCCTTCGCCACACCGCGCGGGATGTCTATAAAGTGCCACCCCGCTGTGTCGGGCTGAATACGGCGCTGGTCATCCGCCCAGGTGGATGAATCGACAAATGCGTCGAGGGCATTTGCTCCACAAAACCGCCGCAAAGTCGGGTCTATGGGACCGGCGGCAAGAATTTGCGCCACCATATCCCGAACATGAGGATTGAGATGTTTTTCCGCTATAACGGCGACAACTTGGTGTCCTGTACACCCCCAGCCCCACGCGGACGGCGGGAGTCCGACGGCTACAACGAATAGAAGACCAGCAACAGTCGGCCAGTTTCCCTTCACGGTCGCTCCTTGCACAATTCGACTTAGAACGTCAGGTGGAGTGCCATTTGGAGAAATCGGGGACTTCCGATCGTATGCTGAATCTCACCCAGGTGACCTCCCGGAGGACACGCGTAAGCATTCGCCGGTGGTCCTACGCAGGGATTGAGACCCGAATTCGATTGGGTGTAAACCGGAGGATTGGCGAAGAACGGATTGAATTCGACGTTGTTGTTGGGGATATCGAAGCTTGGGTGGTTAAAAATGTTGAAAGCTTGAATGTCGTACCTCAAATTGAAACGGTCACTGATTTTGAAATTCTTAAAAACGGCAAGGTCCCATCTGGTTTGGAAGGGCCCCCTAAATATATTACGTCCGCCCACCGCGTAGCCCGTCTCATAGAAATCGCAAATCTGGCTGGCACCTGTGCCCTGACAGGGTGGGACGCCGTTTGTGCCGGGAGCAAATGGAGCAGGTATTCCAAAGGCTGCCGCGTTTAGCACAGGCTTGTTGGCGTTTACGCCGGTGGTGCCTTGCAGAATAGGATTCGGAGCGCTCGACCCTACGCCGCCGACCGGCACGATGGGGTTGGTAATCGCATCCTGACCGCCTCCGTAGAAAATGCTTGCCGCGCCGCCGCTGAAGTCATTGACGCTGTAGGGTTGGCCGCTCTGATAGACGGTCACGCCGTTGAGTCCCCAACCATTCACCAAATATCGCTCCAGCGTGTTTGCATTCTGCATAGTCGGGAATTCGTAATGGTAGTTGAGTGCAAAGACGTGCGTGCGGTCGAAATCCGAAGTTCCATACGAAGAGTGCGGGTTGTTCGGGTCGTTGCCCGTAAAGAAAAGTCCCAATCCGCTTTGTTCATCCAGCGTATGCGACCACGTGTATGAACCGGTAATCTCCAGACCGTGCGTGACGCGCTTATGCACGCTTAGTTGCAGTGCGTTGTAGTTCGAGATGCCCACGGCTTTGTTGAAATCGGAGTTTGGGTCGTAACCTATAAAAGGTGCGCGAAGGGCCGCATTGCCAGTGGGGAAGCCATCCACCAGTGTACTGACATTCTCGGCGTTTAAGCCAGGAACGTTGTAACCATACGAGAAATTCTGCTGATTAGGCCCTCCCATGAGAGCAGGATTCGAAGGTGTGGCGATCACGGCTTGATTGAACGGAAGGGGAATCAATTCGTGAACGCCGTGGTTGCCGATGTAACCAACTGTCAGAACCACACTATTGACAGGTTGCCATTGCACATCGAGCGTCCAGTTTTCGGAGTAAGGCAATTTATTGGCGGGATCATATCCACCGAAAAACAGCGGGCCGCAACCGGACTGTCCAGTTGAAGTGCAGAACGGTGTGGTATTGGCGATTAACTGCGCGGCATTGGGAACTAAAGCTGCAACCGAAGAAAGATTCGACGGAGGCGGTGGAACAGGGTTGGTACCAAACGGATTGCCGAACGTTGCGCCCGCCGGAGAGAAGAACGGCACGACGAATGGCTCTTCGACTGTTACACCAAACGGTCCGCTGATTCCGCCTCCCGCCGGCGGCGAGAGCTCCGTAAAATACTCCCCGCGGTCGTAATACATTCCGAATCCCGCGCGGACCACGAGATCCTTGAGGAACGACGGACTGTAGGCGACTCCGATCCTGGGCGCAAATCCCCACTGCCGGCCTGTAAGCGTGGAATTGCTTACGCCCTTGGTGCCAAACGTTCGATTATTCCCAGCAACGACGAGGCCGATATTATTGACTGTGTCGGTTGCGACGTTGTACGAATAATCGTTTGCGTAAAAATTCGTCAGAAAGCCGTTTTTCTCGTCCAATGGACCATCCCAATCCCAACGCAGACCGATGTTCACCGACAAGTCTTTCCGGATCTTGAAGTCGTCTTGCACGAAAGCGCCTACTTGTTTGGCCCGGTAGTAGCGGTTGCTCGCCCCGTTCAAGATTTGGGAGGTATCTTGACCGCTGCAGGCCACGGTGTTGGGCCCGCAGATCTGTCCCTGCAAAAATCCGGGAAAATCAAAGAATGTTATTCGCGCTACTTCGCTGTTCTTGTTAATCACGTTTAATTGCGTGAAGTCGAGACTGGCCCCCGCGGTCAACGTGTGCCGCCCATGGACCCAATTCAGGCTTGTCTCACCTTCAAAATTGTTTTGAAAGATGCCGGCGTTCGCGAAGTTATTTGATGGGCCAATCCCCAGCTGGTTGCCTAGGTTGAAATTTCCGCCAAAACCACTTGTCCCGTCGGCCTCTTTAATATTGATTTGCGGGAACAACGAAAGGCCGAGCAGATTCAGATTTACATCGGACGGGGAAAGAGATTGAGCGGTCGTTGCGAAGGCTCGTTCCCGGATAAAACCAAACCTTTGCTCCCAGCTCAGATTCGAAGTAATGATTGTCGTATTGGTCAGAGAGAAAGCCTGGCTGCCTGCGTTCATTGTCTGTGGAAACCCAATCAGTGTGCTGTTTGCAAACGGAGTCGTATTGGGATTGCGCTGAAAGTAGTATTTTGCGGCAAGGCGGTCTGCGGCACTGATATTGTAATCGATGTTTCCGTTTGCTTGATCGGCCGTGAAAAGAGAACCGGAACCTTGAATGCTGGCATCGGCGGCCAGGCTTTGCAAGGTCGCCAGCTTCGCTGGATCGGTTTCGGCGCTTGGGATAAAGAACTGACCCGATTTCGTTTTCGCTTGTAGGATGGCCAACGCCTGGGGTGTGATGTCGTTGGCGGTAAGCGTCGTTCCGAAATCTTTGTTCGCGACGGCGGCGATGGATGCTGCGTCTCTGGCATCGGTCAAATCAGGCGGGACCGCGACAAAAGATGTATCGAGCAAGTGATCTGCAACACGCTGGCCTTGGTAGGAGCCGAAGAAAAAGATTTTGTCTTTCTTTATTGGACCGCCCAAATAGCCGCCATACACGTTGCGATGCAGAGGTGGCCGTGAAAGGCCGTTCTGATTGAAGAACCACTGATTGGCGTCGAATGCGGTTGTCTGGTAGTACTCGTAGGCGCCGCCGTGAAAGCCGTTGGTCCCCGACTTGGTGGTGAGTTCGATATGCGCCCCGCTATTCGCCCCTTGCGACGCGTCGTACATCGCCGAGTTCACGCGAACCTCTTGGATTGTTTCGACCGGCGGCGTAGGCAGCGCTTGCCCAATCGCGCCGTACACGGATGTGCTGGTTACGATCTGGCCGCTAGGATTGCTCGTGCTGTTTCCGCTTTCCCCGATGTTCACGGCGACACGCGCCGAAGTGACCTGACTTGACGATTTACCATTAAAAATGTTGTTTGCGGATACTCCATTAAAAGTAAAACTGTTGCTCGAATCGCGCTGACCGTCGGCCCAGATTGATTGGTTGCCAAACCCCGCGTTGGTGCCTGACGTGTTCAGCAGGTCGGCACTCACCCCAGGGCTGAAAATGGCCAGTTGGGTAAAGCTTCCAGTACCCAATGGCGTGTTATCGATCTGGAGTTCGCCCAGGATGTAGCCGGTCGTGGTGTCCGTCTCGTTAAGCAGAGGCGTGGAGTTTACCGTTATCGTCGCGGTAACCGATCCTGGCTCCAATCGCCCGTTTACCGTTGCGGTCCGGTCACCCTGCACCAGGATATGCGGATAACTGGACGTTTTGAATCCGTCCTTGGAAAACGTCAACTGGTACTCGCCAATAGGCAGGTCAGCAATGTGGAACGAGCCGTCGCCTTTGGTGACGGTGGTGACCTCAAGGTTCGTCGCGGCATTGCGAGCTTTCACAACTACGCCTTCCGCTACGCCCCCCGATGAGTCGGTGACTGTGCCGTCGATCCACCCCAAGGTCTGCTGTGCAAACGTGGAACCATGACCAAGAACCACAAACAGAAATACGATGACACACCCAACCCGTGCGAAGTTCAATTTCATTACACACCTCAGGCAAAGGAATGAAGGGCTCGTACCCGGAGCATGAGTATTACTAAAGAAACCGCAACGAACGTCCACCCCAAAAAAAAGCCCACCCAAGATTCACGCTGCAAAGGACTTAAGGGATGCACATGAATAGGGCATGAATGCATTGTTAATATTTGGTTAAAGGACCGCGGGGCGATTTGCGCGTGGCGAGACGATCGGAAACAGGCACGGCACTGGTTGACAGAGCTATCGAGAAGGGCGGTCACCTCGAATCCGTTGGGGTGAATATCATGGAGCCGAATGTGAGCGTTGCCGTGGGCATCGACTCCGATCGATTCTTGAGCTTCTTGGTTTCGCGCCTGCAGGGTAAGTGAAAGCAACTTCTCGTCTCAGCCAGTCCATACAAGGAAACACATTTCGGTTCACCTCTCCTGGATTGCCGCTGATGATGAGTCATTCGGTTTTTCCCGAACAGCCCTAATACATGATCGTGTCAGATGGTGAGGCCAATTTGCCGGGTGATAGTGTGCCCAGAGCCGCTCGGTTACCTGCGGGATGTTGACCCGCAAGTCCGACGGACGTGTCTTATTGATCTCCTCACGCAGGAGAACGGACGATCCGCAAAGCTGGCAGCAGTGACAGCCAGCTCCGCGGAAGTTCATCCGCGGGGCTGGCCCTGGAGGGCGACTTACGATTGCGGAGAACTGGACCGTGCGCAGTTCACTTAAATGCTGAGCGATCTGCGGGGCTCTGTCTCCCAATCTATGAAAACTCGCAGTTCGTTCCATGGCGCTGGCCGCAACACGGTCTTGCCCGCAGTTAATCGCTTAGAAGCTATAGCGGAACGCAAACTGAAATGTGCGGGGTCCGTTCAATTGATTTATGGATTCGAGCGTCTTGAATCCCGAATTCGGCACAAGGAAACAGGTCTGGTTGAGCGTCGCACCATCGCCGCAGTTTGATCCAACCGGGTTGTACTGGGTCTGGACGATTCCCGCACCAGCTTGCACGAAAAAGTTTGGATGGTTAAAAAGATTAAATACCTGCGCCTGAATCTGAATTGTCTGGTGCTCGGTAATGTGAAACGCTCGGGTCAAACCGAGGTCAATTTCGTTGATCCAAGGCCCATAGAAGGAATTGTAGCCGATGCCTGGGACCGGGCCGGCACCAGCAATACCCAAGGCCGTGTTGCCCGTCGATTCATTGATCGCGCTGTCGTTCAGGGTGTTGTTTCCGTGCGGGCCGCAACTAAGGAAATTAACACCGGTGCAAGAGCTAGCCAGCAAACCCGTATAGGGTCTTCCGGAATTAAATTGCATTAGGGTACTGACCGTCCAATCCGAGAGCAGATGCCGCCCGATGTTACTTGATAGACCCGACGCATCAGGAGCATACACAGCAGCTACCGACAGCCGGTGGCGCTGATCGAGTAGCGTTGGTCCGTGCGTGTTGCTCAGATCGAATTGATTGTTAAAGTCCGCCCCACTCTGCGTTCCTTTTGAAAAAGTATAGGACGTCATCAGGGAGAGTCCGTGGGCGGCTCGCCTCTCGATCTGCATATAGAGGGAATTGTAATTGTTCACGCCGGGGCTGATGAGCGCGTTGATCTGGCCAACCGCCGAGGTAATACGGCCCTCGGTTAGCAGTCCACTGTCCAGATTGGGGCCAGTAAACGTGGGTCCTGTGCAGACGGCCGGTGAGGGATCTGGCGACGGGGCACCTTGCCCAACCCCCGCGGGGCAGACGGTGTAGCTGGTCGTACCGGTGGGCACCATCAGATTCTTGTCAAAGGCGCTAGAAGCGAGCAGATGCACGCCGTGCGTCCACATCGTCCCGACGGTGAGCGTGGTATTTGAGATCAGCTCGCGCTGAATTTCCAGGCTGGACTCTAGAACATACGGAATCCGAAAGCTGGGATCAACGATGGACAGGTTGGACGAAGCGCCGAATGCAGTCGTGTTCGCCAGAGCGTTCGGGAAAACGGGAGTTTGCTGGTTAGGCGCTCGGGTTGAATCGAATGAAACAAAGGTTGTGGCCTGCTGCGACGCAAGGCCGTTCGAGATTACCGAGTTTTCGTAGTTGATGCCGTCAAGAATTTCGCGGAACATCCCGAATCCACCGCGGATGACCGTTTTCGAGAACGGTTGGTAGGCAAAACCGATCCGTGGTGCAAGGCGGTTGTACTGATTGGGGAATTTCCCGGTCAATTGCGCGACGAGCGGATCACCGGTGCTCGTATTCGCTCTTGGCTGCGGGAAAACCTGAAAATCCTCGCGCAGGCCAAGATCGAGCGTGAGATTCTTGAGCACCTGAAACTTATCTTGAATATAGAAACCGTAATAGGGGAACGTGAACGGGAACGTCGGAGTTCCCGTCGCCTGCGTGAAGAAGTTGTACTCACCCAGGGCAAAGCCGATGGGACTGGAGAATGCGAACGTTCCGTCGAAATTTCCAGGAAAGAAGTCGCTGACGTGCGTCCGGTTGAAGTCAAAGCCAAAATTCAGCGTGTGGCGACCGGTGATGTAGGTCACGTGGTCATTGATCTCCCATTGGGACTCCTTGTTGTCGCCCTGCGAGAACGTAGGGTTGCCAAGCTCGAAGAAATTCGGAGTAAAAAATTCTATCTGGCCTAGCGTTGGAGAAGTCAGGCCTGAAGGCGTCGCGATCTGTTGGTCGTGCAGGTAACTCACCGAGACGTCATTGAGCAGTGACGGGCTGAAGGTGTGCGTCCAGTGGACGCTGGCGTGGTGGTCGCGGACGAAGTTATTAGGAAGAGCTTCGGCGCCAAAGGTAGCAACCGGATTGAACGTAATCTCGCCGCCAGGCGAGTTGAACCGGCTATAGTTGTAAACGAAGGTCACATGGTCGGCTGAGTTCGCTTGCCAATCAACCTTCGGGAAAAACGACAGATTGTCCGCGCGTCGCCCCCGCTGAGTCACGTTGCGGTCGATCGCGCCAAGTGCGTTCGAAACCTGCTGCAGATAGGCGGAAAAATTTGGATCGCCCGGTAGAGGCGGAGCGGAAAAGCTTCCGGGTACGGGATACATGGCGTTCGGAGCCGGTAACGTTGTTCCATTCGGGACACCGAAATTCGTCTCTAGACTGCTGGGATCGCTAAGAGCGCTGAAAGAGGAATTAATGACCGAGATCGGTTGCTTGCGACGTTGTTGCTCGTAATCGAAATAGAACCACGCCTTGTGGTGGACAATCGGCCCGGCTAAATCCGCTCCAAACTGCTGGAGCACGTCGAGTGGCCGAGGCACTCCGTTCGCTTTATCGATCGCATCGTTTGCGTTTCCAACTCCTGAATTGCGATTGTAATAGAACGCATTGCCGTGCCAGGAATCCGTGCCCGATTTTGTTACGGTATTAACGAACCCTGCGCCCGCGCCTCCATACGCCGCGTTATACGGATTGTCGGTTACTTGAAATTCCTGAATGGACTGTTCCCCGAAAACGTAAGGGACACGCGTCCGGCCGCGTGCCTCGCCAAAATAGTTACTGCTCGCGCTCGCTCCATCCACGGTAAAAGAATTTGAACCGTTACCGTTCGCGTAGCCGGAATCGGCTCCGCCTTGTTGACCGGCCATGCTCACCAATCCGAAATCGCCGTCCGCGTTCGCATTGGGGGTGAGCAGTACGAAGTCAGTGTAGCGGCGGCCGCTCAGCGGCAGATTCTCAATCAAGTTTTGGTTCACTACCGTGCTAACTGTTGACTCCGTCGTCCTTAACAGCGGCGCCTCAGCCGTAACTGTGACCGATTGCGTGAGGTCGCCCACCTGCAGGGTTGCGCTTGCGGCCGCGTTTTGCCCGACCTGTACCACGATATCGTTGATGTTTGTTGTTTTAAACCCGGTTTGGCTAACGCTGACGTTGTAGGCGCCGACGGGCAGCGATTGAAAACTGTAAAAACCCGTGCCGTTTGTCTTGGTGCTCAGCTTGACCCCCGCCGCTACGTTCTCCGCCGTTACCGTGGCGCCGACGACCGTTGCGCCCGTCCCATCCGTCACTTGGCCCGAAATGGAACCGGTCGAAATCGCATTTTGAGCCCGCGCACCGAAAGAACACAGAATCAGCGACAACCACAAGCTGGCTAAAGTCGATAATTTTTTCATTTTTGATTCCCCCGAGAATGAAGAGTGCGCGTGCCCTGGCGTTAGACTCCCTTCGGAACATCAGGCTGGCAGATAGCGCATTGATCGACAAGTCCGGTACTCACGTCCCGCTTTGCGGGGAAAATTACACCGTCGCCGGGATAGGGTCAAGCTGAGAACCGAGTCTTTTTACGCCCCGTCCTGCGGCCGTGATCCGCTTTCCACCGGCCTACCTAAGGGGTGCGCTATCCTCTGTAACTTGAGCGACATTCTCGACATCACTCGAACTTTGAGCTCGAGTGACCGACGTACTGGTCGCCGAAATTGTCGCTCTCCTCGCTGAGTATGATCTTGTTAATGAGCGGGTGGGACTTCGGATACGCGCTCGGCAGGTTGCCTCGTCTTCCATGCCTCTGATATCGTCAGGGCGCGTAATGCCATTCTTCCGGGAGCGTCAGGGCCCATGACAGGACTTTTGGAACGTTTCTTGCCGCGAGAAGACGATTATTTCGTTCTTTTTGCAAAGCAGGCGGAAAATATCCACGCGGGCGCAAGGGCGTTTTGTGACATGCTCTCGCGCTATACGGCTGTTTACGAAAAGGTCCAAAACATTAAGGCGATCGAACACGTCGGTGACGAGATCGCCCATACCATCATCATGAAGCTCAATCAGACTTTCATCACGCCGATCGATCGCGAAGATATCCACGAACTGTGCTCGACTCTCGATGATGTCATCGACTTAATTGACGCCGCGGCCAGCCGCTTCGTTCTTTATCGCGTGGACGCGCCCCGCCTAGGCACCGAAGAGCTTGCCACAATTCTTCTGGCAGCTTGCCTCGAAGTTACCGCCTTGATTCATGCTATCGAGATAAGAGACGAAGCTTTGAGGCATTGCGTCGAAATCAATCGCTTTGAGAATGATAGCGACCGTCTCTGCCGCACGCTCATCGCTCAGCTCTTCGATGAAGAAAAGGATCCGGTTCAGATCATCAAATGGAAAGAGATTTTTGAAGTCATCGAGACTGCGGTCGATAAGTGTGAAGATGTAGCCAACGTTGTCGAAGGCGTCGTCCTGAAGAGCGCCTGACCCGTGAATGCCTTCCCTCTGCTTGTGACTGTAATTGTTGTGACCCTCGTTTTCGAATTTTCTAACGGCTGGCATGACGCCGCGAATTCGATTGCAACCATTGTCTCTACCCGCGTCTTAACTCCACTGCGGGCCGTGATCTGGGCGGCATTTTGGAACTTGATCGCCGCTTTCGTGTTCGGTACGGCCGTGGCCAAGACCATTGGCAAGGGCCTTGTTCACATCGAAATGATCGACGAGAAAGTCCTGTTGGCCGGACTCTTGGGTGCGATCTTTTGGAACCTGATTACTCTGATTGCTGGTCTTCCCACCAGCTCTTCGCACGCACTCATGGGAGGCTACGGAGGCGCTGCAGTCGCTCATTCAGGGTTGCAGGCCCTTATTCTCGCAGGCTGGACGATGCCGGTTCTCTTCATCTTCCTGTCGCCGGTCATTGGCATGTTCACAAGTATGGCGCTCACCGTTGTCACCAGTTGGATCGTCCGCAAGCAGCGGCCGCTCAAGGTCGATCGATGGTTTCGCCGCCTCCAATTGCTATCGGCAGCGGCCTACAGCCTGGGTCATGGGACGAATGATGCTCAAAAAGGTATGGGCATCATCACGACTGCCCTGGTCGCGGGCGGCGTACTCAAGAGCTACAACGTTCCTTACTGGGTCATCATTTGCTGCCACCTAGCTATTGGCGGGGGGACGATGGCGGGCGGCTGGCGCATCATCCGAACGATGGGTCAGAGAATAACTAAGCTCACACCTTTTGGCGGGTTTTCTGCTGAAGCCGCGGGCGCCCTTACTCTGCTGGTCACAGCAAGATTCGGTATTCCTGTGAGCACTACGCATACGATCACGGGCGCGATCGTAGGCGTCGGCGCCTCTCGTAGGCTCACAGCTGTGCGTTGGGGAATCACCCGCAGAATCGTGTTCGCCTGGATCATAACCATTCCCGGTGCGGCGGTGATCGGGTCTGCGGTATTTCAATTATTGCGTTTCTGGGTCAAATAGTCCGACTTGGGATCAACCACCGGGCCGCACAGGTTTGGATGCGCGGAAATACGGGCTAATACCCTGGGCGAATCCTACGCCGGAACCGTCCTATCTCCAAATCGAGTCACTTTGGTTGGCCAAAATCGCGAACTGAATCTGCCTCACCATCCCAATCTGAGTTAGGATATCCATGAAGCATCGAGCCATGGAGCAAGGACGCCGCCAGGCATTCTGGTATCCGTTTGTCGCGTACGCCGAATTACTCGTAGAAAACTCCAATGCGTGCCTCACTACCCGCGTGAGCAAGCTAAGCCGCCAAGGCTGCTACCTTGATTTGACACACACCCTTCCGGCCGGCACATCAGTCATTGTAAAGATCTACGCTTGGCCCCACTTTCTCCAGGCCCGAGGGACGGTCTCCTACTTGGAACATGGACTCGGTGTCGCCTTCGAGAACATCGAATCAGACTACGCTTCTGCGCTGGAGGCCTGCCTGCTCGAAGCACAGCAGAAGCAGCGCAAGTTGTTTCCGTGAAACAGGTCCGCGCGTCCCCCGGCCGCGTTCCTGTCTTCCACGTTTCCAGCACTTGGTCGTATGGGAAAATCCCGCGACCCCCGTCCCGTCGCTGCATGCGAGGATGGTGCGGGGAGCGCCTCGTACTGTCGGGATTTACAGACCCGAACCAACTTTCACGTATACTCTTAGCGAAGACGGAGTTTGTGGTGATGCTGGTAACCCATTTTCCTTCCGGCGAAGTCGTTGCAAAACTTGCAGTATCACTCGCTATAGGCTTACTCCTCGGAATCGGACGAGAGTGGTACGACAAGGCCCTGGCACTCGCACTTTCGCATTGATTGCGCTTGTCGGAATGATGGCCACTTTGTGTGAAGTCTGCCGTGGAAACCACACGATTCGACCCTGAAGAATTTCGTCAGCGCATCTTGAAACTTTCTGATGCCGATCTTGTAAGCATCGGTAGGTCGGTTTGTTCGGCTGCATCGCGATGGTTGGATTCGTTGACGCGAAAGAACAATAAATCGAAGTATCGGCTGTGCAAAAAGGAGTGGGACTGTCGGCATCCTAGAAAGCCTTCTCCCAGAGGACCCGGTAGTAGTTTCGCGACGCGATCCGGCTGACCATCGAATGGGAGCTCCGGGAAGAATTGAACGGCCCCGACCCCTCTCTCGCGGCCCCGGTCCGTGACATCGTACTGATAGTTCTCTCCGTGGAAACTTCGGCTCGCTTTTTGCCTTACTCACCGAAGCCGCTTGAGTTCACTTCTGGTAGTTCTAAAATCGCCCCCACCTCACCCATTCCCAAGAGTGTTAGGGGTCCGGGAATTGCGTGCGGTCAAGCCTACCTTACAATTTCGACTGGGGAGGATCACTGTGGACCTTCGACATTGCTGTAGAATGATCTCGCGCGCCGCACGTCTCGCCGTTTTGGCCGCGGTAATTGTCACCTTCATCGTTCCCGCCACGCCGCTCAGTCTGTCCGTCCGCGGTGACGACCATCACTTCGATCATGGTTTCGACCACGTCTTCCTCATCATGATGGAAAACACGGGTTTTCGATACGCTGATCGGAAATCCCAACGCTCCCTTCATTAATTTCGCCGCAGCTACCACGGGCCTCGCCACCAACTGTTTTGGCGTCACCCATCCCAGCCAGCCCAATTATATCACCTCAACTTCCAGAGCCCTGAACGGCGTCGTCGACGACAACCCGATAACCATCGACGTCCCCAACATCGTCGATCAGCTCGAATCGCATGGCAAAACCTGGAAGGCTTACATGCAGTCTTACTCGCTCTGTACCACGCCACTCGACACGTCCTGCGGCAACCAGCTGTACGAACGCAAGCACAACCCGTTCATCACTTACAAGGACGTGCAAACGAATGCTGCCCGCGTCGCGAAAATCGTCGACCTCGGCAAGCTCGCAACGGACCTAGCCAACAACACCGTCCCCAACTACGTTTGGATCAGTCCCGACCAGTGTCATGACATGCACGGGCGAGGCCCAGATTCAGCCCTTGATCGCAACCGGCGATTCCTTCCTTCTCAACACCGTGAACGCGATCATGACCTCCAAGGCCTGGACCGGAAATTCCGTGATCTTCATCACCTGGGACGAGAGCGATTTCACGGGCACCGGCTCCGAAGGTTTCGGCGACACCAGTGGTTGCTGCGATGCGAATCCCGGCGGCGGTCACGTCGTCACTTTGGTCATTTCCAACGCCCTCCGCTTCGCCCGCAGTTTGGATGATGCCTTCAACCACTACTCAATGCTGGCCACAATTGAAGACAGCTGGAATCTGGGCTGCCACGCCAACACCTGCGACCGCCGCAACGTCCAACCGATGAAGGACCTGGCCGGGCCTGTGGACGGCCGGTAAATGGGGAATCGAGCTGCCGAGAATTTCATTCCTCTCGGCCTTTCGCACCTCATTCAAACGACGCGCGGGTCGATAGTCAATATTGGTCTCGATCCGAGCGCCGTTCGGCTTTCGCTCCTCCGAGGCATTTGCCTTCCCGAAAACTCCCGTCGGAGGCAGCATCGAAGGCTCGCCGCGCACTGCGGTTCGAACAATTTTCTGCCTCGCCCTAAAAAATCACGGACATGTGAGCGTATATTGCTCTTGCGGGGATTCGTAAGGGGCGTGTGTCGATGCTTGTGGGTCGCTTTCAATCCGTCCGAGGTCGCGCCAAAAATGGCCGTGGCACTCGGCATCGGACTACTGGTCGGAATCGAAAGAGAGTGGTCGAACAAAGATCTCGGTGCGCGAACATTCGAACTGACGGCGCTGCTGGGAACGATCGCTACCCTATTTGGACCCTCGATGGCGCTTCTTTCGTTGGCCGGAGTTTTTCTGATCGTTATTTTCGCCAATACGCGCAGTTTGCTGGTAGACCGATCTCTCGAGGCGACCACTTCAACCGCACTGCTCGTAATTTTCGTTCTAGGAGCTTTGGCCGGAGAGGGTCACCTGTTTACGCCCGTTGCCGCCGCCATCCTCATGACCATGCTGCTCGCCTCGAAGGTGGAGCTGCATCGATTCGCAGGCGGATTGCAACCGGCAGAAATCCGCAGTGCGGTGCTATTAGGGCTCCTGGGGCTGGTGGTCTATCCCCTTTTGCCCGACCGCTTCATTGATCGATGGGAACTCCTCAATCCACGGCAGGGTGGATAACGGTAATCGCGATCGCGGGCATCGGGTTCATAAATTATGTCCTCCTGAAAATTTACGGCGCCCGGGGAGTTTATCTGAGCGGGTTTCTCGGTGGATTCATCAATAGCAGCGCGGCTGTCGTTGAACTGGCAAAGCCTCTCAGCGCGAGCGGAACATCCTTTGGCGCTGCCGAGGCTGCGTTCCTGCTGACGATAGTCGCAATGTTCGCTCGCAATCTACTCATCCTCGCCCTGTTTTCCCCATCGGCCGTGCGCACGGCAGCCGGACCCGTACTCGCCATGGCCACCGTTGCACTCATCTTCGTGCGAAGCGCGAGGGCTCGCGTGAATGATGCTCGGACTGAAATTCATTTGGAATCACCGATTTCTCTCAGGCGCGTGGTGAGTTTCGCTCTCCTGTTCCTGGTAATTCAAACCGTCTCGACGCTGGGCGAGCGCTACCTCGGCAAGTTTGGTTTCTTGGGAATTAGCGTGCTCGGAGGATTAGTCAGTAGCGCGAGTTATGATCGGCATCGCCTTTCTTGCCATCCAGGAATATCATTGGCCGTTCGGATAGCTCGCGCAATTTAAGTCCGATTGCCGACGTTAACCTCGCTTGCGACGCGAAGAAAGGCGCTCCCAGCTTGAAACCGCAGGGTGCAAGATTTGCAACTGGCATATTGCTCTGGGCCCTGTTCGCCCTTCGGGGATCATCACCCGCGCAGTCCCCGAGCACATGGTCTTTTGCTGTTTCTGGCGATTCCCGAAACTGTGGAGATATCGTGATGCCGGGCATCGCAGCAGGTGTGCGAGCGGACAAAGCGCAGTTTTACTGGCACCTGGGGGACTACCGCGCGAACTACGACTTCGATCAGGATTTGCTTGCCGCGCCGGAGTATCGCGACAAACATCTGGCCATTGCCGATTACCAGCGGATTGAGTGGCAGGACTTCATTTCTCAACAGCTCGCTCCATTCGGCGATATGCCGGTATATCTCGGAATCGGCAACCATGAGCTCGTTTCTCCGAAGACCCGTGCAGATTTTCTCCGGCAGTTTGCAGATTGGCTCGATTCTCCAATTCTTCGCGCACAGCGGTTGCGCGACGATCCGAACGATCATGAGCTTCGGACGTATAACCATTGGATCCAGGGAGGCGTGGACTTCATTTCTTTGGACAACGCGTCGAACGACCAGTTCGACGATGCGCAGGTTTCTTGGATCGAGCGCGTTCTTCTGCGCGATGAATCCGACCCCACCATACGCACGGTGGTGCTCGGGATGCATGATGCGTTGCCCGACAGCATTTCGACGGGACATGGGATGAATGAATCGGCACAAATGGAGAGAAGCGGACGGCGTGTATACCAAGACTTGGTGGCGTTCCGCCACAAGACAAAAAAATATGTCTACGTGCTAGCCAGCCATTCGCACTTTCTGATTGAGGATGTGTACAACGACGAGTGTCACCCGACGCCGGAAACGGTGCTCCCCGGCTGGATTATCGGTACGGCCGGGGCAGTCCGTTATCGGCTGCCGGCAAATCTCGGAGGCGCCAAGTTGGCGAGAACGGACGTATACGGATACGTTCTGGGCACGGTACAGCCCGACGGACAAGTCCGTTTTGTATTCAAGGAACTCACCCGCGACCATGTTCCTCCCGAGGTTGTCGAGCGGTATGGAGGCAAACAGGTGCGGCTGTGCTTCGAGGAAAATAAATCTACGTACGCTCCGGCAGGCCCGAACTGTCCAGGCGCCGTTACCGATCCCAGTAACAATTGACTTACCCCGGAGGCAAGAAGACAACCTGCTCGGCCCGGTGTTTTGTTCACGCACTCGACCCCGCGCCGGTGCGGCGGTACGTTCGTTCGGATTTCCCGTCCGAGTGAGAAAGCAATATGGCGGTAGGACGGAAACACTCTCAACGAACGTCGGGCTGCCACTCTCTGCCGTCGGGATTCCAGGGACTCTTTCTTGATTTGTAAATCTCTTCCTATAGGAAACGTTTCCTTTACAGCCATATTTCCGGTGTGAAAAACGATCCGCTAGCTTCGATCCTCCACCTACACAGGACGCGGCAGTCCAGAATAGAATTCCACCACCTGCCCCTCCCAGGAAGTGGTCTCCGCGCTCGGCATCGACCCTCGACGACACTAGCAACCTGCTGGAAAGAGGTCCGCCACGACCACGGTTGTCCGACCGCAGAACTCCTGCTCATCGGGCAGGTGCTCTCACCGTGTGGTGGAAGCTGTCGAGAAACCGGTCTCGAGACCCAAATGGAACCCGAACTCAGGAAGTCGTATAAATTTAAAAATTAGCCACACAGTGATTCGTGAGCAGATTGTTCAGGTTTTATTGTTGCGAGTGCGTCGTCAAGGGCAGAACCGCCGCGCGTGCGCTATTGTTGGGTGCCGTCGTGTTCGCGGCGGCGGTGCCGGCCTGGTTTTGTTGGGGCTGTGACGGGCACAAGGTGGTGGCGTCCGTCGCATAGGGCTGGGGAATTTCACTGCGTGCCGCAGCCTTCGTTCCCATTTCGGGTCCCGTCTGGGGAAACTCTGTGCACCCCGTATCGGGATCCGCCGTACCGCCGCCCTGGTGTCAAACCGTTCAGTGATCGTTCGATTCCGGGGTTGTGAGTGAAATGGCGATTTTTCGCCAACAATGACCGGGATCACTGCCTGGTTGATTTGGGTTGTTCGACATAGACGACAAAGCTCAACTTATTGCGATGGTAGTCTCCCGTGATCTCCCAGCAGCCGGGAGCGGGGACATACACACCTGTCAGCATGGCAGAGCCAGGCCCTTGAAAGGCGTTGCTCGGCGGCAACACCAGGAGGGGCGGAGCGGGCCCGTCGAGCCGTCTCCCCGTAACCCTTATTGCAGGGCGCTGTTCCGCGCGCGAATCGTAGCCCAAACGCATCCAAAAGATTTTTGCTGTTAAAGGCTGGACTTCCTGCTCGTGCCCTGGTTGGTGGGGCGCCCATTCCCAGATCGCGCGTTCGGGAAGAAAGGTCCACAGTTTCTCCGTACCGAGCCAAAAGGAGTTTTCATCGCGCTCATAAGGGACGGGCGGTATGAATTCCTTTGCCGGCCGACGCGTAATCGGGCAAGAAGCGGGCGGCATAGGCTGAGGTTGAGCCGAGGGCTCCTGAGGAGAATTCTGCTGGCTCCTTGCCGTTAAGGCCACCAACGCAACTACTAGGGCGAATCGGAAAGCAGTCATTGCGTTCGATCCTCCTTTCTGGATCTTTTTTTCAAAGCGGGCCATCGTCGAACGGAGCGCGCCGCATCGCTTGCGAAGTTTTCCCGTCTCTGCGTGGAAATTGGCCCTGCCATGTGTCAAACGCTTCTTTACCCGCCAGATTCAACTCTATAGCTAACCGACGTCTGCCTGCACGCTTAGATTGAAGATTCGTTGGACTAAACTCAACGGAGGCAAAATGCGCCAATCCGCCGCGGCAGCCGGTAACTGACGGCGGCGGAGCTGGCCGGCCCGTTCACCAGGTAGCTAGTGGCGGTGGTCACAAAGGCTCTCGGAACCCAAGGACCAGACGAGGTTTTTCCGAAGGGCCCAATTTTGACTTAAGCAACGCCGAATCAATAACAGACTCATAAGCTACAGGCCCAACTTGTTGGTGAGGAATATTCCACGCGAATCGCTGGTTTCGTCAAATGCAGGGCGGTGTTCGTTGCTCCGGGTTCAATCGGCTGAATCGGCGGATATGGTGTGTGGCCAGCCGAATAGGTAAGTAATACGGACGGGCAACAATCCCCCGGGTTCTTCCCCGATCTCCCATCGGTATCCCTGGGAGGAAACTCCCTTGGTCATCTCTTTAAGTTCTCCGAGCGAGTAGGCGCGCAGGCAGGAAACCAAGCCATCGAAAAAGAGAACGAAGGGGATCACGGGAATCAAGTACGTCCACATGAGGCGCGACCAACGGAAGGGACGCCGGAAGGGGACGAACAGCCAAGCGGCGATCGGAATAAGAAAGATAGACAACAGAGTTAGCGTGTGACGCGCGGGCGCCTCAAAGATACCGATGGCCTGTTTCCTATCAACGCAATCCTGCAGAAGGTCGCGCGCTT
>Ga0210386_10000842_pt1 | contig 28162 bp, 20 predicted proteins | sample IncBWH32OmetaG_FD_160091 | JGI IMG/M metagenome (GOLD analysis project Ga0210386, IMG submission 160091) | Forest soil microbial communities from Barre Woods Harvard Forest LTER site, Petersham, Massachusetts, United States - Inc-BW-H-32-O ...
CGAGGGTTAGCATCCGATATATTCGCCAGATTGGCTAGCTTCCCCGCCGTTTCTCGGATTACAGTTGACATCTCATAACGCAACCCCAGGTTCAAGGTGAGATTCGGTTTTACGCGCCAGTCATCCTGCAAGTACGCGCCGAAGATCGTCTGGCGAAGATTCCGCGGGGAGAGCGTGCTGGCGATGCCACCTTGGAATTTTGCGGGATTGTTGGTCAGGAAGTCCGATAGGCTGCCGAATCGCCAAATTCCATTTGGGTCGGTATCCGCCACCACATTGAGCATCATGTGCTCGAGCGCAACTCCAAAACGCAGGGAGTGAGTGCCTTTCGTATAGAAGGCGTCGTCATAACCCTGGATTGAATTCCAGTGGTAGAAGTATGTCGGACTTCCACCGATGCCACCCGTGAAGGGTGTTGTTCCACCATCGATGAAAACCTGCGACGCTGCCCGTCCCGCGAACGCCGAGCCTCCAACGCCGAGATCGGTCCTGGACGCGTCGGGATTAATCGCTTTCAAGCTCTGATTGTTGTTGACGGCTTCATGGTTTCCGCCAATACGAATCGAGTTGGCAAACTGTGGACTGAATAAGTGGGTCTCCTCTATGGAGACAAACTGCCTCGCGGTCAGAGTGTCAAATTCCACGTTGTTGAGCCCATCGGGTGATGAATATGGGGTCCGATCGAACATATACGTGCCGAACAGGCTGTCTTTTTCAGAAAACCGGTGGTCGATGCGGGCGGTGAAAAAGTTTTCATTGACTACCTGCTGACCCGCGAATGTGTACAGGCCCAAATCCCCGTTCGCAAGGCTGGGACTGGTCGGGTCGGGCAGATGCCAGAATGTAAGGTAAGCCGCTGCGCTCGGATCGACACTCACGGTTCCAGTGCTGAGATTGCCTGCGCGAGCATTCGCAGAGGGGACGGTCGCAACCGTGGTAATCCCCTTCGACTGCCGTATGCCTTCGAAGTCCCCAAAGAAGAATGTATGGTCACGTACGATCGGGCCGCCGATGGTGCCGCCAAACTGGTTGCGCTTGAATGGAGGGATCGAATGCGTGGGGTCATCGAAATAGTTCCTGGCGTCGAGCGCGCTATTGCGCAGGAACTCGTAAGCGCTTCCGTGAATCTCGTTCGTCCCCGACCGCGTAATCGCGTTGACGACTCCTCCCGAGGTTTTGCCGTAGTCTGCGGAGTAGTTGGTGGTGAGCACCGAGAATTCCTGGATCGCGTCCACGCCCAGGTTTCCTCCCAGAACGCTTCCGGGGGCGCCATTCGCGTAGTCGTTGAGACTAACCCCATCCAACCGGTAATTGTTCTGTTGCGGCCGCGCACCGGAAATGGTGAGTTGCTGCCCAAAGCCGCGATTACCGCGATCGGTGCCTGCCGAAAAGTCTGGCTGAGTGTGGATCGCATTCACGCCCGGCTGAAGTTCGGCCAAGTCGCTCCAACTGCGGCCATTGAGAGGCAACTCGCGGACAGTGGTTGCGTTCACTACTGCACTGATGTCGGAACTCGAAAGTTGCACCGCGGCAACTTCGCTTTGCACGATCACCTTCTCGGTGACTGAGCCCACACTTAACACTTGGTCCAAAGATACAGACCCTCCGACCGTCAGCGTGACCCCTCGCCGCGCCTCGGTCTTGAACCCTGCCGCCGAAAACGTCACTTGGTACGTTCCTGGCAATAGATTGGGAGCCGAGTAGAAGCCTTCTTCGTTTGAGGTGACGTCTCGAGTGGCTCCTGTAGCGATGTGCTCGATCGAGATGTGGACATTGGCGATGACTCTGTCGCTGCTGTCTTTGACGGTTCCTGACATCGTGCCGCCTGCAACTTGTGCATGCATGCTCGCGACGTCTACCTGGGAGAACATCACGAATGCTGCGCCTGCTACACAGAGCTTTCTGAAGGTTGAATTCCGAATCACGGGAGGGCTCCCTTCTGTGCCGCGAGAGCTTAACTCAGTAACAACAGGGTCGCGCAAATTAATTTCCGTTCATCTCTGTGCAGGCATCGAGATCACTACTCTGCAGTTTGTGCTGAAACGTAATGATGAAGACCTGAACCGCATGCGAGAGGCGCAGGTGCGATATCGCCAAAAGGAATCGTGCCCTTCTGTTTCAGTCAATTGTTCCTGCAGTAAAATCCAGCGAGCATGCACAACAAACAAATAGTTTTCTGAGTCCCTTTCTGCGAACAGAGCTGAAGGCCACACGTTGCTCGCGCAAGGAGCCCTTCATGGGTACGATCGATCGGTGCGAAGGTCGACGCGCATTCGGCGCTGACCCCGAGGGTTATCACGCCGCCAGGCCTGCGTACCCAGAGAGAGTCTTTGAGATTCTGCGGCAACGTTGCGGCCTACGACCATCTTGCAGGACGTTCGAGATCGGTGGCGGAACCGGAGTTTGTACGCGAAGACTCATGGAACTCGGCGCCTTACCTCTCGTCGTAGTAGAACCCGACGCGCGTCTGGCTGCCTTCCTGACTCGAACGCTCCCAGACGTTGATGTTCGCGTCATGACCTTCGAAAGTGCCAGGCTGCCCTCGGAATGGTTCGAGCTCGGCACCAGCGCCTCCGCATTTCATTGGCTGGACGAGGCCGCCTCGCTCGCTAAGATAGGGCAAGTTCTCCGCGACCGAGGTTGGTGGGCTGTGTGGTGGAACTTGTTCTTCGACGGCACCCGAGTCGACGAATTTCACAAGGCAACGAGTGCGCTGTTGGAAGGTTTGGACCAAAGTCCTTCCCGCGGCCTGAGTGGCCGACCATCCTTCGCGATGGATACAAATGCACGAATCGCTAACCTGAGAGATGCTGGCATGTTCGATGAGATCGAGTTCGAAAATCTGCCATGGAGCATCGTTCTCGATTCGACCCAGTTGACCCGACTTTACGCAACATTCTCACCAATCACCCGCCTGGACTTCGAAAAACGAAAACGCCTGCTCGAGGACTTAGGGCAGATTGCAGAGAAACAGTTCGGAGGCAAAGTCGAACTGAACATCACTACCCCGATCTACACGGCGCAGCGCCGGGTTCGTAGAACCACGGCTGTTTGAAGTATTTGACCCTCAACGCCTTGTAAATTGGTCTTAGTCGACCAACGTCATTTGTGTGAATCCCAACGAGGTTGACCAGCCCGGAGTATGTATTTGTCCCGGCCTGGAACGGTTGATCGGACAACGAAAAGACAAGCGCGTGAGTCTGCGCTTAACTCGATGCGTCAATACCGCATTACGAAGACAACCTCTACCTGAAACCGCCTGGTTGGGCTTCTGGGGCAGGCCGAGGTATTCAAGTTTTCCGATATTGGTGTAACTGCGCCTTCCTTTTACGATTCCCATCCCGAAATCGGAGTCGCGGGATCGTTCGAGACTGGCGGAGGAGGGCAAAACCTTAACCTGGCTCAGAATTTCTATAACTTCAACGATTCTCTTTTCTGGGCTCGCGGACGGCATTCGCTCCATGTCGGTGGAGGGATTGAGCGCTCGCAGATCAATCAAGTTCAATTTCATTTCCTGGGCGGTCTTCAATTTCCAGACTACGGGCAGTTTTTGCTGGGGAACGGGAGCTACTCGCTGGATGTGGCGGGCCTCTTCGATCGCTATTACCGTACCTGGGACGGCAATCTGTTCGCCCAGGACAATATAAAGATCACTCCAAAATTTACCTTCAACCTCGGACTACGCTATGAGCGGCTCGGGGATCTCTCAGATAATCTCGGAAGGAATTCCAGTTTCGATCCACTGCAGGCAGACCATACCGGAGCTGGTAGTCAGGCAGGCTACATAGTGGCGTCCAATTTCCGCGGAGCAGCCCTCCCCCAGGAGTTGTGCGTGCGCCCAACGAAGCCGCAACCCGAGGCCTCGGACAAAATACCTGGGGACCACGCGTTGGTTTCTCCTGGCAGTTGCCGAATAACGATCACGTCGTCTTACGGGGCGGTTATGGGATCTACTACTCGCGCACCACGGGGCAACCGGTTTTTCAGGAGCTGACCTCGCCTCCATTTGGACAGGTGCGTCTTACACAAGGCATCGCGATTCCCTTTTCTAATCCGTTTCCCCCAGCGCCCGTCCTGCCATCATTTCCGAGCTACTCATTGGCGACTTGCACCTCGGTGCTGGATCCGGGGTGCCTCTCTTTTGCTAATGTGTCGATCAATGTCAAACCTCCGGCGACTCAGCAATTCGATCTGAACACCCAGATCGGGATAGTGCCGAACCTTGTGCTGGAGATCGGGTATCACTGCGCGAGAGGAACACACCTGTTCGAACTACGCAACTTCAATCAAGCCTTCCCCGCGAGCGTCGCTCACCCCGTCGAACTGGCAGCCGATGGAGTAAGCGGATGGGGGGAGATCACAAGCCTGGAAAGCCCGCTGTTCAACTCGGAGACGACCGACACGGCCTGGCACGTCATTAGCGACTACGTCGCGCCGGTGCTGATCGGAAAGGAAGTTTCAACCGCAACGGAGCTGCCTGCACTGATGGCAGGATTTCGTGGGCACGAAATGGCCAAAGCCGGCGTGGAGAATGCGTTGTGGGACGCCGAAGCACGGCAGAAAGAGGTGCCCTTACACACTCTCCTGGGGGGATCACGCCGGGAAATCGCTTGCGGCATCTCGTTGGGGATTCGCGAAACCCCGCAGCAGCTTGTCGTCAAAGTACGCGAAGAGCTGGAGAGTGGGTATCAGCGAATTAAGCTGAAGGTGAAGCCGGGAAAGGACGTGGCTTTCGTCGCCGCGGTCCGGAAGGAGTTCCCTGAAATCCTGCTCTCGGTTGACGCCAACTGCGCCTACGAACTCAAGGACGCCGCCCACCTAAAACAGCTGGATGAATTTCACCTCCTCATGATGGAGCAGCCTCTGCAATGGGACGAGATCCATAGCCACGGAAAATTGCAGGCGCTGATCAGCACTCCAATTTGTCTGGACGAATGCATCACCAATGCACGGCATGCACAGACGGCAATCGAACTGGGGGCCTGCCGGATTATCAACGTCAAGCTAGGGCGTGTGGGAGGATACACCAGTGCCCGTCAGATTCACGAAGTCTGCCGTGAACACGGGATCCCGGTATGGTGCGGAGGCATGCTCGAATCGGGCATTGGCCGGGCTCATAACATCGCCATGTCGACGCAGCCGGGTTTCACTCTGCCCGGAGACGTCTCGGCCAGCCAGCGATATTGGGCAGAAGATGTCATCGAGCCCGAGGTGGAAGTATCTCGCAGCGGAACCATTCGCGTTCCCCAAACGCCCGGGCTGGGTTTCCGAGTGAAGCGTGACTTCATCGAACGCTTGACATGCCGGTCCCGAACCTGGACGGCCACGCGCGCAGTGGTGAGCGCGTAGAAGGAGCATGAATGTTGAACATAAGGCGCCATTCGGCAGCATCTGGTGCACGAGCTATGTTGCTGGTGGTGATTGCGACCACAGGCTTGGCTTCGCAGTCGACTCCGATGGAGACTGGCAACCTCGGCCTCGACGCTCAGATTCAGCGAATTATGGATCGCCCGGAATTTGCGCACTCGACTTTCGGAATCGAGTTCTACTCGATGGATTCAGGAAAAGTTATCTATGAGCGCAATGCGGGCAAACTCATGGTTCCTGGGTCGACCACCAAACTGGTCACCGAAGGCACCGCGCTTGAGCTATTGGGAGGTGATTACCGATCTCATACTTATGTCTATCGCACTGGCCCAGTGAACAAGAAAGGCGTTGTGGAAGGCGACCTGGTGCTGGTTGGCAGCGGTGATCTGAATTTGTCAGGAAGAATTCAATCCGATGGCACCCTCGCCTACGAAAACATGGACCACTCCTATGGCGGACCCGACAGCAAAGGCGTGGGAGGAGATCCGCTGCGGGTGATCAAAGAATTGGCTCAACAGGTGGCGAGCAAGGGTATTAAGCGAGTGACCGGACGTTTGCTTGTGGATACGAGCCTTTTTCCGGAAGGCACTGCCGAGTTGGGCACGGGAGTGGTGATCTCTCCCATCGTCGTGAATGACAATGTGATTGACGTGATCGCGAGCCCGGGGGCGAGTGAAGGCGCGCCGGTCAATCTGGAGATCTCTCCGAAAACTGGCTATATCCAGATCACAAACAAGGCTGTCACGGGCAAAGCAGATTCGAAACCAACCATCGATTACGCGGAGGACAAAACCAATCCCGACGGGACTCATGCCGTAACCGTCAGTGGCAGCATCCCGCTCGGCAAGCCGTTCGGAATGATGGCGTATCGCGTCCCCGAACCCAGCCGTTTCGCAGCAATCGTTTTTAGCGAAGCGCTGCGCTCGAATGGCGTCGAGATCTCTTCTGACCGCAAAACACCGCCTCCGGATTTCAAGGCCCTGGCTGCAAGCTATCGCCCGGAGAACGTGGTCGCCGAACATGTATCGCCTCCGCTGAAGGAAGACGTCAAGATCACGCTCAAGCTCAGTCAGAATCTGCACGCCAGCACAACTCCGTACTTGCTCGGCGCGCTTCTTGCCCACAAAAGTAAAGACGTCGACCAAGCGGGCTTCGACCTCGAGAATGAGTTTCTAAAGAAGGCGGGATTGGATTTAACCGCAGCCTCGCAAAGCGATGGCGCCGGCGGCAACGCCTTCTTCACACCGGACTTCATGGTTCGTTACCTGCTTTTCATGTCGAGCAGAAAGACTTCGCGGATTTTCGGCGAGGGTTGCCGATCATGGGGCGTGATGGAACGCTCTATAAGATCCAGGTGAATTCTCCCGCAGCCGGACATGTATTCGCGAAAACCGGAACCTATGATGTCGGCGACTCCTTGAACAACAACATCATGATTACCGGTAAGGGCCTTGCAGGGTACATGGAAACCGCCAAGGGAGAGCATCTCGCCTTCGCGCTCTACGTCAACATGGTTTCGGTTTCCAAGGACGATCCTGAAGCGGTGCAGAAAGTGGCGGGCGAAGCTTTGGGCGAGATTGCGAGTGCAGCCTATAGCGCCCCATTGGGGCCCCCTGCGAGTTCTACGAACGCCTCGTATGACGTAATCATTCGCAATGGGCGAATCATCGATGGCTCGGGGAATCCCTGGATTTCGGGTGACATCGCGATTGAAGGTGAGCGGATTGCGGCAATCGGAAATTTGGGTGCAGCCACCGCGAAATGCACGATTGATGCTTCTGGCCTGCTCGTCTCCCCGGGTTTTATTGACATGCTGGGGCAGTCCGAAATGGCGCTGTTGATCGACAACCGGTCGCTCAGCAAGTTGTCCCAAGGCATCACCACCGAGATCACAGGCGAAGGCGCATCGATTGCGCCGCAAAATGACACCACACTGGCGAGTCTCGCGCCCACACTCACTCAATACCACTTGACGGTGGATTGGACCAGTCTCGACGGCTACTTCACCCGGCTTCAGAAATCGGGCACGCCGCTGAACATCGGCACCTACGTAGGTGCGGCCCAAATTCGTGAAGCGGTCTTGGGCGATGCGAACCGGTCCCCTTCTCCGGAAGAACTCGAGAAGATGAAGGACATGGTTGGGGAAGCGATGCAACAGGGCGCCTTCGGAATTTCGACAGCTCTCATCTATCCTCCGGGCCACTATGCCAAAACAGATGAACTGGTTGAATTAGCGAAGGTCGTCGGGCAATACGGCGGTATTTATGCCACCCACATGCGCAGCGAAGGGCGCTCTGAGGAGAGTGCCATCGAAGAGGCTCTCCAACGGATCCCGCTGTTGGCGCCATCAGTCCTCCGACCCGCAGGTTGACGACATCCAGCGCGTCACGCCCCGAGATTTTGAAGACAGCATGCTGTCATATTTTTTTGACTAGTTTTTACTAGGTTTTTCCACTTATAGGTTTTTCCACTTAAAGGATTTACCCCCTTGGTAGAGTTCTTCAATGTCAAGCGTTGGATCCCCTTGCTGAACGCCTCTCCTAAGGTGCAAACGGAGCTTCTGAGGTACCAAAAACCGATATGGGGAAAACTTCGAGGGAATGTTAGAATTTGCATGCTCTTCCACGACATCGTTCACCGAACAGACAAAAGAGGGGGCCTCTGAGGTTAACTGATGGCATTGCAGCCAACGCGAAACAACTCTGATGATTTCGAAGCCTTGGCACCGATCGATCCTCTGCCGGTCAATGGCCATCAACCGCTACACACATACTTTGGTGAACCGCACAATGCTTTACTGCATTACTGGCACGTCCTGACGAAGCGGAAATGGGTAGTTCTGCCCACTTTTGCCATTGTTTTCGCACTCTCTGCAATTGCAACCCTCAGTGAGACCCGCTTGTACCAGGCCACGTCGAAAGTGGCGATCTTCCCGGAAGTTCCAAATGTTTTGGGATTTAAGGACGCCGAGAATATTGCTCCTGATTACGAATACGAAGCGACTCTAGAAACTCAGGTTGCGATTCTGCGCAGCGACGCTTTGGCCTTGAAGGTGATCGAAGGGATGCGCCTTTACCAAGACCCTCGATTCACGACAGTCAAGCAAGGTTCACCCGAGCCCGCGATGGGGGAACCGAGCATGCAGCCCGATCCGGTGCAAGCCGCCGGCTTGCTCGGCGCCTTTCGGGGCGGTCTGAGCGTCCAACCAGTACCAAGTACCCGCCTGATACAAGTCAGCTACACTCATTCCGATCCGCGGTTCGCGACCGAAATCACGAACGCACTGGTCAAGACATTTATCGAGGAGAATTTCAGGACAAAATACAACTCAGCCAGCCAGACGTCGGAGTGGCTTGGGAAGGAGTTGGCGGATCTGCAGTTGAAAGTCCAGACTTCCGAGGAAAAACTTGTCCGCTATCAGAAGGACCACGGCATTTTGGGGGTGGATGAGAAACAGAACATTGTCACGGAGAAACTGGGCGAACTGAATAAAGAGTTGACGGAAGCCGAGACGGATCGCATTCAAAAAGAGGCCGATTACAAACTCGCGATGAACGGCGATCCTGAGATGTTCATGAAAACGAGTCCTGACGGGAAAGGTGGGGGCGGACTGCTCGACAAGTTGCGCGAAAAAGAAGCTGACCTGGAAACCCAGTACGCAATGGCAACCACCCAATTTGGTTCGGGTTACCCCAGGGTGACTGAACTGAACAACCAACTGAAGCAGGTGCGTGCTGCCATTGAGGCTGAAAAGACGAAGTTGCAGCAGAAGATGCGCGATGACTACCTGGCAGCCTTACAGAGAGAGAATTTGCTGGACTCGGCATTCAACAAGCAGAAGCAGGAAGCTAACAAACTCAACGAAAGCGCGATTGAGTACACGGTATTGAAGCGCGATGCAGAGACAAACCGTCAGCTATACCAGGACCTCTTGCAACGGCTAAAGGAAGCAGGTGTGAGTGCCGGGCTCCGATCGAGCAATATCCGCATTGTCGACATCGCGCGAGTTCCAACGCAACCGATCTCTCCCAATGTGCACCGGAGCCTGGTGCTCGGATTTCTATTGGCTCTTGGCTTAGGAGTTGGATTGGCATTGGTGCGCGAGACCTTCGACAGCACCGTCAGGAGCATGGAAGAAGTACGGGCGGTTTCAACACTGCCTGCGCTGGGAACAATACCATTGCAGCTTGTCACGGACGAGCGTTTCCGTAAACGGAGACTAACAATTTCGCCCGACGGCGAAAGGTCGGGAATGCTTGCGCTAGTCACGTACGAGCGCCCGAAGTCTGAAGCAGCTGAGGCCTACCGCGCGCTTCGGACTTCCATTCTTCTGTCCTCGTTCGGGGCGCCGCCCAAAGTGATTCTCGTCACCAGCGCGATGCCCCGGGAAGGAAAGACCACCATCAGCGCAAATTCAGCGCTGGTGCTGGCGCAACGGGGAAGCCGTGTTTTGCTGGTCGACGCAGACCTGCGTCGCCCCGGTGTGGAGAAACTGTTCGGCGTCAGGGCTCATGGAGGGCTTAGCACTCTGATAAGTGGATCCAGCAACGCCGAAGAAGTAATCCTTCCCTCCTCCGAAGTCCCTAATTTGTGGATCTTGCCGGCCGGCCCGATCCCGCCGCAGCCCACCGAGTTGCTGGGTTCGACGGTTATGAAGGATTACATCAGCCGCTGGCGCAACGAATTTGACCACATCATTATCGACACGCCTCCATGCTTGTCCGTGACTGACGCCGTGTTGTTATCTCCGGAGGCCGACCGGGTGATTCTGGTCGCGCGCTCGGGACAGACCACAAGGCCCGCCCTGCGACGGGCTTGCGACTTGCTGCTGCAGGTAAACGCCAGGGTCATGGGTATAGTCCTGAACGCACTCAACCTGCATTCCGTTGAAGGGTACTACTACTACGGCACTCAATATTCAAACAACTACTACAGTGAGGAGTCGCCCAACAATAAGCCCAAGGCGGCCAGCAAAATCTCTTGATATGACTCCTTGAAGATTTGCATCGAGCCAAGGTGTGGGCTTAACCAACATTCTGTCTCTATCTGCTTAGATCCAAATTCTTAGATGCAGATTGAATTGCGATCCCGGGTTAAGAAGTTTTCCTTCGCCGCCGCTTGCTTGTTGGGCGCAGCCATTTACCTGCAATTCGCCCTGCGCGCGTTTCTCGCGTCTCATCTCGCCGCAAGCCTCGACCCACCGAAAATCCAAAGGGCCATTCAACTGGAACCAGCAAATGCCGAATATCGCGACCTCCTCGCTCGCAACCTTGCGTTGTCCGGCGCAACCCTGGACGAAGCGGTTTCAGACTATCGAGCAGCGGTTCGTTTAAATCCTTACGAAGCTCGCTACTGGCTGGATCTGGCGGGCGCTTACCAGTTTGCGGAGCGCACGAAGGAGCAGGGGGACAGTGTCGAGCATGCAGTAGAAGCGGACCCCACAACCCCACATGTCGCATGGGAGGCGGCCAATTTTTTCCTGGTTCAAGGGAATCGGAAAAAGGCGCTTCGTTATTTCCGGGTTGTACTCGCGAACGACCCCGAGGCGGTCGATTCCACCCTGCAGCTTTGCTGGCGCGCAACCGGAGACGCCACGGAGATGCTTGACAATGCGCTGCCCCCCAGACCCGATCTTTACTTGTCGTTTCTCGGTTTGCTTGTCGCCAAGCAGGAAGTAGCGGCGGCCGAAAACGTTTGGAACCGTCTGATCGGACTGCAACGAACATTCTCGGCAAAGCTGGCCCTTCCTTACTTTCGGTTCCTCATCGCCAAGCAAGAAGTCGAACCCGCGACAACCGCGTGGAAACAGTTGGCCGACGTCGACAGATCTCTTCAGCCGTACCTTCCCTCGAGCCAAAACCTGGTCATAAACGGTGGATTCGAAGAGAATTTGCTGAACGGTGGATTTGACTGGTGGTACCAGTCTTACGTACATGCTATTCTCGCCATCGATACAACTGAGTTTCACAGTGGAACACGGTCCCTCTCTGTGACGTTCGACGGATACAGTGTCCCCGAAGTTCAAATTGTTCAGTTCATTCCCGTTAAGCCAAACACCGCATACGAATTCAGTGCCGAATCCCGAACGGAAGACATTGATACCGCGAGCGGTCCAAGATTCGCAATTGTTGACGCCTCTACAAATTCTTCCTACGTCCTCACCGACGATACTCTAGGCACCAGTCCCTGGCGTCTGCATGAAGCACGTTTCCAAACCGGGCCCAACACAAATCTTTTAGCGTTGAAAATCGTCCGCGATCCACCGGCACCGCTCATCCGGGGAAAGCTTTGGATCGATGATGTCAGGCTGGTAGAGACACGCAATTAGGGATTGTGAGTTGAAAATCTCATCGTATGTGATTGTCGAAACCGGCGCGGAGCGTTTGGATACGGAGCGTGCCCAGGGCACGGTCCCAAAAAACGTGCCTTCGGTACTTGTTTTTGGGCTGTTCGTCTTATTGGCTTTTGGCATATTGGCATTCGGCGCTGTCCATGAGTGGTCGACTTTTCTTTTCGAGGCGGGCTCGGCAGTTCTGTTTCTTATTTGGGCAGGAATGCAGTTTGCTTCCGGGCAGGTAAAGCTATCGAACAATCCTCTCTACCTGCCGGCTTTATGTTTTTTCCTACTGGTCCTCGCGCAAATTGGCCTGCGGACATCTGCGTACGGCTACGTTAGCAAATATGAAGTCCTTCACTACGTCTCATACGGGATCGTGCTGTTCATCGCAGCAGAATGCGTCAGAGAAGAGCGAGTTCGGAAGAAATTTGTTTTGGCGCTCATTGTTTTCGGAGTCATTTATGCTTTCTTCGCGTTGGCTCAGGAACTGATCTCAAACGGCAAGATCTTCTGGATTTACGCTCCCCGCTCCAATGGCGCGATCTACGGAAGCTACGTCAACCACAACCATTATGCCGGGCTCATGGAGATGCTCGTACCGGTTCCCTTGGTCGTGAGTATGGGCCACCTGTTGAGCGGCGGGAAGCGAGCCCTGGTTGCGTTTTGTGCGGTATTGATGGCGAGCACAATCTTTCTTTCACGTTCGCGAGGCGGAATGATTGCGTTCGTTATCCAAATCGTTCTGTTCGCCGCTTTCGCCCTGGTGCAAAGAAGAAATTACCGTGTGGCAATCGGGTTGCTCGCCGTCTCTGTCTTAATTCTCGGATTCCTATTTTTTGTGGGCAAAGGGCAAGTTCTGGGCCGGCTTGGAGACCTGGCTCCCGGCATCCGCCTGGAAATCACCAAGGACTGCTTCAGAATGTTTGCCCACCGGCCAGTGTTGGGGTGGGGGCTTGGAACTTTCCCCACCGTATACCCCAGCTACCGCACCTTCTACACGAATTACTTCATAAATGAAGCGCACAACGATTACGCGCAACTTTTAGTGGAGACGGGCCTGCTCGGGTTTGCCCTCATGCTTTGGTTTCTAGTTCGCTTGTATGGCTGCACCCGGGTGTCCTCACGCCGATGGGAATTCAAATGGGATGGAGCATTATCTCTGGCCGCTCTGCTAGGATGTACCGGGATCCTGTTCCATAGTTTTGTGGATTTCAACCTTCAGATTCCTGCAAACGCTGCATTTTTTTACGTGCTGGCTGCGTTGGCGGCTTCTGAGCTGGCACCACGGTCTTCTCGTTCCGGCCGAACCAAGGCTACAGAGACTAAGGTTGGAGAGCTTTCCGGGGAATAAGATTGCCCAACATTAACTGTACGATTGTGATGAGCGAAGATGTTCGGTCTCACGCCCAGGTCTACGATGAGGACCTGCAAATCAACTACTGAACTGGGCGCCAAGGATATATCCAAGGCGCAGGTCACTCTACGGAGGAGAAATGTGGCGGAAACAGCTGACCATCGGAGTCCTGTTATCCTTGTGCATTTTCGTCGGACACGCTTTGGCACAAAAAAACGAACTGTCAGGAATCATCGGGCGACAATTCATCAGTGATCAAATCATCCCGACCAGCACTTCCACTGACAACCTCCTGCGGTTCGGCAACGGCTTGAGCTTCGAAGGAAACATCGCCCGTCGCGTGATGGAAGGACAATTATTGGCGGTGTCGGTGGAACTCCCGGTTGTGTTTAATGTCGACGAGGACGTGCATACCCACGATAATCCGGTATCGCCGGGCTACAAGGCGTTTTTTGTTACCCCGGCAGCGCGACTCAATGTCTTTCCGCAGACGGCGGTCTCGCCGTGGGTCAGCGTGGGCGGCGGATTCAGCCACTTCAACGGAAGCGCTACTCAATTCGGACCAAAAACGGGAACCACCAACGGCGTATTCCAGATCGGCGGGGGCCTGGATGTGACGCTCTACCGTAAGTTCAGCTTACGCGGTGAACTCAGGGACTTTTGGTCCGGCGTCCCAAAGTTAAATGTTTCCACGAACCAGACCCGACAACACAATTTGTTCGTGGGCGGCGGTGTCGTCTGGCACTTCTGAGCGGCAAAATACCTGAAAGAACGTTTTGCAAGAATCGGCGAACCGGGATCTCGGGCAGTACAGACCAGCACACTTAGCAAAGCCAAGATCCGTCCGGCAGCGAAGTCTGGTTACATAAGGGGATCGCGGAGGTTGTAGCGCCAGATGGGCGGGACGCCCATCCCTCCAAAATCGAAATCGAATTTCATTTTCTTAAAGCTTACTTTCGCATTGGGAGCGCCAGGATCGTTCGGCGAGTCTCCGAACGGCCCCAGCCTTCACTTTACCCTCAAAGTGCGCGTATAAGCGATCTAAACGCTCTAGACAGGCATTTCAGGAGCTGTTGCTGGCTGCTCCTCCAGCCCGGAGAGCATCCTTCTGTGGAATAATTCCTATAGCCGATAGATAACGTGTTGGGTGCTGGCGACTTCCAAGGTTGGAGCTACTTATCGTGGCTCACCGGATCATCGCTCTGGATGACCGCCCACGCCGCCACCCCGGCGATCACACCAGTACCAATCCCGATCGCCACTGGCGAATTGAGAACCCCTCCGCTCGCGCCAGGGACCGACCCGGTTCCTCCCCGCTTCTTGCGGTTCTTGTCCCTAGGCGATTCCTCGCGGGTCGTTTCCTGACCTTGCGCCAGCGTGGTATTGCCCTTGTCGTCGCTGAGCGTCAAGTCGCCCTTTCGCGCTGCGATCCTGATCGTGCCATCCACATCTCGCACTTCAAACTCGGTCCAAACCGTCGAGGCGGGTGACACGGTAACACCGCCGACGCGAGTCGCCAGCGATTTCGAGGTCGATATGGTCACGCCTCCGTGCTCCAAACTGACACTGTTCCCTTCATACTGAATCAAAGAGTCGTTCAGGACCAGAACGCTGGAACCCGTGGCATTGATGTTGGCCACCGAGTCCTTATTCGTCTGCACCAAATCGCCGGAGAAGATTGCCGACGACCTTGGGACGTTGGTGCCGTTGAGCAGCGCGGTTCCATGGCTGTAGAGCATGGCGCTGGCTTGGTCGGCCGCAAACATCGCAGCCGGAAAAATGATGATCATCAGGCAGCTGAGGATCTTCAAGTGTAGAGCCCTTAACATTGCATACCCTTCCGCGCTTTAGGGGTTAACCTCGCGTGATGGTAGTCCGAAACGCCCTTTTGCGTCAATCGCGTTCTTCTCGCGCAAGAGTTACTTCTGGGCACCTGCGCTTTGTGTATGGATTTTCGCACAACAAGAGGAGTTCCTTTCGGCGTGTGGTTGGACATAACCAGCGGGCGTTATGAGAATTCTCAATACCCTTGGTTGGCGAGACTACCCTTCGGAGATGGATGGAACAGGAGAGTCTGTGGAAATTTTCTGTGCGTGAAACTGCACCAGCAGCAAAACAAAACACGTAGCTTACCGTCCCGAACAAGCTCGCGTAGGGACAGACGCCTCGTCTGTCCAGCCGAATGAAGCTCGGCTTGCGGGTGCTTGGCGCCTGCGTTGATTCTTCGTTACTTTACCCAGCAAGGCCCTTGAGGTGGCAAGCCATTTAAGTTTTAAACGCTTTCCGAATCAGCGTATAGCGGGCCGCTCCCAGGATTCCGGAGTCATCGTTCAGCACAATCTTCACCGGCATGTCCTGAAGCAATCCTCGCATGCGCCCTTTGTCCAGGAACGATTGCATGAAGATCGGGTCTTTCATCCGGGGCACGATTTTTGCCGCAATACTGCCTCCGATGAAAATGCCGCCGGTGGACATAAAATTCAACGCGCAATCGCCAGTCTGCGATCCGTAGATGCCCACGAAGATCGATAGAGCCTGCTCACAAATGGCGGCCTTGTTCTCGAGCGCCAACTGCGAAATCAGCGCTGGAGCATCGTGAGAGGTGCCGAGTTGCTCTTTCAGCCAGTCGGGCTCCTCAGCCTTTTTTGTATCGCGCAGAAAGTCGTAGATGTTCTTGATGCCGGGCCCCGACAGCACACGTTCGCAACTCACTCGCCCGTACTTTTTGTGCAGATACTGCAATAGCTCGATTTCCATCTGATTGCTGGGAGAGAAACTGCTGTGACCACCCTCGCACGCGAACGGATGATGGCGGAAACCATCCCAATAAAGTCCGGCGACACCCAGCCCCGTTCGCGCCGAAATCACCGCTCGATTTCCAATCGCATCTTCCGAGCCTGCACTCAGGGTCACGAAATCCCTGGATTCGAGTCCATCAATGCCGTAGGCGAAGGCTTCGAGATCGTTAATCAGTCCGACGGACTTGAGCTTGAGCATAGTGGCGAGTTCCGCGGAATCGATCGTCCATGCAAGGTTGGAGATCTTGCTTCTTCCCCCGCGAACCGGTCCGGCCACGCCAAAGCACGCGCTGTGCACCGGGATCCCTTCCGATTTCACAAAGTTTGAAATGATGTCGGGCAAGCCAGTCTCTTGCTGGCTCATATAGATTTTCTCGACTACCTTATTAAGAGTGTTGCCGTCGCTGTCAAATGCGGCGAGCCGGGTCCGCGTTGCGCCGATCTCTCCTGCGAGGATCATGGTTCTATCTTCCTCCATTCACGCTCATCGCGCGCCAGCAATTCGTCCGCTTCTTTCGGTCCCCACGAACCGGCGGGATAATTGGGAAACTTGCGCGGCGGTAAGACTTTCCAGACGTCCAGAATCGGGTCCACCACACGCCAGCCGGCTTCCACCATATCCGCGCGCTGAAAAAGCGTGGGATCCCCAATCATGCAGTCGTAAAGCAGGACCTCGTAGCCTGTATACGCCTCCGCCTTGAAGTACTTCGTATACTCGAAACTCATGTCCACCGATCCCACACGCAGGACCGGCCCGGGAATCTTGGCGCCAAAACTCAGCGAGATCGCCTCCGCCGGCTGAATCTGGATCACCAACTGGTTGGCGTGCAGCTTACGAACCGGGGCGTGCTGGAAAATCGCGAACGGTGTCCGCTTGAAGTGAATCGTGATTTCTGTATGACGTTCGGCCATCCGCTTGCCCGTTCGCAGATAAAACGGCACCCCGGCCCATCGCCAGTTGTCGATGTTCAGCTTCAAAGCGGCAAAAGTCTCGGTCCTCGATTCCGGCGAAACTCCCGGTTCGGCCCGGTAGGCGGGGACTTTCTGATCAGCAATCAGGCCTTCGCCATACTGACCTCGCACCGTGACGTGCAGCACTTCTTCCGAATCTAGCGGCTGGATGGCATGCAGCACCTTGGCTTGCTCATTGCGAACGGCGTCGGCTTGAAAAGATACCGGCGCCTCCATGGCGGTGAGACTCAGCAACTGCATCACGTGATTCGGAACCATGTCCCGCAGTGTCCCGGCATTGTCAAAGTATCCCCCGCGCTGTTCCACCCCGACAGTTTCCGCGTTGGTGATCTGAACATGATCGATATAGCGACGGTTCCAGATCGGCTCAAAAATGGCGTTGTCGAATCGAAAGACCAGGATATTTTGTACCGTCTCTTTGCCGAGATAATGGTCAATGCGATAGATCTGGCGTTCGGCCAGCACACTCTTAATCTGCCGATTTAAGGTCTGGGCCGATTCCAGATCGCTCCCGAAGGGTTTCTCGATCACCACTCGCCGCCAGCGTCCCTGCTCCTCATTGGAGAGCCCGGCTGCCCCCAGTTGCTGGATAATTTGTGCAAAGAATCTGGGCGCGGTGGCCAGATAGAAAAGGTAATTACCACCAGTCTTGAATTCCTCATCCACCTTCTTGAGGCGGTCCACCAGGAGCGAGAATGTAGACGCGTCCGCGAAAGAACCACGCTCGTAGAGGAATCGCTGTCCAAACCACTCCCAGGCCTCGGTCTTCCGATCCGCTGTTGCCAGGAACTGCGTCGCCTGATCACGAAACTGTTCCTGAGTTAATTCGTCGTGGGCAACCCCGACGACTATGAAGTTCTTGGGAAGCAGATTTGCTTTGGCAAGATTGAAAAGCGCGGGCACGAGCTTGCGCTTGGTCAGATCACCCGACGCGCCGAAGATCACCATTGCGCAAGGCCCGGCAGCTTTGCCGGCTTGTTGGAGGAGATTTTCCTGACTAGCCGTCGCGCCTGCAGACATGAAAACTGCTCCCGTATGCTAGCGATTCTCTAGGTCTGGGGTGGCATTGTAGGGCAGTCGCACGTTACATGCCAACGCTCTTATGGAGCACGTAACGGATAGCTTGTTCGCCCAGTACGGTTTCGATGCCCACCTTGCGAAATCCGGCTCGCTCAAAGAGCCGTATGGAGGGTCGATTCGAAATCCTTACAAAAGCATCAATCGTCCGGACCCCCGAAGTTCGAAAGAGTTCCTCGATGGCGAGCAATACAATCTTGCGCCCGTTGCCCTTTCCGCGAAAGGCCGATCCCACGTTGATGGATAGGACTGCACGCGTTCCGTCCAACTGGCAGTGCACCATGCCCATCGGATCGCCCCGGCGATTCATGGCCGTGTAGAGGATCGACTGCGGGTCTGCCAGTCGCGCACGAAACCATTCCATGTACCGTTCCCACGCGACGGCTTCTCTGGGAAACGACACCGCATAGGCCGCCGGGTTCCCCACGTTTCGCGCTCTTGGCGAAACGTGAGGTTCCACGACTCCCTCCTGCGACACCGCGTATGCTGCCGGATCATTCCTCCACTCCCAGAAGGGCCGGCAGTCCGATTCAATGGTTCGGCGTAGAACTAAATCTCCCCATAGGAATGCCAGAACCCGCTCAGCGCCAAGCCCGTCCACCAGCTCTCGGCCTCGGGCAGACATCTTCTCCCGCCTGGCTGGCGTCTGCAAAAGGTCGCACAGGACCTTCCCCATCTTGCGGGCCGGAATCCTGCCAGCGCAACCAAGGTTGACGGCCGCACCGAGCCGTGCCAGTTCGCCTGCTATCTTTTCCTGGTTAGGAGCCAGTACACACAGCGCGGCCGGCGAACCCATCATGCACAACTCCCAGCTCGTTGTTCCGGCACCCGCCACTACGAGGTCTGCCCAGACCATCAGTGCCGGCATGTCCGACACGTCTCTCAACAGCCGTACCGGACAATTCGCCTCCTCTACCAGCCGCTCAATGTTCGCCAGGTGAGGACTACTGCCGCCCACGACAACCGTCAATTCCAAGTCCGACTCAGAGAGAAGAATCTTCAGGATCTGCTCGGTGACATTCTCCGGATCGCTGCCGCCCATGCTTACCAGAATCCGGCGCGCTCGCGGGGCAACCTCAAATGTTCGTTTCCGCCAGAATGCAAACTCACGCCGCAACAGGATGTAGCGTGGGCCCAGGAGGAGCCGCGTATCGGGCGCGCGTTCCCGATAAAGATCTTCTTTGGCGTGTACATTTTGATTCAACACAAGATCGGCCGAATATGGAGGCGCCGCTCCGTGATCATCGATCAACAGCAATTTCAGGCCGGCATCTCTGACCGCCGACTGGTACGCGGAATCGAACTGGTATCCATCCACCACGGCCCACTCGGCTTTTTCTTTGTGGGCCAGGTCGCACATTTGGGCCGAGTCCTCCATAGTGCCGGGCAGACCTGGCAAACGCACGACATCGGCGCCCTCCATCCGCACGCGTGCTTCGATCGAGGGCGTTGCCTCGGCCATCGCGAACTTAACCTTCCCACCCGCATCCTGCCACGCTTGGGCCAGCGCCAGACACCGCATCGCATGGCCCGTGCCCATCGCAATGCTGGCATCACATCGAATCAACAGGGTTCTCGGCACAGTCATTCTTCGCGAACCTGCTCGCATTCCAGCTTTAGAATTTTTAAGACCTGTCCGAGCGGCCTGCCATCTCTCCTCGGATGTCACGCGAATAATGGGCCACTACTTTTCGGACTGCTGAGATCACATCTTCCACATCCTGTTCGCTCATACCGTGAAACATTGGCAAACTGATCAATTGTTCGTACGCGCGTTCGGCCACCGGATATTCCCCAGCCTTGTATCCGAAACGCTCGCGGTAGTACCGATGCAAATGCACCGGAAGGTAGTGCACGTTTACACCGATATTCTCGGAGCGCAGCGCCCGCAGTACCTGGCCGCGATCTGCACGCAGCATGCCCGCGTCTACGCGGATCGGGTACAAGTGCCACGCGCTTTTAACATCGTCCCGCTGGCTTGGAGGAACGATCCCAGGAAGACACCTGAACGCTGCCGTGTATCTTGCCGCGATTTCCGCTCGGCGAGCGAGATTAGCATCGAGCTTCTTGAGCTGGGAAAGCCCGAGCGCACACGCCACGTCCGTCAGACGATAGTTGAAGCCCAGGAGCACCATCTCATACTGCCACGCACCCGAGGCATTCCGTTGGCGTGCATCGGTCGACAGGCCGTGATTCCGAAACCTGCGCAGAGATTCCGCGAAATCCGCGCGATCCGTCGTCACCATGCCGCCCTCTCCCGTAGCAATGTGCTTTACCGGGTGGAAACTGAAAACCGACATGTGCGAGATACTCCCCGTGCGGCGCCCTCGGTATTCGGCGCCCAGGGCATGGCAAGCATCCTCGATAACGGTGAGGCCATTCTTATCAGCCAAGTCGAGAAGCGCGTCCAGATCTGCGGGGTGTCCTGCGTACGCCACTGGCAGGATGACGCGTGTTTTCGGAGTGATTTTCGCGGCTACAATTTCCGGATCGATATTGAGCGTTTCGCAGCTGACATCCGCAAAGACCGGTTTCGCGCCCTGATAAAGCACGCAGTTCGCGGTCGCCACGAAAGTCAGCGGCGACGTGACTGCTTCGTCTCCGCGCTTTAAGCCCGCTGCAAAGACGGCCCCATGCAAGGCCGCTGTTCCCGAACTGAAGGAGACGGCATACTTTGCGCTTACCCGCGAAGCAAATGCCTGCTCGAATTCATCGGCCGTCGGCCCGCCAGTAAGCCAGGCAGACCGCAGGACCTCCACCACCGCCTGGATGTCATCCTCATCAATCGACTGCCGGCCGTAGGGGAGGAGCGCCTTGCGAACCGGGATTCCCCCATCGATGGCGAGCAGTTCCTGGCTTGGAGGCGTCGCGCACATGTGGTTCGCGCGGTTATACCGGGATCGTAGAATTGTCAGGTTCTAGGGAGGCAATCAGTTCTTGCAGTCGGAGCTTGGTGAGCCACTCCGAGTTGGTATCGCTCGCATAGCGGAAACCCTCTGGCAACGCTCTGCCGTTTATCAGGTTTTCGCTCTTCCACCATGGATGCAAAGGCTGAATCACGTACATACTTTCGAGCTCTAGGGTGTGCCGGGCTTCGTCGTCCGATACGAGGACTTCGTGAAGCTTCTCGCCCGGCCGGATCCCGATGGTCTCGATCTCGGACCCTGAAGCCACGCAGGTCGCGACGTCCATCATTCTCATGCTGGGAATCTTGGGGACAAAGATCTCGCCCCCCTGCATTTCCTCGAGGCAGTGAATGACGAATCTCACGCCCTGGTCGAGCGTGATCCAGAAGCGCGTCATGCGGGGATCGGTGATCGTGATTTTCCCGCGTTTGCGCTGCTCGAGAAATACAGGGATCACTCCACCCCTGCTTTCCGCAACATTGCCGTAACGGGCACACGAAAAATGGGTACCCTGGGTGCCGGAGTAGGCATTTGCCTGCACAAACATCTTTTCGGCGCAAAGCTTTGTGGCGCCGTAAACGTTAATAGGATTGACGGCCTTATCGGTGCTCAAGACAAGAATCCGGCTGACGCCCTGGTTGACCGCCGCGTCGATCACATTGCGGGCGCCCATGATGTTGGTCTGAATCGCCTCAAACGGGTTCGACTCGCAAGCGGGCACCTGTTTTAGGGCGGCCGCGTGAACGGCGATCGTCGCTCCCGCCAGTGCCCGTTCCAACCGGGCGGGATCCCGCACATCTCCAATGAGGTAGCGCAAGCGAGGATCCTCGAAGCCGGCCGCACGCATTTCATGCTGCTTCATTTCATCCCGGCTGAAGATCACTAGCCTTTGAGGCCGATACTCCCGCAGCATGATCTCCACAAACTTCTGCCCAAACGACCCCGTGCCCCCGGTGACCAGTACCACCTGTTCAGACCAATTCATCCAGTGCGCCTCATAGGAATTCCGCGAAATCGCAGATAGCCGATTTCAAATCTAAGCATTTGAAGGCGAATCCCCAAGTTGACAACGGCTAAGTATATCGGAGCCGATCTTGCTCCGCAGGGATGCTCGCAATCTGCCCAAGGCAACTCTGTTGACCTCGCCCGCAATCCTTTCATTTTTCCCTCGAGGTGAACGAGGTTGATCCTCGCCCAAGCGAAAGTTTTTCTCCTCGCCCGGTAGCGTCCGCACATCTGATTGGAACCTCGACACTTGGCCCTTCCACAGGTTTGGCACAGTGCTTGCTCCTGCTTTCACCAGATCTGGCCATTGCGGAGACGTAAGAATGCATTTCCTGTCGGCGGCGCACCAGTTAGCTTGGTCCCAATATCCTCTCATCTGGCTTGGTGAATGTTGCGCAATTCTCTGGCTCGTCGTTCGTTCCATTCGATCCCCCTGGGCGCGCGCCGGTGTTCTCATGATGATCTGCGGCCTGGCGATGAACGCACTCGTGACCGACGCCAACGCCGGAACCATGCCCGTGGTCGGAATGCCATCGACTTTGCGCCCAGTCAGCCCGATGTGGCAGGCAGCCACCGCACACACTCGATTGGCCTTGCTGGCTGACCAAGCTCGGCTCGGCCTCTTTAGCGTAGGAGATGTTGTTCTCCTCCTGGGTGGCAGTCTGATCATGGTGATTTGCTTTCGCAGGGCAGTTCGCCGGCACGCCACCTGTCGGAGCGCCACCTTCTGAAACACACAGAAAGTTAATTTCAAGAGTTAGAGAAGCTCTGCGCTCCAAATCGCAGAAAATGAACGTGATTGTCGGCTAGATTTTGCCCTGCTCATCAGGCGAGTCGGTGTGATCGGGCAGCTTGACTTCTCGCTGTGTAGCAATCCGACAGAGTTAAGTCTTCCCTTAGCACCCAATCATGTTTTCGTTCGCCGACGAGTTACTTCCGAGCCATTCGTGGTGACCAAAGATACCCGCTTTTGTGACTTTCGACTGCTGTATGTCAGTGAAGAAGCAGGTATCTCCCCTTACACTGCAGATGAGCGCCGTTCCCTCCCCAGCGATTCCACATTCACTTGCATACCGAAACTTACATCGTGCCGCCCGCACTTACGAGTGTTCGGGCTCAGATACTCCCAATCGTTGCGTTGGGGAGCGGTGTCACACTCGCCGGTGTTCTCAATATTCTCCGCAGCAGCGGAATCGAAGTTTTTGCGGTTTGCCCTCCGGAGGACTTTGTTCGACACTCGCGCTGGTACCGGCCATTCCCGACAGCTTTGCCGAATCCCAACCCCTCAGATCTTCCAGCGTTACTTGAAACTTCTGACATTAACTCTGCGGTTCTACTGCCCTGTTCGGACGACTGGCTTCGCGCCGTAACGACTCTTCCCCCCTCTCTCGCCGGCCGCTTCCCTTCCAGCACATCACCGGCATGCGTGAATCTGCTCACGGACAAGTGGCGTTTTGCGCGGCTGCTCGAGCAATTTGGCATCCCGCGTCCCCGTACGCGGTTGATCTCTTCTCGGGAACAGTGCAAAGCTATGCCGGATTTCTTTTTTGAAGGTGCGATTCTAAAACCCCTGTCATCGGTAGACTTTGCCTGTCGGCATGGAGTGAAGGGCTATCTGGTCGAAACCCGCCGGCAGGCAGCCGACCTGATTGACCAACTCGAACTGCCCATCATGCTGCAGGAATTCATTCCCGGACCGCCAGACTCCGGTTACTTCCTCGATGGGTTTCGTGATCGCACGGGGCGCATTGCGGCTCTGTTCGGGCGGCGGCGCCTCCGGATGTATCCGCAGAAGCTCGGAAACAGCACGCTCATTGAAAGCGTTCCGCTGCACAACCTGTCAGGCGCGATCTTCCCACTGGAGCAACTGCTCGAAGGGATTTCTTACCGTGGCGTGTTCAGTGCCGAATTCAAGTTTGATGAACGCGATCGCGCCTTCAAACTGATTGAAATCAACGCTCGCCCATGGTGGTATGTGGAGTTCGCCAGCCGCTGCGGCGTGGATGTCTGCACCATGGCGTATCGGGATGCTCTCGGACTGCCCGTCCCTGCGACCGACAGCTACCAGGTCGGGCGCCGTTGTGTGTTTGCGGTAAACGATTTGCGCGGCTGGCGGGGAGAATCTCGCAACCAGCGCAGCTTGTGGTCTTTCCTGGCCAGCTGGCTCAGCTGCGACAGCGCCCCCTTTCACTGGAACGATCCGAAGCCAGCGCTCCACTATCTTCGCCAGACCATGGCTGCCATTGTCGACTCCGGCTCGCATGCGAAAATCCCCAAGAAACACAAACCCCAGCCTCAGTCGGAAGATCGCCAACCCGTCGCCACGCCCCGCGCTCGCACTGCAAGCCTCGCCAAATAGCAGGACTGCTTCCACTTAAGGTGAACCCACGAACAAACCTCCCACCTGCCCTAACGAATAGCTGAATCTCCATGGCAGTCATGTAAAATGGCGGCAAACCCTTAAAGCTTGGGCTCTTACTGCGTCGGCCTTGAGACGCGGTCGCATTTCATAAAGAGGCAGTTCCAGACTTCGTTGACCGAGGAGTGTTTCCCGAGGCCAGCACGATTTGCCTAGGCTCTGCCCGCCCTGCTAGTTGTTCGTAGTTTTGCGGCGCAAGCCTCTGCTACTCCCCCGCGCCGATGTTCGAAACGGACGTTCGCCGAATCAGGGTCCGTTCTGGCTGTGACTGATGCACTTTCTCTCTTTATCTGAGTAGACAAAATTCAGAGGAATCATGGGCATTCGACTTCGTTACTTTTCCGTTTTGTTGGTCTTCCTTAGCTGCTTAATCCTTTCGCACGCCGAAAACGCTTTCGATCTGTCCGGGCCGCGTCTCGACATTAAGGTGACTCGAGGCGGGAAGACCTTGCCGATCTCGCAAGTCCCAAATCTTCAGCCGGGAGACCGCGTCTGGGTGCGTTCCGAAATGCCCGAAAGCCAGTCCGTCCACTACCTGTTGGTGGCGGCGTTTCTGCGGGGATCGACAAACCCGCCGCCCGAACACTGGCTCATGAAAGCCGAAACCTGGAACAAAGGCGTGCGTGAGGAAGGTATCGTCTTTACTGTGCCTCAGGATGCACAGCAGGCGCTTCTGCTGCTTGCGCCACGATCCGGAGGCGATTTCAGTGCGCTGCGATCAGCTGTTCAGCGCAAGCCCGGAGCTTTCGTGCGTGCCTCGCAAGACCTGAGCCAGGCAAGCCTCGACCGCACTCGACTCGACAAGTACCTCGCCGCAGTCCGGCAAGTCTCGGCTACTGATCCCACTCAGCTCCACGAGAGCTCGTTGCGCCTCGCCCGCAGTCTCGGCATTAAGGTCGATGAGCAGTGCTTCGACAAACCTACCGAGCAGCAGGCGCCTTGCCTCCTGCACAACACCGATCAGCTCGTCCTCGACGATGGGCATAGTCAATCGATGGTGGCAGCTCTCACGGCCGCTCCCAACATGGATCTGGTGGGCGTGATCAGCGGCAGCAAGATCGGAGGCGGCGGCGCTTACAGTTCCTACATTGGCGCTTTCGTGGATGTCGCCCACATCATGGAGAACCTTCATACCGCCGAATACCAGTATATTCCGGCGTTGGCCCTGCCTAAAGAAGACCAGGTCGATCTCAAGCTCAACAATCCACCCTCGTTCAGCAAACCGAAATCGGTGATCGTGGTGAGCTTGCCCGCAGTCGAGGCAGCGCAATTCCCTCCTCTCCGCGCCGTCGATTCAAACCAGGTTTATTGCCTCCAGACCCCCTCCCTGGTTCTGCCTGCAGAGGGCGCTCCGCTAGTGTTCTCCACTGCTCTTGCCCATGATTTTGTGCTGCATGTGGAGAGCAAGGCGGGGGCGAGTGTGGACTTGCCGGCGCACGCCGACCCGGTACACGGCGGCTTTGCGATTGACACCACTGCTCTTCGAAACAACACGCTCAGCGGCGATCTTAAAGGCACGCTGCGCGGCTCCTGGGGTTTCGAACGCATCGACGGTCCAGTCTTCCAGTTGCGCGGCTCCCAAATCACCAAATGGGAGATCGCTTCCGCTGATCAAAATGGCCTGATTGTCGGCCGCGAAGACACCCTCCATCTGCACTCGAGCGATGCCAGCTGTGTCGGTGACGTCACCCTGAAAAACCAGCAAGGTAAAGTTCTGAAGACCACCTGGAAAGTCGAAAAGCCCGACGAGTTGAAAGTGCAAGTGCCCCTGAAAGACGAAGCGCCCGGAGCAGTCACCATGCTGGTCCAGCAGCATGGCTTGCCCAAACCCGATGAAGTTCCCCTGCACGCTTACTCTGAAGTCGGTCATCTGGAGCATTTCGCCATCAATGTAGGCGATCAGAGCGGAGTCTTGCGAGGCACGCGTCTGGATGAAGTCTCCGGTCTCGAACTCAACGGCATCCACTTTGCTCCCGCAGGTCTCACGCGGGTCCAGGAGCAAGACCAATTGAAGCTGGTGGCCGCCGATCCATCCGCAACATCGTCCCTGAAGGCGGAGGAGAAGTTGGAAGCCCGGGTCGCTCTCAAGGATGGACGCATGGTGCCGCTACAAACATCCGTGGAAGCGCCGCGCCCCAAAGTCACGTTAATTAACAAAAATATCCAGCCGGGTTCCTCCCCAAACTCCGCCATCATTCACCTTGCGAACCCGGACGATCTTCCGCAGGACGCTCGACTCTCGTTCTTCCTGAAGAGCGAAATCCCTTCCGCTTTTGCACGCGATGAAAAGATTGAAGTCGCCACTCAGGACGAGTCCTCACACGTTCAACTGACCATGGCCGACGGCGGTTTGATGCTGCAGGACTCGCAAACCGTGATTGCCGTGCTCGACCCGCTGAAGAGCCTGGGAGGCTCTGTGTTCGGACCTCTGCGTTTCCGCCCGGTCGACTCCAAGGGCGTGACCGGCGACTGGCAGCCTCTGGCCAGCGTGGTGCGGGTCCCGACGTTGAAAGAAGTTACCTGCCCAGACAGCCCGGACAAACAATGTACTCTGGTTGGCACGAACCTCTTTTTGATCGATTCGATCGCGTCCGACTCCGAATTCAAGCACAGTGCCCCTGTGCCGGTCGGGTTTTCGCAGGGTACTATCGCTGTTCCTCGTCCAAACGGAACGCTGTTGTACATCAAGTTGCGTGACGATCCTGCCTCGGTGAATCCCGTCGCATTGCCGGTCTTGCCGGAACACAATTAAGGGCCGGCTCGAGAAGAAAGAAACAAGGCAGAAGTGGCCTCGGTCGATCTGCACGGCTCGTGCGCAGGTCCGAGGTTCACCACTTCCGCCTTTTTTACAACGCCGTTGTCAGACTGCCGAGGGATCCCTGTGCTTTAAAACGGGACGGCCTTCAGGCCGTCCGCCAGTGCCCCCTTGAAAACTCGGGGCTTCAGCCACCGGGGTTAATCACCTCCGCAATCTGACCAGATTCTCCTAGCGCCGCTGCGGCATCGTAGGCTGGGCAGCGGGCTGTGTCGAAGTATTCGGCGTAGTCGGCTGTGTGCCCGCGGGGTATCGGTCGTTCACTCCCGGCTCACTCGCAGGAGTTTCTGAGTGCCGCAGGGCCCCCGTGGTCCCAATGGATTGCCCGCTGACCACGAGGTCCACGCGGCGGTTCATTTGCCGTCCCTCCCGCGTCGAATTCGAAGCCACTGGCTCACTCATGCCAACGCCGTGGGATTCGATATTCTCCGGCCTGACTCCCTGCTCCACCAGGAAGGCTCGAACCGCATTCGCGCGTTCCTCAGACAAGCGCTGGTTGAACTCGACTCCGCCCACATTGTCGGTATGTCCCTCCACGTTGACGTGCAGGTCAGGATAGGCAAGAAGAATGCCCGCCACTTTCGCGAGTCTTTCCCGAGCGCCCACTTTCAAGGTGTGCTGGCCAGTGTCGAATAAAACATCTGGCATATCGACGATCAAACCACGTGCGCTTTCGCGGGTTTGCAGCACCTGATTTAGCTGCTGCAGAAGACGTTCCCTGGTCTCCTGAGCTTGCTGCTCAGTCTGCTGACGCGCTTGTTCGGCCTGCTGGGCGGTTTGCTGGGCCTGCAGTGCCTGAGACTGAGCGGCCTGCTCCTGCGCTAAAGCATCGGCCCGCGCTGCTTCCGCCTGTTGCCGAGCCTGCTCGGCCTCCCTCTTAGCCTGCTCAGCTGCACGCCGGTCCCGCTCCGCCTCCGCTCGGTGGCGCGCTTCGTCGTCAGCCTGTGCTCTTGCCTGCTCCGCGCTTTGCTGAGCTTGTTCCGCCTGATTTTGCGCCTCTATCGCGCGCTGCTCAGTAGCCCGCCGCTCCGCTTCCTGTCGTTCCTCCTGCCGCTTTCGAATGGACAACACGCGGGCATCTTCCGCAGACTGAACCGCACCGCGGGCCACGG
>Ga0210386_10000843_pt1 | contig 28160 bp, 17 predicted proteins | sample IncBWH32OmetaG_FD_160091 | JGI IMG/M metagenome (GOLD analysis project Ga0210386, IMG submission 160091) | Forest soil microbial communities from Barre Woods Harvard Forest LTER site, Petersham, Massachusetts, United States - Inc-BW-H-32-O ...
GTTGAGCATACTTAATAAGAAACATGGGAAAGTTTGAACTGTCGGTAAACCCTACTAAAGAAACTTGGAACATCCATGTTGACAGTGAGAGGCGGTATTGGGGTATCGGTTGCCCATATGATGATAAGGAGTTCTCCAGGACGCTTGATGACCTTTGCGAGTCGGAAAATACCATCAGCCTTCGGGGCGCATTTCAGAAGTACGATTTCAGGAAGAGACCAATCATGTTTCACGATTACCCGAACGGTTGCACACCCATTATAGGAAGCAATGATTTTGTCCGGCAAGAAATATCCGATTTGTTACAGAATCTGGTGGATGAATATTGCACGAACGGAGAGTGATTGACGGAATCGCTTTCCTGAATGCAGAAGGGCACGCCTGTAACGTGCCCTTCACTTTTTAGATTGCAGCTATTCAATTACAAACTTGCCGCTGCCCTGGCTCTCCCCATCCCCGCTTATAATTCGATACAGGTAAATGCCTGACGGCTCATTAAGGTTGATATTGTTATCTCCCGCTTTCAATCTCCCGCAGAATACTTCTTCACCTATTGTATTATAAATCTTTACAATACTCTGTGGATTGATATTATTTATCACAATATGAAATGTTCCCTGGTTAGGATTTGGATATACGATAAAGGATTCTGTATTGGGAATGGAAGCTATTCCAGTGATATTATTGCTGAGCCTGTTGCTCCTGGATTTATTGATCATGGCAGATTCCATCCTTTTTGTTATGGCAGGTGCAGTACATCCTGCTGTATTCAATACGGCAGCTACATAGTATTGGGCATTGGGATATTTCGTGTAGTCAGAATCATGGAGCACAGTAGTGGGTGTTTCATAAATGGAATCCCAAGTCTTACCATTACCAATAGTATCTCTGTATAATATGTAATAAGATACAGCCGATGGGTCTCCCTGAACAGTATATGGCAAGACCACAGTAAAGGTGGAGCTGCTTTGTTGTATCCAGGCTGTAGTTTGCCATGCACTATTTGTATCCTCATTATCGCAACCATTCACTCCTGCCAACAGGTATTTATAACTGTCGCTTTGTGGATTATTCACTGAGTCGACATAATAAGTAACATTCCTTGAGCAGGTAGCCAGTAGTTTCTTGCTGGTTGAAGTAACAAAATAGAAAACTCTTACACTGTCTATATTCTCAGCCTTAAAGCCCGTCGTGTCCCAAATAATGACATTGTGGGCAAAATTAGAATCTGCCGTAACCCAGCATATTTTCGATGTGGGAATTAGTTTAATGAAATGAAATTTAACAGAGGCTCCATTTATAAAAAACCAGGTACTGTCTGGCGGTGATGGCATTGTCGTATCGTGTACCCAGCAGGTGGCGGTATCGTAATAGGAAAAAATGCCAGGGTTTTTAAAATTCCACATCACCATAGTATCAGTTACTTTACCGATTGTCGTAACCTGAATGGATTGACAATAATATACCGTATCGCTGGTGGTCCCGCTATACTTAATTGTGTCTTTGACAGAACTCCCGTCCAGGACAACTATTTGTGCGTTTGAAATTGATGATGATAACAGGATTGCCATTGCGAAAAGTAACCTTATAGTTTTCATTGTGTTTTTATTTTACGTGAAATTATTCCGTTGCCATGAAAGGAAAAAATATATGAATGCAGTATTTCTGTTAGTAAATAGGGGCTTCAATCCATATGTATTGATCAAAAGAGAAAAAGCCCTTCATAAATCTTTGCAGTTTTTGCCAAACACAAAACCCACCTTTGTTGCAACTCTTTGTTGTTGGTGAACCATAAGTTATACCACCGCATTTCCGGCATTGATATTGTGTTGACATGGGTATCTTTAATTGTTTCTCAATACTACGGGAAAATCCTGTGTATAAAGTGATTCATTCAGGCCATTCAATTAATTCAAATCATTCATTCCATTCATTTAGTTCATTGCAGTTTCCTTCAAACCGTTATACATATTTTTGAGTAAAATCAGTTATAGTTGTTATCAGAAGTAATAAAGAAGAAGATTGAAGAACGGTTTGGTAACGCAATTCGCTACCCCAGGGATTGCGATGCCCTTGCTGCTTCCATTTGCACGAATTGCAATGAACGGGTCAGCGGTTCTACGTTGAAAAGGCTTTTTGGATTTGTAAAAGGAATTGATACGCCGCGCCGTTACACACTCGATCTGATAGCGAAGTATGTCGGGTATAAGGATTGGGATGTTTTGCTTAGTTCATATAATATATCCATAAAGCCCGAAATATTTATAGGTGAAATAAATCCTGTTAAACTTAAAACCGGTGAGAAGTATGAATTGCATTATAAGCCTGGAGCAGTAATCTCAATTGAGTATACTGGCAGATCAAAGTTTCGGGTACTATCTGCTAAGAGCAGCCAATTAAAGCAAGGTGACGTTTTCAAGGCAACCATTATCACCTTGCATCATCCTTTGTTCATACGGGTAAATAATAATATGCACGATTTAATAGAAGGGCAGGTGAGTGGCATTACTTCCATCAGGAAGCTTTGATATTGCTAAGGCCTGATGCCTGGCATTCTCCATTCCTTCTATTACCAGATTAATACGATTTTGCACAAGTTGTACTGCCTCATATTCTTCCCTTCTAAGCAAGCGTACTTTGAGGTTATCCAATGCTGCAAGCTCCACCTCTGGTTCAAGTGCAGAAAGGCATTCACCTTCATAGAATTTCCGGCTTAAATATATCTTCATCATAAGTTCTTGGTATTACAATAAGTTCAATTACGTTACAACCGTCCACATCACCTGGTATCTCGCTATTATAGCATCGGAATATATCCTCGATAGTATACCACTTGTATTTCTTAAACCCGTGTGAGCTATATCTTTTTACATCGGGCATTATTTTCGTTAGCTCAGCGACTAAATCGTCATGGTCAATCAGCCAGTGATCTGAAAAGGAGGAAGGCCTGAAGTTTATGTGCAGCGTTACCATTACTCCAGGTTTAGTTTTGTTTGCGTGATGGTAATTACATTGCCCTGTTGAATGGTTGGCCGTTCTCGATTCTCCGTATCTGTTCTGTTAAAAGGTGCAGTATTGATTATTATTCCTTCATTAGCTGGCAGTTTCGTTATTACAGGTATGCGTGTAAATGAGTCCAAATAGCCAATACTATAACCGCCCCAGTGCTCTAATGAAAGCGAATTCATGTGGGCCACTTCACCGGGCAATCCATTCAAGCATAAATTTATTGCGCACATCTTTATACACCTACTATCAATATCCGCACCAAAGAAATAATTGTTCCTGTTCACTTTTGCAGCACTGAGCAACATCCTGCCAGAACCGCAACAGGGATCCATAATTGTTTTTCGTACAGTAGTGCCTTTATCCATGACTATCTCAGACATGAAATCCGTCACATGGCTTGGGGTAAAGAACTGCCCATTTTTCCCTCTGCTTATATTGCCCTGAAAGAACTCACCCAGGCAATCGTTGAGCCCGGCACCATTATTATCCATTATGATTACCATCTCTGCCAGCAGTTCGCAGAACAGGTTAACCTCTTCTTTTTGGTACCGTTTTACAATGGATAGGTATTCTTCTTCGTACTTGCCTGCCGACAATGCGCATATAACTATATCAAGGAAATCGGAGAAGACAGTGTCTTCTGATTTGCTACGGGCTATTCTTTCAAATATTGTTATGAATTTCTTAATGTCTATCATCATTTGTATTGAACTGAGAAATGTGTCTATGGCCCCGAAATAGTTCAATACTTGTGAGAGAAAAAAATCTGGAGCGCTAGTTTTTTTCTGTTAACGGCTGGCAATACTTTAGCGGCACAACTTTATGAGATGTTGATAAAACTTGATCGGAAAAAGAAGACAAGAATCTTCGGCTCTGAATCAGTGGCAAAACTGGTCAGAGGTATTCTTGCCCGTGAGCATGAGTTTGACCAGGAGAAGGAGCACATGTTCGCAATAGGGCTTACGCAAGCAAACCACGTGAAGTATGTTGATCTCGTGAGCCTGGGTAGCTTAAATGGTACTGTTGCTCAACCGAGGGAAGTATTCAGGATGGCTGTTCACAGGGCCTCGGCCTCGATAATCATAGCCCATAACCATCCAAGTCATAATAGTAAGCCAAGCAATACAGACATTATTACGACAAGGGAATTGGTTGCAGCAGGTAAAATTCTTCGTATAGAAGTGATAGACCATATTATAGTCAGTGAAGAAGGCTATTATAGTTTTTCGGATGAAGGATTATTATTAGGTGGTAAGTGATACTATTATCAGAATAAATAACTTTGAATATTCTTAAAAACTCCGCGTTTCTATGTCATGTAGTTGTATTCATCTTATAACCAACACCACCAAAATTGTAAAGCAGTCCGCCGAAGGTCAGCAGTCTAATTTCCTGTGCTCTTTAAAGAGGATAAGCAGGAATGATTCGAAGGTGATCAACGAGGCATATCAGAAGCAAACACAGGTAAGCGTTGCAGGGTACACCTGTTATTATCATGATAATAAAGCAGTCAAGTGCACGAATTGTCCTAAGCATGAAGAAGTGAAGTAGAGAGGTATTGCACTATACTTATTCATTTAAAATTCATCTTCCATCAATACTTTTAGAATCAGGATGAAGAATTTTCTTGTAATCATTTTATTGCTTGCTTTTGATAACAGGTTGCAAGCCCAATCACCAAAAGAGATCTTAACCACCGGCAACTGGTCTCTTTCCAAGCCGATTTATTCCTTGCATACTTCGGATACTTTAGTTGTTTCACAAAAGCCTATTGTTAACTATGGATGGATACAGTTTGGAAATGATAGCTTGCTTAGGCGACGGCAAACATTGCATTATTGTAAAAAGACTAAAGTAAACGTTTATGCAATGATGATGGACTATAAGTGGAATCAAATTGGATCATGGAGCATTGAGAATAACAGGCTGGAAATATATTTTGATGGTAAAGCAGTCGTTTTTATGATTAGTAGAATATCTTCTACGGAAGCAAGGTCATAGTTAAAGACACTAATTCTCATTAGCCATACCCCTTAAAAAGGTAAGCCGGGCAAAAGGATAGCTCCTTTATTTCCCGGCTCGTATCTTTTCCCACCACTCAGAGAAAAGACGATACAAATATAAGACTGTTGTAGAAATAACAAAATTGTAAAAAGAAAAGCCCCGCATGTGCGGGGCTTAAATTGGCTGGGGTCCGCCTGATTACTTAACTGCCTTTGCTAAACCAGCACCAGCTTTAAACTTGGCAACCTTCTTAGCAGCGATCTTGATTGCCTTACCGGTTTGTGGATTCCTTCCGTTACGAGCTGCACGCTTTGCAACTTTGAATGTACCGAAGCCAATCAATGCCACATGATGGCCACCTTTAAGGGCTTTTGTTGTTTGGTTTACGAATGCATCAAGTGCTCTTTCGCTGTCCGCTTTTGTTAGTTTGCTTTCTTTAGCAATAGCGTCTACAAGTTCTGATTTGTTCATCTTAATTTTGGTTTAAAGGTTAATACTTTGGCTAATGTAAGGTAAATAATCAAGATTGATGCAGGTTTGAGTAAAATACTTTGATTTGTCAGATCATGGAATATCTTATGAGTACAAGGCCGAACTCGACTAAATTCTACTTAGCACCTTATGGGTTTGTTAGTAATCTGGTTCATTCATAATAAAGATTCCAGCTTGTTATGAGAAGGTTAAGTTTCGGGTTGTTTTCAATTATTTCATCCTGAATTGAATAGCTTGAGGCGCTCATTGTTGTTGATTGTCAAGCTAAATTACGGGTTTATACGTACGTATTTTAACTAATATGAAAATCATTTCTCCGGTATATCTTGACCGCATTCAAACTCGTCGCAAGACTTTATTGAATCGGGTACGCTGAAAACTGAACAGAGTAAGCACCACATAAAAACAAAACTGTAATGAGAATCAAACCGCCATTATTAGCAGCTATGCTCGTGCTGGGCATGCATTTCTGCAAGGCACAAACAACAAGCCCTGATGTCACTGCCTCTGCAGGCAATTGTTTCATCACACCTGATGTGTCACTAAGCTGGACACTCGGAGAACTGGCTATTGAAACAGATGCTTCAGCAAACAATTACCTTACGCAAGGGTTTCAGCAACCCCAGTCAATTATTGTTACCGATGTAACCAGCCCGGTAAACAATACAGGAAGCATAAGCGCCTTCCCCAATCCGTTTACAAGTAGTGTTTCCCTTCAGAATAATACCGAAGGCCAAACTCTGCATGTAAGCTTAATTGACATGGATGGAAAGACTATTATGAAAAGAACAATGGTGAACAAACAGGAGCAGTTCGACCTCAGTTCTTATTCAAATGGTATTTATTTCCTGGAGGTTTATGATGAAAGTAATAAGCTCATTCAGAACCTGAAAATTGACAAGACCAAGTAAAAACAACATTATTAAAACAAAAATGCAAATGAAAAGAATTAATATACTTGTTGCTGCAATGCTGACACTTAGTTTGCCGTCAGTGATGAATGCACAGCAATCACAAGCACAAACATCCGTACAAACAATAGGTGCGCCTGAATCCTTCAAATACCAGGCTATAGCACGTAACGCTAATGGAGATGCCATAGCTAATCAACCAGTATCATTCCGTATTAGTATAATAGAAGGAAGTGCCGAAGGAACCACTGTATATTCTGAAACACAAACATCAACCACGAACCAGTTTGGGTTGGCTAATCTTTCGATCGGCAGTGGTGCGGTTGTCTCAGGTGTATTTAATTCCATTAACTGGGAGAACAGTAACTACTTTATAAAAATAGAGTTTGACCCAAAGGGCGGCGATAACTTTATTACTATGGGCACATCCCAAATGTTATCTGTACCTTATTCATTGTATGCTCAACATTCAATGATGGCAGATAGCGTAAAAGAGTTCCCAATCAGGACAGTTTTGCAGGGAACAAATCTGCAGGCTCCGTTACATAATCCTGAAACAGGAATGTTAGTATATAATACAGGTTCAACGGGTGAAGCGCCGTATAACGTTGTACCAGGTTATTATTATAATTCCGGAACTCCCTTACAGCCTAATTGGGTTCTTCTTATGTCTTCTTCAACTGAGGATGCAAGTTCTGTAAAAAGGCTTTTATCTGTAACACATAACACATCGTATGGCGGAGTGGTAAAAGATGGAGGGACAGGAAGTTCAGTAGGAAGTTGTGGTTCGGGATCCAATAACACCGCTTTTGGAGATAGCGCAATGAATAGTTCAATGACGGGAAATGGGAATACCGGAGAAGGGTATATAACTTTACTTAACCTCAGTACAGGCTATGGAAACACAGCAAATGGAGTTGTAGCAATGAATAAGAATACAAGTGGTAATAGTAACAGTGCAACCGGGGACAGTGTTATGTTTAACAATACTACAGGATCTTCAAATGTTGCAGATGGTCATAAGGCCTTATACAGTAATACCATTGCAAATTACAATACGGCTATTGGAGAGAATGCAATGCAAGCCAATACTACAGCCGAATATAACACCGCTGTCGGCTATCAGGCATTATACAGCCAAAATTACAGTAATGGTGGTACTACCTGGTTCTCTCAAAATACGGCCGTTGGTGGTCTTGCCCTCCATTTTAATCTGCCCGACTCTGATATACATGCTTATCACAATACCGGTATTGGTTACGAATCATTCTATGAGAATACAACAGGTTATGAAAATAGCGGTTTAGGTATGCAATCAGGCATATCGAATACAACAGGTAGTCGGAATACTCATGCTGGCTGTTTTGCAATGTATGAAAACAGATCAGGTAGCAGTAATACTTCTATTGGCTACCATTCATTGTATGGGGCAGCCGCTAATTATTCAAGTAGCTGGAATACGGCTGTTGGAGATAGCGCCCTGTATACTACTACCACGGGTGATTCAAATACGGCAATAGGCTATGCAGCGAAAACTGTCAGCGGAACCATTACGAATGCAACAGCAATTGGTTATGGCGCTGATGTTTGTCAAAGCGATAACATGCATTTTGGGAATAGCAACGTCTGGGGGTTTGCATTTGGTGCTGCTGCCTGTCCGACTTCGACTAAGGTTTTTGTTGTTGGGTCAAATTCTGCGAATGGAAATGGCGCATACTTGGCTGCGGGTGGTGTTTGGACAAATGCATCTGACAGAAACAAGAAAGAAAATTTTACCATTATCAAGAGTGAAGATATATTAAGCAGGATAAACTCTTTACCTATCCTGCGCTGGAACTATATAGGTGAACCTGCTGCTATTCAACACATAGGCCCCATGGCACAGGATTTTTATAGGATATTCCAGGTTGGAACAGATAGTATAAGCATTTCAACCATTGATCCAGCTGGAGTAGCCTTAGCTGGAATTCAAGCCTTAAATAAGAAATTAGAAGAGGAAAATGCAGCACTTAAATTACAATTGAACCAGGTAGTGACATCACAGGCAAAAATATCCGTTCAACAAGATGAACGTATATCTGCTAATGAAAAGGAGTTAGCCGAGTTAAAAAATATGGTTAAAGCGATGACACAGGCCCAGGCAAGTATAAAGTAATTTCTATCTTGGAATAAATATCAATATAAAGAACCCCACTGAATGTGGGGTTCTTTATTATACTGATGCTGTGGTTTTTCTTTATTTGAAATTACTTTCCTATCATTGTAAGAAATTAATTCCACGAAATCTACAGGCTTGGTTTTAATTTTGAATGGACGAGCTTGACCACAACTGACATTGAGTAAAAAAATATCATATAGAAGATTCACTTTTATAGTTATTGCTTTGTTGTTTTTTTTCATAGCAGGAGCCAGAGATACGTTTGCCCAAACCACAAGCCCCGCTTCAAATACTAGCAATACGCCGCTGTCCGCAGTTTCACAAAATTCAACGTCACCCATAAAATCGGATAGCATTGCATTGGCGAAAAAAAAGCAGGGCTTCAGTTTGTTCTTTGCAAAATTATTAGGTAAGTACAAAATCAAAGTGCCAAAAGACACCGGCATTGCCAACAAAAAGAAAAGCGACACGACCAAACCTGCCTTAAAGATTCCGCATCCGGCTTTATTAAAATTCACACAGGGCGGAATAACCTGGACATCCCTATATACGCAAGGCGTAAACCTGAATACGGGAGTAACCGGGATGTATAACCTCGCACATGTATTCCAGGATTTTAATGTAGCGGGTATTCCTTTAGTAGGAGAAGCAACAGGCGTAACCGAAGATGGCAGGTTTATGAAAGACTATAGCAGTTATTCCATCAATTTCGATAGCAGGACATTTTTATCTGCATTGGAAAAAAGGGCAAAGGACGGGGAGATGAATAAACTTGCGGAAGATAGAAGCCATTTACCTGCAGGACAACATATGAATCTATCCGACAGTATGAAAGCATTTGAAGATACACGGGCGAAGCTCACCTCACCTGCTTACCAAGCAGATATTGACGTATGTAAAAAACGACTACAAAAGATAGAAGACAGCATCAGTAAATCTGAAGAGAAGACAGCAATAAAAGATGCGAAGAAAGATACCAGTAAAATAGAGAAAGGAATAAAGGATAGTGTTAAGAAGGATTCCAAGACTAATCCAGGAATGAAAGATAGCCTTGCAGGTAAATCTTCAAAACAAGATACCCTGAATAAGCCAACCAAGCAAGATTCCATTGCCAAGGCAACAAAAACAGAGAAAGATTCAGTTCAGAATAATATTAAAAGAGACACTACGGAACTCCATAACCTACGACAGAAAATAGCAACATACGAGAAACTGGAAAAACGGTACGAACAACTCTTTGCCATAAAGAAGAACTACGCAAAACTTACACAGGCAGATTCAACTAGCAAGAATGAAGAAGCCAAATATGAGAAAGAGAAAGGCTCACTCAGCAACCCGGATAATGCCGTAAAATCATTGGAGCAAAATAAAATGCTGAAACCATACGAAAAATTCCTTTCAGGTTTCCAGTACATTACCATTGGCCGTGCCAATCCTGAAATATCTGAATTCACCTTGCATAATTTTATGATGAACGGTATTGACATTGGATACAAAACAGGTGACGTTTATGTTTCAGGAGGCTATGGAAAGGAGCAGGCAGTAATTGATCCCTATTTAATGACAGGAATAAATGTACCTACCTATAACAGAACAGTTGAGTTTGGTAGTATAGGAATAGGCAGCCCTAAAGAATCCAATCTCTATGCTACTGTAATCAATATTTCAAACCCTGCGAGTACATCTGTTCTTTCTGAATCGAATTGGATATTCGACCTGAGCAAAAAGATAGTGCTTGCAAAAAATTTTGATGTAACAGGAGAAATTGCCCACTCTTACTTTACCTATCTGCCTAATAAACTGGATTCAGCAATTCTTCCAACAGTTAATCCTAATAGCAGTGATCTTGCATATGCTATTAAGGCACATGGTATAATACCGATATTAAAAACAGATATACAGGCAGATTACCTCAACACAGGAAATAACTATATCACATTAGGTAATCAGTTCTTACTGAGTGGTACAAAAACATACCGGATAGAACTGAAGCAAAAGGTTAGCAGGAAATTAACCTTGGAACTGGGCGGAGCCCATGTAGTGCAGAACCCAAACGGGCTAACAGGGACACAAGGAACAGATAACTGGATAGATGCAGGTGTCAAGTATAAACCAGTAAGCGCAGTAGATCTCGAATTCAATTATTCGCCAAGACAGTTCCAGCAACAACAAGGAACAGTAGTTGCAAATAATATAACAAGCAATATCAATCAGATCTCATTTACCAGTAATGTAAGAGCAGAGGTACTTGGCAGAAGTACACTATCAACGATATTCTTAGGTAATTTCCAATACAGTACACCGGACAACTCTACATTTCTGGCGCAGAATATAAACCTGACATATTATATGCTCAACGAGACGATAATGCTAACCAATGTCAGCAGTGTAAACTTCACAGGCAATGAAAGCAGGAGTGCGTGGACAGGTGATATGTCTCAATTTATAGGACAGGGAACATATAACATGAGTATAGGAAAAGGTTTTATGTTCTCGTCAGGAGCCCAATGGGTGGAGCAACCGGGTGTAATTTCAAATGGCGCCGGACTTATTGGTTCGATCGGAACAATGTTTGGCAAATGGGGAAAATTATCAATTCAATTGAACTGCAGGAATAATATTGATAACCTTTTTGATTTTCATACCGGACAAATTCTTGTCAGCACAAACGCTGCTATTGTTTGGTAGAAATTCTGCAGTGCATAGCTGCCCTTTTTTCAATTTTCATATTATATAAACGTTAATTAATTCTGAATCAGAGATTTTTATTTGAAATACTTTCTGAGTATCAATCTTGCTTAGTTGGCTTCAAATAAAGGTTTCAAGCCCCAGATACGTATAAATACGTAATTAGTGGCTACGTACTTTTACATAATTACGGAATAAAATAAATTACCATATTACAATGCTCAAATTAATCGGTGAAAAATTAAAACCACTTGGATGAGGAGAACTACATTTAAGTTTTTATTTATCTGTATCTTAATTCTTGGCGCTCACAGAGCAGGAGCACAGGTATCGGTTGTATTCTACCCGTCTCCTGCCAAGCAGTTCTTCATTGATGATATATGGAAGACAACACTTATTAATACCAGTACTGCTATTGTTAATGTCAATGTGCAGTGTGCGATACGTACAGGGGGCTCATTGAATGTGCTTACGGTAACAACACAAGTAATGACATTAACACCCGGTGCAAATCATTTCAGTGCAATTGAAAGCGGCAGTGCAAAATGGGTATATGGGAGTACGGAACAATCCACAGTGCTTCAATCAACCGGGAAACTACCGTACGGACAATATGTATTATGCATAACTATCTATGCAGCATCAACGAACAAAATGCTTGGCTCAAATTGCAATGAAATGGAAGTTGCACCGATGCTACCGCCTGAGCTAGCGAGCCCAAGGAATCAAGAGGAAATAAGTGTTCAGTATCCTGTATTGGCATGGATACCACCAAGACCATTGATAGGACTTAATATAATATATTCACTTCACCTTGTGGCCTTACAGAAAGATCAAAATCCTGCAGAAGGGATTTTGCAGAATGTACCTATATTAAACCTGAATGACCTTACCTCAACCTATACAACCTACCAGGTAACAGCCCAAACATTGAATCCGGATGTTACGTATGCCTGGCAGGTAGGAGCCAGTTACGAAGACTATAATTTAGGAACGACCGATATATGGACATTTACGGTAAAGCCATCACCACCGCCACCAACGGATGATGTCATATATCCGGTCGCAACAAAAATAAGTGATGGTCATTTTTATATAACGAAGGGTATTTTCAGATTTGTCTATAATAATAAAGCAAATGATAAGAAGCTAAAGTATGTTATAATGCGTATGGGCAAAAGAGAGGCGCTGAAGGCTCTTCCTGAAATTGAGATCAAACCGGGTGTAAATGAATTACAAATTGATGCCCGACATAATACAGGCATGAAGGAAAAGCAGTATTATGACCTTGAGATAACAGATAGTAAAGGACAGGTCTATAAATTATTATACATATATATTACCGAATAAGAGATGCGGCAGGCAATTAGTTTTATTTTTTTAGTTGCGATTCTTACTTCGTGCAAGCATGGTGTGACACCGTCGGAATACGTAAAATATGTAGAAAAAACTGAAAATGGCCTCCATATTGAAAAGCAGTTCAATGGGGTAGGATATACGCTACAGTATGAGCCAGTTGCATATTGTGTTATGCTGGAGGAGCGGAGTTTTAATATCCCTGAGGATGTTTTCAAAAAGGAATACGACCGCTTTAAAGGGCTGGAACATTATGTATTGCGTATAAACAAGACAGACATGGATAGTCTTATAAATAAATTAGGCGATACATCCAAATATAAAAAGGGCATTACTGAGTATTTTGATTTCAGGATACAGAAGGACATTAAGTTAATAGAAGGACTGGATACAATACCATGCTCCATATGCCAGGCAGATGCCAATTCAGGAATATCAGAGTACTACACATTCTCTTTAGGTTTTTCAGAAAAGAATGCTGAATTAGCTTCAGCGCAGGAAGCAGACAGAGTTATTGAATACGAGAATAAAATATTACATACAGGGAAAATAAGTTTAGTTGTGACAGGAAAGAATATCAAGAACATACCTGGTCTTAAAATAATGTGATAATGAAAGATACAGTCGATCTACTAATAAAGATGAATTAAGGAAAATGGGTAAGTTGAATACATATTAAAAGTTAAGAGAGGTTTTCGGCATGAGAAGGCGAAATTTTTTTTTGAAGGTATTGACTGTGTTTACGCTGCTTAATATGTTAGCCCAGATATTTTATCCCACGGTTGCACTTGCCCTTACAGGTGGCCCTTCACAGCCTGAGATGCAGGGGTTTGAACCGATTGGAACGACTAATATGGTAGATCTTTCCAGCGGCAGTTTTACCTATAACATTCCACTGATGGATGTAGAAGGATATCCTATTAATCTTTCTTATCATTCCGGGATAACCATGGATCAGGAAGCCAGTTGGGTAGGGCTTGGCTGGAACATAAACCTAGGCGAAATCAATAGACAAATGAGAGGATTGCCGGATGATTTTCAAGGCGATACGGTGACTCAAAGTTATAATATGAAAGATAATCTAACCGTTGGTTTTAACCTTGGAGTAAATTTCAAGCTCTTTGGTCTTCCGATAACTGTAGGAAGCCTTGCTGCATCTGCAGGTATTTTCTATAATAATTATAAAGGCCCGGGTATGACATTTGGTATAACACCTTCACTTAGTTCAGGTGCATCGAATAAGGGAGTATTGACAGGTAGTTTAGGCTTAAATTTTAATTCTCAATCAGGTCTCGATGTATCACCAAGTATAGGATATGCCCATGAAGTCTCTCAAAATAATACTAATTCACTTGATGCAGGAATTAAAGTAGGAACTTCATATAATTCAAGAGCAGGTCTGAAAGGTATTAGCATGACAAAGGAACTTGGACTTTCGGCAACTGATTTACCCAAGGATGATTCCAGGGGAGATAGGAACGGAGAAGGTTCGGTTTCGGCATCATCTTATATCTCTTTCTCTGCACCAAGTTATACTCCAACCATCACCATGCCAATAAATAATACTTCCATTACCCTTCAGGCGACCCTTGGGGTTGCTTTATTCGGTGGCCATCCCAATACTTCGTTTTCAGGCTTTTTTACCGACCAGACTCTTGCAACCTCCAAGGAAGCATTGCCTGCATTCGGGTACATGTATGCGGATGGAGCTCATGATAATCCTTATGCTCTGCATGACTTCAACAGAGAAAAAGATATACCATTCCAGCCGAACATTGCCAATCTGCCTATCACCAATTTCACGTACGACCTGTTTTCTATAAACGGACAAGGTGTGAGCGGCCAGTTCAGGCCATTCCGTGGTGACGTGGGAGTATTGTATGATCATGAAAATTACAATTCAAGTTTTTCAGGAGATCTGGGGGTAGAGATCGGTATAGGTGACCTTGTGCATAATGGAATAGATGTAAGCGTCAACAGCTCTAACACGGTCACAGATAAGTGGACAGGTAATAATGATTTTGGATCAATTGTTGATTTTCAGAGCCTGATACCCGGTAATACATACGAACCATTTTATATAAAAAGCATTGGTGAGAAGACCATAAATGATACAACGTACTATAATAAAATTGCAGGCACGAACCCGATCCGCGTACACCTGGATATGAATGGAAGTACTATAACGGCAAGGAAAATGTTTGACTATGGAAACTCTGTTCTGAATGTTAATGGTAATCTTATTAAAACGCAAAGAGAAAAAAGAAATCAGTCAACAAGTATTCTTAATGCAGCGGAAGCAAGTGAGTTAGGCTTGGATAAGACTATAGATAGTTATCCGTATGATACAAATGTATATTATTCATGTGCATATTCTAGTCATATTAATCATATTAAAAGAATTACTTGGCCAGCACATCACATGTCTGAAATTACGGTTACAAATCCCGACGGGAAGAGATACGTATACGGGTTGCCAGCATATAACTTAACTCAAAAGGAAGCTACTTTTTCAATTAACAGTCCCACTAATAATAATCCCGCAAATAATTCAAATTATTACAAAGCTGATAGTACAAACGTTGTCGGTTATTCTAATAGTGGCAGCAATCCGGACAATTCAACGAAAAACAACAAAGGCCTTGATAATTATTTCAACGAACAAACTATCCCATCCTACTCGCATTCTTTCCTATTAACGGGCGTTCTTTCACCAGACTATGTTGACCTGACAGGAGATGGTATCACCGATGATGATTTGGGGGAAGCCGTTAAGATAAACTATACTCAGATATATTCCAGGGCTAAGCCTTTCAATTGGAGAACACCTTTTGACCTTGATTCAGCAAATTATCAGGTTGGGTTACTGTCAACGACAAACGACGATAAAGGCAATTACATATATGGTGAGAAGGAAGTGTGGTACGCACATTCTATTGAATCCAAGACCATGGTAGCACAATTTATTTTACAGGATAGATATGATGGGTTTGGGGTGAAAGATGAAAATGGAGGTATTGATACGTCCAAACACTTAAAGTGTATTAAAGAAATTGATCTTTATTCAAAAGCTGATCTGATTAAAAATGGGGTAAATGCAGTACCTATTAAAACGGTTCATTTTCAATATAGCTACGCTCTTTGCCCAGGTGTATATAATTCCGATGCTGAAAGCGGTGCTGGTAAATTGACATTAACTAAGGTGTATTTTACATATGGTAATAACACAGAAGGAAGCCTGAACAGCTATACTTTTACATATCCTACCGATGCTGCCCATAATCCACGTTATAGCCATAATCGTTTCGATCGCTGGGGCTACTATAAATATAATCCGGCAGGAATGTTACCCAATGAAGACTTTCCATATACATTACAGGATAGCGTAAGGGACAATATTTTCTGCTCGGCCTGGGACCTTACAAATATAACCTTACCTTCAGGTGGTAGCATTAAGGTTAACTATGAGCCTAATGATTATGCCTATGTTCAGAACCAAAGGGCTAACCAGATGTTCATTATAAAGGGAATGGGTAATAACCCATACGTCAGTGTAGCAGATTCTACCAATAATATTCTGTATACATATAGCGGAACTACGGTTAAATTTAATGATTGGATATATGTTCAACTCCCCACACCGATCAAAAATGATCAGGACTTTTATGATAAATACTTAGCCGGAATAGATTCTTCTTCTGGTGGCAATTCCATCAGTAAATTATATTTCAGGATGATGGTTAATGTTGGCAGTGTGGGTTCGACTGCATATGAGTATGTACCAGGTTATGCTGATATAGCACCATACCAGACAGGTGTATCAGGTTATAAAATGATTAATTCTCAGTTGGGAGCTATTCAGTTAAGCGAAGTTTCTTCGGGCGATGCATTTCTTGGCACTGCCAATCCAATCGCCCTTGCATCGTGGCAATTTCTACGGCTTAATTTGCCGCAGGATGCTTATCCAGGCTCCCAGGTTACCGGAAGTGTACTTTCCATAATTGAATTCCTGTTTGGTATAATTCCCACTGTGGTTCAAACGGTAGAGGGCTTTGATCAGTTTGCAGCATTCAACCACTTTGGAAAATATACAGCGCCATCCTATTCCTATATCCGGCTGGATAACCCTAATCATAAAAAATATGGCGGAGGTGCAAGAGTAAAGGAAATTCAGATATCTGACAACTGGTCATCAATGGTAACAGGTAGCGATCAAAGCAGTTTTCAATATGGCCAGACATTCAACTATACTAATACCCTGCCTAACGGACAAGTGGTAAGTTCAGGGGTTGCTACATATGAACCTATACCTGGTGGAGATGAGAACCCTTTAAGGCAACCATTGCCATATGATGAGAAGACTCTTCTTGCACCAAACAACGCCATGTATACGGAAACCCCTTTAGGAGAGAACCTCTATCCTTCAGCCGCTGTTGTCTACAGTAAAGTGACAGTTGCAAACCTCCCACATAAAGGAGTTGTAAGGACAGGAACAGGGTATACAGTAAATGAATTTTATACGGCCCATGATTTTCCTGTTCTGAATTACTGGACAGACGCACCTTACATTGAAAGATTCAAACCTTCTGTTCTGAGTAGCTTATTTAGCCTGGGCGTACAGGATTTCACGACCGCTTCACAAGGGTTCAGTGTAGAAGTGAATGATATGGCAGGCAAAGAAAAGAGCCAGAAGATATATGACCAGAATGGAGCGCTTATTTCAAGTGTGGTATATAATTATCAAGTGGATAATGCCAGTAGTCCGACATTGCATCTTAATAATAATGTAAAGATTGTCAATCCTGATGGAACAATAGGAACCGCATCAATAGGCAAAGACATTGATGTATGGGAAGATATGAGAGAACAAGAGACCAAGACGTTAGGCCTGGGTGTGGATATAAATGATGAAGCATTCGTTTGGCCATTCCCGCCAATACCGATTGTAATAGCGCCATTGATATTTGCAACGTACAATAGTGAAGATACTCGCTTCCGCTCGGCAGTTACAACTAAATATATATACCGTTCTGGGCTTGTGAGCAGTATTACAAAAACACAGAACGGATCTACCGTTACTACCCAGAATTTATTGTATGATGGAGAAACAGGGGATGTGCTATTGACAAAAACAAACAATGAATTCGATGCACCGATTTATAATTTCACTTATCCGGCTCACTGGGTTTATGATGGTATGGGTTTGGCCTACCGCAATATTGGTGCTGAAGTCAATGTAACATCAAGGTCAACAGGAACCGTTACATCTCCTTCAGCTTCTAGTAATATCTTCGCTCCAGGAGATGAATTAGAATGCGTGGCTGCAACAGGTGCACTAACTAAAGCATGGGTAACTCAGCCGCAAGCAGCAGATAGCTTGGTTTTAATGGATTCTTTCGGCAACCCGGTTCAACTTTCAGGAAACCTTGTGAAAGTTATCCGTTCCGGCAGGCGAAACATGGCAAGCGTGCCAGTAGGAACCTTAACTACAATGATATCTCCAATCAGCGGCGGCGGTACGGAGATCAATATAACCAACAGTAATGAAATCCTTCAAGCAAGTGCATCATTATTCAATGATGCATGGAAGATTCCATATGAATCTGTAGAAACCCCTGTATGTGTTACCACCGCGACACGGGGGGATACTTGTCTTGCGCAGTTCCTTGATTCAATCATAGCGCATCATCAGTTGTTCGCTACATTAAAAGACAGCATCCACTTAGGTAAGTATGTGAGAAATAGTAGTTGCCATGCTGATTCAGCGGAATTATATTATGCACTTAGTGAATCCAAAGGTATGGATCAGATGTCAGGTTTCCAGGCTCAACTTGGTAATTCAGTATTAACAATCAGCAGTCCGACAGGTGGAAAAATTTACATGGATTCACTTACCCCTTATTATGTTGTAGGTAATCTTGATGGTCCTCCCAGCGATCTATCATATTTTGATTCTATTTCATCAAGCGGATGCCTTAATCTGTGGATATATCGTTTCAGAGCATTTGGAGGGCATAGTGTAAGCTTGGCTGCTACCGCATGTCTCACTTCTACTACCTGCCATGATTCATGCGAAAATCTGGCCGTTAATAATAAATTTAATCCATATGCGCAGGGCATGAAGGGCAACTGGAGGCCACAACGAAATTATGTCTATTATGATTCACGTTCTCCTGGTCTGGCATCTACGCAAAGTAACATATGGAACACCGGTGTATTCAATCATTTCAACCCAATATGGGCTAATACGGGAGGAACAATCTGGCAATTAGATACCACAGATAAAAATTGGACCTGGACAAGTCAGATAACCATGTATGACCAGAAAGGCAATGAAGTAGAAGATGAAGATGCATTGGATAGATATTCATCTGCTTTATATGGGTATATGAAATCATTACCAGTTGCAGTAGCATCAAATGCAAAATATAAAGACATTGCCTACGATGGTTTTGAAGATTACGGGTTTACTCCTACGTGCAATGCATCCTGTGATAACAGTCATTTCAGCTATATAAGTTATATAGGGGATACAACTTCGACTGAAGCTCATACAGGCAAATATTCTTTGAAAATAAGTGCGGGAGACAGTGCCGTTGTGTTTAGAAGCATAGCTTATTATAATGGCGCAATCGATAGTATTGATGCCGCTACCCATGATAAATTCATTCTTCTCAATGGAGGCGACTTACCTGAATTTTCCCCCGATAGTGGCAACTATTTATTGAGTGCATGGGTAAAAGAAGCAGCTGCTTGTGGTGTGGCAGGTTATACTAAAGACAGTATTGTAGTAAGGCTCACAGGCGGTTCTTCTTCTGTTAAGTACACTATGAAGCCTTCAGGACCTGTAATAGAAGGTTGGCAACGTTTTGAGAGCAGATTTAAAGTGCCTGGAAAGAATCAGGCGAATACAATATATGTAAAACTCGTTGCAGGAACAAATACAGCTTACTATGATGATATACGTATAGAGCCATTTGCCGCTGAAATGAAAACATATGTATATGATCCATCTAGCTTAAGGTTATTGGCCACGCTGGATGAAAATAATTATGCGACCATTTACGAGTACAATGATGAGGGTATTTTGATGCGCGTGAAGAAAGAAACTGAGAGAGGTGTAATGACAATTAAGGAAAGCAGGTCAAGCTATAAGAGAAACCAGTAATTGGAAAGAGGATTAGTTATTAAAGAATGAAAACAACAAAAAACATAGCGAATAGGGTGATATTCCTAATCTTTCTATGCATACACCTTAGTACAGTTGGGCAGAACTATACTCAAGACATGGAAAAGGTAGAAAAGAAATATAAGCAGGAAGAAATATCATTCCATGTGAAATATCTTTTCTATCCGTATGATTCATTGAAAAAAGTTACAGATTCAATGCAGGCAGCCTGTAGTCTGAGTCACGGACAATATTATTATAAAGTAATTAATGGTGGGAAGGAATATGAATATGTTAGAAATACAAAGTACTTCTGTATAGTTGACCATGTTGAAAAAGTGATTGCTGTAAAAAAGAGCTCCGAATCAGGATCACAATTATGGGATATTAATAAAATGGATTCTATAATACATTCTCCTTTCATGAAGATTAGTTATAAGGAAATAGGAAATAATGAAGGTGAATATGATATGAAACTTACTGAAGGGGTTTGGACAAACATAAGCCTTGTTTTCAATAAGACTAACTATACAATCATCAGCATGTCAATGTCATCAACAAGAAAGGGCAATATGTATGGGCAGAATTTCAATCACCCCAAAATAAGCATGGTCTATACAAAATATAATACTGCCACTATAGATGAAAGCCTTTTTAATGATGCAAAGTTTTTTTCTGAATCTACAGCAGGGGTGACTACACTGACAGAGATGTACAAGAAATATAAATTATTGAATTATTTACAAAAACGTTCGTGAACAATAAGCGCTTACATAGGCTTTTGTTGTTCCTAGTAATAGGAATTATTGCGATATCTAATGCTTTGGGCCAGGAGGAACATGTATGTAGAAGATTAAACGGTTATCATTTTGCTTTGGATTCAGTTTTGACCGCTCAGGATGATAAATACGGAACATCACTTTGGTCAACCATCCAGAAGAATATTAGTGTGACCGATCTGGTTTCACTTCAATTGAATGAGGATACTGCACTGTTCTTGATTGGTTCGCACACACTGCGAGTTGACGTGGAAATTACCTATTACAGTGCTTCAGGAATACCTGATAGCTTAGCAAAATCACTATTTATAAATTATGAATCTGCAAGTGCAAAGCCTTATAATTTCCGATCCACTTTTAAATTCAGCGGAGGGTATAAGGTTAAGACCCGTATACTGAATGTATTCCTTGATGGAGCCTCAATTTCACCTCTTATGGAAACATTTCCTAAAGCATTCGAGCTTGTTGAAGATATTTATATCAACCGTATTTATTATTTTGATTGCTCGGCTCCAATGTTGCCAATGCATACTCCTGATACCACGAATAAAAGGTTGATCATAAATTGGAGTCGTTTTGCTGGAGCTAATGAATATGATTTGGAATATACTATGTATGATGATAGCAGCTATGTTATTAAACACGATACGAATAATTCATACACAGATTACGGCTTTCTCTTCACCGGTAATGCTACCCGTGTAACAGTGATGGGGTGTGAATATGCATTTAGTCTTGTATATAATCCAGGCCGCGTATTTTACAGGATAAGGCCTATACATTATGACTCAGCAGGCAACCGAATTGAGGGAACATGGTCTTCGGACACATCATGTATTTTCCATAATTATAAAAACCAGTTTAACTGGCACGGGCATGAGAATACTATGAACTGGCAGTACACAGCGGCTTTTGCAGAAGAAGGCAAGAGAAAGGAAGTAACAAGCTATTTTGATGGTTCGCTTAGGAACCGCCAGAGTGTGACCCTTAACAATACACAAAACAAAGCAATAGTAGGTGAAACAATTTACGATTTTCAGGGCAGACCTGCGGTTACTACATTACCTGTTCCGGTAGATTCAGGCAAAATAGTTTTCTATGATAGGTTCAATGTGAATTCTCACGATTCAGAATATAGCCGCAAAGATTTTGATACGGGTGCATGTGGCTACATTCCTGTTGGTATGGATAGTACTTTACGTGGTGTTCCAAGAGGCTCCTCTGCATACTATTCCGACTCTAACCCGGATAAGAATAGCGGCTTCGACCAATTCCTTCCTGATGCACAGGGTTATCCTTTTACCATGACAGAATATACCCCTGACAATACGGGAAGAATAAGCCGCCAAAGTATTGCCGGAAAAACACATAGACTTGGTTCAGGCCGTGAGACCAAGTATTATTATGGGAAACCGGCGCAGCAGGAATTAGACAGGCTATTTGGGAATGAAGTCGGGAATAATAGTCACTACCTGGAAAATATGGTAATGGATGCCGATAGCCAGATAAGTGTAAGTTATATTGATGCTAATGGCAAAACAATTGCCACGGCACTTGCTGGCGCAAAACCTTCAAACTTACAGCCATTAGGTTCGTATTCTTCAGCAGGAAGCCTCAGGATAAGTTTGTTGGATGCTGACAGTATACATCCTACCAATACCTCTACCTTTTCAAGTTATTCATTAATGGCTAGTAATGCGGGTGATTATCATTTTGCTTACCAGTTGTTGCCAGGCAATTATACTGATACCAGTTGCGGTAGCGCCCACGTTTGTACAGATTGTTTGTATGATGTGCAGTTAATAATAACTAATAGTTGCGGATGTGACAGCGCCCTGAGGGTTAGGTATGACAGTAATCTTTCGTACCTTGATGCGTTTGATACATTATGCGGACATCAGAATATACTGGATACGTTTTCCGTTAACTTGAGTCCCGGACAATACAATATATCAAGATTAATAACAGTTGATCCTCAAGCCATCAGTTTCTATACATCTGAATTTCAAAGAAAGGCTACTTGTGTGAAATCATACAGCACTTTCTTAACAAATGCCATTGCTTCTACCAATTTCAGCGGTTGTAGTATGACATGCGCTTCTTGTTATTCAGCATTAGGCTCTTTGGCTTCATTTAAGAATAAGTATATCACTGAACTGCACAATGGGGGAGAAACTATATCTAACCATCAAGATACTTTAGACGCAGACACTGCATATGCTCAGGCATACGCCCAGTGCGGTGTACTATGTGCATATACAAGCCCATGTTCAGGTTTGTATTCTGAAATGCTAAACGATGTTAGCCTTGGTGGGCAGTATTGCCTGGATACTTTACTCCACTCTTTTTACTATCCAAAGGATTCCGCTTCAATGTTTAGGAATACTTATTATAGGAACCCTAGTCCAGCCTATGTTAATTCATCAGGCCAATTGGATTCTGTAGTTATAAATGGATTGAATTATCCACCGCAGCTTTTGACAGTAACCCAATTTGTGCAGAATTGGAAACCATCATGGGCATCCTCACTTGTAGTCTACCATCCTGAATACTGTTACTATTCTTATTGTATCTCAGACAGTGCCAGCAACAGGTGGGATTATAACTTTGAAAATGCCAACACATATTCCGCTGCCTGCAGTGCAGGATATCTGTTCCCTTTAGGCCCCGTTTCTTTTGCCTGTTCAGGCTGTGCAACAAATATTCCAGATCCATACTTTAAAAAGGGTGGACTGGGGCAAGCCGACTCTACTTATATACGAAACAAACTTATATATTTTGCGTCATCAGGGGGAATCACATTGAGTTTGTGGGCAACCGTTGCAATGGCTGCTATAAGGCAGGCAGACTCTTTACAGGGGATGAATATTACCTATGCCCTGACAGCGGCAGATACAACTTTCTGTGGTAATTGCGCTGGTTGTGAGAATATGGAATGGAGAATGTTTGAAGGAATATATTCAAGTATCAAGCATCATATACAGGATTCACTTGAAAATATTTATGTTGAAGGCTGCAACCCATATGCTAACTGTGTGGGTAGCGCAAGTGGTTGTGATAATTACGATGCTCCGAAAGTGGCGAGGAATATAAATTCATTGAATGCTTCTAAATATGCATTTGGCCCCACCAGCACAAATAAAACCACACAACTTCATTATGCTGACAGTGTAATGACGGCAACCTGCGATAGCAATTGCCACTCATTTGTAACCTACTGGTACAGGCAGTTAGACAGTAACTGCAATAAGACCCTGGTTAGCGCTAACTCTGCGAGGTTAATAGCAAGGCTAATGGCTGTGTGTGTGTCGGGCTGTAATGGCAGCCATCCTTTTGGTGCAAGCACTACGCCAAATGCAATGCCCGATGATAGCGGGGATATTTCGTTTGAAGATGTAATACATGCTGTACTCGGAGTAACCTATGCTGATACCCTGTGCAACGGGGCAGTTATAACAATGCCGCCGCCTTATTACGACTCCAATGGTACAGCCGGGCCGCCCATAACCTATTATAAACCTACTCCGTGCCAGTGCGGAAACATTGATACGGCCTATACAATATATTCAAGAGATAGTGCGGCAGACCATTTGAAGTATCCGAACTTTGGCGAGTTTTTATCGAAATATTACGGAGACAGCGTAAGTCCGGCTAATGCATACGCTTTACGCACATTGTGCCATGGTTCGTGTTTTTATGCTACTACACCATTACAAATGCCTTTGTGGATGTCGTGCTGCCAGGATAGTGATAAACCACAGCAGGTTACTATTGCGGGAGGAAAATGGAAAACAGATACATCTTTAGGAATACCTGATTCTTCTTCCGCACAAAGAACGTTTGGTGCAGTATCTTTTTCTATAAACGATACGGGGTATGTGTATGGTGGTTATTATAAGAACGCCAGTGGTACTCTGGTATTATTTTCATCAAATCTTTGGAGATGGACGAATTTAACTAAATGGAAACTTCAGGCACCACAACCGGAGATTCCAAAGGCTGGGGGAATTGGTTTTGCAATTGCCGGAAAAGGATATGTTGGGTTAGGCGGGAATACACCGACTAATTATAAAAGAGACCTTGAGCAGTATGACTCGTATACCAATAGCTGGGCAACGATGACAAATTTTCCGGATACTGCAAGAATAAATGCATTTTCATTTGTAATTGCTGATTCAGCATACGTGGGTTGTGGCGATTCGTTAGGAACATACTTTAATGACTTCTGTAAATATGTGCCTTCTTCTTTAGGAGGTACATGGACATCTAGAACAAGATTTCCCGGTGGGCCGAGGTTTTCAATGGTGGCATTCTCAATTGGCAATTATGGATACGCAGGTTGTGGTAAAGATAAATTTGGACATCTTCACAACGATATGTGGAAGTTTGATCCGGGTACCAATTCATGGACAAGTATTACAGCATTCCCTGTTAAGACAGGTATAAGCGCTTCAGTAACATTTACACTTCATGGAAAAGGGTTTGTCGGGCTGGGATATGTAGGTGGCAGTCTTGAAGATTCAAATTCATATACAAATCAGTTTTGGGAATATGACCCGGCCGTGAACAAATGGTATTCTGTTGTTCCATTTACCGGAAGCAGGTCAGCAGACGGTATCGGTTTTTCTCTGGGTAATTATGGATATGCAGGTGCCGGTGCGAATGAGTTTTACGGTGTTGAAGATTCACGGAACGCAATAGTTGCTGACTTTGCACAATTCTCCATTGAAGATTCAGCTCAATTAGCTTCCCCCCAATGCTGTATTTCATGCATTAATATAGATACTGCAATGGCACATTTTGCAAAGGCCTACCCTAAAGTGAATGACAGCAGTGTAAATTATATAACACTGTTGACAACATACATGAACCAGTATTTCGGGTTCGATATGACCTTTGGTGAATACCTGCAGTTTTACAAACAATGTAGTTCAGGAGACACCCTTGATTTGGGTGATGGAAAACATCTTCCTTTGCTGCTTTGTAACCGTGCGGCTAATGAGCCAACACCAATTACCGATACAAACCCATGCTATACCAGTTTGATGCTCGATGCTCAGTACACCGCACAAGAAGAGTATGTGAATTATGTTGATTCAGTAAAGAATGCTTTTGAAGCGAATTATATTAAGCATTGCATGCAAATTGATGACAGTTTTCATGTAACCATGCCTTTCGATGAATACCATTATACTTTATATTATTACGACCAGGCAGAAAACCTTGTAAAGACTGTACCGCCTCAGGGAGTTCATCCGATAACGGCTGCAGCATCTTTGGATTCAATTCAGAAGTATAGGGCGGGAGTTGCGGGATATAATCCGGTATATCCGAAAGACAGCATGCAGACAAAGTACTTTTATAATACACTGAACTCGCCTATAAAACAGCAAACACCGGATGGAGACAGTGTGCATTTTTGGTACGACCGCCTTGGTAGAATTGTGTTGAGTCAGAATGCGTTGCAGAGAAACTTGACGTATAGCTATACCCAGTACGATGCCTTGGATAGAATTATAGAAGTAGGACAGGTAAGTACAGTGCCAGCGAACTTACCAAGTTGCTTCCATTGTGTGGGTTGTACAGTTAGTTATGGCGTATTACCTGTATTACCGGATACATTTAGCCGCAACGATGCCGAACTTCAGAACTTTATAAATACAGGTACCAAAACCCAGGTAACTCACACTTATTACGATACTGCTCAATTTACCTTTATACCGCTTGCACAACAAAACTTACGTAAGCGGATATCGACTATTAGCTACCAGGATGTATATGATAATTTATATACAGGCACTAATTGGGTTCACGAACCTCAACGGTATGATAATGCTATCCACTATACATACGACATAGAAGGATATGTTGCCAGTATATTAATTGATGTGCCCCATGATAGTATAGTTAAACAGCGATATAAGAGGATAGATTATTATTATGATCTGATAAGTGGAAATATTAATGAAACAGTATACCAGCATGACAGTATAGATCAGTTTATACATTCATATGAATTTGATGCGGATAATAGAACCACAGATGTGTATACAAGTCATGATAGTCTTTATTGGGAACACGATGCAAGTTATGAATACTATGATCATGATCCTATGGCAAGAGAAGTAATAGGCAGGAGACAGGTTCAAGGAGTTGATTATGTTTACACATTGAATGGCTGGATAAAAGGAATGAACAGTAGCATAACTAATCCAAGTTATGATATGGGATTCGATGGTGATGTTCATAGTTCCAACTCAACAGTTGCAAGAGATGCATTTGGTTATACAATAAATTATTTTAACGGCGACTATCGCTCTATCGCTTCGACAAATTTCGAGGTAACCGGTTTGCCAATAACTCCACTATATAACAGTAATATTAGTGGTGCAACGTATTCCATCCAGCCTTTAAGTCCAAAGACAATAGGGTATACTTATGGATATGATCAACTGAATCGTTTAGTATCTGAGAAGGCATTTAAAGGTGTAGATACTGTGCATAATCTATGGATAGCCAGCGATAGTATCAGTGATTTAAGAGAGAAAGTTAATTATGATGAAAATGGAAATATTTTATTGTATCTTAGGCATGGGAATACAGCAATAGGACCTTTAGCCATGGATAGTTTAACATATCATTATAATAAGGGAATGAATCAGTTGAATTATATCGCAGATGCAGTTCCATCAAGTAATTACCCCAATGATTTAGATAATCAACATAAGAATAATTATAGGTATAACGCAATTGGTGAAAGGGCAAAGGATAGTACTAATGGAATTGATACTATTATGTGGACAATGTATGGCAAAGTCAAAGAAATAAAAAAGCATAACCATGATAGTATAATTTATATGTATGATCCCCTTGGAAATAAATTGGAAGAAAGGTATTACCCACATAGTGGCACCGCAGATACAACAAAATATACAAGGGAAGCAACCGGTAATATTATTGCTATATATGATAGAAAAAAAGATACTGTGAAATTAAAAGAATGGGAAATATATGGAAACAAACGGATAGGAGAATTTGATACGTTAATGGTTATGAAAAAACCAGCTTCAGGTGTTGGAACAATAGACTCCATAACTTATTCTTATCTGGAAGGACAGAAACAATATGAGTTGGTTAATCATTTGGGGAATGTTCTTATTACTGTTAGCGATAAGAAAATACCTGTAGATACTATAAGTACAGACACATTAGCAAAGTATTACCTACCTAATATAATTACCTCACAGGATTATTATCCATTTGGTACTTTACAGCCAGGTAGAAGTTACACTCTTTCATACTATAATTTTGGATTTAATGGAAAATTGAAGGATGATAGTATTTATGGGAAAGGAAATTTCTATGACTATGGCATGAGATTTTATGACTGGACAGATCAATTTTGGAGTATTGATCCACTTGAAAAAAAGTATCCGTATTATTCTCCTTATATGTTTGCAGGGGATAAACCAATACAGTCTATAGATATGGATGGTTTAGAGGATGCTCCTCATAATATGCCTAATGATCGAACTTTCAAAGATGAAGAAGTGGGGCCTAAAGCTAAACACGCTGAAACAAGCGGCGTGACGGGT